>Ga0214472_10000008_pt1 | contig 321537 bp, 303 predicted proteins | sample RVTome_6_FD_207662 | JGI IMG/M metagenome (GOLD analysis project Ga0214472, IMG submission 207662) | Soil microbial communities from uranium-contaminated site in the Upper Colorado River Basin, Wyoming, United States - RVT140D175 | ecosystem: Environmental > Terrestrial > Soil > Contaminated... | reverse complement strand
CACGTGTTACTCACCCGTTCGCCGCTCCGTCACCGGGGAGCAAGCTCCCCGGCTCGATCGCTCGACTTGCATGTATTAAGCACGCCGCCAGCGTTCGTCCTGAGCCAGGATCAAACCCTCCGTCGAAAATCTCTGCCCGTAACGGGCTTCGATCTCGATGGAACAAGGCGTTACTTTTGGGTGCCCGCTCTCACTTCGAGCGGAACCGCTCGGCTCCGTAGAGCCTCACGGCGTTTGGCTCGTGTCCTCGCTATGCAGTTGTCAAGGCACAGACACGCCGATGCCTACACCCCCTTGGGAGGGGTTCCAGGCGTCGGTTAGATTCCAAGGCCATCCGGCTGGACGGCGGAGAGATAGTATATCCCCCGGCCTGGTGAGCGCAACCGCTCTAACCAGGTGTAACGACCGATCTCGAGGAGGGATGGCAGGATGCCCAAGACAGGAGACCGCGTCATCATCGAGGGTACCAAGCTCGGCCAGCTCCGACGCGAGGGGACCCTGGTCGAACAGATCGGGACCCTGCTGAAGGTGCGCTGGTCCGACGGCGCGGAATCATTGATCACACCGGGGGCCGGCTCCGTCCGGTTCGAGCCGGGCCGCGGCCGCAACTCCAAGCCGACGGCGAAGAAGGCCGCCGCCAAGAAGCCCGCCGCCAAGACGGCGTCGAAGGCTGCCAGGAAGCCACCGGCCAAGGCCAAGAAGCCCGCCGCCAAGAAGAAGAAGCGTTAGACGCCGCGATCGGCGAGCTTCGACTCGAGCGCGACGAGGCGGTCCGACACGGGCGCAAGCGCGCCGACGTTGTCGGCGAGTGCCCCCAGGTTCTCCGAGATCTGCCGCATCTGTTCGCCGAGCGCATCGATGCGGCCGCTCACTTCCCCGGTGACCGATCCGAGGACGTCGGCGACGCCGGCCATCACTCCGTCGATCCCCGCGGACATCTCCGCGCGCAGACCCTGGACGTGCTCGTCGCCAATCGCGCGAGCCGCAACCTCGTCCAAGCGCTTCCCGAGCCCCTTGGACAGATCGCGCACGTCGTCGGCGGTCTGCGAGAACGCGTTCAACGCGTCCTCGACCCGCGCGCGCATGACCGCCATCTCGCCTGCGATTCGGCGAGCGTCGTCATCGCGGGTGCCGGACTGGCGCGCGATGTCGATCTCGAGCGAATCCAGCCGAGCCTCGAGGGCCGAGAGCGTGCTCTGGATCTCCAACGTTTCCAGGACCTCCAACGAGTGCGAAACGAACGGCGGGCGCGCCGCAACCACCTCGGCGTTGGCCGCCGGGTTGCGAGTGTCGCCCTTCGGGGAAGTCATGGGGAAGATCCGGGCCTCGCCTTGCGGGCGGCAAGACTAGCCCGAGAGTGGGAAAATCGTCAAACTGCCCGCTGGCCACGAAGCGTGGTCGGACCCCTCAGCAGCGCGTGAGGCTGCCGCAGACCTGCCCGATGGGCCGCGCGAAATTGAGCCCCTCGGCGCCGGGGAGGACGATCTTCAGGCTAACGACCCCGACGACGCGGCCTCGGCGATCGACCAGCGGGCTCCCGCTGTTCCCGGGGCTGACCGGCGCCGTGAACTGGATGAAGCCGGCCCGGCGCCCCGAGATGATGCCCTCGCTTACGCTGCTGTCCAACCCCAGGGGCGATCCCACAACGACGACGGGGTCTCCCGACTTCGGGGGCCCAGCGGTGGAAAGGACCGGCAGCTTCCGCCCGACGATGATCGTGGCCAGGTCGTTCCTTGCGCTGATGCGGTCGATCCGGCCCGTGATCGAACCCCCGCCCTTCCTGCTGAGCGTCACGCGATCACCCTGCCCCGCCGGGAAGATCACGTGGTGGTTGGTCACGAGCACCGACCGGCCGCCCTTCCGCCCGATGACGAACGCCGAGCCGCCCCCGGTGGCGGTGCGCACCGTGTACACCGAAGGACGCACCTTCCGCGACACCTCCGCGACGTTGATCTGTCTGCCGACCTCGCGCTCCACGACGCCGAGTCGGGATCTGATCACGGCCATCTCGTCCGCGCGAGCAGCCACCTGGCGCTCGAGCGCGGCGAACCCTTCATCCAGGTCCTCGAAACGTCCGGACAATGAACGTTGGCTTATCCAGATCGAAGACAGCAGCAGCAGGAGCACCACGCCGATGACCCCGGTGGTGGTCCACAGGACGCGGGGACTGATCGAGATGACCTCGTCCTCTCCGGATGGCCGCGGGGCGCGAGGTGGGATCCCAGACGCGGTCGCCCACTCATCCGAGCGCGCGCCGGAGGCGTCCTTCGTCCCTTCGGGCGGGACGTAGCCGAACGGACCCGCACCGCGGGATCGGGGCTCGTTCTCCTCCATTGATCGCGCAGACTAGCGGGTGGCGACCCCGGGCACATGGGACTCAGAACCCAGCTTGGTCTTCGGGGAACGAAACCTCCTGACCTCCGTTGCGGCCACCGCCTCCGCGACGATCCCCTCGACGTCGAGCCCGGCTTCGGCTCGCTCCAGATCCGGGATCCGGGCCTTGGTGACGGGGTTCTTGGGCTCGAAGAGGACACAGGCTTCCTGGCACGGAGCCGACGACGTCTCGAAGGTTCCGAGTGCTTGCGCTTCGGCGATGATCTCGGCCTTGTCGAGCCCGATCAATGGCCGGAGGACCGGCAGCGAAGCAGCCGCTTCGACGGCGTGGAGGTTCTCCAGCGTCTGCGATGCGACTTGTCCAAGCGAATCGCCGGTCACCAGAGCCTTCGCCCCATCGCGGCCGGCGAGCACCGAACCCATCCGCATCATCATCCGGCGATACAGGATCGTGCGTAGCCCTTCGGGGCATGCGGCCACGATCTGCTGCTGCGCAGAAGCGAGCGGCACGACGAACAGCGTGGAGTCGTACTGTCTCGCTGTCAGCGCTTCCGTGAGCTCGGTCACGTTGCGGACGCTGGATGCGTCGGTGAACGGCTGAGAGTGGAAATGGATGAACGAGCAACGCGCGCCCCGTCGCATCATGCGCGCGGACGCCACCGGTGAGTCGATCCCGGCCGACAGCAGGACGGCCACGCGTCCCGATACACCCACGGGAAGCCCGCCGGGACCGGGGATGCGCTCGACGTACACGAGCACCAGCTCGCCGACGATCTCGACGTAGCAGGTCCGGTCCGGCGCGTCGAGGTGGACCCGTTTGCCCAGATGGTGCAGCAGCCACGCGCCCAGCTGTTCATTGATCTGGCGGGCCGAGAGCGGGAACGCGCTGTGAGCGATGCGCCCGCGCACGGCGAACGTCTGGTATTCCCCCGCCATCATCGTTCCCGCGAGGTCGCAGAGCGTGTCGAAGTCGATGCGACCGCCGCGCGCGACCGCCAGGTTCGCCACACCGAACACGTCGCGGATCCGTTCGGCGACGTCGCGCGGGTCGACACCCTCAGGGATGTCGACGAGTACCCGGCCCGGGAGCCTTCGCGGCTTAAGCGCCGCGACGTCGGTGGTCGCGCGCGCGATGTTGTCGGCCAGCGCGCGCTCGAACAGCGAGCGGTTGCGTCCCTTCAGTCCGATCTCGTGATAGTGAACGACGATGTGGTCGCGCAGGGCCATACCCGCACGCTAGATGGCGCACCTTCCCGTGTCCACTCCCCTGCGCCGCCCGGCGGCGTTGGCGATCGCGCGCTCGATCTCAACCTCGGCCAGCGCGTAGGACTCTTCCTCTTGCGAGGCCGACGCGGCGAAGATCATCCCCCGAACGATGCCGTCGTCGTCGACGAACGGACCGCCCGAGTTGCCCTGTCTGACGATCGACCTGAGGACGTAGATCTCTCGCTGGACCTGGCGCCGTGAGTAGATGTCTCGTCCGATCGCTTCGGTCTGGGCTCGAACGCGCGCGGGAGAGGTGACGCGATCACCGCCTCCCGGGTAACCGATCGCCGCACCATCGGTCCCGCGCTCAGCCGACGTGCTCGCGATTCTCAGGGTTCCATCGTCGAGCGGAGCGGTCCGCAGGATCGCGATGTCGGTGTCGGTGTCCATGTACACGACGGTGGCGTCGAAGACGTCGCCGCCGGCATCGGTCGCCTGGATCACCTTCGTGTCGCTCGTCCCCGCCACGACGTGGGCGGCGGTCACCACCGTCGTTCGGTCGACCGGGAACCCGCTCCCATCCACCCTCCCGCCGCAGCCGTCGCTCTCGATCTTGTAGGTGAGGCGCGCTGCGAATCTGATCTCGGGATCCCGACGCAGCCGGGCCGGTGGTCTCTCGACCCCCGGCGCGAGCCCCGGGTTCAGCCGGGAGAAAACCTGTGGGAAGCCGGTCCGGTCGAGCAGACCGCCGATGACACCGAAGAAGTCCGGCGGCGTCCCCAACGTGGCGTCGATCGCGTCCAAGATCGCCGAGCCACGCACCGACTCCTCGAGCTCGGGGACCTGGCGAGCCGGCGCGCTGACGAACCACGACATCGCCAGGGACAGCATCGCGGCCACGCCCGAGCCGACGATCGCATCCACCCGCCGCACCGTCCCATGTGAGATCTTCCGCGACAGCTTGAACCCGGCGAACGCGATGAGCCCTTCGAGCGCGAACGCCACACCGAGGAACGCGGCCACCGTGATGATGGCCTGGGTGGTTGGACTCTTCGGATCGAATGCGCTCACGATCCCCGGCGCGAGCAGCGCGCCCACGACCAACCCCAGCAGGAATCCGCCCCAGGAGAAGACTTGCACCACTACTCCCCGGCGGTAGCCGGTGAACAGGCCCAGAACCAGCGCCACGACGATGAGCAGGTCGATCCAGTTCACCGGGCGCCCGTCAGTCCGTCTTGAGGACGGGTCGGTCGGACTGCGGATCACCGGCGTGGGACCGCTTTGGAACCATCACTTTTCGGCGGAAGTACAGGACCTCCTCGCCGTTCTGGTTGTATCCCCTGGTCTCAACCGTCACGACACCTCGGTCATCCTTGGACTTGGACTCTTTCTTCTCGAGCACGGTCGTCTCGGCGTACAGCGTGTCCCCGTGGAACATCGGAGCTTTGTGCTGGAGCGACTCGACCTCGAGGTTGGCGATGGCGCGGCCCGAAACGTCCGGGACGCTCATACCGAGGGCCAGGGAGTAAACGAGGTTGCCGACGACGACGTTACGTTTGAAGTGGGTGGTCGTCTCGGCGTAGTGCTCGTTCGTATGGAGGGGATGGTGATTCCACGTGATCGCGCAGAAAAGGTGGTCGTCGTACTCGGTGATGGTCTTCCCGGGCCAGTGCTTGTACAGATCTCCGGGCTCGAAGTCCTCGAAGTAGCGACCGAACTCGCGTTCCCGTCCCATCCTTCCTCCTCCTCGGCGCCCCGGTGTGTCCTACCAGAAACGAACCGGCTACGCCGTCGCGTTCAGCGCAACAGCGGGAAACCCTCCGCGAGCGGACCCAGGTAGGCCCGTTCCTCGTCGGTCAGGTCGGCGCGGCCCGTGCCCGTGAGTGCGAACCGGAGATCGTCCATCCCCACCGGACGCAGATCGGTACCGAGCAAGCCGCGGAGGACGTCGCCGGTCAGCTCCAGGGCGCGCGCATCGGGATGGGGCTCGTGTCCGATCGCATCATCCAGGTCGAGGTGATGGACGGTGACCTCGAGGATCCGGGTCTTGAGGTACTCCTCGAGATGCATCGTCCCGAAGACCGTGGGACGCACCGAGTCCGGGGCGGTCGTCCGGGCAGCCATGAGAGCCTTCGACCACCGAGCGTCCCAGCGCGCGGTCATCGCGGCCCCGTCCCCCGTTTCACCAGCCACCTCCTGCGCGCGCGCCACGATCATCGGTCCTTCCGCGTCCGCGTCGTAGCGGAAATACGTCACCGCGTCCTTCTGGGGTTCGTCGTCGATCGGGTCGACGGAGCACATCTCGACGACGCGGTCCGCTCCGCGCACGACGTGGGCAACCAGGTCGAGCACCGTCATCGGCTCGCACCGGGTCGGGACCCCCCACTGTTTGCCGGACAGGTTGTGGAGCGCCTTCCCGACCGATCCGAGCTCGCGCGCCAACGCCTCCACCACGGCCGACACGCGTCTACCGAACCTTGTACTTCTTCAGGAGGTTGCGAGCGATCACCATCTTCTGGATCTCGCTCGTGCCCTCACCGATGAGGAAGAAGGGCGCGTCCCGGAACAACCGCTCGACGGTGTATTCCTTCGAGTAGCCGTAGCCGCCGTGGATCCGCAGAGCGTCGGTGCACACCTCCATGCACATCTCGGATGCGTACAGCTTCGCCATGCCGGCTTCGAGGTCGACGCGTTCGCCGGCGTCCTTCAACGCCGCGGCATTCAGCATGAGCATCCTCGCTGCCTCGAGCTTGGTGGCCATCTCGGCGAGCTTGAACTGGATCGCCTGATGCTCGGCGATGGGCTTGCCGAACGTGGTTCGTTCCTGGGCGTAGGCGATGGCCTCCTCGAAGGCGCGGGTCGCGACACCGAGCGCGCGCGCAGCTACGTTCACTCGCCCGATCTCGATCGCAGCCATATTGTGGATGAATCCCTGGCCTTCCTCCCCGCCCAGCAGGTTCGCGGCAGGCAGGCGGTGGTCGTCGAACGAGACCTCGGTCGTCTCGACACCCTTGTACCCGAGCTTCGGGATGTTCTTTCCGACGATGAGCCCACCGGTGCGCTCGGCGCCGGGATCCTTCTCGACGATGAACATCGTCATACCCTTGAACGGCGGATCCGTGTCGGCCGTCTTCGTGAGCGTCATGCAGATGCCGGACCGTAGCCCGTTGGTCACCCACATCTTCTGGCCGTTGATAACGTAGTCGTCGCCGTCGCGCACCGCGCGCGTCTTGATCGCCTGCACGTCCGATCCTGCATGCGGCTCGGACATCAGCAGAGCGGCTCGAGGGTCGCCGGTGATCATCCGCGGGAGGAAACGTTGCTTCTGCTCCTCGGTGCCGAACGTCTTGATCAGCCACGTGGCCATGGTGTGGGTGTTCAGGATCCCCGCAAGGGACATCCAGCCCCTGCTGAGCTCGACCATCGTGAGCGCGTACACGCTCAACGGCATCCCGAGGCCGCCGTACTCCTCGGGAACCATCATCCCGAACAGGCCCATCTCCTTCATCTGCTCGACGATCTTCTCTGGGAACTCGTCGGCGTGCTCCATCTCGTCTGCGACGGGGATGACTTCCTTCTCGACGAACTCGCGAACGGTGTCGACGATCAGCTTCTGTTCTTCCGTCAGGTTCAGGACGCTCATGGGCGCAAGTATCCCGGCGCGCGCGGCACGCGGCAAACCGGCCCAGGTTTCCGGGAAGTTCGGCGCGATCCGGTCTCGCGCGCGCCGCCGCTGAGTCCCGCAGTGGCGCATGCTCGCACGCGCGAACCACCTCTGAGGTAGCCAGCGCATGCAAGCAACCGATCGAGCCATCGCCAAACTGGCCGCCGGGCGGCGAGGCGTGGTCTCGCGCGCTCAAGCCGAAGCGCTGGGTGCGTCTGCCCGGATGATCGACACTCGTCTGCGGACTGGCAGCTGGGAACGAGCCCACCGATGCGTTTATCGGCTCGCCGAGTACCCCGAGACGTGGGAGAGCGACCTGATGGCCGCTTGCCTGCTCGGTCCGGCGGCATGCGCGTCGCATCGGTCCGCTGCGGCGCTGCGAGGGCTCGCGGGGAGCCGGACCGTGTCCCAAATCGAGCTGGTCGTTCCGCGCGGTCACGCCCGCCCGCGACCCGGCATCACGTTGTACAGAGCGGCCGGATCCCTACACCCCCGCGGATACCTCGGTCATCCGGGCATCCCGGCAACCACAACGGCCCGAACGCTGATCGATCTCGCCAGCGTCCTGCCTGCCGACATGCTCGAAGAGGCCGTAGATGATGCGCTGGCACGGAACCTCGTGAGCCCTGCACGGCTCAAGTGGCAACTCGAGAAGGATGCTCCTCGACGCCGGAGGGGGATCTCGATGTGGTCACCGGCTTGTCGCCCGAGTCGACTTCGCGATCCTAGATCTGCGGATCGCCATCGAGGTCGATGGGTACCGCTGGCATGCCGGGCGCGCGCGCTCGGAGCGCGACCTGGCTCTGCGCAACGCCATCGCGGCGATCGGGAGGCAAACGATCCTCCTCACTTCGCGGGATCTCGAGGAACGAGCAGTCCAGGTCGTCGCGCAGGTGCAGGCCGTGGTAGCGGTCCGCCGATGAGCTCGGTGGACTACGTGCGGAACGCCAGCCAGGCGATCAAGACCATTCCCCCGACGATCACCACCGTCAACCCCGTCCAGAAGATGTATCGCGCTCCATCCGACAAGGGAGCATCACGCTTGGCGTATGGGTTCTCGCCGAGCCGGAGGTGGCCCGTGTATGCGGACCCTTCGTTTCCGATGGGGTCGTTGTGCGGTGGGGGGATCTGGCGCCTCTTCCCCATCACTCGACCTCGAGGATCGCGTCGCCTCCGAACACGAACGGTTCCTCGGGCTGGAACACGTCGGCGAGCTCGTTCCACCGCTTGAACCTGGGATCCTCGTCGTGCGCGTGATGCGCGGCGAAGTCGCGGAGCCACACGCTCACGAGGTACTGCTTGATCCCCTCCCGCGGCATGGTCGTGATCGCCAGCGGCACCAGAGCCGCGCGTACGATCAACCCGCGCGCGCGCAGGTCCTCCCAGATCGGCAGCTCGTGCTCGCGGAACCCCGCTTCGAACTCCTCGGCGCGCGCGGCGTCGACGTTCAGCACGATCGAGACGACGTGGCTCACTCGACCTTCAGGAAATCCTCCGTCGGCTTCACCCGCGACATGCCCGCCGCGCGCCCGCGCGACGCGACCGAGTCGGCCATCTTCCGCGAGGCCTCGTCGATCATCTCCGTGCCGAACATCACCGCGCCCTTGCGCTCGACCTCGGTGACGTGCCGGTAGTGCTCCAGGATCGCCTCGGCCTTATCGTACTCCTCTTGCGTGGGCGTGAACACCTCGTTCAGCACATCGACCTGCGTCGGATGCAGCGCCCACTTGCCGTCATAGCCGAGCGCGCGCGCGCGCATCGCAGCCTCACGGAACCCGTCGAGATCCCGGATCAACAGGTACGGACCGTCGATGATCTGCAGGTTGCGCGAGCGTGCCGCGATGTTGATGTGCATCAGCACGTAATGCCAATGATCCAGGTTCTCGTACCCGGGGATCGGCGCGCCGGCCGTCACGGTCGGCAGGCCCAACGACGCGCTCATGTCCGCCGGCCCGAGGATCAGATCCTCGATCCGGTCGGACGCATCGGCGATCTCATCGATGTTGCGCAGGCCCAGCGCAGTCTCGATCTGCACCTCGAGCCCGATCTTGCGCTCGATCCCGAGGTTCTCCTCGAGCATCCGCAGCAGGTTCGCCACGAACGTCACGTCCCCGGTCGTCTCCACCTTCGGGATCATGATCGCGTCGATCTGCTCGCCCGCGCCCTCGACGACCTCGATCAGATCACCGGCGCACCACTTCGTGTACACGCCGTTGACCCGCACCACCTTCGTCGGCGCCTGATACGTCTCGTTCTTCAGCGCTTCGACGATGTTGGCGCGCGCGGCTTCCTTCTCGAGTGGCGCCACCGAATCCTCGAGGTCGAAGAACACCTCGTCGGCCGGCAGGCCGGCGGCCTTGGCCAGCATCTTCGGACTCGAGCCGGGCACGGACAGACAGGAACGACGCGCTCTCATCGATGATCTCCTCCTCGGGTGACGCCGGCCGTTATTGTCTCCAGCCGCCAAGGGTCAGGCAAACCGTCCGAGTCGAGCCGACGCCGGCAACCTCAGGGGAGAACGATCTTGTTGGGTGGCCATCCTGTGACGGTGTAGCCCGACCGATAAAGGTTTCAGCCCTTGGAGATGCCTCGCGCCGACGGTCTCCGTGGACGGGTCGAGGTAGGCGTTGACGCACGGCAGCATGCACGACGCGCCTATGAGGAGCACGCTTCCCGGGGCGAGCGACAACACCATGGCCTTCGTCATCGTCCCCTCCTGCTGGCCGCTCCGGCGGCCTCATCCCCGGGCGATCGCGCGCGCCGGGGTGGTTATGTCGGGTCGTTCTGTTTCGGGGAAGGCCTGCCCGGGGACCATCTAGTCGCGCGCGACCCCGCCGATCGAGGCGGCCTCTTGCACTGCCTCCGAGATCGCCGCCACCACCCGCCGGTCGAACACCGAGGGAACGATGTATTCCTCATCGAGCTCGTCGTCGGACACCATCGCCGCGAGCGCGCGCGCGGCACCGAGCTCCATCCCCGTCGTGACTTCGCGCGCGCGCGCGTCCAGCAGCCCGCGGAAGAATCCCGGGAACACCAGCACGTTGTTGATCTGGTTGGGGTAGTCGCTGCGACCGGTGGCGACGATGCGCACGTTGTCGGGGACCTCTTCGGGCATCACCTCGGGAACGGGGTTCGCGAGCGCGAACACGGTCGCCTCGGAGGTCATCTCCTTGAGCCAAGCAGGCTGCACGAGCCCGGGCCCGCTCACGCCGATGAACGCGTCGGCCCCACGCAGCGCATCCGCGAGGGACCCGGTCAGGCCTTCGGTGTTCGTCACCTCGGCGATGGCGCGCTTCTCGTCGTTCATGTTCTCGGTTCGCTCGGGATGGATGATCCCGGCTCGATCAACACCGATGACGTCGCCGACCCCTGCTTCGAGCAGCAAGCGCGAACATGCGATACCGGCGGCTCCCATCCCCAGGAACACGACCTTCAAGTCTTCGAGCCGCTTGCCGACGACGCGCGCCGCGTTGATCAGCGCCCCCAACGTCACCACCGCGGTCCCGTGCTGATCATCGTGGAACACGGGAATGTCGAGCGCAGCGCGCAGACGGCGCTCGACCTCGAAGCACTCGGGAGCGGCGACATCCTCGAGGTTGATCCCTCCAAAACCCGGCGCGATCGCGAGCCCGACGGCCACCAGTTCCTCGACGGTGCGCGCGCGCGCGCAGATGGGATAGGCATCGATGTCGGCGAACTCCTTGAACAGCATCGCTTTGCCCTCCATCACCGGCAGGGCAGCCTCAGGGCCGATATCGCCGAGTCCGAGGACGGCGGTGCCGTTGGTCAGCACAGCCACCGAATTCTGCTTGATCGTCAAGTCCCATACGCGCTCGGGCTCGTCGGCGATGGCGCGCGAAATCCGGCCGACGCCGGGGGTGTACGCCATCGACAAGTCGTCGCGCGTCTTCAACGGGAACCGGGACGCGATACTGATCTTGCCGCCCAGGTGGATGTCGAACGTTCGGTCCGAAACGGTGCGGATCTCGACCCCTTGCACCCGCTGCGCGGCCTTGACGATCTGACGGCCATGGGCCTCGTCGCGACACTTGACCGTGATGTCGCGGACGACGATCTTGCCTCGGTGCTCCACCAGATCCACGGCCCCGAGGTCGCCCCCGGCACGTCCGATCGCGCTCGTCAGTCGACCGAGCGTTCCCGGGATGCTTTGCAGGTTGACGCGCAGGGTAAGGGTGTACCCTGCAGACGGAGTGAGCGCGGCCATAGTGGTCGGATACTACTAGCCGGCGACCGTACGTTCCGCGACAACCCCCAGAAGTGGTGGTAGATTCGCCCGGTACTTGCGACGGGGCTCTGGGGGAATGCCGGATCGACACGCCCCACTTCATAGCAGCTATGCAACTAGAGACCGTCGGCGAGATCGTCAGGATCCTCCGCTCGAGGCGAGGCCTCGAGCAGGTGGAGCTTGCGCGCGCGTGCGGCTGGCGCGATGCATCCGCGGTCAGTCGCATCGAAACCGATCGCATCCATCCCACGCGCAAGACACTCGTGAAGCTCGCCGACGCGCTCGCCGATCCCGCCGTGACCGGAACAGGGCGAGAGGTCCGCGCCATGTTGTTCCTCGCGGCCGGCCTGCTGCCAACCGCGGATGAGATCGCCGAGATCGCAGCCGAGCTGCCGGACATCGATCGATGGGGCCAGCCTGCGCTGATCGTCGACTTCGGGTGGAACATCTGGGATACCAACGTGCTTGCACGCAATTTCGCCGGACTCCCGGCGGACGCGGAAGGGCGCAACTACTTCACATCCTTCTTCCAGCCGGACGGACCGGTGCGCGCGCGCTTGGGCTCCGACTGGGAGATGTCGGCGCTCACTTCGCTGAAGGTGTTCCGTGCCCAGACGGATGCCCGCAGCCACCAACGCTGGCATCGCACCATGCTGGGCACGTTGATGCGCCTCCCGGACTTCGGACGTCTGTGGTCCATAGCCGAGCCGGATGGCGAGCGACCCAGCGTGCAAAGGCGGCGGACCGAGAGGACCTTCGTAGGCAACCTGGCCGTCTACGACCTTCCCCTGACGACGGACCCCCGGCTCCACGTTCTCCACGTCGTTGCGGAGGACGAGCAGACCGCGCGTGCCCTCGAACGCGAAGCCAAAGCCAGACTCTGAACGCGAGAAACCCGCCTCGCGGCGGGTCTCTCGACGATCTCGGGATCTCAGAACAGAGCCGGCAACCACTCCGTTAGGGGACCGGCAAGCTCAACCGGCATGTCCTCGAACGCTTCGGGCTGCGCTTCGGGCGTCGGCGCCGGCCAGGTTCGCCAGTCACTGGCATCACGGCCGTTGATCTCGGCCGCGCCTTCGATCAGCGCCTGCTCCACCCCCGGGTGACCCCCCGGAGGCGTTATCGGCAAACCGCAGTCAAAGATGGTTTGGATCATCACCGGCGCACTGGTCGGCTCCGCTCCATCCGAGGTCACATTGTCTGCCCAACAGTTCCCGGGTCCAGACAGCAGTGCCTGCGCAAGATCCATCGAATCCGGGTACTCGTCGCTGTGCGAAACCGTGTTCCCCCAGATCGTGTTACCGCTCGGGATCCAGAGGTTCTGGTCGGGAAGCGGCGAGATCACGATTCCGCCGAGGGCGTGATCCGTAACGGTGTTGCCGTACACCTGGTTCCCGACGCCTCCGGCGATCACGATGCCGCCGCCCCAGTACGCACCGGCGATACCGGTCCCCGGGGCGATCGCGTTGTTGTTGTTCTCGACGAGATTGTTCTTGATCGTGATGCCTCGCTGCGGGGGCCGCTCCTCGCCGTCGAGCGAGTTCGGAACGATCCCGAGGCCGTTGTCCTTCCAGATAGAGTCGCGCAGCACGAGATCGCCGCCGGCATTCGTGCCCGAGTAGCCGAGCGCGTTCCGGTCCGCGACGATGTGGTGGATCACGGCGTCGCACGGGAAGCACTCACCGATGTAGAACCCTGAGTCGGCGCCGCCGCTCGCGTACGAGTCCGAGATCTCGCCACATCGCGAATCGAACGCGTAGAGCCCGTACAAGCCGAAGTTGTAGGCCGTGAGGTATCGACCCCAGTACCCCTTGGCCTCGAACCAATAGAAGCCGTGGCGCGTGTAGTTGTGCGCCGTCATGTTCTCGATCATGACCCCGTCTGCACCGTCCACGTTGATCGCGATGTCCTTCTCGTTGTCACCGTTCAGCACGACCTGATCTCGATCGGTGCCCTGGATCCGGATGAAGTCCTTCTCGTCGGAGACCTCGACAGCTTCCTTGTACTCGCCGGGGTACACCCTGATCAGGTCACCGGGAGCCGCAACGTCGACCGCGCCCTGGATCGTGGCGAAGGTCCTGCCCTCCCCGACCTCGAGCACGTCGCCGGACCCGGGCAGTTCCTGCTCGGGAGCCAGCGCGCACGAGTCGGTCGTGAACCCCGTCCCGCTCTCACCGGCGACCGCCATCGACGAGGCGGCGATCATGGCGAGCACGACGATCGAAAGCCTGCGGATCATCTTCCCCTCCGTTTCATCGGATCGTGAGTGTTCCGGGCGTGTGGTGGATGATGCATTCGAACGGGTACGAGCCCGGCTCGAGCGCAGGGACCCCAGCGACGGTCACCGGTTCAACGGTGCTGGAGTCCACCACGCCACTGTCGAACAGCGGCTTGCCGTTCGCCTTCTTCTGCTTGGCGGTGATCGTGTGCGCGCTGATCGTGTCGAGGTTGCTGTAGAGCAGGTCGGTGCCCGCGGGCACCACCAAAGGGATGGGCTGATCGTCGCCACCCGGATAGAACGTGGCGGAGTTCAGGGTGACCACCAGGCCACCGGGCTGCGCCGCAGCGGGCAGCACGAAGGCGGCCATGCAGGCCAGCGCGACGAACACGATGAGACGCTTCATCCGGACCTAACCCCCCTTCGGCGGCAACCTGGGCGAATCCTCCCAGGACGGAACAGCCGGACTTCCGCTTTGTGTGGTTCGTGCAGTCTAGCGAGCGCCCTTCACGGCCTCCAGCGCGCCCGGGTCCTCCAGGCTGGACAAGTCGCCGGGGTCCTCCCCGAGCGCGATCGCGCGCACCGCGCGCCTGACGATCTTGGCCGATCGCGTCTTCGGCAATGCGCGCGTGAAGCGCACGGCGTCGGGGGTGAATGCTTTGCCGAGCGCGCCGGCGACCTGCGCGCGCAACTCGTCACGAAGGGCCTGGTCCGGTTCGATCCCCGGCTTCAGCACGACGTAGCACCAGACCTTCTCGCCCTTGACCTCATCGGGGACCCCGACGGCCGCGGACTCGGCCACGGCCGGGTGGGAGACAAGGATCGATTCCACCTCGGCAGGTCCGAGCCGCTTGCCGGCCACCTTCAACGTGTCGTCGCTGCGCCCGTGCAGGTACCAGAATCCGTCGGCATCGCGGCTCGCCCAGTCGCCGTGCACCCACACGTCCGGCCAGCGCGACCAGTACGTCTCGAGGTAGCGATCCGGGTCTCCCCAGATGCCGCGCGTCATCCCCGGCCACGGCTTGGTGCACACGAGCTCACCCACCTCGCCGGGTGGCAACGACTGGCCGTCGGGACCGAACACATCGATCACCATGCCGAGCGCGGGCAGCCCGAGCGAGCACGGCCGCAACGGCACCAACGGCGTCGGCGAGAGGAAGCACGCGCCGACCTCGGTGCCGCCGGACAGGTTGATGATCGGGCAACGCGAGCCGCCGACGACGTCCAACAGCCACTGCCACGGTTCGGGGTTCCAGGGCTCGCCCGTCGACGCCAGGATCCGCAGCGACGACAGGTCGTGCCGCCGCACCAGATCGTCGCCGTGGGGGATCAGCGCGCGCACCAGCGTCGGCGACACGCCCAGGATCGTCACGCCGTGATCGGCCACCAGGGACCAGAGCCGATCGGGACCTGGATGGTCGGGCGCTCCTTCGTACAGCAGCACGGCGCCACCGTTGGCATGCGCCCCGATCACCTCCCACGGACCCATGATCCAACCCATGTCGGTGAACCAGAACAGCAGATCGTCGGGATGCAGATCGACCTGGTAGGCGACCTCCTCGGCGATCTTGACCAGGAACCCGCCGTGCACATGGACGACGCCTTTCGGTCGCCCGGTCGTCCCTGAGGTGTAGGCGATGAACAGTGGATGCTCGGCGTCGAGCCGCTCGGGGGCGCGCTCGTCGGGCTGCTCGGCCACGAGGGTTGCCCAGTCGAGGTCGCGTCCTTCCTGCCACGGGATCTCGCGCCCGAGCCGACGGAACACGATGGTGTGTTTGACGGTGGAGGACGCGGCGACGGCCTCGTCCGCGATCTCCTTCATCGGGACCTCGGAGCCGCGCCGGTAGAAGCCGTCGGCGGTGATCAACAGGTCGACGTCGGCGTCTTGCAGGCGCGAGGCGACCGCCCCGGCCGCGAACCCCGAGAAGATGGGCAGCCACACCGCGCCCAGCTTCGAGCACGCGTATATCGCGACCGCGTTCTCAGGGATCATCGGCATGAAGATGCCGACCTTGTCCTCCGCCCCGATCCCGATCGACGCCAGCGCGTTCGCGAGCCGGTCGACCTCGCGGCGCAGGTCGGCGTAGGTCAGCGTCCGGGTCGCGCCGTCCTCTCCTTCCCACACCAGCGCGCGAGCCCCCGGGGTGCGCTCGGCCCACTTGTCGACGCAGTTGTGCGTCAGGTTGATGGTCGAGCCCCGGAACCAGATCGGCCACGCGATGCCTTTGGGGGTCTCCACAACAGCGCGGTACGGCTCGAAGAACTCGATCCCCAAGTCGGCGACCACCGCGTCCCAGAACCACTCGATGTCGTCCTGTGAGGCGCGCACCAGGTCGGCGTAGGTGGCGATCCCGTGCGCGCGCATGAAGCGGGTGACGTTCGCGTGCTCGACGTAGTCGTGGCTGGGCGTCCAGGCGAAGGCGGTCATGGCTGCGGAGGCTATCCGCGCGCGCGCAGCAGCGGCAAGGAGGGCACCGAGGTTCGCCGGAACGCCTGCGCCCGTTCGCTCGGCGCGCGCGGGCCGACCTAGACTCTGTTGCATGACTGAGTTCAGGATCGAGAAAGACTCCATGGGCGAGGTTCGCGTCCCCACCGACGCGTACTGGGGTGCCTCCACGCAGCGTGCGGTCGAGAACTTCCCCGTGTCCGGCGTGCGATTCCCGCGCCGGTTCATCGAGGCCCTCGGCACGATCAAGTGGGCGGCCGCCAAGGCGAACGAGGAGCTGGGCTACGTGGATCCCAAGATCGCCGACGCGATTCGCTCGGCTGCGGATGAGGTCATCGGCGGCGCGCTCGACGAGCAGTTCGTGCTCGACATCTTCCAGACCGGCTCGGGCACATCGACCAACACCAACGCGAACGAGGTCATCGCCCACCGCGCCAGCGAGATCCTGACCGGCGACAAGAACTCGAAGGCCGTCCATCCCAACGACAACGTGAACAACGGCCAATCCTCCAACGACGTGATCCCCAGCGCGATCCACCTCTCTGCGCTCACCGCGCTGCGCGACGAGCTGACGCCGGCGTTGACGACGCTGTCGGGCGCGCTGCGCGCGAAGGCGGATACGTGGGCCGAGGTGCTCAAGGTCGGACGCACGCACCTGATGGACGCGACGCCGATGACCTTCGGTCAGGAGTTCGGTGGGTACGCCATGCAGATCACCAAGGGGCTCGAGCGCCTGACCGACGCATCGAAGCGTGTGGGCGAGCTCGCGCTCGGCGGCACCGCCGTCGGCACCGGCCTGAACGCCGACCCGGCGTTCGCGCCTCGAGCCATCGCTCTGATCGCCGAGCGCACCGGCCTGTCCGTGCGCGAGGCCGACGATCACTTCGAGGCGCAAGGGGGCAAGGACGCCTGCGTCGAGCTGTCGGGCGTGCTGCGCACCATCGCGACCTCGCTGTTCAAGATCGCCGGCGACATCCGTCTGATGGGCTCAGGTCCTCGAGCCGGCCTCGGCGAGCTGAGGCTCCCCGAACTGCAGCCCGGCTCGAGCATCATGCCGGGCAAGGTCAACCCGGTCATCCCCGAGGTCGTGACGCAGGTCACGGCCCAGGTGTACGGCAACGACGCCGCGGTGGCGTTCGCCGGCGCGATGGGCCACTTCGAGCTGAACGTGTTCATGCCGGTGATCGCGCGCAACCTGCTGGAGTCGATCCACTTGCTCGCGTCGGCGGCGAAGCTGCTGACGACCAAGTGCATCGACGGGCTCGAGCCGGACGCCGAGCGGGCGCGCGCGCTCGTCGAGCAATCCTTCCCGATCGTGACGGCGCTGGTGCCGGCGATCGGCTACGACCTGTCGGCCGAGATCAGCAAGGAGGCGTTCCGCTCGAGGCGGAGCATCCGCGAGGTCGCGCTCGAGAAGAGCGGCCTGAGCGCGCAGGAGCTGGACGAGGCGCTCGACCTGATGAAGATGACGCGCGGCGGGATCGTCGCGCCCGGGCTCGGCGGCGGCTGAGTCACCTGCCGTCCGCGACGTTCGGCGGCGCTGCTTCCCCGCGCCGCTCGATCAGGGTCTTCAGCCATCCGGATGGATGGTCCGCATCGAAGTTCATACGCATTTCGACGCGCTTCAACTCTGTCTCCGACATCCAGTCTGGACGCTCCGCTACGATACGGAGTTCAGGGAAATCACTTTCGACCTGTTGGCGGGAGCGAGCATTCAAGAACGCCCACACGCCGCCTTGGCCGTAGTCGTACACGACGAGGAACTTGTGCTTCTTCATTCCTCGAGAGCCACCCATCTCGATCCCTCGATGTCGATCGGCTCCGTCGTCCAGACCTGCGTTCCACCGCCTGGTTGCCCGTAGTGTGACAGAACCTGCTCGACTTCGCTGTGTTCTGGTAGGGCTTCCACTGGTATCTCGAAATATCCCGTGGGTCCTTGGGGCAGTGCAAGCCGCGCCTGAGCATCGGACACGCGGTCGTACACATCGTGAGTGAGGTAGATCCGACCATCATGACCTGGGAAGATCTCACCCGCCGCTTCGATGCCCTCTCTCCCAGCGTCATCGGTTAAATGGCGGAAGACAGCGTGAGACCGATGAGGAGAGGTCATACGATTCGGAAGATACGCTCCCTACGCGCCAGCTCCGCGTCGAACGCGATCACTCGTTTGACGTGCATCGTCCTGATCGAGTCGGTCGAGCAGGTTCGAGCTCGCGAACGGCGAAGAACTAGCTCTGCTCTGTCACGGCCGCGCGCGCGTCGGCCACGACCTCCGGCGGGATGGACTTCAGCGCCGCGCGCACGATCGCCGGAACCACGACGGCGTCGTCGAGGTGGCCGATCCCGGGGATGAAGTCCGGGATCACGTCGACCGGCATCACGACGTATGCCACGGCCGCACCGAGCAGCCAGCGCGCGCGCCGCGGTGTGCGCGGATCGGCCATCACGCGCCGGTAGACCGCGACCTCTTTCCGCACGAGCCTGGCGATGTCCGCGAGCCGTTCCGCCATGCCGGGACCTTACCTACCCAGGACCTTTCGTGCCGATGGTCCCGCCACGAGTGGTCCGTCCGGCACGTGGCACGGATACCCCCACCCCGTACGGTCGGGGCAAGAAGGAGGCGCCATGGACGACGGGAAACTCTCGGTCGCGCTCTTCTCGGGGACCGACGACAAGCTGACCGCCGCATCGACCCTGATCGCCGGCGCCGCGGCCATGGGCCGAAAAGTGGACGTCCTGCTGCAGTTCTGGGCACTCGACTCGTTCCGGGCCGACCGCATCACCAAGGATCATGGCGCATCGCCCGAGGCGGGAGAAGAGGGCGCCGCGCAGTTCAGGCGCAAGGCCGGCTCCGGCGAACTCACGCATTGGAGCGAGGTGCTGCGTCAGGCGAAGGAGATCGGCGAGGTGAGGTTCCACGCGTGTGCGCAATCGATGGACGTGCTGGACATCGCGACCGACGAACTCGACCCCGTCGTCGACGACGTCGAGGGCATCGCCGCCTTCATGCTCGGAGCCGACGGTCCGATCGTGTTCATCTGAAGGGAGAACCACGATGGCAACCACCGAAGTCACGAAGCAGATCGACGCGCGCGGCATGCCGTGCCCGGGTCCGCTGATGACCCTGATCGGCGAGATCCGAGCCGGACAGGTCGGCGACACCTTCGAGGTCTGGTCGAGCGACGAGGGCTCGAAGACCGACATCCCCGCCTGGACGGCCAAGGCGGCACACGAACTGGTCGAGGTGATCACCGAGCCCGAGTTCGCGCGCTTCGTCGTGAGGAAGGCGAGGTAGCCATGTCGGCGCGGGTCGTCATCCTGGGCGGAGGCGTCGGCGGGACCCTGACGGCCAACTTGCTGTCGAAACAGCTCGGACGCCACGCGAAGATCACGGTGGTGGACCCCACCGGGATGCACGTGTACCAGCCGGGGTTCCTCTACGTCGCGCTCGGGCAGGCGAACGGGCGATGGCTCGCGCGGGACGAGCGGAAGCTGCTGCGCCCGGACGTAGAGTTGGTGGTGGACGGCGCGACGCGGGTGGACCCGCTCGCGCAAACCGTTCACCTGTTGCGTGGGGGCAGTATCCCGTTCGATTACCTCGTGATCGCGAGCGGCGCACGCCTCGTTCCCGACGAGATCCCAGGATTGGTAGAGGGATCGCACGATTTCTACTCGCTGGACGGCGCCCTGCGACTCCGCGAAGCGTTGCGACGGTTCAAGGGCGGCAACATCCTGGTCGGCATCGCCGGGATCCCGTACAAATGCCCTCCTGCGCCGGTCGAGTTCGTACTCTTGCTCGAGGAGTACCTGCGCAAGCAAAGGATCCGCGGGCGCGCGACCGTCACGCTGCTGTCACCCCTGAACCGCGCGTTCACCATCGAGAGCGCGTCCAAGATGGTGCAACCGATCATGGATCAGCGCGGGATCGGGCTCGAGACGTTCTTCAACGTCGAAGCCGTCGATCCACACGCACACGTCGTCACCTCGATCGAGGGCGACAAGAAGGAGTACGACCTGCTCGTGTTGATCCCCCCGCACAAAGGGCAGCAGTTCGTGATCGATTCCGGGCTCGGCGACACGCAGGGCTGGATCCCGACCGACCGCACGACGCTCCAACACGAGACCTACGAACACATCTTCGCGCTCGGAGACGCGACGAACCTGCCGATCTCGAAGTCCGGCTCGACCGCGCACTTCGAAGCCCCCGTGGTCGCGAGCCGGATCGCATCGCTGATCGACGGCAGCGCGCCGCGCGCGAACTACACCGGACGGGTGATGTGCTTCCTCGAGACCGGCGGACGCAAGGCGACGGCGCTGCGCTTCGATTACGAGCACCCGCCGACCCCACCGAACCCGTCGCTGTGGTGGCACGCGGCGAAATGGATGTTCAACCGGCTGTATTGGGACACGGTCCCGCAGGGGCGCATCCCCGAGCGCGGACCGAAATGAGGAGACGACCATGGCAACCAAGATCGCCGTCCAGACGCTGGACCTGAAGGGACTGTCGTGTCCGCTGCCGATCGTGAAGACGGCACAAGCCATGAAAGCGCTCATGCCCGGCGACACGCTGGAGGCGCTGGCCACCGACCCGGGTTCGGTCCCGGACTTCACCGCATGGTGCACAAGCACCGGCAACGCCCTGCTGGAACAGACCGAAGACGACGGCGTGTTCCGGTTCCTGATCGAGAAAGGGTGACCTTCGATGCCCGAGCAAAAGGACCGCAAGTTGGTGATCTTCGCCTGGAGCGGCGATCTCGACAAGATCTGGCCAACCCTGATCCTGTCGACCACCGGAGCCGCGATGGGGATGCAGACTACCGTGTTCTTCACGTTCTGGGGCCTGTCCCCGCTCGTGCGCAACGACGTGCGCATCACCGGCGAGAACTGGATGCAGAAGATGATGGCGGTGATGAACCGGGGCGGCACCGAGCACCTGAAGCTGTCGAAGATGAACTTCGCCGGCGCGGGCAAGAAGATGATGATGAAGCTGGCGGCCGATCACAAGGTTGCGAGCCCGACCGAGCTGCTCGAGATGGCCCGTGACATGGGCGTGCGCCTGGTGCCGTGTCAGATGACGATGGACCTGTTGGGCCTGAAGCGCGAAGACCTGATCGACGGCCTAGAGGAACCGGCCGGCGCCACCACCGCTCTCCTCGAGGCCCAAGACGCGATCACGCTGTTCATCTAGATCGCCGGCCACGGGTACGGCCTGCGGTCCTGGGGCGGCTCGGGGAACACACCTGTGGCCAGCAGCGCACGCGTGCGCGCGCGCATCGCTTCGATCTCATCTTTCAGTAGCAGCGGCTCGAGGCGGGTCACGACTTCGCCGCGCGCATCGAGCTCGGCAGCGAAGCGTTCGAGGTCCGTGCGCACGTGGTCGGGGATCGGCTCGCTCTCGAAATGCCAGATCACCGTGCGCAGCTTCTCGTCTTCGTGGAAGCACACGCCGTGGTCCACGCCCCAGATGTGCCCGGTTCCGCGCTCGAGCAAACAGTGACCGGACTTCCGGTCTGCATTGTTCACCACGATGTCCAACGCGCACATACGCCGGAAGTCGTCAGCACGAGCCGGCATCAGCGTGAGGTAATGCTCGGTCGGTTCGTGATCCACATAGAGCTGGGCAGCACCGATCCCGTGCGGACCCGTGCGCGCGACCGTCGGCGGGACGAGGTCCCACCCGAGGGCGTCGCTGACGACGAATGCGGCCACCTCGCGCGCGTACAGCGTGCCCTCGGGGAAGTCCCACAGCGGTACCTCGCCGTCGCGCGGCTTCCAGATTATGTTGACGGCGGTGATCCCGCGTGTGAGGCGCGCGGCGAACGTGTAGTTCGACGCGTCCGGCATCACACCGAGGATCTCGATCTCACCTTCGCGAAGCAGCGCAAGCGCGGTGTTCTGATCCACGGTCAGACCTGCGGCGCGCCGTGCCCGTTCATCGCGGGACACCGATGGCTCCCCTCGGCCTCGAGCGGATGGCCGCAGAATTGGCACCGGGGCCGGCCCGCCGCAACGATCTCGAGCGCGTGGTCGGCCATCGCGCGCACCTGCGCGCGCGAGGCCACGAACCGCGCCTGGCTGGGGGGCTCGGCCGTCTCTTCGGGCTGCAGCTCGTTGAAGACGATCGTCACACGATCGTTCACCTCGTCGAACTCGATCGCCATCTCGCCCACCCGCCATTCCGGCTCGAGCGGCGGGCTCAGCTCGAGGTCCTCGTCGGCGGGTTCCTCACCCTCGGGCCCGTCGGGGATCTGCGCGAGCAGGCGCTCGATCCCCTCGGCGAGCAAGCGGACCTGGTCCTTCTCGGCCAGCAGCGTCACCCTGTCGCTCTCGCCGACGGCCTGCACGAAGAACGTCCGATCGCCCGGCTCGCCCACTGCGCCGGCCGTGATGCGATCGACCGGGTCCAGATCGAACGACCGGCTCATCGCTTGCTCCCGCGCGCGCGGTCGCTCGGCGGCCGGGCTGGGGGGCCGCCCGCGATGTTCGTGATCGAGCCGGTGTCGTTCAGCAATCGAACTTGGACGCCGAGAGGGTAGAACGCGAACGCGCTGACGGACGCGGGGTCGATCGTGACCCGCCGGTACAAGTCGACGTGGACACCCATGAAGTGCGCGGCCGCCAAACGGATCCAGTCTGCATGGCTGAACACCGCGACGGTGTCCTTCATATGTTTGTCACGCAACGCCTCGATCGCCGAGACCGCGCGCGCCTGCGTCTCGCGCAGGGTCTCACCGCCGGGGAAGCGCAGATCCGACGGCCACGCCGCGAGATGCCGCCACAGCTTTGACTTCGCAAGCACCTTGTAGGACTTGCCCTGGATCTCGCCGTATCGAACCTCGCCGAGGTCTTCGCGGGTTCGCAGGCGGAGCTTGCGCACGCGCGCGAGCGGCGCGGCCGTTTCTTGGCAGCGCTCGAGCGGCGATGCATAGATCGCGTCGATCTCCACGCCGTCGAGACGCTCGGCCACCGACTCCGCTTGCGCGCGCCCTTCCTTCGACAAGCTGACGCCGGGGGTCCACCCCGTGAGGCGCGCGCCCGTTTCACCGGTCAATCCGTGTCGGATCAGCAGCAGGAGCATGGGCGGCACTATACCGGCGGGTGCGCGCGCGGTTCGGGCTGGCCGACGAGTCTCTCGCTAGCGCGGCGCGTACAGCTCGTTGCCCTGGTCACGGAACTCGCGTGCCTTCTCATCGAGCCCCACCTGCAGCACTTTCTCCTCGTCGATCCCGTGCTCGGCCGCGAACGCGCGCACGTCCTGGGTGATCTTCATGCTGCAGAAGTGCGGCCCGCACATGCTGCAGAAATGTGCCTTCTTCGCCGGTTCTGCCGGAAGGGTCTGATCATGGAAATCGCGCGCGGTCTCGGGGTCGAGCGCGAGATCGAACTGGTCCTCCCAGCGGAACTCGAAGCGCGCCTTGGACAACGCGTCGTCCCACTCGTGCGCGCGGGCATGACCCTTCGCCACGTCGGCGGCGTGCGCGGCGATCTTGTACGCGATGACTCCGGCTCGAACGTCGTCCCGGTTCGGCAGCCCGAGGTGCTCCTTCGGAGTCACGTAACACAGCAGCGCGGTCCCGTGCCACCCGATCATGGCCGCGCCGATCGCCGACGTGATGTGGTCGTACCCGGGCGCGATGTCGGTGACCAACGGACCGAGGGTGTAGAACGGGGCTTCGTGACACCACTCGAGCTGCAGGTCCATGTTCTCTTTGATCTTGTGCATAGGGACGTGGCCGGGACCCTCGATCATGACCTGCACGTCGTGTTCCCAGGAAACCTTGGTCAGCTCCCCAAGGGTCTTCAGTTCCGCCAGTTGCGCCTCGTCGTTGGCGTCGGCGATCGAGCCCGGCCGCAACCCATCACCGAGCGAGAACGACACGTCGTAGGCGCGCATGATCTCGCACAGCTCCTCGAAGTGCGTGTACAGGAAGTTCTCTTCGTGGTGCGCGAGGCACCACGCTGCCAGGATCGACCCGCCGCGGCTGACGATGCCGGTGATGCGGCGCGCGGTCATCGGGATGTAGCGCAACAGCACTCCCGCGTGGATGGTGAAGTAGTCGACGCCCTGCTCGCACTGCTCGAGCACGGTGTCGCGGAAGACGTCCCACGTCAGCTCTTCGGCCTTCCCGTCGACCTTCTCGAGCGCCTGGTAGATCGGCACCGTCCCGATGGGCACCGGAGCATTGCGGATGATCCACTCGCGCGTCTCGTGGATGTTCTGGCCCGTCGACAGGTCCATGACCGTGTCTGCGCCCCAGCGAGTCGCCCACAGGACCTTGTCGGTCTCCTCCTCGATGCTGCTCGCCACCGCGCTGTTGCCGATGTTCGCGTTGATCTTCACTAGGAAGTTGCGTCCGATGATCATCGGCTCGGACTCGGGGTGGTTCACGTTCGCCGGGATGATCGCGCGGCCGCGCGCAATCTCCTCGCGCACGAGCGCCGGCTCGACCCCCTCGCGCAGCGCGGCAAACTCCATCTCGGAGGTGATGGTGCCGGCCTTCGCGTAGGCCATCTGCGTGACGGCTCGACCAGGCTTCGCGCGCAGCGGGCGTGTGCGCGCGCCTTCGAAGCCGGGGATCGCCCGTCCCGTCGTGAGCCCGTCGTACTCTTCGACGTCGCCGCGCTCGAGGGTCCAATGGCGGCGCAGCGCGGGAAGTCCTTGCGTGACGTCGGTCTGGATGAGCGGGTCGGCGTGGAACCCACTGGTGTCGTAGAGACGGAACGGCGGCTCGCCGCCCGATAGCTCGACCTCACGGAACGGGACCCGGAGGTCGTCGCGCTCGCCGGTGACGTACACCTTGCGGCTGCGGGGGTGCGTTCCCGCGGGAACGTCTTTCCCGTTGGTGGTGATGCTCATGGCTTCTCCCTCCGCCGGCGTTACCCGGATCAGGTTCGAACGGTCGGTGGCCGATCAGCCGCCCTCTCAGCCCGGTTGCTCCGAGCTCCCGTGCGGCCATCCTAGCGTGCGCGGCTCGAGACGGTCGTCCGGACCCGTTGAGCACCGCCCGAGGGTGAACTCTTCGCATCTGGGTGCGGATACGACGCCGCTGTGCGAAAACAACGGGGCGGCGCGCGGTGGCGAGCGGCTCGAACGAGAACATCCGGCCCTTCGGATCGAGCCGGTCGCCGGGGCGGCGCGCATGCGGCGAGCGTGTTACTCATCGCAGGTGGGGTGCGGAAACGAAGCCTCTGTGCGAAAACCATCGCTCGACCGACACGTTGCGCGGCTGGCCGCAAAGCAGCAGGGAGTGTTCGCGCGCACTCAGGTCGGGGTCACGAAGTGGGTGATCCAACGCCGGATCGCCGCAGGCAGGTGGGAACGACTCGCCCCCAGCGTGTTCCGGCTCGCAGGCTGTCCGTCGTCGTGGCGACAGTCGTTGCTGGCGGCATGCCTCGCATGGGGGGAGGGTGTGGCCGTGTCGCACCAGGCTGCGGCAGCGCTCTGGCGACTCGCCGGGTTCGAGCCGGGCCCCATCGAACTCACGGTTCCGCCGACTAGGAACCGCACGCTACCCGCACGCATCCACCGGAACGCGTTGTCGCACCGCGACGTGACCACCATCGACGGGATCCCGGTGACGACGCCGGCCCGCACCCTGATCGATCTGGCGTCGGTCGCTCCCAAGGACCTCGTCGAGGAGGCGCTGGACGATGCGCTGCGCCGCGGGCTCGTGTCGCTCGGCCGTCTGCGCCGAGCGATGAGCAACATGGGGCGCGGTCGAGCGGGTGCGGCCGTGATGCGGGCCCTGCTGGATGCGCGCGACGGCTCGCCCACACCCGAGAGCGTCTTCGAAACGCGGCTCCTTCGCGCCCTCAAGAAGTCCGGCCTGCCAACGCCCGTTGTTCAACATCGCGTCTTGAACGGCGGACGACTCGTCGCGGTGGTGGACTTCGCTTACCCGGAGGCGAGACTCGCGATCGAGGCCGACGGATACCGATGGCGATCTGGGCGCACGCGGTGGGACCGTGACCGTGAACGGCGCAACCGACTCACTCTGCTCGGCTGGCTGGTCATCCACGTGACCTGGACCGACCTCACCCGCCGCCAGGCGGCGGTGATCGAGTCCATCCGGGACGCTCTCGTCCTTCAAATGTAGGACTCGATGATGGTTGCGCGGTGCCGGGCCCTGTGGCGTGAGGTCCGCTACGCGGCCGTGTCGACGAACAGCGCGATCGACGCGGTCTGGCCGTGCATGAAGTTCTTCCCGCCCACCGGCCCGAGCTCGCCAGCGCAGAACATCCCCGCCAGCGGCACGCCCAGGGTCTTCGCCACCATGGCCGCGTCGTGGTTCGGCTCGTCGAACAGGTTCGTCCCCCGGCCGTTGCACGTGAACAGCAGAGCGCCCGACGGATGACCATGGACCCCTTCCAGGGCGATGCGCAGATCCTCGTCCGCAGCCGCGGGGTCCCGCACGTGGAACTGGATGGTCTCACCCACCTCGACGACATCGCCCACCGCGACGACCCCCGATTCCGAATCGCCCCCCATCACCGGCCGGATCAAGAAGTCCCCGCGCTCGAGATCGGTCTTGTACTCGTCCACGACCTTGCCGATCTGCAGCCCCGTCTGCATCAGCATCCGATCGTGGGGATCGGCGTGATGCCAGATCTCGCTCAACCGGTCGACCGGCCGCTTGCCGGCGAGCTCGAAGATGATGTTCCGGTCGGCGCGCGTGATGGTCGCGGCCTCGCCGATCGGACGGCAGCCTTGCGACACGAGCGTCTGCACGCGCACCCGCCCCGAGATCGCGACCGCCACGGCACCGGAGGTGAACACGCGCCCGCCGTAGAACAGGCGCGTGTCGCCCGGCTCGTTCCCCCCGGCGGCGATGCCGCCGATCACGATGGTGCCCGGGCGGGTGTCGTTGAGCTCGGCCAACAGGTGCCCAGCAGGGAACGAGAACCGGTCGCACAGCATGATCAGCGACGCATCGGGCGGGACCGTCGCCCACCCGCGGTACTCGTGCTCTCCATCACCGGTCTCGAAGAACTGCAGACCGAAGGGAGTCACGTGCGTGTCGGGCAGGAACGCGGTGAAGATCGAAACGGCCGGCCCGTGCTCGAGCTCCTCGGAGCCGCCGATGATCCCTTCGCTCGTGCAGCCGATCACCGCCGCGCTGGGGAAGCGCTCGCCGAGGAATGCCGCGACGTCCTCGGCGGAATCCCGGTGGTCGTCGGAGATCAGGCAGACGACGAGGTTGGGGGCTTCGCCCTCCATCTCGAGCGCGGCCAGGTTGGCGGCCTCACCGGCCGCGCGCGCCGCGTTGACGTCGGTCGAGAGCCCCGCGCCTACTCGCACGGAAGCCACCCCTGCAGTCTAGTGAGCATGGCTGCCGAAGTCACCGGGCAGCCGCGGGGTTTTCGCCGCCGCTCTCGTCGGGCGCGCGCCGTCCCTCTCGCGACGCAGCGCGCGGTGGGCGTCTTCCAGACTCACCCGGCGCCGGCGGTAGTTGTAAAGGGCGAAACGGTCGCAGGCGGTCTCGGACGACCAACCCTTCTGCCTGATCTCGTACAGGAACCAGTGGTACCACTCGTGGCAGTACAGGAACCGCACCACCTCGGCGCGCGCGCGGAACGTGACGCCTTCGGACATGGGGACGAACCGCATCGACTTCCCCGGCGCGCGCACGGCCCCGTACGGCACGGTCTCGCCGAAGGGTAGGAACGGCTCGGGAACCGAGATCGTGATGGTGCGCTCGTCGAAGACCGTGAGCGCCGACAGGTGCGGTTCGGTCCGATAACGCAGCGGGCGCACGGTGAGTTCGTACCCGTGGGCCTCCGGCAATCCATCCAAGGCCGCGCGCACATCGGGAACCGGCAGCGCATCCATCGCCGACCGAACACGCATCTGCTCCTCGAGCCAGGGACGCTCGGCGTTCATGCCGGCGCAACCTGCTCTAGCAGCGCGCGCGAGGGTGGTTGGTAGAACGACAGGACGACGTGCTCGCAGCCGGCGTCCTCGTAGGCGAGGAGTTGGTCGATCTGCGCCTTCACCTGCTCGGTCTGCTCGGGGATCAGGAAGAGTTGTGCGCCACGCCGCAGCGTCGACGGATCACGACCGACCTCCTCGCACGCCTCGTCGAGCCGCGCGTTCGATTCACGCCACACGTCGATGTCGAACGCGATGCCGTTCCATTCGTCGGCGTGGCGCGCGATCACCCGCATGATCTTCGGTCGCGTCCCGCCGATCACGACCGGCGGGTGCGGGTGTTGCACCGGCTTGGGGTTACACAGCGCGTCGGTGACTGTGTAGTGCTTGCCCTCGAAGGTGGAGCGCTCGTCGGTCCACAGCGACTTGATCAGCCGCACCGACTCGTCGAGCATCTCGACCCGCTCGAGCGCGGACGGGAACGGGATCCCGTACGCGCGGTGCTCGTCCTCGTGCCACGCGGCGCCGATCCCGAACTCCAGCCGGCCGCCGGAGATGTGGTCGACGGTCACCGCCATGTTGGCCAGCACCGCCGGGTGCCGGTAGGTGATGCCGGTGACCATGCAGCCGATGCGCGCGCGTGTGATGACCGTCGCCATCGCGGCCAGCGACGTCCAGCCCTCCAGCGTGTCTTGCTCGACGCCGGTGAGGCCGCCGCCGATCCCGTAGAAGTGGTCGTAGTTCCATACAGCGTGGAAGCCGCACTCGTCGGCCGCGCGCCAGAACGCTTCCATCTCGTCGTAGGCGAATACCGGCGCGAGCTTGGCCGAGATCAACATGGTCCGATGCTACATGGACGCGCGCACAGCGCTACGGAACCGCACCCCATATCGCCTGGCGCACGGCCTCGTCCTGCGTGAAGAACGCCTCCTCGTCGGCTCGAGCCGGCAAGGACTTGTTCCCGCGCAGCACCTTGCGCGCGAGGGCGATCGAGCGCTCGTTGACCGCTCCGTACCCCACCATGGGATAGACGGGGACGTCGGCATGGACGTCACGCCAGGCGAGTGGCAGCGTCCAGCACCCCTGGCAGTACGGGTTCTCGCCCGTCCCCCACGGATCGGCGTAGCGCGGCTGCGAGCCCGGCTCGCCCAGGAAGTGGATGTGCCCGTCGTCGCGACCCGCCCGCGGACGCGCCTCCGCCGTCCGGTACAGGACCTCGCGGAGCTCGGTCAGCGTGAACACGCCGTCCTTCAGCGGACCCTTGCCCACCACGCCCTTGGGGCCGCGCGCGACGACACCGCCGCGGACGCCGGTTCGCTCGTCGCCGAGGATCCGTCGCGCCTCGAGCACGATCGCAGCAGCGCCTCCGGCCACGTACGGGGTCGATGTGCTGGTGCAACATGCAACCGGATCGGGCCGCATCGCGGCCATCGAGTCGTGCAGCGCCGTGGACGGGGCGAAGGCGTCGGCCACCACGTGAGGGGGGATACCCGACCATGCGGTGACGTGACCGTTGTCGTGACCGCCCACGATCACCACCCCGGGCGCCGACAGCGCGTGCATGTAGGTCGGCTCGGGCCCGAACCCACTGAAGCCGACGCCGTTGCCCGACGCTGTGACCACGAGTTGGTCGTCGGCGATCTCGCGGAACGTGGTCATGCCCGAGGGGAACAGACCCGTGAGATAGCCCCACGAGTTCGACTGGATGTCGATCCACGACTGCTGCGCCGCCCACCGTGAGCTCTGTTCTCCGAGGCCTTCGATCGCCACGATGCGCGCGCCCGGCGCGAGCGAACGGGGCGAGCCGGCCGCGCGCGACGCGGTCATGGTGCCGTGTCCGACGTCGTCGAGGATCGTTCGCTCGGGACAATCGGGGCCCACGTTGACCTGGCCGCCCGCAGGCGGCGGGAGCAACGGCACCTGCTGGCCCTGGACCTCCCGGTTGCACGATCGTCCCCCTGCCCCCATCGAGATGGCCCCGATGATCTTGGTGCCGGGGATCCAATACAGCTGCCGAGGCAGAACGCTCTCCCACACGCCGGCGTCCTTCTTCAGCGCCTTGGACATCGACGATGCGTCCAGCGACAAGCGCAGCGCCTTCGCGTCTTTCGGGTACCCCGGGATGTAGGTCGATGGGTGCTGCTTCGCCAGCTGGGAGGTGTCCCTGAACGCAGGCGCGTACGGGTTGATGCCGGTGTCGATCAGCGCGACGACCGCCTGGGGGCGGATCGCCTCGATCGTGAGCGCCCGCGCGGGAACCCGGGGCGGCATCAGGACCGCCCCCAAACCGAGCGCGAGCAGGGCCACAAGGATCCGGCGCATACCAGCAGCTTCGACGGCCCCGGCTGAGAACCCTGCCCGCGCTCAGAGCGCCGGCTGATTGACGAAGTGCTGGTCGACGTAGGGGAAGACGACGTACCACATCAGGGCCGCGTAGCCCATCAGGAACGCGAGCCAGAAGAGCCGCTTCAGCCACCGGCGCTTGGGTTTCCGGGCCGTGGCCTCCCCCGGGGGCCTGACCGCACGGTTCCGGGCGCGCTGCTTGCTCATGATTCGAACACAGGCTGGACCTGGTCGGCCCAGATGATCAGCCGGTCCCTGGATGTGTACTTCGGCGTGCAGGTCGTCAGGGTCAGGCTATACAGGGCGTCGCTGTCGGGATCGCCCTGCAGGACCTCGACGTCGCGCGGATGGGTCACGGTCGTGCCCGTGACGCGATAGACGAACCGCCCATGGCGCTTGGTGTCCAGGATGATCTCGTCGCCTCTCCGCAACTTGTCGAGGTCGATGAAGGGCGACCCCCATCCGGTCCGGTGCCCCGCGATTCCGACCGAGCCAACCTGTCCCGGCAAGGACGTCCCGATGTAGTGACCGGGGCCGAGGGCGAGATCGTCGAGCGTGGTGCCCTCGACCACGATGTATTCCACGTCCAGCGAGGGGATACGGATGCGCCCGACGATGTCTTGCGGAGAAAGGTCTGGCCACCTCAGCGAGGTCGGCTCCTTCGGGTCCGGCCGGACGGGTATCGGCCGTTCGATGGTGGGCTCGCCGAACTCCACCGCCAGCGCGGACTGGTGTCCCCTCGTGATGGACGAGGTACCCACGAGCTCGTAGAGCACGAAGAACAAGAAGGTCGCGCCGATCAGGATGAAGACGTTCCCGGTGACCCTGAGTGTCTTCACGCCGTCCAGTGTACGAGACCCCCAGCCGCCTCCGCCCGGGTCGCGGAACGTGGAAGGGCGGCCGGGGGCCGCCCTTCCACAGCGTTACCTGTCGCTATCCCGGATCTCGATGTCGACGTCGCCGGAACGTCACCCGCGTACGTGCCTGCAGGAAGACGCCCATCGGCGGATACGTCGGCCCGAGCGCTGGAGCCAGCCGGACGGCGAACGCGCGCGCCTGCGGGCGGACCATGCTCACGAAGAGCATGGCGAAGCCCATGAGGACGAACGCGAAGCCGGCGGTCTGGAACCCACCCAGGTCCGAGCCGGTCCGGGGCAGTGGTGCCGGCCGCGGCCTCCGGATCGGAGGCTGAGGCAGAACCACGCTGACCGTGACGGCATCGTCGTCGGACACCTCGAGGTCCAACTCGTCCACCCCGACGGCCGTGACCACGTTGGTCAGGTCGCCGGCGGAGTTCGGCAGGGTCGAGGCCGCGGTGAGGGTGACGCTCTCGCCCGGTTCCAGGGACGCGATGTCCCCGATGTGACCGAGCTTGTCGTCGTCCACACTCACGTCGAACAGGGTCGTGTCCCCCGTGTTGGTCACGACGTAGGTGTAGGTGATGTCCTCACCGGGTCCGCCACCGGGGATCGACGACGTCTTCACTACCGTGATCGCCGGGTGGATGATGTCCACCACGTGATCGTCCGAATCCGTCACCGGGTTCCCGGCTTCGTCCGTCGCACCGACCGCCGCCGTGTTCGGCAACGGATCCCCGTCCGCAGCCGCAACGACGTGCGTGCAGCTGGCGGTCCAGGATTCCTCGAGGTCGAGGAGCCCGTTACCGTCGTCGCCTGAGAAGGCGGACACGCCGCCATCGCAGAGCGGGTCGGTGATCACAACGTCCACCAGCAGCGTTTCACCCGTGTTCGTCACGACGAACGTGTAGGTGATGGTGTCGCCGACGTGGGCGAGTGCCGGACCATCCTTGACGATCGACACAGCCGGTCCCAGGACGTCGGATGAGCACTCGGCCGTGTCTTCCACGGCTCCCTGCGAATCCACGCCCGTGCCGCTCGCGGTCACGCTGTTGTTGACCGGGTCTTCGCCCGGCTCTACGACGCGTGTGACCACCTGGGTCTCGGACTCCCCGACACCCAGCGTGTCGGCGAAGACGTCCGAGATGTCACCCAGCAGACTGTCGATCACGGTGATGCCCTCGAGGGGCTCGTCGCCGGTGTTGGTGACGGTGATCGTGTATGCGACCTCCTCGCCGACCAGCGCGGTTACCGGGCACGACTTGGTGGCCTCGATGCCGGGCTCGTGCAACACGTCGCTGGAACACGCGTCGTCGTCGCTCACCGACTGAGCCGTCTCGGCGCCCACGGCCGAAGCCGTAACTTCGTTGAGCACCGGGTCCGGATCGGATGCGAGGATCGTCCGCTCGAAGCTCCGAGTGACTTCCTCGCCGACGTCGAGCGTGTTCGGGAAGTCGCCCGACAGGTCACCGAGGAGTGAATCGTCCACAGTGAGCCCGGTCAGGTCCTCGTTGCCCGTGTTGCGGACCGTGATGTCGTAGGTGACCGTGTCGCCGATCCCGCCAGAGCTCGTGCACGATTTCGTGACCTCGATCGCCGGGGTGAGCGGCGGGTCCAGGAACGTATAGACCACACCGGTCGACCCGATGGGAATCTCGATCACGATCGTGGGATCTTCGGGGAGCGTGTACCCCGGCGGCGGAGCGATCTCGGTCACCGTGCAGGTCGAGCCTGACGGTCCCGAGAACGCGATGAACCCGCCGGTCGCGACGACATCGATCGTGTCGCCCTCCTCGACGATGGTTCCGAGCTCTTCGGGGTCGGTGGAAACGATGATCGGCTGCAGTTCCGGATCGTCGGCGGCGTTGGTGCAGTCCGAGATCCGGAAGGTCGCTCCGGAAAGAAGTCCTCCCTCCGGATCGTCCGCCGAACGCTTCTCGACGCGCGCATCTCCGCCGATGACGAAGCACGCCGGTCCCGCCTTGCGATTGCTCGCCTGCGGTGCCGACGGCCCCTCGGTGGTCTTGGCGACGTTGCAGATGCGTAGGCCGATCGGGGCGTCTACCGGGATGTGGAACGTGAAGGTTAGCTCGAAGAACTCGTTGTTGATGACGCCGTTGAAAGTTGCCTGATCGAGTACCTCGTAGTCCTTCAGATCCTCTCCCGAGCCGATCAGGACGCAGTCCACGATCTCCCAGCCCTTGCCCACATCGTCTTCGTCCACCGGATAGGCGATCTGGAACGTCGCCGTTCCTCCGGGGATGAGCGTGCCGCCCGTCAGCGTCTTGACCGTGTTCTCGCTGCCGGGCGTTGGGATGATCCCGTTGCAGTTCTCGCCGCCGGGCTCGATGGTGACACCCGGATCTTCGGTCTCGAACTGCGCGAACGCGATCCCGTTGAGTGCGGGCAGCAGAAGGACCGCGAGTCCGATCACGAATGCTGCCCGTTTGGTTCTCGTCACTTTGGTTCTCGTCATTTCTTCACCCCCTTCCGAGACGAGATGTATCCAGGGGTGACGGAAGAGACGAAAGTGAAGAAGAGTGGCGCAGGTTGCGCATTCCCCAACTCCCCGACCTCCCCATCGGTTCCCCCACAGCCGGGTCAGGAAAGCGAACGACCCGACCTGCGCGGCCGGGTTCACCATTGGCTCTCCACCGAACCCCTAGGTGACCAGATCGGTCCGGTGGATCATCGCCTCCGCGCAAGGCCCCGGGATGGTAGCCGTCCGGCGGACCGGTCCGGCAAATCCACCTCCAGAACCTTCGCCACCGAATGTAGCCTTTCGACGCTTTGGGCGTCAATCAGCAGATCACCCAGAAGGGGAGATTTTGCCGGAAGTAGCGGATCCGGGCGCGGCCCACGGCGCCGGCGCGCGACCCCGAACGACCGAACGCCCCGCCGCTAGGGCAGGGCGTTTGGGGAGGTCTCCCGCCGGCGGGGTTCAGTCCTGAACCGGGTCCGCGATCGGGGCGAGCCAGTTGACTTCCTCGGAGGAGTCAAGCCTGGCTTCGAGGATCTCGATGATGCGCGCGACCTGTTCGGTCGGCTCTTCCGTGAGGACCCAGGTGATCATCAGGACTCCCTTGTCGTTTCCGCTCGCGCGCACATTTCGTCGCGGGCATGGCACTTCCTTGTGAATGACCGAGCCTTTTTCGCGCAGAGCCGAGGATTCTTCACCCGCACGCGAACCAACCTCGCAACTCGGACGGGGTATACGCTTCATGCACCCAGTCATCGACGGCACGGAGGTGAGCGAAATGGGCGAGATAGTCGAATTCGCGAGCAACGGCAAGACCGCGTCTGGCTATCTGGCGTCACCGGTGCAACCGAGCCCCGGCGTCGTGGTGATCCAGGAGTGGTGGGGCCTCGTGGATCACATCAAAGACGTGTGCGACCGGTTCGCAACCGAGGGTTTCGTTGCCCTCGCACCCGACCTGTACCACGGGAAGGCAGCGACCGAGCCGGACGAAGCAGGGAAGCTCCTCATGGGCTTGAGGCTCGAAGAGGCAGGCAAGGACATGGCCGGCGCGCACGACTACCTTCTGAACCTCGAACAATTGACCCCCAAGAAGATCGCCGCGATCGGCTTCTGTGCCGGAGGGAACCTCGCCTATCAACTTGCGGCGCTGCGGCCCGTGCCGGTAGCAGCCTTCTATCCCTATCCGTTCATGCCGTGGCCCGACCCCGCGGCGATCGAAGGGCCCGTGCAGTTCCACATCGCCGAGCAGGATCAAGCACCGACGGTCGAAACTGCGCGCGAGCTCGTCGAAGGCCTGCGGGCCGCGGGCAAGGGCGCCGAACTCCACACCTATCCCGACGCCGATCACGCGTTCTTCAACGATCAGCGACCCGAGGCATACCGGCCGGCCCAGGCCAAGGAGGCGTGGCAACGGGTCCTCGACTTCTTCTCGTCGAACCTGGGCTGAGGACATGCGCGCCGCGCTGATCGCAGCGCTCTCGCTGGCGGTGCCCGCGGGAGGATCCTTCGGGGGGCCCGATCATCCCGGGCCGGTGGCTGTGATCGCGGTCGTCGACGACGCCTTCTCTCCCTACCACTTGGACTTCGCCGCTGACATGCACCCTTGGAACGTCGACGGCGATCCCTCGAACGACATCGACCTGCGCGCCGATCCCTCGACCTTCATCGAGGGGTATCCCGGCTCGACCCCGATCGAGATCACCGTGCCGGAGTGGGAGGGCCAGCCTGTCTCGTCGTACCGCGTCGGGCTCGACGCGCACGCGTGGGCGGCGTTCGAGGCATCGAGCCCCGGAGACGTGCGGCTCTACCGGTTCCCCGGGACCACGATCATCGGTGCGGTGCGGTTCGGCGACGAGTTCTACGGTCCGAACGACGCCCACGGCACGCGCTCGGCTGCGAGCGCGGTGGGCTCGATCCACGGAACGTGTCCGGAGTGCCTGGTCGTGCTCGTGCGCGACACATCCGGAGCAGGCCTCGCGTGGGCTGCGGCGCAACCGTGGATCGACGTCGTGACGAACTCGTACGGGAACTCGGCGATCGGGATCGGCGTCCGCGACAACCTGTACTTCGGAGCGCCGCTCGAGGCGACACGCGCCGCATCCGAAGCCGGACGGACGATCGTGTTCAGCGCCGGAAACGGGTTCCTCAATCGCAACGACGTCCCGCAGCTCACGTACTGGTCGAGCGAGAAGGGTCCGGACTGGATCATCACGGTCGGGTCGGTGACTTCCGGTGACGAACAGCCCTACACCGGATCGGGGAAACCGGTGGACGTCTCCTCGATCGGCGGCGCCTACCCGTCGACGGGAGGCGCAACCGCCGGAGGGTCCGGGACGCACAGCGGCACCTCCAATGCCGCGCCGGTCGTCGCCGGCTACATCGGCGCCGCGATCGTCGACGCGCGCGCGCTCCTGGCCGACACGACCTCCGGCGTCATCGACGGGATCGTCGCGCGCGGTGAGCCCGTCCTCTGCGGTGACGCGGAGCCCCGGTGCCCGCTCGGTGACGGCGTGCTCACGAGCCTGGAGCTCCACCGCGCGGTGCTGCTGGCCGCACCTCGGTCTTCCCGGATCGTGATCAGGGCCCCACAGACGACGATCCCACCCACGACCCACGCCTACTACTATCGCGGCCACGGCGTCTACTCGGGGATCGCCAACGGGCGCGACGATCACCTGTCCGAGCGCAGAGCGATCGCGGATCTCATGCGGGGAGTGATCGCCCCACCGGAACTCCCGCAGCGCGAGAGCGACTGGTGGATCGCCGATTCCTTCTGTCGGCAGCGCCTGTGGGGCTCATGGGGCAACGGCTACTACCGCGACGGCGTTCCTTCGAGCGATCCGGTGGATGCGCCGCTCGCAGCCTCGTTCCTGGCGTGGTGCTCGGGGCTCCCCGAGCGCGCGCTTGCCGGGCTCGCCGGCAGTTGATCGCTCAGGCTGCGATCGTGAACCGATCGACCGTTCCGCCGCGCGCGTCGATCGCTCGGACGGTGACGGTGTCGCCCGTGATCTTCAGCAGGACGAAGTGGTGGACGCTACGACACTTCGACAGCGTCGGCGGCTTCGTCGCGCACCGATACAGGGCCGCGCCCCCTCCGCCGGTGACGACATAGTCGACGCCGCGCGCCTGATGATGTTCGTAGGCGTGCTGATGACCGCTCAGCACCAACGTCACGTCGTACCGCGTGAACAGCGGCATCCAGTTCTGCTGCACGGTGGGATCGGGCCCGCGGAAGTCCCCCGACGCCAGGGGCGAGTGGTGGAAGTAGACGATCACGACGCGTTCGGTGGCGCGCATGAGTAGCCGTTCGAGCCAGGCCCGCTGGTCGTCCGCGTAGGCCCTGTTCGAATCGAGAGCGATGAACCGAGCACCGCGCGCGCGCCACGTGTAGTGCCGCCGTCCCGCGCCGAGGATGTCCTCGGTCGCGCTCCCGGCGAGATCGTGATTCCCCCAAGTGGGCCACCACCGATGCCCCTCGGAGCGGATCAGGCAGCGTTCGGGGCGGACGTAATTGACCTGGGTCGCCGTCCCGTCCGGGTTGTAGAAGTTGTCGCCGGTGGTGAGAACGTCGCGGAACGGCGTCCGCGCGCGCTGCTCGCACATCCGGCGAGTGACCGCGCGCTGTGCGGTCGTCCCGGCACCCCAGTCGCCTTTCACTGCAACGTGCAGAGGCCGCCGAGCCACCGGCTCCGGTCTGTCCGCCTGATCCCGCGGCGACGACGCAGGTTGTGGCGCGGGAGCGGTGCACGACGCCAGGATCGCTGCGACGGCCGCCGCCGCCGTGCTCCGGCGGATCACCCGCGCTCGATGCCTTCGATCAGCTTCGGCAACCAGTACGGGAGATCATCCGGGGTGCGCGCCGTGATCAGGTTACCTCCTCGTATTCGGGTGCGACCAAGATCAGTACCTTCTTGCGCTTCGAGCGCACGTCGACCATCTCCTCGCGGAACGTTCCCGGCGCCGGACTCCTTCAACCCGACAGCCACCCCGTGATCGCACGAGCCAGATCGGCGCCCGCGTCCTCCTGGATGAAATGCCCGGCCTCGAAGGTCTGGTGTGGTTGCCCGGCGGCACCGGGCACCCTGCGCCGGAACGCTCGATCGGCGCCGACCATGATGGGATCCTTGTCCCCCCACAGCGTCAGCAGCGGCTTCTCCCACGACGCGAGCACGGCCCACGCACGCCGGTTGGCCTCCGCCTCCGGGGCGTCGGCCGACGCCGGAACGAGCTGAGGGAAGGCGCGTGCTCCTTCCTTGAATCGCTCGTCGGGGAAGGGAGCATCGTATCCGCGACGAACGGCGTCCGACAGCGGCGTCACACAGCCGGCCTGGATCGACCGGCCGATATCAAGAACCTCCACCCTCGCGATCATGTCCCTGAACGCGAACCAGACATCCGGGGGCGGCGGCTCGCCCGTCGGCAGGAAGGTATTGGCCACCACGATGCGCGCGAACCGATCGGGATCCTCGGCAGCGAGGCGGAGGCCGATAAGGCCACCCCAGTCCTGTCCGAACAGCGTGATGTCCTTGAGCCCGACGGCGTCGATGGCATGCCGTGCCCAGTCGAGGTGACCACGGTATGAGTACGCCTCGCGATCACCCAGCTTGTCGCTCCGGCCGAAGCCGACGAAGTCCAAGGCGATCACTCGATGGCCGGCCACGGCGAGCACGGGAACCATCTTCCGGTAGAGGTACGACCACGTGGGCTCGCCGTGCAGCAGCAGGATCGGCGCCGCGTCGGCCGGCCCCTCGTCGATGTAGTGCATCCGCAAACCGTCGACGTCGACGTACTTCGGCTCGAATGCATAGCCGTCGAGCGCCTCGAAGCGCTCATCGGGCGTTCGCAGCACGTCCATCGGGGCCTCCTTCGGCGTCGGAACCGCCGAAGCTTAGCGGCGCGGATCGGGCCCGTGTCCTGCAGGAACGGCTCGGACATAGGACGCAGGTCCTTCCCAAGGCGACGGACCAGTCCTAGCCCATACCGAGTGGTCCTCTCCCCCACGGAAGCCAGAACCGGTCATAGCCCACAAGGACTACCAAAAACCCTCCCGCTGGGGCATACCGCCTGAGGAGGAAAAGGCCGACGATATGAACGAAATCGGATATCGGTCGTTCAGTACAGCGAGAGGCGAGAACGATGACCAGGATCGAAGCGACTTGCCCCACCTGCGGCCCTGTCGAGCGCACGCCGGCCGACTTCGAGCTCGCGGTGTGCACCCACATTCCTGCGTCGTACTACGCGTTCACCTGTCCGGGCTGTGAACAGCGCATCCAGAAAGCGGCGGAAGAGCGAGTGGTCGAGCTGCTGATCGCGGAGGGCGTCCGGCCTTCGCACTGGGAGCTTCCCGCGGAGATGCTCGAGGAGCACGATGGCCCTCCGTTGACCATGGACGATCTCCTGGACATGCACCTGCTGCTCGAGCGCGAGGACTGGCTCAACGCGCTGACGCAGCAGACCTAGACCCCCCTCCGCGGGTCGGTTCTCGCGAATCGGCCCGGCGGTTCTTGGAGGCCTCAGTCCCCCCCTGAGGCCTCCTCCGTTTTCCGGGTCCGTTTCGCCGCGGGCTTGGCGGGGCTCTTCTTCTTCATCGTCGCCTTCTTGGTCGTCGCCTTCTTCGTCGTCGCCTTCTTCGTCGTCGCCCGTTTGCGCGGCGCCGGCCCACGATCGCGCCGCTCGGCAAGCAACTCGGCGGCTCGCTCGGTGGTGACCGACTCGGCCGTGTCACCCTTGCGCAGCGACGCGTTGGTCTCTCCGTCGGTGACGTAGGGCCCGTAGCGCCCCTCCTTGACGACGATCGTCTTGCCGGACGCGGGATCCGGACCGAGCTCACGAAGCGGGGTCTGCGCGCGCTGGCCTCGCCCACGTTTCGGCTCGCGCAGCTTGGCGACGGCTTCGTCCAGGGTCAGCGTGAACAGCTGCTCCTCGGTATCGAGGCTGCGAGTGTCGCTGCCGTGCTTGATGTAGGGACCGTAGCGCCCGTTCTGCGCGAGGATGGGTTCGCCGTCGTCGGGGTGAGCGCCGATCTCGCGCGGCAGGCCATGCAGCAACTTCAGCGCCTCGTCGAGGGTGATCGAATCCAGCGACATCGACGTGAACAGGGAGGCCGTCTTCGAGGGCTTCTCGCCCGAGTCGAGATCGCCGATCTGCACGTAGGGGCCGTACCGGCCGGCTCGAGCCGCCACGGGCTCGCCGCTTTCGGGATCCGAGCCGAGCACGCGGTCCTGGCTCGGCGCGTCCAACAGCTCGACCGCCTTGGCGACCGTCAGCTCATCGGGGGGCAGATCCTCGGGGATGCTCGCACGCTTGTCCCCTGCCTGCAGGTACGGACCGTAGCGCCCCACGCGCGCGACGATCTCGATGCCGTCCTCGGCCGTCCCGAGAGGGATCGAGTTCACCTGGGCTGCATCGATGTCGGCGAGCCGGTCGTTCACCATCTGGTGCAGGCCGACCTCCCCGTTGCCGAAGTAGAAGCGCCGAAGCCAGGGCTCGACCTCCTGCTTCCCACTCGCGATCGCATCGAGGTCGTCTTCCATGCGCGCGGTGAACGCGTAGTCGACGAGGTTGGTGAAGTGCTGCTCCATCAGCGCGGTGACGGCGAACGCCTTGAACGACGGAACGAGCGCGCTGCCCTTCTTGAACACGTAGCCCCGGTCCTCGATCGTCCCCAGGATCGACGCGTAGGTGGACGGGCGGCCGATCCCCATCTCTTCGAGCGTCTTCACCAGCGACGCTTCGGTGTAGCGCGCCGGCGGCTGCGTCTCGTGACCTTTCGGCTCGTAGGCGATCGGCGCGACCTGCTGACCTTCGGCGAGCGGCGGCAACAGCTTCTGCTGATCCTCGAGCTCGGCCTCGGGATCGTCCGACCCTTCGACGTAGGCCTTCAGGAAGCCGAAGAACGAGATCGTCCGGCCGCTCGCGGCGAACTCGGCGTCGCGGCCGTCGGATGTGCGCACGCCGAGCCGGACCTGCATGCTCCGGCCGGTCGCGTCGGCCATCTCGGAGGCGACGGTCCGCTTCCAGATCAAGTCGTAGAGGCGGAACTCGTCCGCGCGCAGTTCGTCCTCCACGTCCGCCGGCGTTCGGAACGAGTCACCGGCCGGCCGGATCGCCTCGTGCGCCTCCTGTGCGTTCTTGACCTTGCTCTGCCAGCGCCGCGCTTCCTGGGCGACGTACTCCGCGCCGTACATCTCGGCGGCCTGCGATCGCGCCGCGGCGATCGCAGTCTCGGACAGCTGGATCGAGTCGGTCCGCATGTAGGTGATGTAGCCGTTCTCGTACAGCGATTGGGCGACCCGCATCGTGCGCGCGGCCCCGAAGCCAAGCTTTCGCGCGGCCTCCTGTTGCAGGGTCGAGGTCATGAACGGCGGATGCGGCTTGCGCCGCCACGGCTTCTCGTCCACGGTGCGCACGCCGACGACGACACCGGTCAGCGCCTCGGCCAGCGAATGCGCCGCGCCTTCGTCCAGAACGATCACGTCTCCGACGAGGGCTCCCTGTGGGTCGAAGTCCTTCCCGGTGGCGATCCGACGTCCGTCCAGCGCGACGAGGGCGGCGCCGAACGAGGCTCCCTCGGCCTCGAAGGTGGCTTCGATGTCCCAGTACGACGCCGACCGGAAACGGATGCGTTCGCGTTCGCGCTCGACGACCAGACGCGTCGCGACCGACTGCACGCGTCCGGCGGACAGGCCGGGCATCACCTTCTTCCATAACACCGGCGAGACCTCGTAGCCGTACAGGCGGTCGAGGATCCGGCGGGCTTCCTGCGCATCCACCAACCGGCGGTCGATGTCGCGAGGGTTCGCCACAGCCTGCTCGATCGCCGGCCGCGTGATCTCGTGGAAGACCATGCGTTTGACCGGGATGGAAGGACTCAGCACCTCGGCGAGGTGCCACGCGATCGACTCCCCCTCCCGGTCCTCGTCGGTCGCGAGGTAGAGCTCGCTCGCGTTCCGGACGGCCTTCTTCAGCCTCGTCACGACCTGCTTCTTCTCAGCCGACACGACGTAGACGGGCTTGAAGCCGCCGTTGACGTCGACCGCCATGCGCGCCCAGGCCTCGCCTCGCACCGCCGAGGGGACCTCACCGGCGTTGCGGGGCAGGTCGCGGATGTGGCCAACCGAGGACTCCACGACGAAGTCCCCGCCGAGGAACCGTGCGATCGTTCGCGCCTTGGCGGGCGATTCGACGATGACGAGGGGCTTGGACACGGCGGCAAGGATGGAGGCGGCATTCACGGCCTGTCAAGCGATCCCTTTCCGGGAGCGAGCCGTTCGCGACGTATATCCCCTGCTCAGAGCACCCTCCGAAGTTTCTGGGCCTCCACCGCCGACTGGTCCGGCACGGGTCGCCTCACGAACGACGCAGGACCCCCCCCGAAAAGGGGTCACTCAACGCGGACGCCTCGAACCGTCACGATTCGCTATGGAACAGATGCCCATATGCCCGCTAGAACACAGGCAACTCCCCATGGACCTCCCAGAAGTGATAGCCAACAGCGCGGCGCTCGCGGTCTTCGTGATCGCAGGGCTCGCGGTCCGCGAATGGCGCCGCACCGGCGACCGTACCCGCGCAGTGGTTGCGCTTGCGGTGACCACCATGGCCTTCCTTGCGGTTTCGAGCCGGATCGGTGACGTGACCGGAACCGAGACTCGCCTCGCGATCGAGATCAACACGGTTGCGTTCTTCGCGTCCGCCTACACGCTGCTGCTGATCCGCCACTCGCTGGTGCCGCTGTCCCGAGCGGTGCTCACCGGCACGCTCGCCGGTCTGTCCGCACTCGTGATCGCTCTGCTGGTCTTCGATCTCCCGTCGGCGCTGGAACCGCAAGGACCCACCGATGCGGTCGTCTACGTTGCGGCGAGCGCGGTGTGGCTCGCCTGCATCATCGAGCCCGCCGTCACGCTCTGGCGCTTGGGCGCAGCCCGCCCGCTCGTGCAGCGCGCCCAGCTCCGATCGATCTCGATGTCTTACGTTGCGATCCTGACGTTGAGCATCGCCGGCGCCGCCCTCCCGCGCACCGGAACCACGGAGGCGATCATCGGTCTGCACTACGTCCCGCTCGTCGCCGTCATCTACGCGAGTTTCACACCGCCGCGCTGGCTGCGTCGGATGTGGCGTCTTCGGGAAGAGCGCGCGCTGACCCAGGTCGCCCCCCTGTTCTTCGCGACCTCCCGGCACGCCCTCGCCGCGCGCGCGGCCGATTGGGCCGTACGGCTGCTCGGCGGCGATGCCGGATACGTCCTCGACGATCACGGAGAGGTCATCGGCACGGTGGGCATCGACGCCCTCGACGCGCGCGCGCTCGGGGCCATGGCCGGCTCGATCGAGAACACGGTCGTCGAACATGTCGCGGACGGCCTGGAACGGCGGCGATTGATCCGCGTCCCCCTCCGGCTCGAACTGGGAGTGGGCCAGCTGGTGGTCGTGGCCGGTCCCTTCACCCCGACGTTCGGTGGAGACGAGAGAGCCTTGCTAGAGCATTACGCGGCTGCGACGGCGACCGCGCTCGATCACCTGCGGCTGACCGAGCTGAAGCACGCGTTCCTCACGTCGGTCTCTCACGAGCTCAGGACGCCGTTGACGGCGGTGCAAGGGATCGCGCTGACGCTGAGCCGTCCCGACGCAGATGGGTTGCCGGCCGATGCACGCGATGACCTGCGGGCGCGGCTGCAGCGGAACGCGACCAAGCTCGGACGCCTGCTGAACGACCTGCTCGACCTGGACGCCTTGAAGGCCGGCGGGCTAGCTCCCGAGCGCAGAGCCGTCGAGATCGCTCCGGTGATCCGCACAGCCTTCGCCCGTATCACCGACACCGCGCATCGCCCGACCCAGCTGTCGATCCCCGAGACGCTGAATGCCTTCGTGGATCCCGTACATCTGCAGCGGATCGCCGAGAACCTGATCGCCAACGTAGTCCGTCACACCCCGCCCGGGACAAAGATGTGGATCGAGGCGTACCGGGACGGCTCGACCCTCAAGGTCGTCGTCGAGGATAACGGCGCTGGCGTACCGGTCGACGTGCGCGCGCACATCTTCGAAGCGTTCCGGCACGGACCCTCACCAAGCGCTCATTCGCCGGGCACGGGGGTCGGGCTCACCCTCGTCGCCCGCTTCGCCGAGTTGCACGGAGGCGACGCGTGGGTCGAGGGTCGCCCGGGAGGAGGCGCGCGTTTCGTGGTCAGGCTGGCGGACGCCTTCGACCCGCAGACCGCGGACGACGACCCGGTGGCCTCAGCGGCGGAGGCGTTCGCGTAGCAGGACCCACAACGCGCGAACCCCATCGCGCCAGTTGATCTTCTTGCCCTGCTCACGCGTGCGCGCCCGATAGTCGATGGGGACCTCATAGGGACGGTATCCCGCTTTGAGCAGCTTCGCGGTGACCTCCGGCTCGATATCGAAGCCGTTCGAGCGCAACCCGAGCGACCGGAGGATCGGCGTGCGGGCCATCTTGTAACAGGTCTCCAGATCCGAGAGGTAGCAATTGAACAGCACGTTCGCGCAAAGGTTCAATGCCTTGTTTCCGACCACGTACCAGAAGTTGAACGCGGTGTGAGAGCCGAAGGCCCGGGTTCCGAACACCACGTCGGATTCGCCGTCGCGGATCGGCTGGAGCACGCGCACGAGGTCGGCCGGGTCGTATTCGAGATCCGCATCGAACGGCACGAACACGTCACCCGTCGCGGTGTCCAGAGCCGTGCGCAGCGCCGCGCCCTTCCCCCGGTTGCGGTCGTGCCGCACGAGCCGCACCGACGGAGGGAGCGACAGCGTGTTCAGGGTCTCCCATGTTCCGTCGACCGATCCGTCATCGACGACCACCACCTCGACCTCGACCGGGAACGTCGTGCCGAGCAATTCCTTCAGGGCAGGCTCGACCCGTTCACGCTCGTTGTAAACGGGGACGGCGATGGTCAGCTTCATGACCGGCAAAGTCTAGACCCGAGCCGGGTCGATGGACACCAGAGTGGTCACCGCCGACGTGTCCGTGCTCTGGCGGCCGTCCGCTTGCGTGCCGAACCTTTGCGAGTGCCGCTCTTGCGCGCCGGCTTCCGCCGGACCGCCTTCCGTTGCGGGGATCGTTTCCGGGCGCGCGTGCCGGCCTTGGTCGCGGATGCAGCCGCCGGCCGACGCCCCCGCCGGGAGCCGGACGGACCTGCCTTGACCGTTGCGATCAATCGCTCGAGCCCCACGACGAGATCCTGGAACCGTCGCTCGAGTGATGCGAGGGCGGCCGCGTCCACGCCGTTCGCGGCGGCGGCGGTCCCCCCGCTGCCGGATCGATCGAAAAGGAAATGATCGAGCTCGCGCGCGCTCACGACCATCCCTCGCTGGCCGGGACGCTTGAGCGCTCGCAACCGGCCGGAGTTCTCCCACTGCCTGATGGTGTTGTAGTGCACGCCTGCGCGCGCGGCCGCTTCTTCACGCGTCAACCACGCTCCGGAGGTGCGTCGCTGCTGCGCTCGCTTCGACGTGACGCCGTGCCGGGTGGAGCGGTGTCGACCCAGACCCATCGCGTGCTTCGCAACGAAATCGCAATCTCCACAAGGGAAGCCACCGCGGCGCTTACGCGCGCCACCCGGCACTTGCTTCTTCGCGGTCCGCTTCTTCGGTGGCATCGTTCCCCCTCTGTCGACGGCAGCATGCATGGTAGTCGTTCGCTCGGAATTGCGTCCAATGCCCATATCGTTGTCATCAGACGCATACATTTGCACAAAGAGATGAGGGCGAGCCGTAGCTCGCCCTCGCGAAAGGTCAGCCGTGTTACCGGCGCACGTATTCTTTATCCTCAGAGAGCCGCGCAGTTGCCTTGCCCGTCATCCCTCGCCCATCGGCTTCATCCTTGGGGCCGCAACACTTTGGGCGCGTTCTCTCATCCGTGTCATCGGACCCGCGTCGTCGGACTTGAGGGCCAGATCACAGGATGACTACTTGGGGCTACGGCGGGTTGGGACCTAGGTCAGCATGGACCTGAACGCCTGATCCAAGTCTGGGTGGCGGAATCGGTAGCCATCGGACACAAGGGTACGCGGCATCACACGCTGGCTCACCAGGAGATCCGCTGTGAGCTCGCGTCCGTACACCACCGATAGCCCGAGGAGCGGAACGACCAGGAATGCGGGACGACCGAGCGCCCCGGCCAGTGCGCGGGTGAACTCCAGATTGGTAACCGGGTTCGGCGCGGTGAGGTTCACCGCGCCCGATACGCCCCCATCGAGCACGTGCTCGATCGCGCCCACCTCGTCGTCGCGCGCGATCCAGGACATGTACTGGGTCCCATCGCCGAGCCGGCCCCCGAACCCCATCTTGAAGAACGGCAGCATCTGCTTGAGCAGGCCCCCGCTCGGATCGAGCACGAGCCCCGTTCGGATAGGGACCACGCGAACGCCTGCATCGGCGGCCACGACGGTCTCGGCCTCCCATCGCTGACTGACGTCGGACATGAAGCCTCGCCCCGGCCCGCTGGTCTCGTCCAGCATCTGGGTTCCGCGGTCGCCGTAGTAGCCGATGGCCGACGCATTCACCAGGATCCGAGGCTTGGCCTTCATCTCGGCGATCGCCGCGGCAATCGTGCGTGTTCCGAGCACCCTGCTGTCCCTGACCATGCGCTTGCGCGCGGCGGTCCATCGCTTCCCGACCGTGGCGCCAGCGAGGTTCACCACGGCATCGACGCCTTCGAGCGCGGCCGCGTCGATGCGACGGCGCTCGGGCTCCCACTCGATGCCGTGAACATGCGCGCCCGGACGCACGATCCGCACGACGTCGTCGCCGCGCGCTTCCAGCGCCCGCACCAACTCCGAGCCGATGAATCCCGTCGAACCGGCGATCGCCACCCTCATTCCTTCAGGAGGGTACCCGCTATGCTCGACGCCGATGCACATCGAGCTCGTCCAAGGCGACATCACCGAACAAGACGTCGACGCGATCGTCGATGCTGCGAATTCCTCGTTGCTCGGTGGCGGCGGCGTCGACGGTGCCATCCATCGGCGCGGCGGAGCGGCGATCCTCGAAGCATGCCAGCACCTGCGCGCGACGACGCTGCCGAAGGGTCTGCCTGCCGGCAAGGCGGTCGCGACGACCGGCGGGAAGCTGCGCGCCCGATGGGTGATCCACACCGTCGGACCAGTCTTCTCGAAGACCGAGGACCGGTCGCGGGTGCTCGCGTCCTGCCACACCGAATCATTGCGCGTCGCGGACGAAATCGAGGCCCGCACTTTGGCCTTCCCGGCGATCTCGACCGGGGTCTACGGGTATCCGCTCGAGCTCGCGGCCCCCGTCGCGGTCGGAGCCGTGCGGACCGCCGCGACGCTGGTCGAGTCGGTCCGGTTCGTCCTGTTCGATGAGCCCGCCTACCGCGCATTCGAGCACGCGCTGCACAGCTGAGCCCCGGGAGCGGCCTCGTTCGTAATAACCTCTCTTTGGGCTTGACTGGTTAGCATCACTGGCATATGCTCTTAGCTAGTTATCCACGAAGGAGGAAGCGATGGTCAACCCATTGGGACGGGACCTGCTGGGAGTCATCGAGGCCGAGCGCCGGCGCGGCGTGCGCGGTATCCACTCGCAGCGCATCTCGCGCCGGGCCGAGCTTCGCAGGGCCAGGGGCGTCGCCATCTTGGCCGGCGCGCGTCGTCGACACCTGGCCCGACTGGTCCGTGTCGCCGATCCCCTGATCGTCCCTGCCGGCCGGCAGTTGGCTCGGCAGGGTGATCCGGCGCGGCAATTCGTCTTGATCCTCGAAGGCAGCTTCGAAGCCACCAACGGATCGGGCGCGCGCGTCCTGCGGACCGGCGACCACTTCGGGCTGGACGAACTGGTGGCCGGCGCTCCGTCGGACGAGACCGTGACCGCGCTGACCGCGAGCGAGGTGTTGGTGCTCGGGCGGAGAGAAACCCTCGGGCTGATGTTCGCCGTCCCTCGACTCGCGGGGCGCATGCTCGAGGGTTGCGCGGCGCGGCGCCGGCCCTGGCCCGCATTTGTACGGTGAGGACGTAGATGACGCAGCGCGATCCCGCACCCGGCTCGCTCGAGACGATCCGAAGGTTCGTCAACACCTTCGACGCCGAGCAAGACGCCGACGCCCTCGATTCACCCGAGTCGCTGGAGCGCTTCCTCCTCGACACCGGCCTCTTCGGAGAGGCCGAATCGGTGACCGAAGACGACCTCGTGAGGGTGCGAACGGTGCGCGAGGCGCTGCGGGCCCTGATGCATGCCAATCACGGCGACGACCTCGATCCCGGCGCGGTTCCCCTTCTCAACGATGCCGCCGCGCGCGCCAAGCTCACGTTCACGTTCGACCCCTCGCATGCCTGCGCGATCGAGTCCGTCACCGGCGGGGTCGACGGTGCGATCGGGCGCGTGCTCGCGATCGTGTACCGCGCGATGGTCGAAGGCACGTGGGAGCGGATGAAGGCCTGCCGAAGCGACTCGTGTCAGTGGGCCTTCTACGACCGTTCCAAGAACCACTCGAGCAAATGGTGTTCGATGGAGGTCTGCGGCAATCGCGAGAAAGCGCGCACGTACCGCCGGCGCCGCGCGGTCGGCGCGTGATCGCGGGTCCGCCGAGCGGCGGACGCGCGCGAGGCCACATCCTGCCGAGGCGTCACGCGAGGACGCGATCGAGGAAGTCGGCGACTTTCGGGTACGCGTCGAGGCGGTTCTTCAGCTTCGCGAGCCCATGGCCTTCGTCGGGATACACCAGCAGCTCGCACGGCACGCCTTTGCTGGTCAGGACGTCGTGGATCTGCTCCGCCTCGCCGAGGGGAACGCGCGGGTCGTTCGAGCCGTGGATAATCAGCAAGGGCGCGCGCATCCGATCCACGTGGGTGATCGGCGACGCCTCGATCAGGAACTCGCGATCGGTCTCGAGCCAGCCGTACTCGCGCTCGCGGAATCTCCGGCGCCACGACGAAGTGTTCTCGAGGAACGTCACCAGCGACGAGATCCCGACGATGTCCACGCCGGCGGCCCATAGATCGGGCTGGAGCGCGAGGCCCGCCAACACCATGTAGCCGCCGTACGAGCCACCGTTCAGCACCGCGCGCGTCGGGTCGAGCCCGCCGACCGCCCCGATCCAGCCGTGAAGGGCCTCGAGATCCCGAACGCTGTCCAGGCGTTTCCTCCGGTCGTCGAGGTGCTCGAAACGCTTGCCGTATCCGGTCGAGCCCCTGACGTTGGGCGCGACGACCGCGTACCCGCGGTGCACCAGGTACTGCGTCACTGCGTTGAAGCTCGGGACGTACTGGGACTCCGGTCCGCCGTGGATGGACACCACCACCGGCGTGGGCGCGCGCGCCGGGGTGCGCGGACGGAAGAGGAAGACCGGGATCTGCTCGCCGTCGAAGGACGAGAACCGATGCAGTTCCGGCTCGACGAACTCGTCCTGAGTGACCGGGTTCGGGCTGGACGTTATGCGATGGGTCTCGGACGTTTCGAAGTCGTACACCCAGGCGTCGCCGGGATCCATCGGCGAGATGAACGTGTAGGCGAACCGGCGTCCGTCGCGTGAGAACGTTCCTCCGGCGATGCCCTGCCGAGGCAGCGGCACTTCACCGCGCCGCTCCAACGTCGCGGGATCGTAGATCGTCAGCGTCCGGTACCCGTCTTCGTTCGCCGACACCAGCAGCTTCGAGCCGGGCCAATCGATCTGGCACGACAGATCCCACTCGCGCTCGATCACCGGCTCGGACGTACGGGCGCGCATGTCGTAGCGCCAGATGGCCGAGAACTCGCGACCGTGGTCGCTCGCGAAGAAGAAGCCGGACCCATCGGGGAGCCACGACGGTCCCGAGAACTGCGACTCGTCGTCGTGAGGCGTCACGTAAAGAACCTCACCGGAATGCACGTCGACGAGGTACACGTCGTTGTCTCCGGCCTTATCGGTCAGTCGGACCACGCCGAGGAGGCGGCCGTCGGGCGAGAAGCCGGCGCCACCGCACCACCCTCCCAAGTCGAAGACGCAACGCTCTTCGCCGGTAGCCAGATCGTGGATGTACACATCGAAGTCCGTCCCGTTGCGGCGGTTCGACGCATACGCCAGCGTCTGTCCGTCGCGCGTGACGCCGCCGGGGCGGTGGATGAACTCGGGGTCGTAGACCAGTTTTCGAAGCTCCCCGCCCGCGTCGCCCATCAGATAGAGCTGGTTCCGCTCGTTGCCGCCCTCGTCCATGGTGACGAGCAACTCGTCCGACGCGGGCAGGTAGGCGCCACCGACCGGCTCGTGCAGATCCGTCAACTGCAACAGGTCGCCCCCCGCGAGCGCCGCGCGATACAGCTGCATCGTGCCGGGCACGTTCGAATGGACGATGAGCTTCGAGCCGTCGGGCGAGAAGCTCCCTGCCGCCGCGGTACGGATCTCGAGGAAGTCTTCGATCTGATAGGTCATGAACGATCCCCGTGCCTCAGGATGGCCCCGTCGTGCGGGATGTATATCGCGCGCGCGCCCGATCGCGCCAGGAACGCGGACGGCTCCCGGATCGCCGGGAGCCGTCATGGTGTCCGGGAGCTCAGCCCAGCGGAGGCAGAACCCCGAGTGTCATGAGCAATCCGGCGTCGTCACCCCAACCCCAGTGCTCGACGGCTTTGTCTCCCTTGAAGCGCACCATGTCGATCGACTCGTACGTGATGTGCTTTCCGGTCGGCTCGATACCCATGAACGCGCCTGTGTGCGTCCCGTGGAACGTTGTCCGGACCGCGGCCTTGTTCCCCTCCACGAGTACATCCTCGACGTCGACCCGCAGGCCCGAGAACGCGTCGAGATACATCCGGACGTACCCCTTCAACCCCTCGCGATCAGGCGTCAAGCCCATCTCGGGCTTGATCGAGTGATCCAGATAGTCGGCAGCGCAGAAATCGTCGACCGCTTCGATGTTGCCGTTGTCCATCACCTCCTTGTAGAAGCGACGAGCGAGGTCCGCGTAGTCCGTGGCCATGGTGGCCTCCTTCCGCGCGCACAGGGGCGCGCCCAGGATCCGACGCTACGCCGGATGGTCGCTCGTGGGAATCCCCCACCTGGGTGGTTCAGGCGCCGCAGGCGAACGCAGGCGGCGGGCTGTCGCTCGCGGAGGGCGGGGCCGCGCCGGGGCCGGTCGCCCACGAGAGGTTCGGCGCGGAGTCCATCTCGGCTCGAAGGAGACCCCCGTCCCGGAACGCGGCGTGCGTGAACCACGAGCGCTCGAGCGGCTCGCCGTCGAGCGCGATCGACTGCACGAACCTCCCCGCGTTCGACGCGCCGGGAGCCTCGACCGTGAACGTCCCGCCGTCGGGGGTGCGGATCGTCGCGTGCTCGAACATCGGACTTCCGATCGTGTAGGTGGGCGAGCCGGGCGTGACCGGATAGAAGCCCAGAGCGCTCCAGACGAACCACGCGCTCATCGTGCCGAGGTCGTCGTTGCCGGGGAGGCCGTCGGGGGCGGCGCGGTATAGCGACTGATAGGCGCGCTGGATCGCTTGCGTCTTCCACGGCTGTGACGTCCAGTTGTACATCCACGGCGCCTGCAGGTCGTGCTCGTTCGACGGCGCGTACTGGTTACCCGCGTAGCCTATCCCGTACAGCGTGATCTTCTGCTGCACCTCCGGCCCTGGCTGAGTGCCGGTCAAGGCGGCCGAGAAGAACGTGTCGAGCCGCTGCGTCACCGTCTCGTCGCCGCCCATCGCGTCGTACAACCTCGCGACGTCGTGCGGCACGAGCCAGGTGTACTGCCACCCCGTCCCTTCGCGAAAGCCGTTGTCCTCGAAGCTCGATTGCTCGGGGTAGTACGGGTCCTTCCATGCCCCGGTCTCCGGATCGCGGGGCCGGACGAACCGGGTGTCGTCTGAATCGAAGACCTTCTCCCAGATCTCCGACTGGCTTCGTACCTCGTCATAGGTCTCGGTGTCGCCGAGACGATCCGCGACGAGCGCGAGCGCGAAGTCTCCCAGCGCGTATTCGAGCGTGTTGCTGGCCTCCGTCGTATAGCCGTACAGACGCTTCTGATGGCGGCGCCCCTCGAGCGCGATCCGGGTCGCCTCGTCGTACAGCGTCGCCATCGAATCTTCGGGGACGAGCCCGCGACAGAAGGCGTCGGCGAACACCTGCAGCCCCGGCTCGCCGTTCATGAAGTTCGGGCTCCGGTTCATCAACGCCCACCGGGGCATCTCGCCGCTGTGCCGAACGATGGCCCCGATCGAGCGCATCATGTCCGGCACGCGTTCGGGCGCGATCAGCATCAACAGCGGCATCTCGGCGCGATAGGTATCCCACATCGAGAAGTTCGCGTAGTAGGTCGAGCCGGCCGGCATGGGATCGCCCGGCTCTCCGATCACGTGCACGTCGTTGTCGTGCCCGATGTACTCGCCGTTCACGTCGTTGAAGACGTTCGGGTGGTGCTGCGCGTGATAGAGCGCGGTGTAGAACGACCTCAGATCCGTCGGCAGCGCTCCCGGTCCGATCTGGATCACCGACAGCGCATCGTGCCAGGCCGCGCGCGTCCGCGCGCGCAACCCGTCGAAGTCGAAGTGGGCGCCGTCCAACTCTGTGTCCAGGTTCTCGAGCGCGTTCTGCGGGCTCACGAACGACACGCCCACCTCGACCACCACGTCGCGATCGTCGGTCGCGTCGAAGGTGGCGACGGCGCCGGCGCCGGCGGCCTCGACCTCGGTTGCTTCGTAGTCGACGTCGCCTCCGCGCTCGGACCAGACACCGAACGACGACATCGGACGGTCGAAGCGCGCGGCGAAGTGCACGGTGTAGCGGTCGGGGGCGGTCCGGTCGATGTTCGCCGAGCCGACCACGGTCGAGCCGTCCACGCGCTCGACCCTCGCGAGATTCGTCCCGGGGATCCGCTGCGGGGGAATCTCGCCTCCCCCGGCGATCTGGCGGCCGATGTCGAGCAGGACGTTCGCCTGACCCGGCGGGAACGTGTATCGGTGCATGCCGACGCGCTCGCCGGCCGTCAGCTCGGCGGTCACCCCGTAGGTCTCCAGGAGCACCTTGTAGTAGCCGGCCGATGCCTCCTCGGTGGCGTGCGAGAACTTCGACTGGTACGTCATCACGTCGGTCGACAGGACCGGGCCCGAGGTGGGCATGAACGGGAGGTTGCCGCTGGACGGCACGCCCATCGACTCGACGTGCACGTGGCTGAAGCCACGGATGAACTGATCGATCCACATGTAGCCGGTGTAGGCGAAGAAACCTTCAGTGTCAGGCGAGAGCTGGACCATGCCGTACGGCGCGGCCGGCCCGGGGAACACGAAGCCCGAGCCCAACGTGCCGATCATCGGATCGACGTGCGAGGCGAGGTTGTGCTCGGCCGCGCGCGCGCCGAGCGGCATGAGCGCGACGGCGAGGACGACCGCGAGCGTGCGAGGCCTCATGACACGAAGATCGGCGACGTGAGAGCCAGGATCGCGAGACGGTTGCGGCAATACGTGGTCTGATCGCCGAACGCACCGTCGCACGCGGTCGCGCGCTCGGCGGCCAGATCGGGTGCGACGAGCTCGGCGTGCACCCACGTGCCTACCGGGGCGGTGAAGCTGATCTCGCCGACGGCGGGCGTAGGCGGCAGCAACTCGGTGCCCCCGTCGGTCACGACGCGAACCATCGCGAGGGGCGCCGCGCCTTCGAACCGCACCCGCATGGGCGCGCCCGTCGGCACGTCGTCGCCGACCATGGACTCGAACACGCCGTCATCGTCGCCGTCGGCCTCCAGGTACAGCCGCGGACCGCCGAGCACGGGCGGTTGGAAGCTCACGAAGGTGCGCCCGCCGCGCAGGCCCTCCAGGATCCCACGCTCGCTGCGCTCGTTCACCCAGACCCAGGTGGTCGGCTGTCCCGCTCCCTGCACGACCGTCGTCGACAGGTAATGGTTGTCGCTGCCGCCCGTGGCGCCAACCCGGTAGCCGCGGTCGAGGAAGCCGTGCCAGTACGACAGCGCGTCGTCGTAGGAGTGCCCCGACGGCGCAGGAGCTTGCCAAAGCGGCGAGATGTTCCACACCTCGATGGTGTCCGGGACGAGGTCGAATCCGTGGTCGGTGTACCAGTCGGCGAGCGGATGACCGGCCTCATCGTCGGCGGGATGGTTCAGCTGGAATACACCGCCGTCGGCTCGCAACAGATCGGCCACTTGGTCGAGGCGTGCGGTCGTCTTGTCGGGGAAGTTATTGCAGTTCGTCAGTTGCTCGGGATCCTGCGGACCCTCGGGGTGGTAACAGACGCGCGCGCCCAGCATCTGCGCGTGTCCGCCGAAGGACCCCTCGTAGCCGTGCACCGGTATCACGCCGAACGCGCCGAAGCCCGGATCGGTCTGCGACCGGATGTCGTTGTGGTCGGTGATCGCCAGGAAGTCCAAACCGCGCGACGAAGCCACCGCGAACTGGCCCTGCACGGTGTTGCCGAGCGTGTAAAGCTCGTCGGGTCCGGTGTTGTCGTCGGTGGGACCGCCGTACGAATCGTGCGAGTAGGTCGTGTGGATGTGCAGGTCGCCGGCGACCCATTCGCCCAGCGGTTCAAAGTCGAGGCCGGCTCGGACCCAGACCGGCGAGGAGGTGGCGATCCGGTTGCCGTCGGCGGCGAGCACGCGCAGGAAGTAGTAGCGCTCGTCGAGTTCGGGCATCACCGTGCGCTCGATCGCCGAGCCGTTGGCCGCAGCCACGATGGTGCCCCCGTTGGTCACCAGCTCGAGCCGCGCGACCCCGGCGCCGGCAACGGAGGCGGCGATCGTCACCGGTTGGTCGGGCGCCGGCGCCAGGCGCGCGCCCATCGGCTCACCGTCGGCGGAGAGCTCGATGCGGACATCGGTGTGTCCGCCCTGAACCGCGTACATCCGGCGCGCGAGCATTGCCTCGCGCAGCGCCCCCTCCGAGCGATCGACCGCGATCAACACGGTCTTGGGCTCGGATGGCGCTCCCCAATCGTCGTCGGGATCGTGCCCCAGGTCCTCCGCGCCGATCGCGCCGACGTGCCATCCCTTGTCCAGAGCGTACGCGTACCAACCCTCGGCCGGTCCCCGCGATCCGTAATCCCGGTTGTCGTTGTAGACCTCGATGCCGACCATCCGCGCGTCGGCGTCGGGCACGTAGGCGAAGTCGTTCCAGTTCCTTAACAGATCCGCGTCGTCGAGGTTCTTGGAGTCGGGATGGTTGAACGTCGCCAGGCCGTCGGCGCCGCCGCCGAGCGAAGGCCGCGTGCGGAACCACTGCCAGAAGGTTTCCATCGCGGCGTAACCGCCGTCGATCTTCGCGTTGGTGTCGTGGCGCGAGAAGTAGACGTTGATGTGACCGAACCGGTCGCTGGTCCACTCGAACCCCCGGAAGCCGGTGAAGTCGGCGTCGGAGGCTGCGCGCGCATCCTCCAGCGTGGCATCCCACTTCCGGAGCGAATCGGCCGGGGTCTCCTGGTCCGCGACCGCGCACTCGGCGATCTCGGGGTCCAAGCACTCCTCGCTGAAGACCGTCGGCACGTCGGCGCTATCGGAGTGTTCGCCCGAACCGAGGAAATCGATACCGTGGCCGTTGGCCGAAGCGAAGTAGTCCGCGGGCGTCGAGCCCGGCCAGCCGTCGGAATAGCCGCTGTGCTCGTGCAGCGCGCCGATGTAGTGCGTGTAGCCATCGGATGCGCGGGAAACCACGGGCGCGAGGGCGAGCATGGCGAACCCCATGGCGGCGATCAGCCGGCGGAAGCGTCTGCGAGACAAGCGGCTCCTCCCTCCCGAGGTCATTCCCCGTTTCGGAGATTCGCCGCCGGAGCCGACATCCCCTTGCCAGTTCACCTAACCTTCGACGTCCCCGGACGGGGGAATCGCCAACTAGTCCTCGCCCACGAGCTGGATCGCACGGAGCGCGATGAACAGCTCGGCGATCCCCTGCGGAGTCTTGGGATCGCGTCCGGTCAGCTCCCGGATTCGCTGGAGACGGTACGCGACGGTGTTGGGATGCAGGAACAGACGCTTCGCGACGCTCGGGAGCGCCGGTCCGTGCTGCACGTATTCGACGAGGGTCGTTCGCAGCTCCGGATGTCCGGCGAGCGGCTCGAGGATGGTCTGCGCGAGCCGGCGCGCGACGCCCCGTTCGCGCAGCAAGAGCTCCTCGAGGAGCACCGTGCCGTAGATGGCGTAGGGGGTCCCCTGCGCGCGCGCCGCGCTCAGCGCGATGGCCGCCTCACGATAAGACGCAGAGAGGTCGACGAGCTCGCGAGCGCGCCCGATCCCCGCCCGCAGGCGCAGGTCCACGCTCTCTTCGGCCATACGCAATACCGGACCGAGCGCCGACGCGAGCCCTTCGGGTCCCTCGTTCCCGGCAGGGAACAGCACGACGATCTCGGGTCCCCGGCGCACGGCGAGGATACCCTTGGATCGTTTCAGCTCCGACAGCTGCGCGTGCACGATGTGCTGGGACGCGCGCAGAGTCTCTTCGTCCTCGGTTCGACCTTCCGCCGCGACGACGGCCACGAACGTCGGCGCATCCGGGTCCAGGCCGAGCGCAACCGCGCGCGCCACCACCTCGTCGTGGGTCAGCGCACCGCCTAGCAAACCGTCCACGAAGTCACGCCGGGCGGCCTCCCGATCGCTCCAGAGCCGCTCCGATTCCTCGAGATACGCCTGCGCAACCGCTCCGCTGACCTCGTCCACCCAACTCATCACCTCGGTCGCGAGCTCCAAGCCGGCGCGGATCCGGGCCTGATCGGTTCCGACCAGTGACAACGCCTCTCCCCACGCGAGTTTCGACCCGAGCCGGTACGCGGCCAGCAGCGCCGACAACGGCACCCCTTCGCGCGCACGCCGTGACGCGCTGGCCGTGATGCGAGCGAGGTCCTCGACGCTCGGGCCCTTCCCGATCCGCAACGAGCCGATGAACCCCACGAGGTTGGTCTTGTTCACCATGCGAACCTGTCGCAGCGTCTCGTCTGGCAGGGATCGATAGCTCGGGATCGCGACGAGGTAGCGTTCGAGCATCCGGTCGGCGAGCGTGTCAATCCGGGCCTCCAGCTCGTCCAGGATCGCCAGCAACGCGGCGCGTTCGGGGCGGCGAGGCTTCGCCTTCGGGGCGTCGGATCGCCGGGTTGGGGCTCCGTTGGCCGCGGTCCGTGCCTTCTTCATCCCCTTCGTGGCCACCTGTACTCCCGTTGTGATCTCCACGACGCTAAGCACTGCGGAAGTCATAAGATAGACCTATCCTTGTGTATGACACAAATGGGGTGAGGTGATCTTCTGGCGCATCACAAGGGCACCCTAAACCCTTCCAGCGGTATGCTCATGTCGTGCGCGAGGGGCGAACGGGGGCATCGAAGGTCGAGGCCGCGCAGGCCTGGCCGTTCGACCGCGGCCGCCTGACCTCCATTGGACGGATCGGCCGCGACCTCGTACCCTTCCGCGCATCCCGGCGGCGAACGTAGACCCCCAGAACGGGCCAGCCGCCTCGCGGCTGGCCCGTTCGCCCCACTTCCAGCGCTCAGGTTCCGTACGCTGATGGCATGCCGGAACTGCCGGAGATCCAGGCGCTCGCCGAGCGGCTCGAGCAACCACTGCAGGGTCGGGTCCTCCGCGCGATCCAGCCCCTGAGCTTCACCGCCCTCAAGACGGTAACCCCGGCGTACGACGTGTTGATCGGGCGCACCCTCGGCGCGCTGTCGCGGCGCGGGAAGTTCTTGATCTTCCAGTTCGATGGCCCGCGCCTCCTGCTCCATCTGGCCCAGGGAGGACGGCTGGACCTCGAGGCAACTCCACGATCGTCGCGGCCGAAGCAAGGCGTCGTCCGGCTGGTCTTCGACGATGCACCGACTATCTACGTGAAGGAGTTCGGAACCGAGCGCAAAGCCGCCTGGTGGGTGCTCGCACCCCAGGACGACGGTCCGCTCGCCGCCCTCGGACCGGAGCCCGATTCCGACGACTTCGCCGCGTTCGTGCTCGAGGGCACCGATCCGCGCCGGATCCATACGATCCTTCGGGATCAGCGCACCGTCGCCGGCATCGGTCGCGGATACGCGGACGACGCCCTGCATCGCGCACACCTGTCGCCGTATGCCACGCTTCGATCACTGTCCTCCGAACAGCGAGCATCGTTGTTGGATGCCGTCGGCACGACCCTGACGGCCGCGCTGGCGCAGGAACGACAACGCACGGGAGGCCTGCCGCCGAAGCTCGGCGATCGCTTCACCGTGCACGGCCGTCACGGGACGCCCTGTCCGGTCTGCGCCTCGGATCTTCGGCGTATCTCGTACGAGTCGCACGAGATCACCTACTGCCCGGGCTGCCAGACCGGTGGGAAGGTGCTCGCCGATCGCAGGATGTCCCGGCTGCTCCGCTAGCGGCGCCAGAGTCGATCCCTCTTCTGGTTCCTTCTATCCATGCAGGTCGGATCATTTAGGCCGTCCGAGCCGTGACGCTTGGAACATCACGCCCATCTCCCGCGCCGAACCCGTTCAAGGCGTCCTCGAACGTGCCGACGTTACGTGCAGATCCCTCAGGAACCCCATGCGCCCATCGACCCCGTCGCTGCAGCGTCACGCACGCCTCGTCGGACTGCGAGGTGCGACTCTCCCTTCCCTGGAGAGCATCGAGCGGCGGCGCCTTCAGCTCTGGGTGATCACCACGATCTTCATCATCGCCGTCGCGATGATCGCACTCATCGGTTCCTGGCAACAGAGTGTCCCTTCGCCGTCCTGGTTCACTCCCAACACACTTCGTTTCAGCGTGCTCGCGCTCAGCATCGGATTTTCGTTCTACGCCATCGAGAAGGAAGTCCATCTTCGCCGGCTGATGCGCATGCTCATCGACGAGCGCGCGCTGAGCTCGGAACTGTCCCACCGTGTCGACGAGCTGACCTCGCTGATCGACGCGAGCAAGGCCGTGAACTCGGTGCTCGAGCTCGACGAAGTTCTGCACATCATCCTACGGAGCGCTCTTGATCTGCTGCGCGGCTCCGACGGCTCGATCATGCTGTTGCAGCCCGAAGGAGATCTGCGGGCGGTCTGCGTCTTCGGCAACGAACATGCGAACGGCGTCCGCATCCCAGTCGGTAGTGGGATCGCGGGGCGTGTCGCGCAGACGCGCGAACCACTGCTGATCTCGGGCAAGCTCGACCCGACCGACTTCCCGGGTGCGATCGCCCGCGTCCAGCGCGTGGAGAGCGCGATGTCGGTGCCGCTCGTCAACCGTGATGAGTTGCTGGGAGTGCTGAATTGCAACGCGAGCACGCAGCGCGTCTTCACCGAGTACGATCTGCGCGCGCTCACCCTCTTCGCCGAACAAGCCGCCGCCGCCATCGCCAACGCACGCCTGTACGAGCGGCAGCGGCAACACGTCAAGACGCTCATGGAGATCGACGAGCTCAAGACGGAATTCATCTCATCGGTGAGCCACGACCTGCGAACGCCGCTCACCGCCATCTTCGGCAGCGCCAAGGTCGCGATGCGCCACGACTTGAGCGAAGAGGACCGGCGTGACCTGCTGATGAGCATCCAGCGCCAAGCCGGCAGGCTCGCCCAGATGGTGCAGCAGTTGCTGGAAGCGGCGGAGTTGCAGAAGCAAGACCCTTTCCGAGCTGCAGGCGAGGTGGATCTCGCGCGTCGATTGCGTGCGATCGCGAGCGCCTACACGATCCAAGGAATCGATCTCGGTGTGGATCTTCCCCAGGGACTGTTCGTGCTCGGCGACGGAGCCGCGCTGGACCGCGTCTTCAACAACCTCATCGAGAACGCGCTCCGCTACGGTGCCCAGCCGATCGTGATCAGCGCCCGGCGGGACGGCACGATCATCCATTGCCAAGTGACCGATGGTGGCCCGGGGATCCCGGACGATCAGATCGAGCGGGTCTTCGATCGATTCCATCGCAGCGATCGCGCACGCAGCTCTTCCGGGCTGGGGCTCGGTCTGTCGATCGTGCGCAAGATCGTCGAGGCGCACGGTGGGACGGTGTGGGCGGAGAACGGCCCGGACGGAGGCGCGCGCCTGTGCCTCACGCTGCACGCGGCGCCCGCTGATGAAGGAGCGGACGATCGACGGATCCGAGGCGCCTGAGCGCCGTTATCGCTGCAACAGCGTCATCGGATCGACGACGTAGCGGCCATGCCGGATCTCGAGATGCAGATGCGGTCCGGTCGAGTGCCCGGTGGATCCACATAGCCCGATGGCTTGACCGGTCTGGACGTGCTGGCCCAGCGGCACGAGCCACTCGCTCATGTGCGCATACAGCGTGTAGTAGTCGTGATCGTGCGCGAGGAAGACGGTGTTGCCGTACACGCGCGCGTTGCCGACGAACTGCACGCGCCCAGGGGCAGATGCGCGGATGATCTCCCCGAGCGAGCAGCCGATGTCCGTTCCGTGGTGGAACCCGTTGCCACGCGGCCCGAACGGCGAGGTGATCGATGCAGCGCTGCGCACCGGCCACGAGAAGCCGACTTGGACCTCGGCTCGCGGCAACCCCTCCCTGCTCACCTCGTGCGACCGTGCGGACCGCTGCACGTTCCGGTCGGGGAGGTCTTGGACGAAGATCTGCTGAGCGACGGCTGCAGGGGGTGGTTGCTGCGCTTGGAGAGCGGCGCTCTCTTCGGCGCGCGCGCCTTCTCGGACGTACGCCTGGATCGCGAGCGCCGGCAATCCGAAGAGCACGACGACGCAGGCCACGATGAACACGGCCCGTACGCGACGTGCTGCCAGATCCGACATGTGATCAGGTGATGGGTTCGACGAGCGCCCCGGTTGTCCTGCCGACGCTACCGGAGATACGCGATCGGGTCATAGTGGACACCGTTCCTGCGGAACTCCAGGTGGAGGTGAGGACCCGTCGACCTGCCGGTTGATCCGCAATGTCCGATCACCGCGCGGCTCTCGACCGTCTGTCCTCCGTACACGTCCAGATCGCTGAGGTGGCCGTACAACGTGGAGACACCGCGCTCGTGCGCGATCACGACCGCGAGCCCGTACACCTTCGCCCTCCCAGCCCAGATGACCCGGCCAGCTCGCGATGCGCGGATCGGATCGCCCATCGCGCATCGGATGTCCAGCCCGTGATGGAACGCGTTCCCTCTCGGGCCGAACGGGGACGAGATCGTGCCGAACACCGGCCACGCGAATGCAGGGATGCTACGGCGTGACGCCCGCGGGACCGAGCGGTGCGCGCGGTTGGTGGTGCTCTCCGCGCCCTCGGGTGCGCGCGCATCCCGCTCGATCCGACGAGCATCACCGATCTCGACCTCTACCGTTGGTGGAGCCACCGCCCGCTCGTGCTGTTCGGCGGCAGGGAGCGGCACGAGACGTGGTTCCCGCGCGTGCGCCTGGAGCTGTGCGCGCGAGACCGCAACGAAGCCAATGAGCCCGAACCCGGCCACCACGAGGAGCGCCGCAACGATCGGGCGGCGGGCGCGCAGGGACAGAGGGCTCGTTCGCATCGGTTCGGTGCGGCCGGGAGTGCGGCCGCCTTCGATGGGTCAACGAGGCGTCCGCGCTCGAGGGTACGTCTCTTGCCGCAGCGCCCGGAGATGCGCGGTGTGTCCACTTCGCAACCGCGCGGGGTCGTCCGGCGGGCCGAGCCAACCACCCATCTTGGGGATACCCGCGCCGAACGCCGCGACGTACGGTCGAACGGCCAGGGAGTACGCACGAGCAAGGAGGGACGATGACGGGAGCCATCGTATTCAGCTGGGGCGCGCCGGTCCGCGGGCGTGAGGGCAAGGGTCTCGAGGTGTTCTCCAAAGCGGTGGAGCGCTTCGAGCAACTCGCCAAGAAGGGCCGGATCCACGGCCACAAGGAGTACTTCGCAGTGACCGGCGATAGCGGCCGAGCCAGCGGCTTCATGATCGTCGAGGGGCAGCTCGACGAGCTATTGAAACTGCAGGGCGAGGAAGAGCAACTTCGCTTGTTGACCGAAGCGACCCAGATCACCGAGAACTTCAACATCCAGGTGTTCTCGGGCGGCAGCGATCGAGCCGTGCAGGAGCGCATGACCCAGTACGTGGAGGTGCAACAGGAACTCGGGATCATCCCGAGCTGAGCGCCATCCGACGAGAAGCGCGCGCCGCCGTCACGGCGGCGTGCGCTTCCCATATGCCGGCACGTCGACCGGCCAAACGGGACGTACCGGGCGGACTAAACCGAGCGTGAGCGCCATCCGATGCTTTGAGGTGAGGGAGTCTCTCGAAAGGACCAGAGCGTGCTCACCCGCCTGCGCGACGAACGGGGCTTCACCCTCATCGAGCTCATGGTCGTCGTGCTGATCATTTCCATCCTGATCGCCGTGGCCATCCCCAACTACATCGGGGCGCGCCGTCGGGCACAGGACCGCGCCGCTCAGTCCATCGTGCGGATCGCGCTCGACGCCGAGTACATCTACTACACGGATACCGAGGAGTTCTCGGACGACAATGCGGCCGGCGGCGCCCTCGACTCGATCGAGCCGGACCTGGAGTGGGGGAGCCTCGCGACGGGGGTGAAAGGCGTGACGGCGAGCCTCGCCGGCGGTGACAGCAACGTCGTCATCCTACGTTCCCAGAGCGCGACCGGGACCGTGTTCTGCATCGGACTCGTCGGGTCCGGTCCCACGACGGGAACCTACTACACGACGGCATGTGATGGCACCGAAACCGTCGCCGCCGCGGAGGCGTGGCCTACGACCACTGGAGCCGGCTGGTAAAGGACCCAAGGATAGACCTCAGGACCCTCTGAGCGAAGGGTTTCACGGCCGAGTGCTTGGCGCATCGCGAAGTGCGACGATCACGCGGTGGATCGCGTCAGGCATCGCGTTCATCCCCTCGCTTCGAAGCGAGGGCGAGCACTTCCCGACGCCGATACCTTCGGCGGCCACCCACCGTGCGGATGGCGTTCAGCAGGCCCGCATCGGCCCATCGCGACACGGTCCTCGGATTCACGCGGAACAGCACCGCAACTTCGTATGTCGACATCAACCTCCCCGCTTCCTCGGGAGGATCCGCAGGACCTTCACTCGTCATCCGCCGCTCTCCTCCAGGATGTCCTGCGAGGAGCCCCACCCGGTCGCGGCGGCTCGACCGCAGCTATACAGGCGCGATCGTGTCAGCCCAGTGTCCGCACGATCGTGCCGTCCTCGTCGACGCTGATTCGGGTGAAGGATCGGTTGTTGGTTGCATCCACTTCATGAAGAACACCTTCTGGGTTGACGGTCACGACGATGGCGTACGATCCATCGGGGATCTCCTCGAGGAGGAACTGCTGCCCCCAGAGGTCCGCCCCGTACACGTCCATCCATCCGCGCGAGATGCCTTGTGCCGCCCCGGTGCAGATCGTGGAGTAGACCCCGATGTCGGCGTCTAGGCTGTCGTCCTGGCTCTGGGGATCGCGCTCGAGGTCCATCAGACAGAACGACACCTTGTCCGCGACGGTGACGGGCTCCGCGCTCGCGTCGGGCGTTCCGTCGGCGGCAAGTGGCATGAGCTCGTAGCGGGCGAAGGCCTGGAGGTGCCAGTGCGCGTGTTGCGGATGGAAGACGAAATCGCCCACTTCCGTGCGCGACGTGCATGCCCGGGCTTCGACGAAGGCAGTGCACTGAAGCGCGCGCGCGCGCTGTGGATCGACCGGCACGCCCACCAGATCCAGCGCGGCCGCGCCGCGGTTCGCGACTGCCACGGAGAACCGGAGCGCGCGCGGCGGGAATCCGTAAGGATCCCCATCGGCAAGCCCGATCTTCACGCCGAACGGCTGCAGCGGAACCAGGTCGGGCAACGCCGGCCTCACCCCCGCCGATGCCAGACCGGGGGAAGCGATCGCGAGGAGCACGAGGGCCGCGACCAGGCGGCGGGCCCGCGTCATGACATCTTCCATTGACAACTGTACGCGTAGTAACACGTCACGACCATCCATCGGGCCGCAGAGGGGATCCGGATCTGCGCGTTCTTGTTGAGGGGCAGGCCCTCAGGCGGAGTACCGGCACCCGGGATCTGCTCGCAGTTCCCCCTGTGAAGCCTGACGTTCACCCGCGCTGCGGTGTTGTACGCGGTTCCGGTCACCTTGAGCGTGCGGGTCGAGCCAGCGACGTCATTGACGTTGACGACGGAGCTATACAAGCCATCTCGCGGAGCCAGACTCGGGTCGCAGGTTTGCAGCCAAGCCCCGCACAGAGGATCATACCTGCATTGGCTGGGCACCATGACGTGCCCGATCATGCTCCCGCCCTGCCCGTGTCCCGCGTTCCCCGCGGTTCCCGCCGCGAGCACCGAGAGGATCGTCACGGCTGCCGCCAACGTCGTTCGTCGCGATCCCAGCCTCCTTGCCCTCATGATGCTTCCTCCTCGTGAGATCAATTTGTAGACGTCCAGGTCATGTGCACCGATACGGCGCCGGCCTCGCCGGCCTCCAGCCGCTCGCATCGCATCGAGCCCGTGTAGCCCGCGGACGCGATCTCTACGAGGCAGGGGCCAGGCGCGTATCTCATGAGAGACGAACCGTCCTTCGCCATCAACTCGAGCCATCCGCGGGAGAAGGACCCAAGCTGTCCGGCGTCGGCATCTGTGGCCCCCACCGTGTACCTCCCGTCTCCTTCGAACTCTGTGATCGCGACGCCGACCTTGAAACGCTCGTTCCGTTCGGAGACGAGCCATTCATCGGTCTCGAGGGCGAAGACGGGAAGCTTCCGGGCGACCCGGACGATGTGAAGGCGAATCTCGTCGGTGACGCTGTGCCGGACATCGCCTCGCACATCGAGCGACACCGCGAGTTCTTTCCTAACCTCTTCAGCTCGGGTGGGCGCGGGTCGCGACGAGCATCCGGAGACGAGGAGGAGCGCTGCCGTCAGCCACATGGCACGTCTCATCGCGCGCACCCGCCGGCAGACGCGACGTCGAAATGGACGACGGAGTCATTGCCCCGACCGTACGACCCGGCCTGAACCCCCACGCGTCCTTTCCCCGGCTCGGCTGCGTCATCGACCCTGAACGTTAGTTCGACCCGCCCGTTTGAGCCTGCGCGCTCGACCCGATAGGGAGCGATCGTGTTCAAACCCGGCCACGACACCACGATCGACACGGCGGCCTCCGGCTCCGTTTGCACGACGACGACCGCGACGGATCCGATCTCGACGCATCCCGGCCGCACGGCGACGCCGAGACGCAGCTTCGGGGGCAGAGCGCGCGGGTTGCCGGACACGTCCGGCGGCCGTTCGCGCCCGTCGTCCCGCGACCGCTTTGCCAGGTCGGTCTTGCCCCCATCCTCGGTAGATCGGGGGCTCGGTGCGGCGGCTCGGTCGGTCTGAGTGCGCCCACCAAGCTCGACCGCCGACGGCTGCGTCGCCACGTACCCTTGCCCGATCCCCAGACACGCGATTGCCAGAGCGAGGAGACCGGTCGACCTGTGGGACGTCATCCCGCCTGCCCACCCACGTCGTTCTCGACCCCGCCGCCGAGGTACGAAGCGACCAGGTCGTCGCTCGACGCCAGCTCGCGCGAAGCGCCCTCGAGCACGACCTGTCCTTTGGCGAGCACGTACGCGCGGTCGGTGTTCTGAAGAGCCGTGTGAACGAACTGCTCGACAAGCAGAACCGCGGTTCCCTCGCGGTTGACCTCGGCGATGATGTCGAACAGGAGCGCGACGATCTTCGGCGCGAGACCCAGCGATAGCTCATCGACGATCAGCAGCTTCGGGGAGGACATGAGAGAGCGCGCAACAACCAACATCTGCTGCTCGCCGCCGGACAACGTTCCGGCCGCCTGACGACGGCGCTCCAGGAGCCGAGGGAAGTACGCGAACACGCGCTCGAGTTGTTGCCCGTACCCGCCCCTGTCCTTGCGCTTGGGGAGGTATCCGAACCGAAGATTCTCCTCGACCGAGAGCGTGGGGAAGAGCGCGCGCCCTTCCGGCGCATGAGCGATCCCGCGGCCGACCACGCGGTACGCGGGAAAGCCGTTCAAGCGCTCCCCGTCGAACAGGATGTCGCCCGAGCGCGTGCCGAGGATGCCGGAGATGGCTCGGAGGGTGGTCGTCTTCCCTGCGCCGTTGGGGCCCAGGAGCGCGACCCGCTCGCCCGCGTGCACCTCGAGGGACACCCCACGGAGCGCTTGGACCGCCCCGTAGAAGACGTCGATCCCTTCGACCCTCAGCATCGCTAGGCGACCTCCTCCCGTTCCGGCTCTCCGAGGTACGCGGCGATGACCGATGCGTCTCGCTGGATCTGTTCGGGGACCCCGCTCGCAAGGATGCGGCCCTGGTCCAGCACGTACATGTAGTCCGAGATCTGCGTGACCATGCGTACGTCGTGCTCGATCAACAACATCGTCACGCCCATCGTCCGCACCGCCCGAAGAATCTCGATCAGCCGGTCGGTTTCGGTGTTGTCGAGCCCCGAGGCCGGCTCGTCGAGCATCATCACGCGGAATCCCGTCACGAGCGCGCGGGCGACCTCGACCATCCGCAGGACGCCGAACGGGAGATCGGCGGCGCGGCGCCCCGCGACCTCGTGGAGATCGAGCCGCTCCAGGGTGCGATCCACCTGCTCGCGTGCCGCACGCTCCGCTGCGATCGACCTTTCGCTGGCAAGCAGGTTGTGGAGGTACGTGCTCGCGTTGTTCACGTTGGTCGCGACGAGCAGGTTCTCAGCCACCGTGAGCTGGGGAAGTAGCTGGATCTGTTGGAAGGTTCGCGCCAGCCCGGCGCGCGCGCGCTCGTGGACGGGGAATCCGGTGACGTCCCGGCCGTAGAGGTTGATGGTGCCGGACGCGGGGTGATTGAATCCGGCGATCGCGTTGAACAGCGTAGTCTTGCCGGCCCCGTTGGGCCCGATCAGACCGACGATCTCGCCCTCGTGCACGCGCAGCGAGGCGTCCAGCACAGCCGTCAGTCCGCCGAAGCGAACGGTGATCCCGGTCGCCTCGATGAGCGCGGGACGCTCGTCGCGCGGACGTGTCTCCTGGGAAGGCGTCCCCGCCTCGGCCTCCGCCGATGGCTCGACGGTTCCGTCGGCGAAAACCGCCCCGATGGCCGCCACGTCTGGTCCGTGGGGCACCTGCGCGGCGGTCCTTCGGCGCAGCGCTTGCACGAGCGCCTGAGCCGGTTTCGACCGTCCCATCGACGCGAGGCCTCCGCGACTGACGAGCAACGTCACGGCCAGCAAGAGGCTCGACACGATCTCGAGGAAGCCGCCGAGGAACTGGACCCGGAAGAAGACCTCCGTCAATCCGGCGAACAACAGCGCGGATGCGAGCGCGCCGCCGAGGCTCGACAATCCACCGATGACGGCCATCGCGAGGAACAGGAGCGAGAAGTTGAAGCCGAACTGGTCGGCCGTCACGACCCGTGAATCCGTCATGATGAGGTTCCCGGCGATGCCGGCGATCGCCCCGCTGGTCGCGAAGGCGATGAGTTTGGTCCGCATGACGTCGATGCCCAAGGAAGCAGCCGCCATCTCGGATCCCCTGACCGCCATGAATGCGCGACCCGTCCTAGAGCTTCGAAGGTTGTGTGCGGCAAATCCCACTATCGCGACCACTGCCCATCCGAGCACGTAGAAGATCCGGCGGTCGCTCAGGTCGAAGGACGGAAGCGATCCGATCCCACCGACGACGCGTGACGGGATCGAGTCGTGCGCGGTCACCCAGGGCTGCCGGAACAGGAACTCGCTGGCCATCCACGAAAAGACGAGCGTGGCGACGGCGAGGTACAGACCGCGCACGCGAAGGGCCACGACCCCCAGGATCGCGGCGGCGGCGCCCGCGAGCGCGGCGCTGATCGGAAGGCTCGCGGGGAACGGCAGCCCGAGAGTGCCGGCGGCCCAACCCGTCGCGTACGCGCCCACTCCGACGAGCGCTGCGTGCCCGAGCGAGATCTGGCCGACCCAGCCTGTGAGGAGGACCAACGACATCGCGACCAAGGCGTAGCCGGTTCCGAGGTTCGCGGCCCCCACCACCGAGGAAGACATCCACAGCCACGGCGCCGAGGCCACCAGGCCGGCGCCGGCGAGGAAGAGAGCCGCGCGCCTCACAACGAATCCTCCCGGACATCCGAGCCGGTAAGCGTTGCCCCGCGTAGCGCCATCACCAGCATCGCCGCGACGGCGAGGAACAACTGGGGAGCGCCCTGAGGTGCACCGACGGGACCCAGGAAGGGCACCATGCCCAATGTGACCCCGACGATCGCCGCGCCCGCCAGAGCGCCCGGGAGGCTCCCCAGCCCGCCGATGAGCGCGGCGATGAACCCGGGCAACGCCTGCAGTGCGAGCGTGTAGGGATGCAGGGTGGTGACCGCGGCCAGCATTATCCCCGCGAGCGCCGCCAAGCCGCCACCGAGCGCCCAGGTCAACTCAGTGATGCGATCCGGATTGACGCCGTGCAGCGCAGCCGCGAGCCGGCTCTCGGCGGTGCCCCGCATCATGAGGCCGAGATCGGTCCATTGGAGCAGCGCGAACAGCGCCCCCGCTATCAGAAGCATCACGACGAACAGGCCGATCTCTCCGTACGAGATCTCCGACAGGCCGATGGGGACGGATCCGTTCGGGAAGATCCGCACCGCATCGAGGGACGAGGTGCCCCACACGCGCGCGGCGACGGCGACGAGAACTCCGAGGGCGGCCACCGTCCCGACCGTCTGCGCCGTGGGTCCATCGGGGCGGAGCCGCCGCACGAACAAGCGCTCGACGCCCAGCCCCAGACAGATGCCGCTCAACAAGCCGAACGGGAAGGCGATCACCGTTGGAACGCCTGCCCCGACCAGGGCATAGACGACGTAAGCCGGGGCCATCGCCATCGCGCCGTGGGCTAGGTTGAGGACGTGGGACGCGCGGTAAATCAGCACGATCCCGACCGCGAAGATCGCATACGCCCCGATCAAGGGAAGGGACAGGACCAGGCCGGTCAGGTATCGCATGACCTAGGCGCCTCCTGCCGGATCCGCGACCCAGCCGCTGTTCTCGTCGCCCCAGCCCCGGAACCCTCCGTTCGACACCACCATCGCGAACGAGCGCGCGCGGATGTTGGCCGACCTGCGAGCCGGGGTCCAACTGAGCGGCGAGGTCAGGTCGTATCGGAAGGTGGCCGAGTCGAGCACCTGCTTCAAGCGGGCTCTCGTGAGGTCGGGCCCGACACGCCGGAGAGCATCCATCAGCAGCTCCATGCCGAGGTAGGCTCCTTCGAGGAACTGGTTCCTAACGTCGATGCCCGGTCGCACCGTCGAGACGTCATCGACGTACCTCTCGATGTCCGGGAGACCCGCGTAGCGTCCGATCGGGGGCAGGTATCCGGTCCAGACCGCCATCCCGTGACAGCGCTCGAGGGCGCTCCGAACGCAAGAGTTGGCGAACTCGTCCGTGAACAGCGTTTGCGCGCCAGCCGTGTAACGCTTTCCCATCGCCGGCTTCTTCTCCATCCACTTGGTGGCGGTGTCGGGGAGCAAGAGAAGAGCGACCATGTCGCACTTGCCACCGCCGCACTTCTCGTTGAACGCGGCGACCTCGGTCGAATACGACGGTTGCTCAGGATCGAGCCGGACGTCCGCGACGATCCTTCCCCCGAAGGCCTCGACCTGCTTCTTGAACGCGGTGGCGCCCTCGACTCCGAACTTGTACTTGCCGTCCCACACGATGGCGAATGTCTTGGCGTTGCGTTCTCGTGCCCCGGAGGTGGCCATCACCCGCATCGTCGAAACCGTCGCCGTGGCGACCGGCCACACCCACGGGCTCTGGTACTGCTCGATCCGCATGCCGTTCGTGCCAACCACGGGGATGCCGGCGCGATCGATGTCCCCAGAGCTGATGGCTGCGCTCAGGCCTTCGGAGCTCGGCACCACCGCGAGCGCGAAGTAGTCCTCGGCGATGAAGTTGCGGATGTATTGCTGTCCCTTGGCCGCGTCGAAGGAGTCGTTGGCTACCGTGAGCGACAGGCGGCGGCCGCAGATGCCTCCCTTGGCGTTCACGCGATCGATGACCGCCTTCATCCCCGCGGTGGACGGCTCGAGCAGGCTCTTGGCCGGACCGTCGGTGACGACCGTCGCGGCGAGCTTGATCTCGGTCGCTGAGACGCCGGGATCGCCAGTTGGGCCGCCGTTACGGCCGGCGGCGCACTCGAGCCCAGGCCGCGACGGCGCTACCCCTTCGGTCGCAACGACCGTGGGACCATCCGCGCTCGGTCCCGCCTTGCCGGGCCCTCGGCCCTTGGCGACGTCGCCCCCCTCGACCTGGATGGTCGTGGCAGGCCCTTGACGGTTGGCGACCGGTCCATAGCCGACGAATCCGAGCAGAGCGGAAACGACCGCGAGGAGCGCGAACTGGCGTCCGGTCTTCGACATCGTCATGTCCTCCCGACGCTCGCGGCGCGCGCCCGGCGCGCGGCGAGGACGAACGGGGCGCCGAGGGTCAGCCACACGAGCGTGAGCAGTAGCCCTTCGCCGAGGCCGCGGATCAACAGGTCTTTGATGACCTCGACTGGCCCGAGGATCTGGCGGGTCTCGCCCGTCGCCGGTGACTGAGCAACTGGAGTGTCGTTGCTCTCTGGCAGCGGGTTCGACCCCTGAGTGGGGCCGGATAGTGCCCGTTGAGGTGGGGCAGATCCCTGGACCTCTGCACAGTCTGCAGCTTCGCCGTCGAAGCCGTACGGCGGGACGCATGATATGCCGTAGGTTGCGACCGCCTGCACTCCTGCGAGCTGAATGATCTGGCGCCCGGCGCCGTAGTAGGTGGAGTCCCTGTAGAAGGTAATCTCGAGCGCCGGCACCTCGAGCCGGGTATCGGCGTTGAGGAGCGTCTCATCCACGACCGCGAAGCGATCCTTGGTGATCCCGGCGGCATATCCGAGCGGGGTCCCCTTCGCAAAGTCGGCGTCGGGAGCCGGGGTCGAGATCCTTCCCCGGCGACCGAAGGCGCGGTTCATCGCAGCGATCGCCTCGCTCGGGTCACGGCATCCCTGCTGTTCGTATCCGGACGCGCGAACGAAGCAGAACCTGCGCTCCAACGTGGCCCGCTCTCCCGCGGGTCGCCCGTTCGACCACACTTCGGCTACAGACTCCACCAAGCCGATCGACACGCCCCCGGGCAGAGCCACTCCGCTTGCGGCCGCACGCGAAACCACGACGACGCCACGATCGGGGTCGCGCTGGACTTCGACGGTCGACTCGGTGCGCGCGACCGATACCTCCCCTCCGGTGAGCCCGGAGGTGTAGGCGTGCGCCGCCGCTTTCCCTTCGCTGAACGAGCACATCGTTGCCGCGGCGAATGCATCCTGCGGCGCGGATCCCACCCTCTCCTCGCGGTCACCGGAGCATTCCACGAGAGGATGAGACCAGCTTTGACCGATCACACCGTCCACAGCGCCTGTGTCGATGTCGGGGGGTTTCTGGGCCGGCGCGCATCGATCGCTGGGCCCTTCCAGGTCCCCCAATGTGGCTTCGTTCGCCGAAGCCGCCTGCGACTGGGCGCTCGCTTCGAAGTTGGAGAGGCGCGAGTCGTTGACGACTCCCGCAACGAGATCCCTGCGCGTCTGCCAGCAGGCGGGCAAGTACCCGGCTCGATCGAGGCCGTATTCGAACGGCTCGATCGAGGACACCCGTAGAGCCGCGCCGAGGCCTCCCACCATCTGGACGCGCGCCCCGTATCCGGTCCCGCTCGCTTCGTACGAAGACGTGGTGACCCCTTTACCCTCGTCCACGTCGATGGTCAGTCGGTCGAGCACGCCGAGGGTGGGCTGGCGCCCGAGGGGAACCGTGTCCTCGAGAACCCGGAAGAACCGCTCGTCGAATGGGCACATGCGCTTCGCGTCGGGATACCGATAGAAGCAATCGGGGTCCGTGGCGCTTCGCTTGCTCCCCGGCCCCCGCTCGGCGCCCCCCGCTCGCCGCACGAACACCGTGGTCGGCCGGGCCGGCGCGCTCGGAAACACGCTGATTGAGATGTCGCTGGGGCGGGACATCCATGCGAAGGTGACCGGTTGGGGAACGGGCGTGAGTCGTGTATCCACCATGGCCAAACCACCCGGAGCCACGAGCGACTGGAGGCTCCTGACGAAGTGATCGTGCGTCTGCACATAGAGCCGCCCGGTAGTGGGATCGAAGCCGAAGGAGGCCCTATTCGGGCCCTGGGTAAGCCCAGACACGCCTGCGTAGCGTGAAGAGCCGCCGTCGAACACCCACAGTTGGTGACCGGCGGTGCCGCCGCCCTGCGCGATCATGAGGACGCGCTCGGCTGACTCGTCCATGAAGAGCCGCACGACTTCGACCGGTCCGGGGAAGACTTCCACCTCGGCACTGTCGTCCGGACCGCCGTCTTCGCCGAGAGGAATCCTCAGTACGCCCGCCAACGCGCCAGACACATAGCAGACGGTGTATAGGCTGCGTCCATCCCGCGACAGCATGGTGTAGATCCCGGCGGGCTCGAAGTCCCTACCGTCGCGGCAACTATTGATCGGGTGCAGCCAGTCCCCGGCACCCGTCTGGACGTCCCACTGCGCAAGGAAGGGGAGAGTGGTTCCGACGGCACCCCCCGAGCTCCCCGCCACCCAGCCGGCCGCGGGCTTGTAGGCCACGATCAGCTTGTCCCTGCCATCACGCCTCGCGAAGCTGAAGGTGTCGATGCGGGCGGCGAACACGTCGTTCTCGACGGGGACGAGCAGCGCTCGTTGCTCCGGGGGGATGGTCAACCGGCGCACAACCGGGTCGCGACTCGCCGAGATCAGGTCCTCGTCCAGGATCGTGATCTCGTCGTCGTCGGTCTTGTAGAACAGCAAGCCGTCCGTGGGATGAGCCAACGCGCCGTGGTACTGACCCTGCCACCGACCGCGGAACGTGGAATATCCCGTCTCCAGCAGGGTGTCGAGGTCGTACGACCTGATGCCGATGCTGGAGGGGAAGTCGTCCAACTCGAACAACATGTAGATGCGGTTCCGTGCCGGGCTGGTCACGACTCGGACGCTTGTCGAGTCCCAGGTCCCCGGCCGAACCACCCTGTTGTCGGGCGAGACGATTGGGAGGCGACTGACCATGCGCAGCCCGGTGTCCTCGGCGCCCGCCCTTCCTGCCGGAAGGAGCAACGTCGCAAGGAGTACGAGCAACCCGGCTGTCACCAACCGCCGGGAGAGATGGAGCGGTGAGAGAGGCCCGCCGCCAACCGTTGCGCGTCGAGCCTCTCTCGCCATCTTCTGTTCGCCGTTCCCTTCGTTACTCGTTCGGCACGTTCGTGACGACCGACACACCGATGACATGGAACTCGTCGGCGCCGGTCGCGCAGGACTCGCCCGTATCTGCCTTCGGGAAGGCCAGGGTCACGGCGTTGAAGTCGGCGCCCGTGACGATGAGCAGGCCGCCGATGCCGATCCATGAAGCACCGTCCTCACTAACCGTCTGGCCGGCACCCTTCTTCTTGGTGACACTGACATTGAACACTCCGCTTGAGGACCCGCAGTGCGCAGATCCCGTCGGGATGGGCCCTTCGTCCACGGTTCCGTTCGCACTGATCGTGCACTCTTGCAAGCTGTTGTTCTTGCCGACAGAGAGCGCCTGACACAAGGACGGCAATGCATCCGCCTTCGTGTCCTTCTGGGGTCCCGCCTTGAAGGTAAACTCCGTCGCCCCCGGAGCGCACAGGATGCCCGGCGTCGGATAGCAGATCGGGGCCTCCAGTTTTGCGTTTCCGGTGAAGGCCAAGACCCACGTGTCGTCGGCGTAGGCCGGCACTGCCGCACCCGCGAAGAGCCCGACCGCCAGTGCCAGCAGGGCAGCCGTCTTGATCGTTCGAGACATGATTGTCCCCTCCTTCTTCTGCATTCGTCGAGCGGTCTGTGCCACTGGGTGGCGCTCGGGGGACGACACGGCGAGCCGCTCGGTTTCGTCGCGCGCCAGGCTGCAAGCCTCCGGGACCCTGTCGCCGCGCCCCACGCTGGCTTCGTCACCCCCCTCCTCGCTGCGTAGAAACGGGGTTGCGACCACAGGACTACTGCCCGAGCGCGGCGAGGCTATCGCGCACATGACCGTCTGCCATCCCCCGATCCGGTATGTCCCTGCGACCGAACGGGGGATCGGGGCCGACCTGGATCCGAGGAAGGAGCCGAGTGCCATCAGTCGTCGATCCCCTCGAGCTTCCACGTGACTCCGAAGGCGTTCTCACCGTTCACATACACGAGCCTGGCTTTCGGCGAGATCGTCAGGACCGCCGATGCCGTGCCCGCCGGCGGGAAATTGGGGTTATCGAACTTATACGTGGCGACATCCGCGCACCCAGCGCCTGATGCCCCCAGGAAGCCGACCGTAAGCACGCTGACGGGCCCTGCGGCCGCGGTCCACGTTATGCGCGCGCGATGGCCCGCGACGCCGCCCGGCAGCGGCGCGATGGATATATCCGCCCCGTCGGCATTCGCGAATTCCGGGTTGCACGTCTGACCAGAGGCGGCCGAGGTCAGGATGTAAGCCGTGCACCCGACGGATGTCCCGCATGAGTGACGAGCGCTGGCCACGAAGCTGCCCTCGACGCTCCAGCCGGTATGTGCCTCCCCCCCGGCCATCCCCAGAACCCCCCCGGCCATCCCCAGAACCGCCATCACCGTGACGGCGCCCGCAGCCATCCTCAGTGTTCTCATGACCGAACCCCTTTGCGAGTGGGCGAATCCCCTCGGAGCACGCCCCTATAGATAGATACGACGAAAGAGCAGGATTTATCCCGCTTTCGAGCGAGATCAGTGCCAAAAAAAGAATTTCGGCCAGAAGTGGGAGAAAAACGCTCTACCGAACGTATATGGAAGAAGAGGGACAAGTCGGAGTTCGAGGAGGATCAGGTTGCGCGACATCAGCAGACGGCGCCGGTCACGTGTGCGGTCGGCCGTGATCCTGACCCTCGTGGCTGCGACCACCGTCCCTGCACGCGCATCGGAACCTCCCACGATCACCTCGGCGCGCGTCGGGCCCGATGTGCTCTTCCCCACCACGCCCACACGGTTTGGATCAGGTTTCGCGTGGTTCGAGGGTATGGCGCCGGGGGCCGTATCCGTCGACGTCACCGTGACCGACGATCAGACACCCCCCCAGACCATCTCGGGGTCCGTCCCGACGCGTTCCGGAGCCGCCGTCAACTTCGAGGGGTACGTCAACGTGACCGACCTCGGCTTGCACCGCGTCCCTGAAGGGTCGACCTGGCCGAAGAACGATCCCCCTGATCTGATGGTTCCCGAACAGCTAGATGGCACGACCAGCGATGCTGTGGTGATCGACGTCGCGGCATCCGACGACGACGGAGACGAGACCAGGGTTGAGGTCTCAGGTCTTCCATCCGGTGCCTCGTTCGACGGCACCTCGTTCGCGTGGAGCCCTGACGAGGGTCAGGAGGGGACGCACCGCGTGGTCTTCGCAGCATCGGACGGCCGAGGCGGGCTGACAGCGCGCGCGGTCCGGATCGACGTGGCCGGCGGGAGCGGATCGAACTCCTCACCAGGGCTCGGCTCGGTCGCCGATCGGACGGTGGATGTTGGAAGCGCGGTGGCGTTTTCGGTGTCATCGACCGACCCCGATGGCGATGTCGTCAGCATCGAAGCCTCTGCGCTGCCGACAGGAGCGGTGTTCGAAGGCGGATCGTTCGCGTGGACGCCTTCGAAAGAAGATGCTGGCACATGGGACGTGCTCTTCACCGCTTCCGACGGCAAAGGGGGGATCGCGGTTAAGGCGGTCCGCATAACAGTCTTCGACCCCGCAACCCTCGGTGCAAGTACCCTGACGCTTACTATCGTGGCCCGCGGCTCCGATGGTGAGGCATCGGTACCGCTCGTGTTCTCGCTGGTCAAGTACGCGGCTTCCCCGGGGGACGTCAAGAGGCCGATCATCACTCTTCACAACACGCCACCGACCCAGTGGTGTCACATCGTGGCAAGCAAACATGGCCGCTGTGTCGATACCAGCGATCCGGGGACGATCACCACGTTGTGGCCACTGACGGTCCTGAGGATCTTCGTCCCGCCGCCGAACGACGTCCTCGCAGACCCGACCGACGTTCCAGGCATCCTCGCGAAGACCATCGTCGTCGATGGAGCTCCGGTGCCGAGCGGGGAGGCGCAGATCGCCGGAGTGGTCGCAGACAGAACGAATTCCAGCCTGGGGATAGCCTCCGAGATCGCCGACATACACGTGACCGTATGGGATGCCGACGGACGCGTCATGCTGGAAGAACACCCGATCCTCCGCGTGGGCTCGAGCGCGTATTTCTCGGTCAAGCTCAAGATCAAGGACTTCCCCGCCAACGAGCCGGGGAGACCGTACCGATGGGAAGTCGCCGCGGAGGACGCATGGGGGAACGCAGCGGATCCCCCCATGACCGGGGTCTTCAACGTCAACGTCCAATGAACAAGCGAGCTGGATTCCGGACGTGTGCCGCCGCGGTGGTGGTTTTCACGCTGACCGTGCTGCCGGCAAGCGGTTCACACGGCGACGGCACCATCGGGAACGAGGATTACAGCCCCCTTATCGAGACCTTCGCTCCCCCTCCGTACCCCAACCAGCCCGCGAACCTTCGTCTGGTCGTCGTTCAGGCCGATCATGAGATGCCCGTGATCGATGTCCGCCACCGCATGCCGCTGGAGTGGGGGTTCGCGCCAGAAACCCTCCGTCCCGCTGAGAAGGCGGACCAAACCGCAGCAGAAACGTGCCAGGACATCATGGCCAACTACGGGGGAGCGAACTTCGACCAAGACAACAATCCGGCCGACGTTCGACGCGCAGAGCACATCGGAACCGTCAGTTTCCGCGCGAACACAACCACGACGAGGACGGAGATCGTCGATACACGACCACCTTCCAACGTAACGTCGGGACCGACGGGACCGTCCCCCGCACAGAACACCCCGCACCTCACGTTCACCGGCTTGATCGCATTCCGGGATTGGGAGGAGGCACTGCAACGGGCGAACCTGTGCGTGTACGCCTACGCCAGGGACGGACGCGCGGACGAGCCTATCGACCCCGAACCCCTCGCAGAGGAAACACCAGACGGTACCCCATCCGTTTCGGCGACCTACGATCGCACGCCGCGCGAGCACCTCTTCCCTGCCAGCCTCACCCGCACCGGAACGGCCTGGGAGCTCCGGTTCGATCTTCGCTCGTTCTACACGAACAGCTTCTTGGCCGCAGAAGACCTCAGCATCACGAACGCAGCCGTGCACTTGGGAGGGTTTTCATCTGGCCGCTGGCAAGCGAACTGCGCTCCAGGGCGTCAGTGCAACAGCTTTGAAGAGGAGGCCGCGAAGGCACGGGCGGCACGCGTCGTATTCAGCCGGGCCCCCGAGTCGGCGGGAAGTTACGAGCTGCAGAGCGTGCTGACGGGGTGCGAGCCGAACGCCCTTTCCGAGCCGGTTCCGTGCAAGCAGGATACGGAACGCGTCGTAACGATTGCGCTGCCGTTCCAGATCGCTCCCCCAGGTGGCCCGGTGCACGAGTTCGCCCGCATCGTGTCACCGATGCCATTCTCCGTCCACCGCGGCGCAGACACGGTGGAGGTCCGATGGGATCAACCTCCCGTGGCCTTCGGCGACCGCATCAAAGGCTACCTCGTGACCGTCGCCCGCCCCCACGAGCAGGACTCGAGGCATTTCGACTACGTCATCTCCGAGCCTCTCGCTCGACTCAGCGCCGGTCTCCCGCACTCGACGAATCCGTGCGGTCCGTCCGGTGACGAACCTCAGTGCTCGCTCGAACTCACGTTCCCGATGATGTCAGAGGCCGGCAGGCTCCTCCCGCACGATCAGAAGTACGTCGTTTCGCTGGTCACGATCTACTCCGACGGACATAGGACCGACGGTCGCTGTGACGACGGTACGCCCGAGGGCGCCACCTGCTCCCCCGCCGAAGGCGGCTTCGTTCGAGCCCTCCCCGGTCTCGACTCGCGAGAGTTCTTCCTTACCTATGAGGCCTGGCCGCTCGCCTATCAAGAGAGTTCGACTCGGAACGTGCTGTTCGTCGACTTCAATACGCAGCGAGCGATGTTCTTGTGGTGGTCGCGGGGAGACAACAGGAACGTGCTGTACGACGACTGGACCCGCAACGTACAGGGAATGAACGGTGCGGGCGGCAGCATCGTGATCTCGGGAAGGGACGTCGGCAATCGGAACCACGTGTTCGTGGGGCTCGCTGCCGTCGCTAATGCGGTCGGGGACTTGTGGCTCTCAGACCTACGACACTTCCCCGGATCCCCTACAGGCCTGCCGACGTTCGAGCGGCGGACTTTCTCGGGGGCTCGCGTGTCGTGACGAAGACGTCTTCGGCGCACAAGATCGGGTCCTCGGGTCGTCGATCGAGAGCGCCGAGGTGGCCCATCCCCCAGCCGGTTGGGGACGATCCGCTACCCAACTGGGTGATTCGCTCCAACTCGGACGTTCGTAAGGTTCGACCGCGAAGGAACCAGAGGTCCGAAGAACGAGGTGTGGGCGCGGTGGCACCGGTCTTGGCTGTCGTTCTGACCGGGAAGGAACACACCACTCTCCCGGGCGCCCGAGATGTGCAAGCCGCATCCGACGGGATCGTCGACGACGCCACGGCAGCGATCGTCGGATCCGAGCTCCTGATCGAGGGAAGACCCGTCATCTCGCTCCACAGGTCCGACGACCTGCGCACGGCATGTCGTCGATTCCGCACCCTTACGAGCGACACCGAGGGAAGGTCGGCGCGGGTTGGGGTCGGCTGGGGTGACAACAGCCACACGGCACGGGAGCACGCGCGCGCGGCTGTGTCGCTCGGCTCGGTGCTGACACCAGGCATGGAAGTCGTGCTCTTCCCCGACATCCAAGTCGCCTACGACATCCTGCGGCTGGGCGATGTGCGAGGCTACATCTCGATCATCGAGCCGCTCCTCGCCCACGATCGCCGCTACGCTTCTGGGCTGATCGACACGCTCGAAACCTACTATCGGTGCGGCGGATCGGTGGCTCCAGCGGCTCGCAGGCTTGGGATCCACCGGCACACCGCTGGGGATCGCCTTCGGACGGCACGGATGCTCCTGGGGCAGGATGTCGACACGTTCCCCATGCGTCTTTCGATCGAAGCCGCCCTGATCGCTTACCGACTGGCAGCGGCTGGCCTTTCCGACACCTGACCTACAACAGGATTCCTCAGTAGATGCCCGCTTTCACTGCAGCACCGGCAGCCGCGGCGCGGTCTCGGACGCCGAGCTTCCGGTAGGCGACGGCGAGCTGGTCCTTGACCGTATGGATGGAAACGCCGAGTTCGAGGGCGATCTCTTTGTTGGTGAGCCCATCGATCGCCAGCTTCAAGACCCGCGTCACAGCGGGTGAAAGAAGACCTTGTGACGGACGGATCGCGGAACGGACGAACCGACCAACGAGGCCGGAGGCAAGCTTCGGATCGAGGTAATGCTTCCGTCGTGCCGCGTGACGTATGGCGCTTTTCAGATACTCGGCATCGACGTCCTTGAGGACGAATCCATGTGCTCCGGCCGCGAACGCAGCCCAGGCCACTTCGTCGTCGAGGTATGCGGAGAGCATGACGACCGAGCAGGCCGCTCGGAACTCCGCGAGTTCCCGGCACAGTTCCACTCCGTTCATCCCCGGGAGCATGTAGTCGACGACGAGGACGTCGACCGGGGTTGCGGCGACGGACCGCAGAGCCGCGCGCGCATCAGCGACCGAATCCACCACGTCCAGATCCTCCTCGATATCGAGCAACGCGACCAGCCCTGTTCGCACGATCTCGTGATCGTCTACGATCAGAACCCGGATGGGGTCTCGCTCCGTCATTGCTTCAGCGGCAGGGTCGCGAGAATCTGGAGGCCGCGCGGCTCGGCTCGAACCGTGTCGAACATTCCCCCCAGCGATTCGACGGTCCGCGACATCATCCGCATCCCGAGATGGGCCGCAGACTGCCAGTGTGGCGCTTGCCGCTGGTCGAGCCCGACACCATCGTCACGAATGGACAGTCGCGCGGTCCGTGGGTCGAAGTCGAGAGTGACCGTGACACCCGTCGCGCGGGAATGGCGCTCGACGTTGACGAGTGCCTCGTGCGCGACGCGGTAGAGGCACCCTTGGAGCTCCTCAGACAGTCGGCGGGGGGAGGGGCCCGAGACGCGAAGTTGGGTGTAGATCCCGGTCGATCGCTCGAACTCCTTCACGAGCGCCTTGAGAGAGCTTGCGATCCCGCTGGATCGGACCCGCAGGAAGGCCAGAGCGCGCACAGCATCGCGCACTTCTCGCACACCCTGTCCCGCGCGCTGAGCGATGTCGTGCAGGCACCGCGATGCCTCGTCCCGACCGTCCGGATCCGCGAGGTCCAGCGCCAGGCACTGCTGGGCGCGAAGACTCAGACCGTACAGGGTCTGTCCGAGCGTGTCATGAAGATCCCGCGCCATCCGGTCCCGTTCAGCCGCGACAGCCAATCGCTCACCCCGCTGCTGTGCGACCCGACGCAACTTGGCCTTGTACGCGATCTCGCCGAGCCCGTCCGCGAGGGCCTGGATGAATCCGTGGGCTGCGGGGTTCCCTTCGACCGACCCCTGAAGGCGAAGGACGCCCGCAACACGACCTGAGACCGTGATCGGCACCCGCCAGCCGCCGTCGTCGGTCTGACACGGCATCCGCTTCGCACCCCTCCGACGCCAGTCGCGCAACAGCGCGGTCTCGCTCGCGGTGGGCGCAGCGGTGCCGAGCACGACGCGGAGCCCTGGGTCCGAGATCGCGACCCCGTCGCAGCGGAGGCCCAGATCCGCACCAACGCCCCTGTTGAGCACGCTCAGCGCACCTTTCAGATCGCTCGTTCCGACGATCACATCGGCGAGACGCTTCAGCGCGTCGACGGCTTTCGCTCGGCCGGCGAGCGCCTCTTTCAACTCGGCCTCGCGGATCGCCAAGCCGACTTGGTCGGAGAACGCGGACGCCAGGGACACCTCGTGGTCCGTGAAGCCGGCCGGGCCCTGCCTGCCGGCAACCACGAAGCCGCGAACCAGTCCGTCGACCGTCAGCGGAACGAGCAGGACCGGCCCGATGTCAGCCGGCAGATGGGCGCTCCAGGCTTCGAAGGTTTGTATGTCGGTGATGCGGAGGATCTTGTGGGGATCGCTCTTCCAGGCGTCCGTCACGCATCTGATCTCGGCCTCAGGGAATTCCGAGAAGGAGCGCTCACCCTCAGGGGCGTCCCAACCGCGGATGGCCATAGTGTAGAAGCTCCCGGGCTTGTTCCCCAGACGATTGATGGCGCAATGGGTCGCGCCGAGCAGATCCCTGAATCCGTCGATGACGAATTCGAGGAGCTGTGGCAGCGATCCACCGGCCAAGAGCGCGTCCGTGCCAGCTCGAAGCCGTCGTTCGGACTCAACGGATCGCGTCAAGCGCGAGAACAGGCGCGCGTTGCGCAACGCGATGCCGGCACCGCACCCGATGGCATCCAGCAGATCGAGCTCGCGCGCCTCGAAGCGATGGATGCGCGAAACGAAATCCACGGCGACGAGCCCGAAGGTTTCCGCCCCTGCGCGCAGCGGCGACATCGCGATCGATCGCGATCCCAGGGCGCGCCAACGTTCCGGGATGAGGTCGGACGTCTCAACATCGTCAACCGCCAGAGAACCCGGGCGTCCCCACGCGGGGGCGAAAGCAGTATCGCTGACGTCGATCGGGCTGGAAGACAGGAACTTGTCTCGGACGATCGGGTTGGGCGCGCGCGAGGCTGCGGCTGCCGGCCACAACAGGGTCGGGGAAGCGTCGTCGGTGACAAGGATCGCGCAGCGCTCGGCTCCCAACGCTTCGAGGGCCAGCGCAGCGAGGCGCTCGAGCATCGCCGTAGTGTCGAGTTCCGTAGCAACCGTCTGGGCGACTTCCAGCAAGACCTCGGCTCGGTCGCGTGGCCCTGGACCATCATCCAAACGGACGACCCGAGCAAGGGGATGCACCGGCGCTATGTTCATCAGACCAGTCCTCTCTTCGTCGCCAGCGCGACGGCGTGCGCTCGGTCGGATGCCCCGAGCCTAAGTCGGATCGAACGGACCCGAGCCTTCACGGTGTCATGCGAGATCCTGAGTTCGGACGCGATCTTGCCGTTGCTCCACCCCTGTGCGAGGAGGCTGAGGACGTCGATCTCGATGGGAGCGAGCATTCCGTCGCCCTCCTTCCCATGACGGATCGCGCGAGCCCACTCCATCACGCGGGGCACGATCTCGGGGTCGAGGACGGCCTCCCCCCGGGCAACCCTCCTGACAGCCTCCGCGACATCGGCAGCCCGGCCACTCTTCAGAAGAAACCCCGTCGCGCCGGAGGCGAGGCTGGCCAGGATGATGTCGTCCTCGTCTGCGCTGCTCAACATCAAAGCCGCAACCCGCGGCCAGCGACGGACGATCTGGCCGCAGATCGCGGCTCCATCCCTGCCGGGCAACCGATAGTCCAATACCACGACGTCGACGCGCGCACGATCAAGATACGCAAGAGCCTCATCTCCAGAGCTGACGGCCTCGACGACGTGGATTTCAGGATGCCCCCGGAGGAGGCAGCAGAGCCCCGATCGCACGGATTCGTGGTCATCCACGACCAGAACACGGATCGGAGAGTCCGGGAGAGTTTCGGTGTCCGTTCTCATGTCAGCATTTGCTCCTATTCAGTAGATACGGAGAATCGTGTAAAAAGAGGCCATCTTCACCGGTACCCCCTCCAAAGTGTCGATTCCAGGCAAACAGGAGGCTGGGAACGTTTGGCGAAATGGAACTTACGGGAGGGATCACCTATGACCATCGCGCCTCACCAGTTGCCCTGCGAGCGGTCCGAAGCCGTCGACTTGCAGATCAAGGCCTTCGAGGCTCTGTACCGGGAGCACAAGGGCAGGATCCTCGGCTACTGCATGCGCCTCGTGCGTAACGAGGACGTGGCCGAGGAGTTGATGCAGGAGACGTTCCTCCGCGTCTGGCGACGGATGGACACGTTAGACGTCAGCAAGGTGGCGTGGCCGTGGCTCGAACAGATCGCGAAGAACGTCTGTCGCGACAGGTACCGCCAGGCCCGCCGGCTGGCTCCCGAACGACTGGCCCTGGAGGACGAGGAAGACGACCTCGGGGGGCGCTATGAGACGCTCGTCGCACCGCCAGCCGATGCTGAATTGCTGACCTGCTCACTCGAAGCCGAACTCGAGGTTGCTCTGGCTGACCTGAAGCCACGGTACAAGCACCTCCTTTACCTGCATGCGATCGAGGGGTGGAGCTACCGGGACCTGGCCCAGGTCGAGGGATCGACTGTGACGTCAGTTGCGAAGATCCTGGTGCGCGCGAAGCGATGCATCCGACGCATATTGGGCGAGCATCAGCGGCCGTCCTTCGGCTTCGTCCCGCCGGCTTTCGCGTGGGTGCGGCGCCGCGTGCGCTTCACGCAGGCCCGCGCGACCAACCTCGTTTCGTGGGCGGGAACGGTCGTGCGCGATGTCGCCTACTATCAGGTGGTCCTTCCTGGCCTGCTGGGAGCATCGGCGTTCCTCATCCCTCTTCCTGCTGCGGCATCGACACTAATGGCAGCAGATCTGCCGGCGCCCGCCACCACATCGATCGTTGTCCCCCATGCCGATGAGGATGGGCAAGAAGTTCAGCGGCAGCGCCTAAGCGTGGATACGGAAAGGGCGGCCGTCTTGGTTGAAACGGATACGCAACGAGCCGGTGGAGTCGATCCAACCGGCGGACGCCTCCGCATCGAAGTGAAGGACGAGGACGGTGAACCGCTGCTCTGGTATGAGAGCAAGCGGGCCTGCGGGAACGGAGGGGACCTCATGCCGGTGGAGGGCCCAGTGGCGATCTACTGCTGATCCGGTCTGGCGCGGGGTCACGGGGTTCAGAATTCTCTATAACCGGGGAACTTTTACCCAGACGCAGAAGGACACGTTCAATGGTGGGACCCCGCCACACTCCGTGTCAGTAAGCTGGTGCGGAAGGGGTGTCGGCTGACAGACCTCGTCATCGGGACTCGCAACGGGCGTGTTGACGTCGTATCCGACGCAAGCATCGGCCGCTCCCGCCGGGGCAGAGCCGAGCGCAGCGACGAGCGCGAACCCTGCAAGTAGAAGCCGGAGCGCTGTTCTCTTCTTCATGTGCCTCAGTCCTCCTCCTTGTGACTACATAACGGGCGAGCACTGTGTAGCGTCACGGCTCGATCTGCGCATCCCCCGACCGGAGGGAGATGCGTCCCCGATAGGGGGATAAGCAGGCCCGCCTTATGGCGCGGCCGTGATCGCTTCGCGAGCCTAAGGAGGAGGTGCCCAAACATCACGAAAGGGGCACGGAGTGAAGGCTTCGATACGCTGGCCGCCTTGAACCCGATCGTCGGAGCAACCGCGCACGAAATCGCCGAGCATGTCCGCCTCGGCACAGTCTCTCCCGTCGAGGTCGTACGCGCTCATCTCGACCGGATCGCGTCGATCGACGAGCGCATCGGCGCCTTCGAAGTCGTTCGAGCCGAGCGCGCGCTGGCCGACGCTGAAGCGCTCGCCGAGCGCAGCGACCTCGCAGACCTCCCCCTCGCCGGCGTACCGGTCGCCATCAAGGACAACGTCGCGGTATCCGGGGAGCCCATGCGCTCGGGCTCGGTTGCGTCGGACCCCCAGCTCCAGCCCCGCGATCACACGATCGTCGCCCGACTGCGCGCGGCCGGAGCCATCGTCGTCGGCATCACGCGGATGCCGGAGCTGGGCGCCTGGCCGATGACCGACAACCGGTTCGGGATCACGCGCAACCCTTGGGAACCCTCACGGACGCCGGGCGGTTCTTCCGGAGGCAGCGCCGCGGCGGTCTCCGCTGGGATGGTGCCGCTGGCGCTCGGCAACGACGGCGGAGGGTCGGTGCGGATCCCGGCCGCCGCCTGCGGCCTGTTCGGGCTCAAACCCGGCAACGACGTGCTGCCCCGGCTCGAGCCACACGACTGGTTCGGCATGGCCGAGAATGGGCCGCTGGCGACAACGGTGGCCGACGCCGCATTGATGCTGTCGGTGATGGCCGCGCGCGACGATCTGCGCGACGTGCGCCCACCCGCCCGCGCGCTGCGGATCGCCGTGTCGACCCGTCATCCGCTGCGATGGGCCCGGATAGATCCTGCGTACGCGCAGGGCGTGCGCGACGCCGCGGAAGCGCTTGCCGGCGCCGGCCACGACGTCGAGGAGATCAGCTTCCCCTATCCGCTGTCCCATTCGCTGCATATCGTGTTGCGTTGGATGGCGTCGGTCGCCCAAGACGCCGAAGCTTGGAAGATCGCCGACCTCGAACCTCGTAACCGCCGACACGTCCGGCTCGGCGCGCGCGCCCGGCGGGCAGGTTTCGTCCGGCTCGAAGCAGCCGACCGGTACCGAGCCCAGATGCGTCGCTTCTTCGAACGCTACGACGTCTTGGTCACCCCCACGCTCGCCGCTCCCCCGCCGCGCGCGCTCTCGTACCACGAGCGTGGCTGGCTCGCAAGCATCCTCGCTTCGCAGAGGTTCGCTCCGATGACCTTCCCGTGGAACTACGCGCGGTTCCCGGCCGCCGCCGTGCCCGCAGGGATGCACCCCTGCGGCACTCCGCTATCGGCCCAGATCGTGAGCAGCGACGGCAACGAAGGGCTCGTGTTGCGGGTGGCCGGCGTCGTCGAGGCGGCGCGGCCCTGGAGCCGGCACGCTCAGTCCGGGTAGTACCACACCGAGATCTTCCGGGTCGAGATCCCCTTGTCTGGACCCTTGTCCTTGCGCGCGATGAACGTGTAGACGTTCTCGCCCTTGTCGAGGCGCAAGCGGAGGCTCCAGTGGCCCTTCTTGTTCGGCTGGGTGCTATGGCCGTCCACGAGGATAGTTGCTCCCCGCGACGTCTCGCCGTAGAAGGTGAAGGTCTTGGTCGAGACCAGCGAGTCATCCACGGGATAACGGATCTCGAGCATCGGCCCGGACCCGACCGGCACCACCTCGGAGCTCGCCGCAGCGACTCGACCGCCGCCGGGTGTCTCCCCGGTCAGGCGCGCCGCCATCCACAAACCCAATAGGGCAGCGGCGAGCATCATGCTCACCAGCAGTCGTCGATCGGCCAGCACTCGTCCTCCATCGCCGATAACCAAGTTCTCGGCAGGAAGGGCTATGAACCTTCATAGGAAAAATGGATCGGGTCGTGCGGGTCCCCAGTCCCGAAACGGACGTTGACAGCAGGTATCGGCGAGGTTGTGGTGTAATCACATCGGCGAGGAGGAGGCGATATGCCCGAGATGGACGGCAACACCCTACCCGTACCCCCGGAGCGGTCGATCGAGGACGAACGGTTGCACCGCAAACAGCGACTCGCTGCCGCATACCGATTGTTCAGCCGCTTCGGTTTCGACGAAGGTGTGGCCGGCCACATCACCGCGCGGGATCCCGAGCACGCGGACCGATTCTGGGTCAATCCCTTCGGCCTGCACTTCGGTCACATCCGCGTGAGGGACTTGATCCTGGTCGACGATCAAGGTGAGGTCGTCGAAGGCAACGGGATCGTCAATCGCGCTGCCTACGCCATCCACAGCCAGGTGCACGCTGCGCGGCCGGACGTCATCGCGGCGGCGCACGCGCATTCGCTATACGGCAAGACTTTCTCTGCCTTCCGCCGCACGCTCGATCCGCTGACCCAGGACTCGTGCGCGTTCTACGAGGACCACGCGGTCTTCGCCGACTTCACCGGTGTCGTCTTCGACCTCGACGAAGGCAAGCGCATCGCGCACGCGCTCGGAGACCACAAGGCGGCGATCCTGTCGAACCATGGACTGCTGACCGTCGGACACACCGTTGACGAGGCAGCATGGTGGTTCATCACGATGGAGCGCACCTGTCAGTCGCAGCTCATCGCGATGGCGGCGGGCCAGCCGATCCCGATCGACCACGAGAACGCGGCGCTCACCGCCTCACAGATCGGGTCGCACGCTGCGGGATGGTTCCAGTTCCAGCCACTGTACGACCGGATCGTTCGGGAGCAACCGGATCTGCTCGACTGACGAGCAGATGGGCTACACCTGAGGCTCAGGCCGACGACGCGAGCGCAGATCCATCCCCGGCGAAGCTGACCGGACCGCCGGACCACGGCACGCAGCCTCCTCGCGCGCTCGTCAGGTTGATACCGTCGACGTCAAGCGGTTTCGCCGGCAGCCCGAGATCGTGATGACCGACCAGACACGCACGACCGGCGTCCGGCTCGAGCCGTATCGACGTCTCGACCGGCCGCCCTAGGACCTCGGCAGCCACCTGCGGGTTGTTCACCATCGCGCCATCGGCGCCGATCGAGCGAGCGTACGCCAGATCGCCGGCCTCGGTGCCGGTGACGTCGCCCTGGTACACGTTCGGCTGCACCAGATCACATGCATCGTGGATCGCCACGATGGCTTCTGGCGGGAAGTTGGGGAGCGACGATCCGAACCAGTCGTACTCGGCGCCGAGCGCGTACAGCGCCGCCGGAGGGGTGCCCTCGTATTGGCTGTTGAACATGACCGTTGCCTCGGGGGCGACCGCCAGGATCTGCTCGGTGCGCCCGGGCACGTACGGCTGGAAGATCGAACGCTCGACGACACCGGGGAACTCCCTGGCCAGCAACGCAACGCCCGCCGCGTTCCATACCGATTCCTTCAAATCGAAGTTGATGCCCACCTCGTGCTCGCTCGCCAGTGCGAGCACCTCTTCGAGCCCGGGCACGGGCGTGGGGTCGTACTCACCCCCACGCCAGCGATCGTTATCCGCCGCGTTCAGCGAGGTTGCCTGCTGGTAGGTCATCGTGAAGATGTATCCGCTCCCATCGGTCTTGTCGCCCACTTCGTAGTCGTGCAGGACGACGTAGCGCCCGTCCGCGGTTTGCTGCACGTCGACCTCTATCATGTCCATCCCGTAGGCGATCGCGTACTCGAACGCGGGGATGGTGTCTTCGGGTGCGAGGTTCGCCGCACCCCGATGGACGGTGATGCGCATGGGATCGAGCCCCGGATCCGGAGTGCCTGCCGCCTCCCATCGCCCGGGTTCCGGCATCTCCTCGCAGACGTCGGGGGCAGCCGCGGCGGGCACGGCGAGAAGGGCGATGTTCAGAACGACCACGAGCTCCAAGCGTCGCATGCACCGGGATTCTGCGCGCGAATCGCAACTCCTGCCTCCGTTCAGCGGAACGAGGGACGGACGCTCGTCGGAACGACCTCGATCCACGTGTTGCCTGGGGCGAGCACGAACGGACGGCCGCGGTGATCCGTGAACCGGGTCGGCTGGGTGAGCGAGGCTCGCGCCCACCGTCCCTCGAACCGCCGGCCGTCGCGCAGCAGGACGGCCGAGCCCGCGCCGACGAACCGCAGCTGCGGCGTCGTGTTCCCGGCTTTGTCGGTCGGCCCGCCGACTCGTGAGTCGATGCTCATGACGATCACGTTGCGCGCGCTGATTCGCTTCCCAGCAGCCGTGCGGTGCGCGATCGCCCCGTGCGAGCGTCGATATCGCCCGGAACCCCCGTCGTAAGCCCACACCGCCGTCCAGGATTCGGACGAGAACGGGATGCGCGCAAACGCCCCCGAGCGACCGGGCAGCGACCGCTTGGGCGGCTCGGGCGGCCACGTGCGATAGAACGTCGGCCGCGGCAGCGCACCGAACATGAATGGGCGGGGCGCCCGCGTCGCGCCCCTGCCGGCCCCGGCTCGATACAACGCGTGGGTCGCCGACATCAGGTTGTGCGGCGCGAACCGCCCGCCCTCGCGCCAGTAGATCGAACCGTTGGAGCCGTGCGGAAGCAGAACGAGGTCGGCCCCGGCCAGCGCGTCGAGCACGTAGCCGGCCGCGCCGCTGAAGGCCAGCAACGGACGGCCGAACTCGGCGAGCAGGTCGATGTCGGACAGTCGCGAGCTGCGGATGGGCCCGACCGCGCGCGCGTCACGCGACTGGAACATCGCGATGAAGCGGGTGACGCCCCCTTCGACCGGCAACTCGTACACCACGTCCGCGCGGTCGATCCCGACGTGTGGGCGCGCCGCGACGGCGTTGTCGATCTTGACCGCGAGGACCGGCCGGCGAGCGAGCGCCTTCGAAGCGGCAGGGAGTCCCGTGAGTGGGGCGATGGCGTCCGGGCGGGACGGCGCGGCGGCGGGTGGAGTCGACGGCGTGGAGGACGCGGAAGGAGCAGCCACAGGTGCCGCCCCCCAGCACGCCGCCAAGAGGGATACCTGCAGGATCAGCGCGCTCGCCACGCGCGGGAGGCCCCGCCGAACCGGGATGCGGATGGACAAGATGCACCACGATAGCGTGCCGTGACCCGGCGGTCGCGAGCTCCGCGCCGTACGCTTCCCCTCCGATGCGCTGCTCGTGGGCTCCGCCGAACGACCCGCTCTACCTCGCGTACCACGACGAAGAGTGGGGTGTCCCGTCCCACGACGAGCGTCACCTGTTCGAGATGCTGATCCTCGAGGGGGCACAAGCCGGATTGTCGTGGTCGACGATCTTGCACAAGCGTGAGGGGTACCGGAAGGCGTTCGCCGGTTTCGATATCGCGAAGATCGCTCGGTTCAACGCGCGTAGCGTGGAACGCCTGCTTCGGGATCCGGGCATCGTCAGGAACCGCGCGAAGGTCGAAGCTGCGATCGCCGATGCGCGCGCGGCGCTCGAGGTTCGTGCCGAGCACGGCTCCCTCGACGGGTTCCTATGGTCCTTCGTCGACGGCGTGCCCATCCGCAACCGGTGGCGAACGCTCGCCGAGATCCCAGCGAAGTCGCCTGAGTCGAACACCATGAGCAAGGAACTCAAATGTCGCGGCTTCCGATTCGTCGGGCCGACGATCTGCTACGCATTCATGCAAGCGGTCGGCATGGTCAACGACCACGTCACCGAGTGCTTCCGTTACCGCCAGATCTGACCCTTGACCGAGGACCCCGGTCCCCGCCCGATATGTTCCATATGGAGGAATCTCCCTTGTCACCGGCGAACCCCTCCTCGAGACGACCTTGGGAGGGATCATGAGGGGATGGTTAGCAGGGATCCTCGTCGTGGGCGCGTCGATCGCCCCCGCTGCGGGGATGGCGCACGACTACACCACGGCTGGAGCATGCACGCAGACGGTCTCGGAGTCGGCGCCGGCGAATGATTGCCTACGTATCGACACCGATACCGAGTTCGAGGATGGCTTGATCGTGACCCTGGACGGGGACGACTCGGACCCACGGGGCGACGACATCAGCGACGGCTACGTCGCGGTCGAGATCACGAGCGATGGTGCGACCGTTTACTGCGAGGATGAAGGCGGCTTCAACCACGTCCCGGATCGCGACGGAGGCGACGAGGACGACCACAACGGCGAGAACGAGGTCTGCGAACCGTAGCCGATTCACCACACGTAGCGACCAACCCTTTCCTCGGCATAGGGCATTCGTCCCCTCGCGCGCGGGAGGACATGAGGAGTAGGCTCGCCCCAGAGGTCGAGAGAAGGGAAACCTCATGGGAACGGTGACGTTCATCGCACCGCTCAATCCGGGCAAGACCGCGCAATGGTGGGAGTTCGCGCGCGCATGCGAGGGCGCGCGATCCGCCGAGTTCGCCGAGATGAACAAGCGATTCGGTCTCACCCGGCACGCCGCATGGCTCCAGCAGACACCGATGGGTGATCTCGTGATCGTCCTGACCGAGGGTCCGGGCGCGGAGGAGTTCATGGGCAAGCTCGCGACGTCCGAGCAACCGTTCGACGTGTGGATGCGCGAGCAGGTCGAGGCAGTGCACCCGATCGACTTCAGCGCCGAGCCACCTCCGATGCCCGAACGAGGCATCAACTGGTCTGCATAGCCGAACCGATGTGATCCACGGCCGGGCTCACAAGCCCGGCCGTCTGCTTCCTTCAGCGGGTGGGCGTAGCATGCGATCCATGACCGCATCCACACTCGGCGAGCTGAAGTCGTCCGGCTGGCGCGACCGATCCGTCAAGGACGAGGTCCGCGAGAACTTCATCGCGCGCATCCGCGCCGGCGGATCGGCCTTCGACGGCATCATCGGCTACGAGGATTCCGTGGTTCCCGCGCTCGAACGGGCGATCCTGGCGGGACATGACATCATCTTCCTGGGCGAGCGCGGCCAGGCGAAGTCCCGGTTGATCCGCCTGCTTGCCGGGCTCCTCGACGAGCGCACCCCGGTCGTCGCGGGGTGTGAGGTGAACGACTCGCCGTTGCGACCGATCTGCGCGCACTGCCGCACGCTCGTCGCCGAGAAGGGCGACGACACGCCCGTCCTTTGGCTCGAGCGCGAGCGGCGCTACGCCGAGAAGTTGGCGACACCGGATACCGCGGTCGCGGATCTGATCGGCGACGTCGATCCCATCCGTGTCGCCGAGGGTCGGTACCTGTCGGATGAGTTGACGATCCACTACGGACTCGTACCGCGCACGCACCGCGGGATCTTCTCGATCAACGAGCTCCCCGACCTTCCCGAGCGCATCCAGGTCGCGTTGCTCAACATCCTCGAGGAGCGGGACGTGCAGATCCGTGGCTACAACGTGCGGTTGCCGCTGGACCTCCTGCTGGTCGCCAGCGCCAATCCCGAGGATTACACGAACCGCGGCAGGATCATCACGCCCCTGAAGGACCGATTCGGCTCCGAGGTTCGCACGCACTACCCCGACGACATCGTCGACGAAATCGAGATCATGCGGCAGGAGGCGCGCGCGCCCGCGCACGGCATCTCGGTGATCGTCCCGCCGTTCGTCGAGGAGGTCCTCGCCGAGCTGACCCACCACATCCGCAGGTCCCCCCACGTCAATCAGCGCAGCGGCGTGAGCGTGCGCTTCTCGATCGGCGCGCTGGAGTCGATGCGCGCGTCGGCGGTCCGGCGCGCAGTTCGAGCCGGCGAGGAAGAAGCCGTCCCGCGCGTGAGCGACCTGCCCGGCGTGATCGCATCCTCGATGGGACGGATCGAGTTCGAATCCTTCGAGGAAGGCCGTGAGCAAGAGATCCTCGAGTCGCTTGCGCGCAAGGCGGTACTGGACGTCTTCCGGCGCCGGCTCGGCGGCTTCGACTTCAACACGCTGCTCTCCGGGTTCGAGGCCGGCGCCACCGTGGACACCGGCGACCTCGTGCCGTCGGCCGAGCTCGTCAAGCAGCTCGGCGACGTGCCCGGCTCGATGCTGAAACGCTTGGGCGTGGAGCAGGAATCGCCGGCGGTCGCCGCCAGTGCGCTGGAGTTCGCGCTCGAGGGACTACATCTGTCGCGGCGGTTGAACAAGGATCGCACCGCGCGCGGCGCGCGCTACGGTCGCTCCCCTGATTAGGCTCGAACCCGCCGTACGTTGGGCCGTCAGGGGAACAGCGCATCCCACTGGTTGGCAACAACGTTGAGTGCCTGCAGGAGGCTCGCATTGCCTTCCGGCTCGACCCGGAGGACGGCGTCGGGGATGCGCACCTGGTGCATGGATCCGTCCTTGAAGCGGACGGTGCGCATCGCGGTCGCGAGGAAGACCTGCGCGCGCATCGGTTCGTGCTCATCGGTGTCGGGATCGGCGACCAACAGCTTGAAACATGGCGTGTATTCGCTGGCGAGGTCTCCGAAGACCCAGCCGAGCGATGTCTCGGGCTGGGTCTGGATGACGAGACGTCCAACGCCGTCCTCATCATCGATCGTGTACGGCACGTCCTGCGCATCGGCCCAGTCGTGGAGCTGCGGGAGCACAAGCTCGCGCCACACATCCGAGATGATCGGTGCGCTCTGATCGAGCATGAACCGGATCTTCGGGATGCGAGGGTTCTCGAGCGCGGGCTGCAAGAAGTTGCGGAATCCCTCGGGATACGAGATGCCTCCGAGCGGCACCTTGAACCAATACATCATCCCTGCGGAGTTAGTGGCGAACTCGCGTCCATCTCGCGCCACCGCCTCCCACGACCGAGCGAGCCGAACGTGCTCGACTTCGAGATGACCTCGTCGTGGTTCCGACGGCTGCGAGGCGAGGCCCGGGGTCTCCATCTTCTCCCCACGTAACACCTCGAGGGGTTGCGTGATGTTCGCGTTGTACGGCTCGAAGATATCCAGCGGCGTGTCGTGGGCCTTCAGGCGGTAGGTCCCGTGTTCCTTCCATGCGACGTTCCGCTTGCCGATCCAACTGTGCGCGTCGAGGTACACCGCTCGCGTGACACAGATGTGACCCGCCTCCCCCATGTCCATCGCGCGCGCGGCCCAGTCCACGTGACGGCCGAAGGCATCCTTCAGGTTGAGCCCACCCGATTCCAGGCAGACCTCGCCCATGTCCAGACCCACCCGAACGTTCAGGTAGGGATGATCGCGCAGACGCTCTTGGAGCTCGAGGGCGCGCTCGACCGCCACCGACGGCTTGTCCAAGATCGCCAGGACGCCGTCGCCGGTGGACTTCAGGACTTCCCCCGCGCCGTCGCGGGTCACGATCTCGGTGACGAGCGCGTCGTGTTCCTTCCGCAACATCTGGAACGCCTGTTCGTCCGAGGCGGCGGCCATACGTTCCTTCAGGACCGTCGAGCCCTTCATGTCGTCGAAGAGGACGACCACGACCGCGGTCGTCTGCCCTTCGGCGGGCGCTTCCGGCACCCCATCTGGCCGATCCATCGCACCAAGGGTACAGGGTGAGTGCTCGCGCACCGACCCCCTGTCCAAGATGCGAGAAGCGACCCCGACCCCACGGCGGCGTAGTATCGATCCATGCCTCGGTTCCGGTACTCGCGTTGGGACGGATCGCAGAACCCGCTGGGCAACGACCTGTCGGTCGCGCAGCTCGTCGACGAGCTGGCCGACGACATCCTGGACGGGTTCGGTCCCGACGCCGCGTTCGAGCACATGCTCCGACGCGGCGTGCCGGGCCAGTTCGGCGGGCTACAGTCGCTGCGCGAGCGCATCGCCCAGGCGCGCGCGCGCCAGCGTGAAGCCGGGCGGCTCGACGGCTGGCTCGAGCAGCTGCGCGACCGGCTCGACCGCGTGCTACAGATGGAGCGCGCGACGCTCGCGCACCGGGAGGACGACGACGCGCGCTTGCACGAGATGCAGCTCGAGTCGCTGCCCTCGTCGGTGGCCGGCTCGATCAACGAGCTGCGCGACTACGACTGGGCCGACTCTGAGGCGCGCCAAGCGTTCAGCGACCTGCTCGAGCAGATCCGGCAGGAGATGATGGCCGCCTACGGCGACAAGATGGTCCAGGGCTTGAAGGAGATGTCGCCCGAAGACATGGCCGCGATGCGCGACATGCTGGCCGACCTGAACACCATGCTCGAAGCGCGTCGAGCCGGCACCGGGCCGAGCCAGGAGCAGTTCGAGGGATTCATGGCGCACCACGCCCGCTTCTTCCCCGAGAACCCGCGAACCTTCGACGAGTTGCTCGAGGCGCTGGCGCGCAGGCAGGCGGCGATGTCGCAGTTGATGGCCTCGCTGCCGGCGGCGCAACGCGAGCAGCTGATGCAGCTGTCGCACGAGATACTGTCGGACCTCGGACTCGCCTTCGAGGTGTCGCGGCTGCAGGACTCGCTGCGTGAGCTGTTCCCGCAGATGGGCTGGGACCAGCGCGCGCAGATCGACGGCGAACAGCCGTTGGGACTGCAAGAATCCCTGAACGCGATCGAGGAACTTGCCGAGCTCGACGACCTGGAATGCACGCTGCGCCTCGACGGGCCGACCTCGTCGCTGGAGGACGTCGACGTCGACAAGTTGCGCGCGCAGCTCGGAGACGACGCGGCGGCCGAGCTGCAGCGCATGAAGGCGGTCGAGCGCGCGCTCGAAGAGGCCGGCGTCATGGTCCGTCGCGGCGGGAAGCTCGAGATGACCCCGAGGGGCATCCGGCGGCTCGGGGAGCGCGCGCTGGTCACGGTGTTCGAGAAGCTCGTCGCCGAGGGGCTCGGCTCGCACGACATCCACGACGCGGGCGGAACCGGTGATCCCACCGGCCAGACACGGCAGTGGCGCTGGGGCGACCCGTTCCGGATCCACGTGCAGCGCACCGTCTCGAATGCGGTGATGCGCGAAGGCGCGGGACGTCGCGTTTCGTTGCGAGCCGACGACTTCGAGCTCGAGGAGGCGGAGGCGCGCACATCCACCGCGACCGTGCTCCTGCTGGATATGAGCTTCTCGATGCCGCTGCGCGGGCACTGGACGCCGGCCAAGCGGATGGCGCTGGCGCTGCACTCACTGATCAGCACCAAGTACCCCGAGGACCAGCTGTCGATCGTGGGGTTCAGCGACATCGCGCGCGAGATGACACCGCACGACCTGGTCGACGTGGACTGGGAACCGGTCAAGGGCACGAACATGGCGCATGCCTTCAACCTCGCGGGACGCATCCTGTCGAAGCAGCGCGGTGCTTCCAAGCAGGTGCTGCTGGTCACCGACGGCGAGCCGACCGCGCACCTCGAGGACGACTACGTGTTCTTCCACTGGCCGCCGGTTCGTGAGACGCTCGAGCGCACCTACAAGGAGGCAATGCGCCTTGCGCGCGCGGGCGTGACCCTCAACGTGTTCATGCTCGAGGACGAGCCGGGGCTGGTTCGGTTCATGGATGGGCTCGCCAAGGTCGTGACGGGCCGTGTGTTCAGCGTCCAAGACGAGCAGATCGGCGAGTTCGTCGTGCGCGACTACCTCAAGATGCGACGCGCCGGCTGATCGATGCACCCCCGAACGATCGACATGGACGGACCGGTGCACGTCGTCGATTTCGGCGGTACCGGACCGGCGATCGTGCTCGTGCACGGCCTGGGCGGCTCGCACGTGAACTGGTTCGCGTCGGGGCCGTTGCTCGCCGAGCGCGGGCGCGTCGTCGCCTTCGACCTGCCTGGGTTCGGCCGCACGCCGCTCGAGAGTCGGTCGTCCGCGGTGGGCGCGAACGCCGACCTGGTGGCTCGCTTCGTCGAGGCCGAGATCGGCGCCCCCGCCGTGCTCGTCGGCAATTCGATGGGTGGGCTCGTATCGCTCCTGGCGACGCAGCGGCACCCCGAGCTCGCGGCCGGGCTCGTGCTCGTCGATCCTGCCGTGCCGCGCGCACCGGGCGGCGGCATCGACCCCGCCGTCGCCCTCACGTTCGCCGGGTACTTCACTCCCGGGATGGGAGAAGCGCTCCTGCGTCGGCGCGCGGCTCGGCTCGGAGCCGAGGGCATGGTGCGAGAGACGCTCGCGCTGTGCTGCGTCGACCCGGCGCAGGTTCCCCCCGAGGTCGTGGACGCGCTCATCGAGCTGGGACGGGAGCGCATCGAGGAGATGCCTTGGGCGCACACGGCGTTCCTCGGTGCCGCGCGATCCTTGATGCGCACCCTCGCCCTTCGGCGCCGCTTCGACGGCATCGTCCGGTCCATCACCGCGCCCACACTGATCGTCCACGGCGCTCAGGACCGGCTCGTGCCGCTCGCCGCGATCCAGATGGTCGCGCGCGCGAGACCCGACTGGACCCTCGAGGTGTACGACGACATCGGGCACGTGCCCCAGCTCGAGGCCCCCGATCGGTTCGCCGCGAGCGTGCTCGGCTGGCTCGAGGGCGCAGGTAGGGCAGCGGCCGTCGCCGCCGGTTAGACCCCGGCCGCCTTCTTCAGGTCGCCCACCGCGGCCGTCAGATGGGCCGGCAATGCGTCGATGTCCGGCAGCGCGTCCCAGTCGCCGGTGAAGCCGAACCCCATCACGCCCGACAGGCTGGTGATCGCGATCGACAGCGCCGTGCGCTCGATCAGCGGCATCAGCGGGTACATCGCGATCAGGCGCACGCCGGCCAGGTACAGCGGAACGTTCGGACCCGGCACGTTCGACACGACGAGGTTGATGAACCGCTGCTTCGAGGTCAGACGCGCGGCGAGGGCGTGGAGCGTCGGCGGCGCCCAACGCGTCATCCCCACGATCGACGCGGCCCCGAGCGCTTGCCGCTTCTCCTTCAGGTCCCGCGTCTGTGTCGCGATCAGACGCAGGCGCTCCGCCGGATCCATCGGCCCGACGGGCACGTCCACGAAGAACATCGACACCCGGTTGCCGAACGCCATCCGTTGCGACTCGTCGCGCGTGGACACCGGGACCATCGCGCGCAGCGACAGATCGCCGACATCGTCATCGCGCGCTTCCAGCAGGCGGCCGAGCGCGCCGGCCGTCACGGTCAAGATCACGTCGTTCACCGTGGTCCCGAACGCGTTCTTGATCGCCTTGGCATCCTCGAGCGCGACGTCGCCGAAGCTGAAACGGCGGCTCTGCGACACCTCGACGTTGAACGGGCTCACCGGCGCGCGCCCCGAGCCGATGACCGTGCGGACGCTGGCGAGCGCGGTCCGGGTCGCGCCCACGGCCGCCCTCGGCGCGTGCATCGCAGTCGACGCCTGGACGGCCGCGGCCTCCATTGGATGGGTCACCGAATCGACCGCCCACCGGCGCATCAGCTCCGCGGTGGACGGAGTCGGCTCCGGCGTCCACGGCTCAGCCTCGCCGACCGGCTCGTCCGGGGCGAGGTCGTACAGCACCGAGGCGATATCGATCCCCGACAGCCCGTCGATCATCGCATGATGGGTCTTGGTGTAGACCGCCACGCGGCCGTCCTCGAGCCCTTCGATCAGGTACATCTCCCACAGCGAGCGGGACCGGTCGAGCGCGCGCGAGTGCACGCGCTGAACGTAGTCCGCGAGTTCCGCGTGGCCGCCCGGCTCGGGCAGCGCAGCGCGCCGCATGTGGAAGTCGAGGTCGAAGTGCGCGTCGTCCACCCACATCGGCCGCCCCACGTTGAGCGGAAGGAACTCGACCTTCTGCCGGAAGCGTGGGACCTTGTGGATGCGCGCGGCGACGAGCGCCTTCAAGTCCTTGAAGCGCAGGCGTCCGTCCGGCAGCGCAGACGGATCGAGCACGGCGACCGAGGCCACATGCATCTGGACGTTCGGGCGCTCCATGTACAGGAACATCGCGTCGAGCGCGGTCAGTCGGTCGGCCATGTCGTGCTCCCTTCGGCTCGCAACACCGTACACGGCGCGCGCGCGGTTCAGGAAGTTCCGGTCGTTCGATACGCCGCTGAACACTTGCATCGGTCAACCTCCCGCTACACTCCCTGCGTGCCGAGCATGTTCACGATCGCGCGCAACCCGGACCCCAACTCGGGCCTGCCCTACCTGATCCGCGTTCCAGTGCAGGGCACGGAGGTCGTCTTGAAGGCGAAGGACACCTGGCCACGCACTGCGGCGGTCTACTGCCATCGCGCCGACGGATGGCCGGCCGAAGCCGAGATCGTGGAGGAGGTGGCGATCCGTTCGTGCGTCCGGCGCGGCCGCGCGATCGATCTCGTGCTCGCGCGCGGGCGTGAGAACCGATCGCAGATCGTGTTCACACGCAAGGCCGGCCGCGAGGCGATCTTCTGGCAAACAGCGCGCACGGCCAAGCGCGCGCGTCCGGCGGTCCGCGTCCCCGCCCGACGCGCGAGCGGGTACCGAACGCTGCGGATCCTGATCGACACGCGCGAGCAATACCCGTACCGCTTCGCAAAACAGGGGCGCGTTGAGGTCCAACGGCGCCCTCTCCCGGTTGGCGACTACGCGGTCGAACACGAAGGCTCGATCGTAGCGGCCGTCGAGCGCAAGTCGCTGGCTGATCTGGCACGGACGCTGACCGACGGCTCGATCGCCTTCCTCATGGCCGACCTCGCTGCGTCGGGCCGCGGGGCCATCGTCATCGAGGACCGGTATTCCGCGCTGCTGAAACACGAGCACGTGTCGGGAGGCTGGCTCGCCGAGTTGCTCGCGCGCGTCCAGGTACGCTACCCGGAGATCCCGATCGCGTTCTGCGAGACTCGACCTCTCGCGGAGGAATGGGCATACCGGTTCCTCGGCGCCGCGCTCGCGGAAGCGAGCGGAGAAACCGAGTACGCTGATGTCGCCGAGGAGCCAGTCCCCTACGCCTGGGAGTAGCTCACGCCGCGACCGGCGAGGTTTCCAGCTCTGCCGCGATCGCCTCGGCCCAGGCTCGGATCTCGTCCCATTCGCGGAAGTCGCCGTAGGGCGCCTTCACGGCTTTCACGACCGCGCGCTCGCCGATCCCCAGGCTCTTCTTGTCGAGCCGGCCGGCGAACACACCGTGCGCGCGCGGCGAGATCAATGCAGACATCGCCTCGACGTCGACAGGGTCCTCGTCCGGCTTCGGTGGGAACCCGAGCGGACCGCTCGAGAACAGCCACACCGGCCGCGCGCGCAACTCCTCCGCGTGCTGTTCGACGAAGACCTTGGCCTCCTTGCGCCAACGACCCGCGTACACCGCGCTGCCGATCACGAAGGCGTCGAAGCCTTCGACCGTAGCCACGTCATCGGGCGGGGCTACCGTGACGTCGAGACACCGGTCCCCCAAGATCTTTCCGATCAGCCTGGCGATCTCGGTGGTCGCTCCGTGCTTGGACGCGACCGACACCAGAACGTCCATGTCCATCTCCTTCCGATACGCCCCAGCAAACCCGAGCGCGCATCGAGCCGGTAGGGGCGAAGGCCCCCCGCCGACCGTGCGGAGTGGACCGCGGCGTTAGTCTTCACGCAGCCGGCAGGGAGGTCGGGATGAGCCACGAGGTGGAGTTCAAGATCCCCGCGCACACCGTCGAGCTTGGCGGGCGCGACGTCGTGTTCAAGGCCTATGACGACGGCCGACTCATCGGGACGTTGATGATCTCGCTGGGTGGCATCGAGTGGCGCTCGGCGAAGCATCAATACGTCGCAACCGCCGACTGGGACCGTTTCGACGACGTCGCGACGCGGTCCCTCCGCGAGCAGAAGAAGCCCACGCCGCGAACCCGGCGTCAGCGGCGCAAGGCCTCGACCCGAAGACGGAAACGGTAGTGGACCGCAGCCATATCGGACACAACCGCGCGGCGTGGAACGCCGACGCGGACCGTTATCAGCGGGACAACCGCGCTCAGATCGGCCCGCAGATCCACACCGGCGATCCCGCGTGGGGCGTGTGGGGGATCCCAGAGTCGAAGCTGAACCTGTTGGGCGACGTCACCGGCAAGCGCATCCTCGAGCTCGGCTGCGGCGGCGCGCAGTGGTCGCTCGCGCTCGCGCGGCGGGGCGCGCACCCGATCGGGCTCGACCTATCCGATCGACAGCTCGAGCACGCGCGCGCGTCGATGTCGGAGGCCGGGATCGATGTCCCCGTCGTCCAGGCCACGGGCGAGGAGCCGCCCTTCGCCGACGGCTCGTTCGACATCGTGTTCGCCGACTACGGGGCGTTCACGTTCGGAGATCCGTATCGAACGATCCCCAACGCCGCGCGCATGCTGCGAGCCGGAGGCGTACTGCTGTTCTCCATCATCCACCCGATCATGCTCCTTGCGTGGCCTCCGCACGACGAACACCCTAGCGAGCAGCTCGTCACCGATTATTTCGGCATGCATCGGATCGAGATGCCGGGTGAGGCGACCGAGTTCAACCTGCCGTTCGGCGAGTGGATCGACTTGTTCACCCGCAACGGGTTGATCGTGGAGAACTTGATCGAGCCACGTCCCACTGAGGACGCGGTGAGCTCCTACAGGGACGCGACAGACCGCGCGTGGTCCCGTCGATGGCCGTCGGAAGGTATCTGGCAGCTCCGTAAGGCCGGTTAGCGCGCGCTCCTGCCTGTTCCGTTCACCCCAGACCCGTCAACGCAGGGTCGTTCTGCTCTCGCTCCCCGGGTCCGCGCGCCCGATGCCGAAGGGATCTCTCACTGCACCAACAGGCTGCGGCTCGACGACGGCCGAGAGATGACCGTCATGCATCCGCATCGGATGTCGGAGGTGCCGTGCCTGGCCCCCGGCGAGCAGGTGACCGTCACGGCGGCGTGACACGACACGAGGGGCCGCCGAAGCGACCCCTCGTTCTGTGCTTCGCAGGATCAGGCCGAGATGCGAACGTTGGTTGCCTGGAGCCCCTTGGGACCCTGGGTGACCTCGAACTCGACGGTCTGACCTTCGCTGAGCGACCGGAATCCCTCAGCCGCGATGCCGCTGTGGTGGACGAAGACGTCTTCGCCATCCTCGCGCGAGATGAAGCCGAAGCCCTTCTCGTCGCTGAACCACTTCACGGTTCCGCGCATGTGTATCCCTCCTTCCTTGCCGCCGCGGCGATGGAACGACCGCGTCCGGCGACGTGCGAGTTGCGGTGGTCCAGGAAAGAAGAAAGCCGCGGGTCGATCCCCACGGCCACTCACGATCGCAGAACCTCGAACTCAGAAACTGATGATACCCGCTGGAACGCTCCATAGCCAGAACCGTCTGGATCGGGCAGGAACGGCCCCCCGCAGGCGCGAACCCTTCCCCATCGTCCCCGGGGGAGGAGTTCCCATGCGTCGCAGACTAACCGCCGTCCTGGTCCTCGTAACGCTGTCGTCCACCGCCTCCGCCTGGGCGGACGATCCGCCGGTTCCCGAGCTCCTGCCCGACGGCGTCTATGCGCGCCCCGCCTACACCAGCGTCGTCCCCCCGACCCACCCGCTCCGAGCCGGCGCCGCCAACGGCGACATCTCCCCACCCTTCGGCACGCCTTCGACCGGGTTCTACGTGATCCGCCACTGCGGCACCGCCACGCCGCTCGAGCCGGCCGCGCGCTTCGACGACGTCGCTGCCGACATCGAGGAGGACCCCACCGAGGCTCCCTACGCACCGTCGTCGTGCATCGGACCTAAGGTCGGTCCGGACACAGACCTGTATGCGAAGACGTTCCCGCAAGCGACCGGTCGGTACGGACGGTTGCGCGCGAACGCGTTCGTGCTCGAGGCCGGCGGGACCAAGGTCGCGCTCGTCAGCGTCGACCTCCCCGGCTTCTTCGGCGAGATGCACCAGGCCGTCGCCAACCGCATCGCCGACCTCGGCATCCCGCGCGACAACCTGCTGGTGTCGGCGAGCCATACCCACACCGGTCCCGGCGGCTATTTCCAACAGAACCTCGGCTGGGCGGCGCTCGGCGGCGATCTGTTCGATCCGCGCATCTTCGAGGCCATCACGTCCGGGATCGTCGACGCGATCACCCGAGCCGACGCAGCGCTACGGCCGGCGAAGCTCGCGACCGGCTCGATCCTGGTCGACGGGTTGAACGGGAACCGGCGCGGATCGCAGTGGGAGCTCAACCCCGAAGCGGTCCACGGCATCGACCCGCGGAACGCACCGCGGATCGGCATGATCCGGCTCGACGGCACCGACGGCACACCCATCGGCGCGATCACCAACTTCAGCTCGCACGGCACCATCGGCGGGGCGGAGAACGGGTGGCTGACCGGCGACGACAAGGGCTGGGTCTCGCGCCTGGTCGAGCGGGGCATCGGCCCCGACGCGGTCGTCGCCAGCTTGAACGGCGCGCAGGGCGACATCGGCTCGGCCTCGTCGAACACAGGCGGCTGGCCTGGAGGCGGCAGCGATTGGGGCGGCACGGCCGGTTTGCTGGGCACGACGCACATCTTCGGCCAGCTGGCGAAGATGGAGGATGCGGGCGCGCGCCAAGCGGTGCACCAACTCGCTCTGTGGGAGTCGCTGGAGGACGAGTTGCGCGCCGACGTGTCGCTGGACGCGCGCTTGGACACGGTGTGCTTCTGCGGTCAGGAAGTCGGGGACGATCCATACGACCCGTTCGATCGAGGCGCGTGGGAGCCCGCCAACGACGACCCGATGTTCCACAGCGTCACCGACGTCGGCATCATCGGCAACGAGAACCAGCCCTTCCCGACCACGGTATTCCCCGGGCAGAGCCGCAAGTCCCCGCTGTTGATCGGCCCCCGGCCGCTGAGCCCGAAGAACGTCCGCGTCCAGGTCTTGCGCGTCGACGACGTTGCCCTTGCCACGATGCCCGGCGAGCCGACGATCACCATGGGACGCCGGGTCGAGCGCAGCGTGAAAGCAGCGTTGAACGGCGACACGCCCGGCGCGCTCGTGTCGCAGGTTTGGACCGCGGGGCTCGCCAACGATCACACCGCCTACATGTCGACGCCGCAGGAGTACGAGGGATACCAGTACGAGGCGTCGTGGTCGATGTTCGGCCCGCAGACCGGCAACGAGTTGAAGCACCGCCTGGTCGACCTCGCTGCGTGGATGGCCGCCGCCGAGCCCGCCCCGCCGTGCACGGCCGCGCGCGCATGCGCCGAAGACCCGGATCTGTCCGACCTAACCGCCGAACCCGAGCCGCTCGTCCCCGACGCGGGCGCAGGTGAGATCCTGGCCCAGCCCACCGACGTGCAACGCTTCGAGGGAACGCGCATGACCTGGGTCGGCGGGGGGCCCGGCGCGGAATACGCGCCGACCGAAGCGATGGTCACGCTCGAGCGCCTCGACGGGGAGACGTGGGTCCCCGTCGCCACCGACATGGACCAGCTCCTGCCGATCCGGTATCGGAAGCGCTACGGGCAGCATCGGTACACGGCGTACTTCGATCCGACCGTGGACTGGCCGGCCGGGACCTATCGTTTCCACGTGACGGGGTACGCGGCAACCGGTCCGCAAGCGCGCGCGCCCTACGACGTGACGTCCGAACCGTTCGGCGTCGCCGTTTCGACCGCCCTCACGCTGGTGCGTCAGGCAGACGGTCCCAGGTGGGATGTCGAGCACCCCGTACCCGACCCGCGCTCGAACTTCCGATGGCGCGCGCGCCACGCAGTCGCCGCCGTCGTCGAGGGACTATTGAACGGCGAGCCGGTCGCGTTCGCCGGAAGCATCGCGCTCGATCCCGGAGACCTGCTGCAGATCGCCGCAGGTGGGATCGTGGATCCGTTCGGCAACACCAACCTCGAGCCGGTAACCGTCGCGGCCTGACCCGTTTCGGCTTCAGGCCGGGTGGAACGGCATGAGCGCGTCCGGTGGGACGACGCCGAGTCGCCCCGCCTGGAAATCTTCCACGGCCTGGATCAGTTCCGCGCGCGTGTTCATCACGAACGGGCCGTACGCGGCGACCGGTTCGCCGATAGGACGCCCACCGAGCACGAGCACCTCGAGGTTCGGCGAGCGGCTCTCCTGATCTTGCTGCGCGGCGACCACGACGTGATCCCCCGCGCCGAAGACGGCCAGTTGTCCGGTCTCGACCGGCCTCGCTTCCGTGCCGACCGAGCCACGGCCCGACAACACGTACACGAGCGCGTTGAAGTCGGCGCGCCACGGTAGCGACATGCGCGCGCCCGGCGACACCGTGGCGTGGACATACGTGATCGGCGTGTGAGTCTGACCCGGGCCGCCATGGCCGTCGATCTCGCCGGCGATCACCCGCAGGAGCGCACCTCCGTCGTCGGTCGCCAGCAGGGTCACGCCTTCCGGCTCGAGGCTCTGGTAGCGGGGAGGCACCCACTTGTCCTTGGACGGCAGGTTCACCCACAGCTGTATCCCGTGGAACAAGCCACCGCTGATGACGAGCTGCTCGGGGGGCGTCTCGATGTGCAGGATCCCCGCGCCCGCGGTCATCCACTGGGTCGCTCCGTCGGTGATCACACCGCCGCCGCCGTGGGAGTCCTGATGCTGGAATGTGCCGTCGATCATGTACGTCACCGTCTCGAAACCGCGGTGCGGATGCCAGTTGGTGCCGCGCGGCTCGCCCGGCGCGTAGTCGACCTCGCCCATCTGGTCCATGTGGATGAACGGGTCCAGATCCGCCAGCGACACACCGGCGAACGCGCGCCGGACTGGGAATCCCTCACCTTCGAACGCGCTCGGCGCCGTCGTCACGGCGCGCACCTGACGCGCGGCGCTCTCCGGCCCGGGCGCGCCCATCCTCGGCAGCGCGATCGTGTCACGGGTTACGGCCGGCATCTCGTCCTCCGCTCGCTCATAGCTGAAGGCTACAACGCCGGGTAGCTTCAGGATGTTCCGCTATCGCGTCATCCAATCCGGGCCCTTGCGTTCGTAGCCCTCGTCGATGGCGAACGAGCCCGTCGAGGGATCGAAGTCGACCAGTTTGGGCAACTTCAGCGCCCGATCGCTGGGGCATGGCCGGCCGAGGTGCGCCTCCAACTCATCTCTGAAAGCATCGATCAGCGACGCCATCAGCAGCGCCTCGCCCGTCGGCAGCGCGCACCGCTGCCCGTCGGTCACCCGCTGGGTGTAGGAGGCGATCGAGTCCAGGTCGGCGTACGTGCCCTCGCCGCGCTCGATCCGCTCGAGGTGATCGGTGATCTTCTCGGTCCCGTGCTTGCAGGCCGGACATTGCGCGCACGACTCGACGTACAGGAACCGCGAGAACACGCGCGCGATCGAAACGATGCACGCCGAGTCGTCGTAGACGACGAATCCGGCCGAGCCCAGCCCCGAGCCGGCCGCGCGCATCGCGTCGAACGAGAGTGCCACGTCGAGCCGGTCCGGCGTGATCACACCGGCGGACGCGCCCGGCAGGATCGCTTTCAGCGAGCGCCCGTCGGCCACACCCCCACCGATCTCGTCGACCAGCGTCCGGATGGGAACCCCGAGCGGAAGCTCGTAGAGCCCCGGCGCGCGCACGTCCCCGCACAGGGTGAACACCATGGTGCCCGGCGAGTCGTCGGTCCCGAACGAGCGGAACCAGTCCACGCCGTTGCGCAAGATGTGGGGGACATTCGACAGCGTCTCGACGTTGTTAACAGCGGTCGGGTTGGGCGAGCCGGCAGTGGCGAACAAGCCCTCCTGGAACGGCGGCAGGATCCGCGGCATCGGCAGGTTGCCCTCGATCACCTCCAGCATCGCCTTCTCTTCACCGAACAAGTACTCGTCCGGTCCCTCGTGCAACTCGATGGTGAACGTGCCGAGGAGCCCGGCTTCGGTGAACTCGTCGATCGCGCGCCGGACGGTCGCGAGCTCTGGATCGAAGCTCGCTTTGAGGGCGAGATGCGCCTGCTGCGCGCCCACCGCGTACGCGCCGATCGCGATCCCTTCGATCAGCTGGTACGGATCGTGGCGCATCAGCCAGCGGTCCTTGAACGTGCCGGGTTCGCCCTCGGCCGCGTTGCAAACGAACTGCTTCGTGCTGCCGGGATCGGATCCGGCGACCGAGCGCCACTTCGTCCCGGTCGGAAAGCCGGCACCGCCCCGTCCGCGCAGCCCCGAGCGCTCGATCTCGTCGATGACGACGCCGGGTTCGTTGGCGAGGACCTTGACCAACGCTTCGGTGCCGCCGATCTCGATGTACTCATCGAGGCTGCGCACCGGCTCGTCGTGCAGCACGATCCCGCTCATCGGTGTCACCTTCTCCGTTCCGCGGTCCATATGAGACCTTACCCAGATGCGAAGAGACCAGACCAAGTGGCCCGAGTCGCCGAGTCAGAGATCGAGCTCGTAGTAGTTCTCGGGTCCCGCGCGCTCGACCTCGTCCGCCCAGCTCGTCCCGTAAACCTCGCGCGCGTCCTGAAGAACCGGACTGACGAACTGCCACGCTTGGCGCTTGTAGGTCCAGTTGTCGGGATGCAGCCGGTGCGCTTCCTTGAATTGGTCCACGGCGGCATCACGATCCCCCGCCCGCCACAGGTGCTGCCCAAGCTCGAAGTGCGCAGCGGCCGTGGAGTGCTCGGGCGCGCGCGGACGGCTGCGCGCGATCACCTCGTCTGGCTCGAGCACGTGCGGGGAGTCGGCGCCGCGCGCGACCCAGTCACGCAGTGCCGCGATGTATCGATCGGGATCGGCCTTGATGCCCTTGGAGACTTCAAGCGCGTGGACGATGTTGGGCGGCGTGTCGTCCGGCAGCTCGAAGCCCTTCATCTGCTCGCGCCACATCGACCTACCCGGCCACGCCGGCGACGGCGGTCGCACCAGCATCCCGGCCTCGTCGATCCAGATACCGCTCGGCACGTTCACAACACCGAACAGCTCGTCGAGCCGGTGTGACTGATCGATCAGCGCGGGGTGCTGCGGTTCCGCCGCTTCGATCCACCGCTGCGCGTCGTCCAAGCCTCCGACGTCGAGCGCGACCGTGACGACCTCGAGCCCCTGCGGATGCAGCTCCTCACGCACGTCCTGCCACACGGGCAGGTCGAATCTGCACCCTCACCACGAAGCCCATGCGAGCAAGAACACCTTCTGCCCCCGCAGGCTGCGCAACTCGAATCCATCCCCTTTCCAGCCCGGCAGGGCCAGATCGGGAGCTTCGGCGGTCGTGAGCGCGCGGCCGCCGATGGTCTCGGGTCCGAGCGCCCAAACCCCGGCGCGCTCGTCGTGGACCAATCCCATCCCGAGGCGCTCGGCGATCAGCCCGATGTCCGTCGAGCCGCCGAGCGGCACACACATCTCGCCCTTGCACGCGCCCACCGGCTTGAGCGCCCAGCCCGTGTGCGCCTCGAACGCGCGCGGTTCCACATCCAAAGAGGTCAGGATCACGGGCGGAAGGGTACCCCGAGACCGCCCAGCGACGCTCTTTACCAGATGCTTACCGAGACTTGGCGGCCACCTGTCCGCCTGCTAGCAGGCCTGTTCGTACCGTGTGATGAGACGGAACCAGTGGACAAAGGAGGTCGGAATGCGAAGCAGATGGATCAGGCTGGGGATCGCGACGGCGCTGCTGGGGTTGGTAGCGGGGGCCGCGCTCGCGACGATCCTCATGGACGAGCCGGCGGCCGATCTTTCTCCCGTGGGACATACCCTGAGCGGGAACTGCGACGAGGCCGAGCACGCCAACGACCCCGAGTGCGCAGGACCTCAGCGCGCCGAGGACGACGGCTTCGACATCGTCGACGACGCAACACCAGAAGCCTCACCCGAGGATGACGACGCGGACATCTCGGGACCGTGCGACGAGGCCGAGCACGCCAACGATCCACGTTGCACCGGCGTCACGACGGACGACGACGAGTTCGATGACGATGATCGCTCCGGGCCGAGCGAGAACTCGGGTCCCGGCTCGATCGATGATGACGACGATGACGAGGACGATGACGAGGACGATGACGAGGACGATGACGAGGACGATGACGAGGACGAGGACGAGGACGATGACGAGGACGAGGATCGTTCGGGTAGCAACTCAGGACGCGACTGATCCCCAACGAGCGAAGGCCCGGTCACGGTGACCGGGCCTTCGTGGTGGGGAGACATCGGTCAGTCGTCGCCGGAGCCCTTGCCCGAGTTGTCGTCGTCATCGTCATCGTGGTCGGAGCCGGAGTTGTCGTCATCGGATCCCCCGCGGCGGCGGCGGTCGCCGTCGTCATCGTCCTCGTCATCGTCGGTAGGGCTCGGAGAGGGAGACAGCGAGGACCGCTTCGGCGACGGTTCGTCCACGGGCTCCACCGACGCCACCGTGCGCGGGATCAGGGGCGTCTCTTCCGGGAGAGCCGCCTCCGAGACGAAGAAGACGGCCACGCCTACCGCACCGGCCGCCACCGCGCCGGCCGCGCCGACCGCAACCGCCCGTGCTTTGACTTCCATGACGCCCAGCGTACGCGCACGCCCCTCACGCGGCGCCCACCCAACGGTTAAGGATTGGTAAAGATGATGGTGGCGCGCGTGCCGGACGCATCGGAGTCCAGGTCGAGCCGACCGCCCCATCGACCGACCAACTCCTCGACGATGGCCAGGCCGAGCCCGGTCCCCGGACCGGCCTGCCTGCCGACGCCTCCTCGGTAGAACCGCTCGCGGACCCGCGACAGATCCTCCGCCGATATCCCCGGTCCGTCGTCGATCACGCCCAGGAACGAGCCCCGGTCGTCCGCACCGCCGACGATCCGGATGCGCGGCCCCGACGAGTACGACACGGCGTTCTCGATCAGGCTGTCGAGCGCCATCGCGATCTCGTCGCGATCCGCCACGATCGAGCCGGATCCGGCGTCAACCTCCAGCGTCTGCCCTCGTCCGGCGACACGGGGGGTCCACCGGTCGGCCGCATCGTGGACGGCCGAGGGAAGGTCGATGGCGACCGGTGTCCCGCCGCCGCCGCGTGCGCGCGCGAGCCGGAGCAGGTCCTCGACCAGACCATTGAGCCGGTCCACTTCGTCGATCGCAGCGGCGGCGTCGGCCGCGCGCGGGCCGCCGGCGCGCTCGATCGCCTCGAGCCGGAGCCGCAACCCGGTCAGCGGTGTGCGGAGCTGATGCGAGGCGTTGGCGACGAAATCTCGCTGTGAAGAGATCGTCGCCTCGACGTGCGCCGCCATGCGGTTGAGCGCGCGCGCGACCTCGGCGACATCGTCGGGCCCCTCCTCGGGCGCGCGCGCCGACAGGTCGCCCGAGGCAAGGGCGGTCGCCGTCTCGTGCATACCCTGCAGCGGCCGGGACAGGGAGCGCGCGAGCCAATATGCGATCGCAAGGCCGGCCGCGACGACGAACGCGCCGGCGAGCCCGATGGCCAGCCAGCTGACTCGGATGCGCCGATCGACGTCGGTGGTCGCCTCCGACAGGCGCACGACACCCACGACGTCGGCACCGCGGAACACCGGCACCGCGACGACCAGCAAGCGTGTGCCGAGGTCGTTCGAGAATCGGATGTGCAGCACCCGTTCGCCGCCGAGCGCGCGCGCGATCTCGGGGCGGTTCGAGTAGTCCTGTCGTCGCGGCAGTTCAGGATCGTCGGAATCCGCGAGCAAGGCCCCATCAGCGCCCACCACGATCACCCGAGCCTCGACGTCGTCCGCGTAGGACTCGACGACCGGCTGCAGGGTGCGCCGTGGCTGCGGGCCGGTCACCAGGTCGAGCAATGTCGCCGCGATCACCAGCGCCTGGGCGGCGACCTCGGCCTCGAGGTCGGCTCGAGCTCGACGCTGCACGTTGACGCCCAACGGGACCGCGAGCGCGACAACCGCGAGCATCAGCAGGTAGGCGAACGACAACAGCAGGCGGCCGCGCAGCCTCAATCCGCGAGCTCCTCCGCAGACGCGAAGCGGAACCCGACCCCTCGGACGGTACGGATGTACCGCGGTTGCTCGGGATCGTCGCCGAGCTTCCGGCGCAATGCGCTGATGTGCACGTCGAGCGTCTTGGTCGAGCCGAACCAATTGGGGTCCCACACCTCGTCCATCAATCGCTCGCGCGTCAGCACCGTTCCAGCGTGCTGAGCGAGCATCCGGAGCAGCTCGAACTCGCGGCGCGTCAGCTCGACCGGCTCGGCCCGGCGGGTGACGGTCCACGTCCGCAGGTCGAGCCGGACGTCGCCGACCTCGATAGCTTCTGCATCCGCAGGCCTGACTGCCTCACCCGCCCGGCGCAGCAGCGCGCGCATCCGTGCGACCAGCTCGCCCGCGCTGAAGGGCTTCACAACGTAATCGTCTGCGCCGATCTCGAGCCCGACGATCTTGTCGGTCTCGGTGCCGCGCGCCGTGAGCATGATGATCGGCACCGTCGAGCGCGCGCGCAGCTGACGGCACACGTCACGACCGTCGATATCGGGCAGGCCGACGTCCAGCAGCACGAGGTCGGGCGCGCGCGCGGCTGCGGCGTCCAGTCCGGCTCGCCCCTCGCCGGCCACCTCGACCGCGAACCCCTCCTCCTCGAGCGTCGAAGCCAGCGGCTCGGCGATCGAGGTTTCGTCCTCGATGATCAGGACCCGCTTGCGCTTCACGAGCGCATCCTATGCGGCTAGAAGTGCTTCGAGAGGAACGTCCCGGCACGGCGGACGTGGTCGGGATCGCTCAGAGGCATGTTCACCAGAAACGTCTGGACCCCCGACTCCGCGAGCGCCGCGATCCGATCGAGCACCTCCGACTCCCCACCAACCAGCGCGACGCGCGCCGCATGCTCACCGGCGTTCTTCGCGATCACCTCGCGGTAGCGCTCGGTCTCGGCTTCGGAATCGGTGAGGTACATGGTCCCGAGCCTCGTGATCTCGATCTCGCCGACGTCGCGACCTACGTCGGCGCAGTGCGCGCGCAGCACGTCCAGCTTGTGCGCGATGGTCTCGGGATCCCCGAACCAGTTGACGGCATCGGCGTACTTCGCCGCGATCTTCAGCGTTCGACGCTCTCCCCCGCCACCGATCATGATCGGCGGCCCGCCGGGGCGCACCGGGCGCGGAAGGTTCAGCGCTTCGCGGATCCGGTAGTGCTTGCCCTCGAAGGTCGGGCGCTCCTCGGTGAACATCAACCGGCAGATCTGCACCGCTTCCTCGAGACGGTCCATGCGCTCGGCGACCGGCGGGAACGCGAACCCGAGCCCATCGTGCTCGACGTCGTACCAGGCCGCGCCGAGACCGCAGATCGCGCGTCCCCCGGAGATGACGTCCAGCGTGGTCACCTGCTTGGCCAGCATCGCCGGGTTGCGGTATGTAACCCCGGTCACGAGCGTCCCCAGTTCCACGACATTGGTCGCGCCGGCGAGTGCGCCGAGCGTCGTGTAGGCCTCGAGCATGGGGTTCGACGGGCCCCCGAGCCCGGGCAGTTGATAGAAGTGATCCATCACCCACACCGAGCTGAAGTCGCTCTCCTCGGCTGCGCGTGCGAGCTCGATAACGCGCCCGAACAGCTCGGCGTCGTCGACGTCGTAGGTGAAGTTGGGGATCTGGAGTCCGAAGCGTGTCATGGGTACCGGACCTATCCGGCGAAACAGGCGCCGGGATCGGCCTCGAACGTCGCCCGGTCGCAGTACCCGGCTCGTGGGAAGTAGTCGCCCATCACGGTGGCAGGATCATCACCGTAGTCGATGTTCTGGATCGCGCCTTCGAAGTCGGGCGCCGGGAGCATGTGGCGGTAGATCACGTTGCCGTCGTAGTGCGGTCCACCCCAGGGCAGCCAGTTCACCGCGTTGGCCGGCTTGTCGGTGGGATCGCTCACGACGACCGTGAACCAGCCCTCGGCATCTGCCTCGATCTCGACGTCGGCCAGGCACGCGACGAAGCGCTGGGTCGTGAACGAGTTCTGACACACGCTCCAATACCGCGTCTGGGCGGGCGCCGTCGGGTGCTCGCCGCCGCGCGTGTCGGGTGCGGTAGGCATCTTCGCGCGCATAACGAACACGTCCCCGTGGGTGCGCGCGGTTAGCGCGAACAGGTAGTTGATATGCTGGTTCGACAGGAACCCCCCGCTGGTGTCCCGCGGCACCGGATCGGTCGCGGGGTTCGGCGGCAGGCGGTCGAGCACGTTGGCCGACAAGCTGTAGAACTTGACGAACCTCGGCGGGCTTTCCGCCGGCGGCCACGGGAGCGCGCGCGGGACCTCGTCGGGGAACGAGGACCCGCGGATCGCATTCGTCAGCGGCGAGCCACTCGACGGCGGCATCGGGTCGCAGTCCTCGAACGGCAGATCAACCGCGGCATCTCCAACCTCCAGCCGTACCCGTGGGAGTCCGACACCTCCCGCCGGATCGGCGGGATCATCTGGAACGTAGACGCGGTAGATGATCGAGCCGGTGGGGTTCGGCGTCCCGTCGCTCATCGCGCCGGCGTAGAGCGTGTTCGGCGCCGGCCCGGGAGGTGCGGCGGTGAGATCGACGAACGCCGTGTACGAGCCGCCCGGCTCGGCCCCAGGCGTGATGAACGGGTTCTCCGAGCCCTCATCGGCGGTGAGTTCGAAGTCCGCGAGCGCACCGACCGGTCGCTGCGCTTCGTCGTAGGCGTGGAACGAGAAGTAGCGCGCGGCAGGATAGAGACCGTCGATGCGCAGGCGCGCGCCGGGCACGGCCGCGAACCTGGTTAGCCAATAGGTGGCGCTCGTGTCGGGATAGGCAAGGTTGACGGTGTCGGCCTCGATAACGGCCGGCCAGGAGGCGCAATCGGCCCGCGCGGCCGGCGGCACGGCGATGATCGCCGCGAACGTCGTCAGCGTGACAGCAAGGCCGATGGGCGAACGCATGTCTCCCCTCCGGCCGGTGGGGTTCGACGGAAGGACTGCGCTCCCCTGCCTACGGGGCGGGCTTCTGAGGCGGTTCGCTCAACAGACGGCGGATCAGTCTCGCCACCGGTTTGCGCTCCGGCCGTGTGCGCATCTGACGTAGCTGCTTCTCAATGAGGATCATCCGGCCGTTCAGCTGATCGAGCCTGGTCACGATCCGCTCGATCGCCGGGGTCGGATCCGAGGCCGGAGTGAGCTCGGAGGCCGGCTTCGTCACGGCCTCCGCCGTGGGTGCAACCGGTGGAGGCAGCAGCGGAACGAGCGGCTGCGCGGGCACGGTCCAGACCGGCGCTCGGGGCGGAGGGGACGACCTCGGCTCGGGAGGCGGCGGGGACGATGCGGGCGGAGGGCTCGGCTCGGACACAGGCACTGGAGCCGGCGTCACCCGCGGGAGCTGGGGCTCGGGATCGGGCTGAGCCCTGAGGACCGGAGCCGAAGCGATCGAGGCGGGGACGGCGACCGGCCTCGGTGCGACGGTGGCCGGCTCGCGACGTCGGGGCGCGGGCATCGGCACGCGGTGGACGTCGCCCCTCGGCGCGAGGCCTTTGGTGCGCCGCCACTGCTCGACCTCCCAGCCGATGCGTTCCTCGTGGGAGGCCCACCTGGTGGGCTGCATGCACGACGGACAGAATGAGATGCCCTCGGTGATGCGCGCTTGGCAATGGAGGCAAACAACCTTCGGTGCTCGAGCCATCTGAAACACCTCGCAACTCTGCGATCGCTCCGCGATCGTCCGGCCCATCCACGCGAGGCCCCTCCGGCGCTCGGGAACAACTCGAGCAGCCGGGTTCCAGGGTACGGATGACGCCCGCTCGCAACCAGTCCCACGAACCCAACCGAAACAGGCATCGAGAGCCGAATCGGGCCCCGCCGTGCCACATCGCGACGCAGGTCCTACCGCAACCACAGACCTGTTCCCGACCGAGCGGAAGGATTCGTTGCGGCGGTTCCCGAACCAAGGTGGAGTAGCCGATCGAGAGGTGCTCGTCACATGCGTCGGATCCTGGTCCTCGCTCTCATCGCCGCCGCCCTCACCGCCGCGCCGGGTGACGGCCTGCTCGTGTTGACGTTGCTCGGTGATTTCGACGGTGACCCGTCGGTCACGTTGGACGGCTCGCCGGCGCCGGCTTCGGTGAACGGTCATGCGCTGGTCGTAAAGCTGGATCTGGCCGAGCCGGGACCACATGCGCTAACGATCTCGTAGGAGGATTGCGTTGATGAAGACAGCCCGTTTGGTCGTGGTCGTTGCCTTGCTCGGTCTGTGGCCCGCTGCCCAGGGCGCGCGCGCCGAAGCCGGTTGCGACCTCGCGCACATCACGACCGTTGCGGTTACGCCCGACATCGAGTACGTGGACCGGGACGGGCTCAGCCTCCTGCTCGATCTGTACGAGCCTGCGACTCCTGCAACTGAGCCGCGCCCTGCGATCGTCTTCGCACACGGTGGCGGATTCACCGGAGGCTCGAAGTGCGATGAAGGTATCGTGCAGATGGCCGTTACCTTCGCCGATATGGGGTACGTCACCGTATCGATCGACTACCGCGTCGACCCGGGCTTGGGATACGAGGAGCTGATCGTTGGCTCGCTCGCCGGCCAGATGCCCGAGGCGATGCGCAACGCGCAGCTCGACATGCAGGCGGCCGTACGCTGGGTGCGCTCGAACGCGGAGGATCTGTCGGTAGACCCCTCCACGATCTCCGCGGGCGGGATCTCCGCGGGGGCGAGCATGGCGCTCGAGGCCGCGTTCAATCCAGACGATGATGAGGATCCGAGCGACTCGAGCATCGCGGCCGCGATCTCGGAGTCGGGCGCGACGGACCCGCGCCGGATCGAGATGGGCGCGCCGCCCGTGGCGATGTTCAACGGCACCCATGACACGACCGCGCCGTATCCCACTGCGATCATGGCCTGCGGCGCAGCGACGGTGCTGCAGAACGTGTGTGAGCTGACCACGTATCCCGGTGCGGGGCACAGCCTGGCCGACCATCGGGTTGACATCATCGCGCTGAGCGCGGACTTCCTGTGTCGGCACGGGGTTGGCATCTGCCTAGTGTCTCCGTACTAGCTCGGCGCCATTTCTCTCGGACGCGCGCGTGGTGTGGCGCGGGTGCGCGGCGGTGCGGATCGCGCGCTTCGATCGCCACCGAAACCCCCCAACGATGCCGTCACACCCTCATCGTAGGATCACTCCATGTGCACCGAACGGTCCGAAATCGCTGTCACACCCCTGGTCTACGATCACCGCATGTCGGTAACCGCTGCTTCATCCCCCACAAACACCGGCGCCCCATCGAGTCCATCGCCTCCCACCTGCGCGCCGCCGACGAACACATCACCGGACGCGCTGCGGATGCTGGGCGAGTGCTCGGCCACCGCCGCCATCGAGCAAGCCACCGGTTATTAGCACCGAGGCGGCCCTGCGCATGGTTGGCGGCCGCACCCGATGGGATGCCTCCGAGCTCACCGCAGCGGCCGAGATCCTTCACCGCATGCCCCGCACCGCGGCGCTGCTGGCAGACCAGACGATCTCCTGCCACTGCCAGGGTGGCGACTGCCTCTAGGACTGGAGTCATGTATTCCGTCATGTGTGTGTACCTCCCTTGAATCTCTTGGTACCGTGATTCTGATGAAACGACGACTGGCGTTCATCCTTGCAGGGGCGTTGGTTATCATTGGGTCGGCAGTAGGCTATGTCCTGGCTCAAGACGATGGGGGCTTTCCCCCAAAGGGCGGCTTTCCCCCAAAGGGCGTGTGTCGCACCGCGTTCAACAGCGACGGAACCATGACCCACACCTACGCACCGAACGAAGCCTGCCTACAAGACTAGTTGTGCTCGTCCTGTATCCAAGTTCTGTGATGGGGTGAGGTCCAGCGATATCCCTCCACGCCCGTTAGGTACCCCGGACACATCGTTGACCTGCTGCCCACCCAGGTGCTCTGAGTAAGGCCACCTTCACAAGCCCCGTGGCCGTTGGCCTCATAGAAGTGGCTAAGCCCCACGGGCAGCTACCCGCGCGCGCGCCCACCCAACCGGGAATAGCCGTCACCGCCCCGCCTGAAGGCTTCCCTGCCCGATCCAAGTGAGACAACCCCGCCCTGGGTCCTTCACGCATGCCCGGACACAGTCGCCGCGCCAGGCCCGCGCGCGCCTTCCAGTGTTGCGTTAGGTAAGTCACTTGACGGGTGGTAGGAAGCGTGGCATCATTGCGCTGTGCCAGCGACCGCACGAGCGCTGATCGTCCCCGACGCCGATCTGGCAACCCTTCGTTCGTGGATGCGCTCTCACACGATCGAGGCCGGCATGGTGGAGCGCGCGCGGATAGTGACGCTGGCAGCCGAAGGGGTGGCCAACACCGAGGTCGCTCAGTTGCTTGGCATCTCCCGCCCGACGGTGATCGGGTGGCGAAAGCGCTACGAAGAGCTGGGGATCGCCGGACTCAGCGACAGGCCGCGCTCGGGCCGGCCGCGCGAGATCGACGATGACATGCGCCTTGATATCGTGGCGCGGACACTCGCCGGACCTCCCAAGCGCCTCGGTGTGACGCACTGGTCCACCCGGTTGCTCGCAGACGAGGTGGGGGTCTCCAACTTCACCATCGCGATGATCTGGCGCGAGTACGGCCTCAAGCCCCATCGGGTGCAGACCTTCAAGTTCTCCACCGACCCCGAGCTCGTGGCGAAGATCAAGGACGTCGTCGGGCTCTACCTGAACCCCCCTGAGCGCGCGATCGTGCTGTGCATCGACGAGAAGAGCCAGATCCAAGCCTTGGAGCGCAGCCAGCCCATCCTTCCGATCAGGCCGGGACTTCCCGAGCGTGCCACGCACGACTACGTGCGTCACGGAACCGCCACGCTGTTCGTCGCTTTGGAGGTTGCCACCGGACGCGTCACCGATCAGGTCCTGGAACGTCACCGGCACCAGGAATTCCTACGGTTCCTCAAGCGCGTCGCCAAGGCGTATCCGCGTAAGGAACTCCACATCGTCTTGGACAACTACGGCACCCACAGGCATCCCGTGGTCCGCGCGTGGCTCGAGCAGCACCCACGGATCCAGCTTCACTTCACCCCGACCGGCGCCAGCTGGTTGAACATGGTCGAGATCTTCTTCGGCATCATCACCCGTCAGGCGATCCGTCGGGGCAGCTTCGCCAGCGTCAAGGACCTGGTGGCTGCGATCCGACGATTCATCGACGCCTGGAACGAGCGATGCGAACCGTTCGAATGGACCAAGGAGGCTGACGAATTGATCGCCCAGACCAAGCGTCAGAAGACTTCACTCACGCGACACTAGAGATCTCAAATGACGGGGACGACCACCCCGTTGATCTCCCCATAGGAGTCGACGATCCCGCCGCGCACGATCGTCGCGCCGTCGCCGGCCGCGAGGTTCGCGTCGGCCACCCAACGTCCGTCGATCAACGTGGCGGCGATAACCTCGACGCCACCGCCCTCGCGCGCGATGGTCACCGATGCCGATTCGACTTCACCGCTCGACGCCCAAGGACGGAACGAGCAGGTGCGGCACAGATATTCGTTCCCGTCGTCCGCGATGTAACGGAACCCGGACGAGTACGTGCGCGGATACACGATCGGATCCACGACGAACGACACGTCGCCATCCACCACTTGGACGTCCGACACCGTGATCCCTTCCCACGGCGCAACGTCGAACGGCTCTGACTCATTGTGATACGACTCATCCATTCCGGCGAGACGGATCACCCCGTCCACGACGAAGCGGTAGGTCCCGTCAGGGGTTTGACCGCCGGCGACAACCGGCCGCGGCCACGCATCGAAGGCCTCGAAGTTCGCAGTCCACAGCCATTCCTGGGTCCCGGTGTAGGTGTCCACGACCCCCTGCGCCCCTGAGGGGAAGCGAACCATCGTCTGCACCTCGCCGGTCTGGTCGGCGTACGGCTGCCACTCACCATCCACCAGACGCTCGACGCGTGCGATCGGATTGTCTACTGCGTTCGAGCCGCCCCGCCATGTGAAGGTCGCCGCCCCGAAACGCTGCACATCCCCGGGCTGCTCGAGCGCTTCGGCTGGGCCCACATCGCTCGGCAGTGACGCCAGCCATGCGTCGTACGCGGCAGACGTGAACTGTCCGAGCGCGGTGGAAACCGCGACCTGACGCGCCTCGTCGACCTGGGCCACCGGGTCGAGCGGCTCGGGCGCGAGCGCCGCATCGCCCTTCAGGAAGCCCGCCATGCGCATCAAGCGCGTCGCCATGTAGTCGGCCGTATGTGGCCCGTAGGACGTCAGCGCCTTGCGGTAGTGGTCGTAGGCCATGTACTCGCGGTACGAAACGGTGTACCCGTTGTAGTCGGTGGCGTGCCCGACACCGACGGCCAGCGCGTATCCGAGCTCCTCCGAAAGCTCGTTCTTCGTGAAATTACCCCAGATCTCCACGGGGTCCGACGGCTCTGCATTCGCAGCGATAGCATTCTCGGGCGCATCCCACCCGTCGGCGTCATTGTGGATCTGCGCGAGCATGCGCTGGTAGCGCGCGTCGCTGAACGTCGTGGGCGAGGGTTGTTGGCACGTCCAGGTGGTGTCTTCGTTCTGCGAGCAGTTGTCCTCGATAGACGTCCAGTCGAACCCGTCCCAGATGTCATCCGGCACGTCGTTGGTGCGACTCTCGAAGTTCAGGATGATGTCGTTCTGGGCCTCGCAGGCGCACGAGCCGAGCACGATCTCCCCGATCCGGAACACCTGCAGGCGCAAGCGCAGGTTCTCCTCCACGGCGCCAAACGCCGGCGCGTCGTAGTGCTCGGGAAGCGGGATCCCGTGCTCCTTCAGGTTCTCCCACACCATCGACTCACGATCGGTGCTTCCGGCACGCTCACAGTCCGGGAGGCCGATGATCGGCGAGCCGGGATTCCCCTCGACGGTAGTCTCGGTGCGGCAGTTCGACACGCTCGGGTATGGATGCGAGACCGGGCCCGGGACGAACAGGCTCAGGTAGTCAACGGGGAAGTCCATCGACAGCGGCACCGGCACGTCGCCGCGCGCGATCTGCTGCCAGGCTCCTACGATCGAATCGGCGAGGTAGCGAGCCCCACGCTCGGTCTGCGCGTGGCCGACGTGAGCCCAGGCACGGATCACGCCGTCGGGCAACACCTCGTTGCCGCTGTAGCGAGGATCACCCGCCCCATAGGGGCCTTCCGCCGAACCTACGTCGCCCTGGCTAAAGACCAGGGGCGCGCCCGTATCGCGCTCGACCATACGCTCGAGCGGCGCCAGGAAGTCCGCCGTGATCAGGTCGTACCCGTCGAGCGACTCGGGGTGCTGGCCATGGTTCACCCATACCGCGTACGGCCTCGGATCCTCCGGGTCGGTCATGTCGTCGACGCGCATGACCGTGACGCCGAAGTCGCCGCCGCCGCCTTCCCCACCGAACGTCTCGGGGTAGCCGCGCGGCGTGCCGTCGTCGGCGATCCCTTGCCGCGCGATCATGCCCTTGTAGATCGTGTGATGAACCGTCGTCGCCCCGATGCGAGCCGGGCGCAGGGCCGCAGCGGCCTCCTCGACGGCGGCGGCCATCTGGCGCGCGTGGTACTCGAAGATGCGCGCCTCGAACACGTCTTGGAACAGCCACACTCCCCACGCGGGACTGAAGTAGTAAGGCGACGAGTGATTGTGCGAGACATGGAGAAGGATCTGCTCGTAGCCGATCCCCGAATCGCCATCAGCCAGGATCTGCGCCACACGGCGCAGCAGCATGTCTTGGGCGAGGTACGAATCGCTCTTGACGAGCGCCACACGCTTGCCGTTCGAGCCCTCCACCACGAGCGCACGGTACGTCAGTCGGGACTGCACCCCGTACGAGTGGCGCTGCACGTTGGAATGGTTGTGCGGATCGATCTCCCCGCCGGTCACCAGGTTCGCGGCGTTGGGATCCTTCGCGGCGTATTGGCCGGAGCCGACACCCACATGCCAGGTGACATCTGCCTCGCCGTACCCGGCTCGGACCCCTTCAGACGAGCGCGCCACCCCCGGAACAAGTGATGCTGCGAAGACGGCGGCGATGACGGCGGCGCGAACGGTACGCACGGCGAACCCCCTCAGATCGGATAGGACCTCCTTTCGCTGTCCGAGGCGGATCTCCTGTCCCGACCTTGGAACGAGCCGGCCGACGAGATCTAGCCGGCCGCCGCGACCGGCTCCGGGGTCGCTTCCTCGAGTGACACGCGTGGGACGATACGGTCGAGCCATGCCGGCAACCACCAGTTCCAGTCGCCCATCAACCTCATCGTCGCGGGGACGAGCACGATCCGGATCAGGCTCGCGTCGAGGAAGACCGCCGTCGCCAGACCGAACCCCATGGCCTTGATCGGCGCGAGGCTCGCGAAGGCGAATGCGCCGAAGACGGTGACCATGATCAGGGCCGCGCTCGTGATGATCCGACCAGTGTGTTCCAGGCCCCAGCCGACGGCTTCGGTGTTGTCACCGGTGCGCAGGTACTCCTCGCGGATGCGCGCGAGCATGAACACCTCGTAGTCCATCGACAGGCCGAACAGGATCGAGAACATGAAGAGGGGAAGGAACGAATCGATGTTCCCCGTCGACCGGAACCCGAGCAGATCCTCGAAATGGCCTTGCTGGAAGATGAACACCACGACGCCGTAGGTCGCCAGCACCGACGCGGTATTCATCAGGATCGCCTTCAGAGGCAGCAGGATGCTGCGGAAGAACACCAGCAGGACGAGGAACGACAGCACGAGCACCAACCCGACGATCGGCACGAGCTTGTCGGACATCTCCTGGTTGATATCGGTGTTGAGTCCGGCGTCGCCGCCGACGATCGCGCTCACGCCGGGCGCCACCTGGGTCGGAAGATCGACGCGCAGCCGTCGCACGAACGCGTCGACCGGGTCGGACTGCGGGCCGTTCTTCGTGACGGCGAGCATCAGCGTCGTCGTGCCGTCGGCGGATACGAGTTGGTCGACGAAGTCCGAGCCGCGCGCGCCGCGCGCGACCTGCTGTGCCTGGTCGAGGCGCGCGCCCGGCATCAAGGTCGCCAGGGAGTCCACGCGCGCGACCTCGGGATCTTGTGCGATGTGGGCGACGAGTGCGTAGAGGTCCTCGAAACCCTCGTCGAACACGCCGCGGGCGTCGGTGACGACGATCTGGACGGGTGCGACCTGCCCCTCTCCGAAGGCCTCAGCCGTGATCTCGGCCGCCACGCGCGGGCCGGCGTCCGGCGGCAGGATCGACGGACCCGACGAGCCCATACGCAGGTCGAGCGCCGGAATCGCGAGCACGGCCAGGATCGCGAGCGATCCGAACAACGCGAGCCACGGGCGCGCCATGACCGCGGTTGCCCAGCGATGCCAGGAGCCGCCCGGCGTGCGTCGCTTCCGCCGGAGCGACCACTTGTCGATCCTTCGGCCGAGCATCCCCAGGATCGCCGGCAGCAGGGTGAGTGCCCCGATGCCGGCTAGCGCGACCGCGATCATGGCCGAGAAGCCCATCGAGCGGAACGCGGCGATGCTGACCAACTGCGTGCCGGCCAGCGCTACCACGACGGTGAGTGCCGACACGAAGACGGCCTTGCCGCTGGTGACCATGGCCTCGCCCACGGCGTTCGGGACCTCGCTGCCGGCCCGAAGGTGCTCACGGAAACGGGTCAGCACGAACAGCGAATAGTCGATTCCGACGCCGATCCCGATCATCGACGCGGTGTTCTGTGCGAACGTGCTCACGGTGACCTGCGTCGCGAGGACCGAGATGAGACCGAACGACACGGCCAGGCCGAGCAGTGCCAGGATCAGGGGAACGCCGGCGGCCACGATCGAGCCGAACGCGATCACGAGGATGATGAGCGTGATCGGCAGCGCGATCATTTCCGCTCGCTCCAGGTCGTGCGTTGTGGTTTCGGTGAATGCAGCGTAGAACGGCGGCGCACCGGTGAGCAGAGCCTCGATCCCCGACCCCTTGGAGGTTGCCTCCACGATCTCTTCAAGCTCCTCGTTGTGGATCAGCGCCTGGCTCTGGTCGTCGGTGATCCCGACCGTGGCGGTCAGGACGTGCCCGTCGGCCGAGATCGAGCGCTCGGGAGACGCGTAGGGATCGGTGACCGCATCGACACCGGGCCCCCGCACCAGAGCCTCGCGGATGCGCTCGAACGTCGTTCGGAAGGCGGAGTCGGTTGCGACGTGGTCCTCCGAGCGCATCACGAGCAGATCGGTGATCTCGTAGTTACCCCGGAAGTTCTCCTCGACCGCGCGCGCGACCTGATACGACTGCGATCCCGGCACCTCGAACCCACCCTGCGAGAGGTTGGCCGAGAGCTCGGAAAGCGCGGGGGCGAGCGCGACGAGCGCCAGGACCCAGACCCCAAGCACCCAGAAGCGCCGGCGGTACATGCGGAGCCCGAGTCCGTAGAACCGCGAGCGGCCGAGCTGTCGTTGTTCGTCCACGCTGAACCTCCTCTCCCCCCGGTCAGCGCGCATCAGGTTACTGCACGTCGAAGAGGGGCGGCCCCCGGCAGGGACAGGCCAGCCTTCGTCGAAACGTCTCATCACGGGCTCGATCGGAGGTCAGACCATGGATCGAAGGACGTTCCTCAAGAACACAGCGTTGCTCAGCGGCGTGCTCGCCGCGCGCCCCTGGGCCGCGCTGGGCGACACGCTCGGCGGCGCGCTTCCGGGCACCGGCGTCTCCCGGACGTCGAAGCTCGGCGCGTCGGCCGGCCTGTCTCTCCTGACCACCGACCTCCACAATCACAGCCTGATCTCCGGCGACGCCGATGGGGATCCCGGGGACGCGTACCGGCAGATGCGCGCGAAGGGGCTCGACGTCGCCGTCCTGACCGAGCACGCGATCAGCGGCAAGCATCACGGTGAGCTCACGTGCCCCGGACACGTGAAGGGCGGCTGTCACATGGTCGAGGGCATCAACGAGACCGATTGGCAGACCATGAAGTACCTCGCCGACATCGCGAACGACCCGGGGAGCTTCGTGACGTTCCGATCATTCGAATACTCGACGCCGACCGTCGGTCACGTGAACGTCTACTTCAGCCAGCAGTTCACCGACGCCCTGCACGAGCATGCATTCTTCACACCACCGGCCGCCGCGGAGCTCGACCGCGTGATACCGGGGACAGATCCCGTCGTCGACAACTTCGCACTCCTACCCGATATCGCGCAGATGCGGTTCTTCTGGGAGTGGCTGGCCTCAGCGCCGGATCGCGAGATCCTGGGCGGCGGCAACGACGGGATCGCCTGCTTCAACCATCCCGGCGAATTCGGCGACTTCGCGGGCTTCGCCTACGACGAAGCTGCCGGGCCGCTGGTCGTGCTGTGCGAGGCGATCAACGCGGAGCGCGACTTCTTCTGGTTCGAGGTCGATCAAGGTCGGCCGAACCCGCTCAACGCGTGCCTCAACGCGGGCTGGCACGTCGGCTTCACCGGTGTGAGCGACGAGCACAGCACCGAGTACGCCAAGGACGGGCTCGCGCGCGGTGGCCTGTGGGCAACGGGGCTCACGCGCGAGGCCGTGCGCGCGGCGATGATCTCGCGCCACAGCTTCGCCACGCTCGAGCACGGGCTCCGGCTCGACGTGACCGCGAACGGCGTGCCGATGGGGTCGGCGCTCACGAACCCCGGCACCGCTCAGATCGCGCTCGATCTGGATCGCGGCACAGGATGGGTGGGGAAGGAGCTCGTCGTCGAGGTGATCAAGCCGGGCGAGAGCGCCGCGACGCTCGCCGATTCCCACGTCGTCACCGTGCCTGCGCCCGAATCGGGACCGCTCGAGCTCGAAACCGATGTGTCCGGCGATCGCTGGATGTTCCTGCGGATCACCGATCCCCAGCGGTCACCCGACGCGAACGCCACCGGCGCGCACATCGAGAACGGCGGTGCCGTCGCGTACGCGAGCCCATGGTTCTTCGACAGCGTGTAGCCGTCTCAGCCGTTCCATCGCCGGTACGTGCGCGGCTTCTGTATCTCCGTGCGCGCGCAGGTGGATCACGATGATGGTCGCGAGACTCTGTTACGTGCCTACGTAACGGCCGCACGTCAGGCACGCTCAGCCCAGCGTGCCGCCCGATCCTTCGTCGCGGCCGCGGTCCTTCAGGAATCGCTCGATCTCGGCGGCGAGCTCGTCGCCACTCGGGACCCTGCCCGCGCTCGGCTGGATCTCCTCGAGCCGACCGACGTACTCCTTGACCTCGGGGCGCTCGGCGACGATTCCGTCCAGAGTTCGTCGTTGATCCGCGGCCTCGTCGGTCAATGACCCGAGCGGGAAGGCGACGCCTAGATGGATGCCCAGGCGTTCCACGAGGGCGATCACCGACGGCGTGTAAACAGCGCCGACGTAGTGAGGGGTCTGCGCCCAGAAGCCGACGACGGGGATGCCGTGCTCGCGGAACGTCATCTCGATCGCGCTGACGGCCGCGGCGGGCACGCGCAGATATCCCTCGGGCCGCTGATCCTCCGGGCGCAATAGTTCGGGCCGGGACGCGGTCGCCAACAACGACGTCGGCCGTGTGTGCGGCACAGCCATCGCGAGAGAGCCCAGCGCGACGAACTGGGTAACCCCCGAACGCATCGCGAACTCCAAGACCGCCTCGGTGAACTCGCGCCATCGGTAGTCCGGCTCCGGACCGGAGAGGACGAGCAGATCTCGACCTTCGAGCCGGACGTGCCGCACGGGGAGCTCGGGCCAGGCGAGCGACTTGAGGTCGCCGTCGACGATATCGAGCTGCGGCCGCCGCGCTCGGTAGTCGAGCAGCGCGTCGGTATCGAACCATGCGACGACCTCGGCACCCCGCGCGATGTGCTCGGCCGCCGCCGTCGCGGCCTCACCCGCATCGACCCATCCTTCGAGCGCGGTGACAAGGACCGGCGACTCGAGCCTCGGCCGGCTCGGCTCGGATCGATACAGCGACATCGACGCCACCCTAGCGGGGCGGGCGCGCGCGTGCACCGCGTTGCGGCTCGAACGCCCGGTTCCCGAAACGATCGAGCGACGTGATCTCCTCGACCGCCCGACGCGTGGTCGGACCGTATGTACCGCGCGGCCAGCCGACAGGAACGACCGCGACCGGCTCGACGTTGAGCGGAAGTCCGAGCGCGCGCCGGGCCGCGATCCTGTTCCACAACGGCAGCGTAGTTAGGGCTGCGCCCAGACCTTCCGCGCGCGCCGCCAGCAAGAAGTTCTGCACGGCGGGATAGATCGAGCCGTACCGCGACGACCGATACAGCCACGGCCCGGGCCACGAAACACCGCGCAGACAGAACACGACGAGCGCCGGGATGTCGTCCCAGTGCTCGACCTGATGCGACACCGCATCGACGATCTTCTGGTTCCGGCTGGTCGCGCGCAGCGCGTAACGGGCGCGCACCAGCCACGTCCACGCGAGTTTGTTCTGCCGGCCGAGCGCGGCCTTCACGGCGCGATCGCGCACGACGATGAACTCCCAGCCTTGGGTGTTTCCACCCGTCGGCGCTTTCACCGCCAGACGCAGACACCGCAGGATCACGTCGTCGTCCACCGGATCGGTCCGCAAGCGCCGGATCGCACGCTGCGTGGAGATCGCTTCTTCGAGGTCCACGCTACAACCCGAACTCGCCGCGCATCGCCTGCGCGGAACGACGGGCAAGCACCTTCACGCCTTCTTCGAGCCGCGCGAACTCGGGATGATCGGTCACCCCGCCCAGGAACCTACGGTACGAGCCCTCCATGATGATCGCGATCTTCCAACCGGCGAGCGCGATGTACCACGCGATGTCGGTCGGATCCACGCCACTGCCCTTGACGTATCGCTCCAGCATCTCGCGCCGACGCAGGAACCCGTCCTGGTCGGTGACCGTAGCGACGGACAGACCGAACTGCTCGTCGCCCGGGTCGAACCAGAAGTACAGCATCCACCCAAGATCGGCGAGCGGATCGCCGAGCGTGGACATCTCCCAATCGACGACCGCCACGATCCGAACCGGAGGCTCCGGCGCGAGGATCACGTTGTCGAGCTTGTAGTCGCCGTGCACGATGGAATGACTCGGCGTCACGGGCACGCGCGCCGCGAGCCACGCCCCGACCTCGTCGATCTCGGGGATGTCACGGAACTTCGCGAGTTCCCACAACTGGTTCATCCGGCGTAGCTGCCGCCCCAGATACCCCTCGGGCTTGCCGAAGCCCTCGAGCTCGACCGCGCGATAATCGACGGCGTGCAGATCGACGAGCGTTTCGACCAAGGCTTCGCTCATGCGCGCGCGCTCCTCGGGCGCATCGAGCTCTGGAGGCACCTCGCTGCGGACCACGCGACCTGCCACCGGCTCCATCAGGTAGAAGTTCGCACCGATCACCGACTCGTCGGTGCACAACGACAGCGGCTTCGGAACGGGAACTGGGGCGTGATGGTCGTGGAGCGCGCGCATCACCCGGTACTCCCGCCTCACGTCGAACGCGCTCGGGGGCAGGTCACCGCGCGGCGGACGCCGCAAGACGAGACGCCACCCGTCGCCCCGGACCATGTAGGTCAAACATGATTGACCCGCCCCGAGCCGTTCGAGCTCGAAGAGACCGGAGGATCCTGGATGGTGCTCGGCGAGGTACCCCGCGAGCCCTTCGGGATCGACGGGTTCCTTGTCCTGCGCTTCCGTCGTCGTCACGGTCCGCACAGGATGCCCCATCCAGCCCGCCCAGGTCGAAACGCTGAGTGTTTCCCCTCCATGCCAGCGGGTACAGGTCGAGGGTGACCCGGAACGTATGCGGGAAGGAGAAGGCGCATGGATAGTGAAACCGCGCGGTCGGATAGGCCTGCACTCGCCGCTTCATTGATGACGGCGGGGGGAGCGGTAGTCGTGATCGCGACGTTCATGTCGTGGTTCTTCTTGCGCTCTGGGCTCGAAGAGGGATCGATCAAGGGCGCCGACATCTCCGTCGGGTTCGGCGTATTGCTGATCGCCGCCATCGCCACGATCCTCGGCATGGTGCATTGGGCCCGGGCGGAGACCTCGAGCGGAAAGGTAACGGCCATCCTCGTGATCGTGTTGTTCGCCATCGTGGGGGTGCTCTCCGTCTACGCCATCGTGGCTCCCGCCGACGCGCTCGCGACGTTCGCAGCCGCCGACGTTAGCGAACAGGTCGCCGTGTGGGACACGGTCCCCGAAGAGTCATTGCGTCAGGCCATCCTGGCCGGTGACGTGTCGGTGGTGACCGAGCCCGGGCTGTACGCCATCGCCGTTGGCGCGGCCGTCGGCCTGTTCGGAGGGATCGTCGGGCTCGTGCGGGCGCGCGGCGCGCATCGACGAGTCGTCCTTGCATCCCGCGAGCGCCCGGAGAAGCAGGACGAAGCGCACGAGCACGCCGCTGCCGAGCGCTCAGCCTGAGACGACTTCGCGTGTCGCACGGGGGATCGGTGCGAGGTTCTCGGTCAGCTTATGCGCGCTTCGAAGACCTGCTGCGGCGCGGTGAGCATGGCCGGATCGAGATTGTGCACCCGGTGGAGGATCTGCCGGTACTGCATGTCGAAAGGCTCCTCCGACTCCACCAGCCCATTGATCGCCTTCGCGATGTCATCCGCCTCGAGGAACACGATGGCGATCGATCCGTTGGAAACCGGCTGATGCCACACGATCTCTCGCTTGATCCCGAGCGCGCGACGCGAGTCCTCGTACCGCTTCCGCTCCGCGCTCGAGAACGACGCAAGGAACAGGATGTGTTCGTCGGCCTTCCCCGGGCCGAGCGGTAGTGCGAGCGCGATGGCCTGCATGCCCGGCACCTCCTTCCTGCTCCCCATGACGGGCCTGCTTCATGATTGAAACAGCCAAGCTCTCCCCGCGACAGGAAATCCCTAGGGAAACGCGCGGGTGACCTATCTCTCGGACACCCAAGGCGCCAGCTGAAAGCACCAAAGCGGTCATCGCGGCGCCGGTGTGACCAGCAACTCCCCGCGCAGGATCGTGACGGCGTGGCCCGTGAGGCGAACGCGGTTCCCATCGACGCGCGCGCGCACCGTTCCTCCCCGTGCGCTCGCCTGATACCCCACCACCTCGAGCCGCCCGAGCCGTTCGGCCCAGAAGGGAGCGAGGACGCAGTGAGCGGCTCCGGTCACGGGATCTTCGTCGAGACCCGCGCTCGGCACGAAGAAGCGGGACACGAAATCGGTGTCGCGCGCGGATGCAGTGACGATCACCCCTTGTTCACGCAGGGATGCCAGGACGCGGAGGTCGGGCGTGAGCGCGCGAACCGCCTCTTCGGACGCGAGCTCGAACAGCCACCCCTGCCTGCAGGTGAACGCCGCAACGATCGGTGCTCCTATGGCGTGCGCAAGCTCGGTGGGGACGTCGGCCCCGAAGGGTGGGTCGGACGGGAGCGACAACTCGATCGCGTCCGAGGCTCGGACGGCGACTAGTTCGCCGCTGCGCCGCGTATGGAACACCGCCTCATGAGCGTGGTCGAGCCTGCCGGTCTCCCAGAGCGTGTGTGCCGTGGCGAGCGTGGCATGCCCGCACAACACAACTTCCGTCGTCGGGGTGAACCATCGAAGATCGAAGCCCGACCCCGTCGGGACCGCGAACGCGGTTTCCGACAGGTTCATCTCGGCGGCGACCGCCTGCATCCAGGGTTCCGGCGCCGGTCGGTCGAGCAGGCAGACCGCGGCCGGGTTCCCTCGGAACGGTTCGTCCGTGAATGCATCGACGATGGCGATGGGTATGCCCATGGGATCCTCCCCGGGGCACCCTATCGCGCGCGGTTCAGCGAGAACGGCCAAGGAACAGGTGCGGGTTGAAGTAGCGACCCCTGCGGCGGATCTCGAAGTGAAGGTGCGGCCCGGTCGAGTGTCCGCTGGAACCACATGCGCCGATCCACTGATGCTTGCCGACCCGCTGCCCGGAGCTCACCCCGATCCACCGCAGATGTGCGTACAGCGTCGACCACCCGTTGGCGTGCGCGATGACGATCGCTCGGCCGTAGATGGACACCCTCCCGGCCAAGATCACGTGGCCTCGTTTCGACGCGCGGATAGAGCTCCCAGGGGCGCACGCGATATCCAGGCCGTGATGGAAGCCTCCCGGACGATGGCCGAACCTCGACGTGTACCACCCCTGCGCCGGGTGGGCGAACCCGAGTCGACGTTCGCGCGGAACCTTGTGACGTCGGCCCGGACGATGTCGGGACTTCGATCGTCGAGCCGTGGCCGCGGGTTCCTTCGTTTGCTGGTCCTTGGTGCCCTCACCGTTGGAGACCGATGAGGCGCTCGCCGTCACGTGGCGTGATCTCCGCACCATCGCGCACCCCATCACCAGAAGCTCGAGCGAGCGCCGCTCCCACCGTTCGCGCGCATCCCGGCGAGCGCGCTCGTGGACCCGACGCTGGTGCGCGAGGCGAACCTTGGCTCGTTCGTGCCAGCCTCCGTGCATACGGTGCCGGCGCCCAGACGCGCGGACCTGCCTGAGCCTTCGATGCGCCCTGTGATGAGCAAGCTCTCTCGTCTTTCGAAGACGCTCCTTCGAGCGCTCCGCTTGTCTCGTGAGGGCTTGTCCGGATACAAGTGATCGCGCGCCATCCGGACACTCGAGGTTGGCCCGCACCGGCATCGCTTCGATCGGGATGCGTGGCTCTCCGGGCGGGACCTCCGATGGATATCGCCGCAGGGTGGGTCCACCTCCCAGCGTGGGCTGGAAGGCGGCGGCGGCGACCAACGCCGTGGAGATGGCGGCGACAACGGTCATCGCCACCAGCCGATATCGGATCGCACGGATCGTGAGCGCGCGCGGGCGCGCGCCCTCGGCGCTCTTCAAGGATCAACCCCGCAGAATCGTGTCCCTGCCACAGCCCGGACGGCTGTGAGGAAGCCTCTTGTTACCGGACCACGTTGGGGTGCGCCAGGGTGATCTCTTCCACGTGGGATGGAATTACTCTCCCTTCACAGGGCGAACCCGTCTACCCCTTGACAGCGACTGGGACTAATGAGTACAAAGGGTATGTCCCGCCCGGAATGGGCCATGGGTCCTTTTATGGTCGGGACGTCGGAGGAGCAGACGCTTCCTCCGGGGCTTGGAGGGGGGTCTCCATGAAGCGCAGCGCGCTTTCATTAATCGTTCTGCTGTCCATGCTGTCCATGTTCGCCGGCGTGGTTCCCGCACATGCGGCCAGCACCATCGGAGAGTTCGAGATCGACGGCAACACGCCGGACGACACCGGACCCGGCGATCCGCTCGACTGGGAGACAGCGATCGAACCTGCGGTCGACGGACGGATCGATTTCACCGACGCAGTCGGGGGCAACGACGACATCTTCAGCGGCGGCTCGAAAGAGCTGCAGCCCGGAGGCTGGGTCTGCGCGATCGGCTCGGCGCCTGCCAAGGACGATATCGCCACCGGTTCCATCGCGTTCCGTGTGATCAACGGCGACCAGTGGGTATACGTGAACTTCACGCGCGCAAGCGCCAAAGGCGACGCACACATGGACTACGAGTTCAACCAGTCCAACGAACCCAACCCGTCCTGCCCCGAGCTGCCGGTGCGCACACCCGGCGATGTGTTGATCACGTTCGACACCGAAACAGGCAAGCAGAAGAAGGACCTGTTCGTCCGCGCATTCACGTGGCAGGGCGACGCGTCCAAGGGCACCTTCGTCGAGCAAGGCGTCGGCCAGCAGGGCGTGACCTGGGACGCCGCCGCGAGCGCGGACAACCTGTTCGGCGAGGCCGCTCTGAATCTGACCGACACGATCGGCGACATCGACTGCGATGATTTCGCCAGCGCGTTCATGAAGACGCGCGCGTCCACGTCGATCAGCGCCGCACTGAAGGACCGGACGCGGGCCGAGCCGGTTGATGTGGGTCGGTGCCCAGATTCTGACCTACACAAGGCAGTCCGCAATGTCAGCGATTCCGGGTCCTTCGGCACCAGCACCACCGCAGTTCCTGGCGACGTCATCGAGTATCAGCTGACGGCGCACAACCACGGAAACGCAGAGGCTACCAACGTCGTCATCACCGAGGAGGTGCCGGAGCGCTCCACCGTGACGGCCTGTGGCGGCGATGCCCAGCCCGATGGAGGCTGTCCGACGGGCGCCGGTCCGGGGACCATCATGACGTGGACGATCGCGTCGATCCCTGCGGGTGGCGAGGCCGTGGTGACGTTCCGCGTCCAACTCGATGCAACGTTCCCGGCGGGCGAAACGGTGATCTCCAACATCGCGACGATCACATCGGACGACGAGGAGCCCGAAGATTCCAACGAGACCACGGTAACCGTCGTGGCCGCAGCGGCCTTCGAACGCGACAAGGAAGTCTCGACCGACGGCGGCGAAACGTTCCACGACGGTGCCTCGGTGACGTTCGGCGACTCGGTTATCTACCGGATCACCGTCACGAATGACGGCAGCGCTCCTGGCTCCACCACCGTGGTGGACGATTACGACGCGGATCACATCACGGTCTCGGACATCAACCCTGCACCCGATTCGCATGACACCGTCAACGGAGTGATCACCTGGAACACGGGGACTATCGAACCCGGCGCATCCACGGTCTTCACATACACCGGCACATTCGACAAGCCGTTCTCCCCTGGCGACGACGAGTGCGAAGCCGGTGGTTTCTTGGTCCGGAACACGGTCACCGTGGCCGGCGAGACGGACAGCGTGGATGTGTGCGTTGCAGCCGAGCCTGCGTTCGAAGACGACAAGCAGGTATCCACCGACGGTGGCGCCACCTTCTCCGATGGACCGGTGACCGTCGACTTCGGGGACTCGGTCATCTATCAGATCGAGGTCGAGAACGTCGGGAGCGGCCCGGGCTCGACGACCGTCCACGACGATTTCGACGAGGATCGCGTGTCGGTGTCGAACATCTCCAACGGTGGCGAGGTCGTCACTATCGACGGCAACCAAGTGATCGAGTGGACGCCCTCGGATATCGGTGAGATCGCGGCCGGTGACTCGGTGTTCCTCACCTACACGGCAACCTTCGACAAGGCGTTCGAAGAGGGCGATCCCGAATGCCCGACCGGCGGCTTCCTGGTCGAGAACCTCGCGACTGTCGAGGGTGACAGCGATTCGGTCGACGTCTGCGTGAACGCCGAACCCGATCTGCAGCCGGACAAGAAGGTCTCCACCGACGGCGGGACCACGTTCACAGACGGACCCGTCACGGTGCAGAGCGGTGATTCCGTGATCTACCAGATCACCGTCACCAACAACGGCGACGCACCCGGCTCGAGGACGGTCAGCGACGATTACGAAGCCGATCACGTGACCGTGTCCAACATCACGCCGCCGCCGACGACCCACGATGAGGTCGCCGGCATCATCACCTGGACCAGCGACGTGCTCGACCCGGGTGCGTCGCAGACCTTCTCGTACACCGCGACGTTCGACAAGCCCTTCACCGACGCCGATCCCGAGTGCCCAACCGGCGCCTTCCTGGTACAGAATCTAGTGACGGTGGAGGACGACCAGGACTCGGTGGACGTGTGCGTCGAGGCCGAGCCCGACCTGCAGCTCGAGAAGTCGGCCGAGCTGACCGGCTCGAGCCCCGGCGACACGATCACCTACCAGATCGACTACCGCAACGACGGGACAGCGGCCGCGACCGGGGTTGTGATCCACGAGGATATGCCGGAAGGAACGACGTTCTCGTCCTGCAGCGACTCCTGCACCGAGAACGGCGATCCGGTCACAAGCGTGGACTGGAACATCGGGACGATCCCGGCCGGTGGGAGCGGATCCGTGACGCTGACGGTCACGATCGCGGACAACGTGGGTTGTGAGGTCTGCAATACGGCCACGGCCACCGCGACGAACCAGGCCGGCGAGATCCGCTCGACACCCGATCCGCTGTGCATCGACACCACGCCGGGTCCGCGCCCCGATCTCGCCAACGCGAGCGGCTCAGCGCTGGGGGCCCACATCGAGGTGCCTCCCCTGCTGAACGAGGACATCTCGCAGGCTGCGAGTTCGCAGAGCGGTGTGGGGTCGGATGGGGCCAGCGATGAGCTGCTGAGCCTCGCTGCACTCGGCATCCCGGAGGACGTACTCGCAGCCAGCGTCCTCAGCACCACCTCGACCAGCACCGTGACGGCCGACCCGGCACAGGCCCGCGCGCTGTCGACCGCGACAGCCGTCGGCGTCAACGTGCTCGACGGCATCGTCACGGCTGACCTGGTCCGGGGTGTGGCCGACGCGACTGCGACGGGTGACAGCGTCAATGCCTCCACCGTGGGAACCACGTTCAAGAACCTCACGGTGGATCCCGACGGCACGGGTGGTGAAGAACCGATGCTCGTGAACGACGTGAACCCGAACACCACGATCACGCTCGCACCGGACATCTTCGGTGCCGGCGCGCGCGTGGTGCTGTTCGAGGAGTCCAAGACGACCTCGGCACCCGCGATCGGTCAGCTGTCGGGGGGAACCTACGCGGCGGATGCGAGCGTCAACGCGATCCACGTGGTCATCCCGTTGCTGGGCATCGACATCATCGTGTCGCAGGCGATCGCGCATGCGGACTTCCCGCAGACGACGTTGTGTGAGGAGGTCGCCGGTCAGCGGGTGTCCGGGCACGCCTACACCGCGAGCCTGACGCTCGACCCCGACCTGGTGGGTCTGCTCGAGGGCTACGTCGAGATCCCCTCGACGGGCGGAGCCGACCATCAGCACGTGGACCACCTGAAGATCCCCCAGAGCGGGGCGACGGTGAACCTCGGGGCGTCGGACACCGACGCCGTGGGCTCCATCGCGGATCCGTCGGTTTCGACGGCGCACGCGTACGCCGCGGTGGCCAGCGTTTGCCTGCTGAAGGAGGCGGGTGCCTGCACCATCGGTGCGGACGCGGTTCGATCCGAAGCGTCGAGCACGGCGGACGCCCTGGGGGCTTCCTCCTCGGATGCCGGCACGACCTTCTTGAATCTCGTCATCGGGGGAACTCCGATCGGCGGAGTTGCCCCGGCGAACACCCTGATCGAGGTTCCCGGCGTGGGCTTCGTGATCCTGAACGAGCAGTTCTGCACCAGTCCGACCGGCGGTTTGGCGCCTTCGTGCGCCGACCCGATGGCGACCGGCCTGACGGTGCGCGCGATCCGGCTCGTGATCACCGCCGACATCATCGGTGGGCCGCCGCCGGGAGCGGAGCTCATCGTGGCGGAGGCGCATTCCGACGCCTTCTACAACGCGATTCCGTAGGGAGTATCAGGACGCCGAACGAGCCCGGGCGATCGCCCGGGCTCGTTCCACGTTTGGGATCAGGTCTCCTGAACCCATCCCATCCAAGGCAGGCTGCCTATCGCATTCGGTGCCGTGCTGCTTCCGCCGACGCCCGGATCAGACCACGGCTCGGAGCAAGGCCGCCAGTCCCGACGCTGCGGCGAACGTGAGAACGGCAGGCCCCAGCCAACGCCGATCGAGGAAGCGCGCGATCGTGCGACTCACGAGCAGTCCGGTCGCCAACGCCGGGACGAGCGCGGCAGCAACGAGGAAGTGCTCCCACCGCAATCGGTCCGCGATCACCAGCCCGGCCAGCGCCAGGACGAGCGCGACGAGGAAGGCCAACGCGAGCGTGGAGCGCAACTGCGGCCCCGGCCGACGGTGATACAGCAGCGCGATAGGCGGGCCACCCGTACCCGAAACGGTGTTGATGAGCCCCGAGGCGATACCCGCCGCCACCTTCACCGGATGCCCGTGGTGCTCCTTCGCGGGACGGATCGCGCTGAGGCCCGCCATCCCGATGATCGCCACCCCGAACACCGCGCCGACCGAGGCGGTCGGCATCGTCGCCATGATCACTGTTCCACCACCGGTGCCGATGACGAGGCCTCCGATCAGTGGGCGGAACCCCGCGAGGTCGGCGTGCGCGCGCTCGCGCCACGCCACCGCGACGTTCAGCGGCACCGACAGCAGCAAGACCGTCGCCGGCAGAGCGGCTGGCTCGATCAGGGCGAGCGCCGGGGCCGACACGAGCGCGAAGCCGAAGCCGACCGAGCCCTGCACGAGCGCGCCGACCGCAACGGCGACGGCGACGAGGATCAACTCGGGAGTGCTAAGGAGAGGCACGGCAGGATGGTACCTGCGACGGTGTCTCTCAACGCGTCTCGCGCCACCGCAGGAATGCGCGCTCGCTGAGGTCTTCCAGATCTGATGCCATCACGCCAAGAGGCGACATGGAGTAAACGACACTCCGCACGATGACCGTACGGGTGATGCCTCCCCGGTAGGACCGTCGCTTACCGTGGTCGTGCGAGAGCCGGCCCACCTCACTGATCCCCTCGTCCCCTCCGACGCGCAGGCCGACGGCACCGTTGAACGGTTCCTCATCCCAGATCGACAGCGGCAGGAGGGCAAGCTTCGTCGGTTCCCACCAAAGGAACGCGTGGTGGTCCCACGCCACGTTCGCCTCTCCCCCTCCCAGATCCATCTGGTGTAGTCGAGCCGGATGCGCTGGATCCGACACGTCGAACAGCGATGCCTGCGCACCGCGCATCCGGCCGCGCGCGCTCACGTCCTGACCGATGCCCAGCAGCAAACCGTCCCCAACCGGATGCAGGTACGAGGAGAAACCCGGGATCTTCAACTCGCCGAGGACTTCCGGCTGCCCGGGGTCGGTCAGATCGATCACATACAAGGGGTCCACCTGCCGGAACGTGACGACGTAGCCTCGATCCTGGATGAACCGCACGGCATAGATCCGCTCGTTCTTGCCCAGCCCGTCGGCCATCCCGATCTGCTCGAGCCGGTCGCCGTCGGCGCGCAGTGTCACGACCGCGCTGACCGTGCGCGCGCGCTTGCCCGGCTCGAGCCTGGTCGTGGCAACGCGAAGCACGCCGTCGTGCTCGGACATCGCGAACTGGTTCAAGATCCAGCCCGCGACCTTGCCCGAGGCCCGATGCTCGATGTTGGCCGGGTCCCGCGTATCGAACATGTGGATCTGTGTCCGCTCTGCCCGGCCGAGGTGAACCTGCGACCACGGATGGGTCGCCACGTAGAGGTTGTCCGCGGACGCGTAGACCTCGTCGGCATCGGCGTTGATCGATGCCGCGCCAACGATCTCGGCTCGAGCCGCATCGATCGCGACCACCGATGTCGTACCGAGCCCCGACTGCAGACGCGGACGGTGAACCTCTTCGCACGGAACGATCGGCTGAGGATCGGATGCGCTGCCGGCTCGATGCACCCGGTAGTCGGGGAACCAGTGCGAGAGTTTCGAACGATCGACGCGCGCGCGGTTGCGCTGGATGGCACGCATAAAGGCGGGCCCGGTCCAGTCTCTCGGTTGCTTGAACTCGAGCCCGGCCACGGCCGACCGGAGCACCAGGCGCGCGATACCGCCGTTCTCGCGCGCGGCCACGTAGGACCCTTCCATCTCGATGCGCGCGACCTGCCTCATCGTGTCGCCATCCATCTCGATGACCGTGACCGATGTACGAGATGGATCCGACAGCACCTCGCGTGCCTTCTTCCGCCAAACGTGCTGCGTGGAGATGACCAGCGCGCGATCGTCGACAATCAGCATCTGATGTCCGTAGCCGGGGATCCTGATCGAGCCGGCAGGCTGAGGATCCGTCTCGTCGGAGACATCGACGCGGAACAGCCGCCTCCCATGGAGCGCGAGAAGGAGGTCGCCATCGGTCTTCACCGTGTCCGGCTCGTCGATCCCGCCTTCTTGGACGTTGGTTCCCGACACGCCTTCAGAGGGCGCCGGGACGGGGGCCGACAGGGCGTCCGCGGTCACCATCCCCGCTCCCGGCTCGGAGAGATCACCGTGGCCATAGCCGATCGAGCCGTACTCGAAGCCGTACGGCCCGACCAGCTTGCGCGCGCGCTTGCGGATGTCGTCGAGGAGCGCTTCGCAGGAATCGAAGCGGACCAACGCCCCGGGAGGGGGAGCCTTGGCGCCCAGGATCGGCGGTTCTTGTTGGCGGACGACCCTGGGCGCAGGGGAGCTCGACGCGCGCGCGCGGGAGGCGCTGCGGGGTTGCATCGGCGAGGTGCACGCGCTCGCGAGGAGGGCCACGAATGCCAGGGCAAGCGCAGAGCCGCGGAGCGTCGGCGGAGCTTTCATGCCCCGTTGGTGGACCGATTCGTCCCGAATCAATCGGGCACCGACGGTCCTCGGCCGAGAAGCCGTCGGCCTCCCCTGCCGGTTCACCTATGTTCACGGAAGCAACCGGTGATATCGCGCGAGCGGCAAGCCGTTCGGGGCGTGCATGAACTCTCCAGCATCCTTCCACCCCCGCGAACCGTAGAACGCACGCGTCCTGTTGTTCCCTTCGATCACCCAAAGCTCGGCCCGCGCGAAGGACTCGGCGAGCGCCGCAACCGCGGCATCGTGCAAGGTCGATCCAACGCCGGCTCCCCACGCGTCAGGCTCGACGTACAAAGACCTGAGTGCGCCCAGGGAATCATCGACCTCCGATGGTCCCGCCTGGGCAAACCCAACCGCGATCCCGCTTCGCTCGGCGACCCAGGTGTGCACGGATGGTTGTGCGTCGAGGAAGCCTCGCGTCCACTGCTCTTCCGCTTGCTCGACGCTGTCCATCCAGAACCACTCTCGTGGGTAACCGCCTGGATAGCCCTCGTCGAGGGAACGGCGTTCGGCTCGGTACCATGCCTCAGCCATCGCACGCACGTCGGTGGACATGGGTGCGCGCAGAACGATCACAGCCGGGACTCTCTCATTCTCGTCATCCCGCGGAGCCGATCCGCGCAAACTCTGGGACTTACGAAGACTTCTATCGATCTGGTCGTGGTCACTCTATCGTCGGCTCGGAAAGAAGCCGGACGAGATACACCTGGTCGTGAAACGCCCCTTCCACCAGCCGTGCGTCGCGTTCCAATCCGTACCGTTCGAAGCCCAGATCATCCAGGAGGGACAGAGCCGCGATACTGCTGGTTGGAACAACGGCTCGAAGTTGTCGAATGCCTGCCTTCCTGGCCACGACGATCATTTCGGTGACCAATCGCCGCCCCACTCCCCGGCCTCGATACGGCCGCGCGACGTAGAAGCCCCAGAGCCCCGCCTTGTGCGACACGGAGCGCCGTTGCTCGCGATTCATGCCGAGCAGGCCGATCGGTCCGTCGGTCCCGAGCCACGCCCCCAGGACCGGCGAGTCCGGTCTATCCGGGCCGACATGCGCCTCGAGGGTTGAACGAGGCGCGTCTCTCCATGCGTCCGCATCGGTCGTGAATGCGGCAGGGAACTCGATCAAGCCCTCCAAACGCAAGGCGGAGTAGCGCTCGAAGTCGCCCAAGCTCAGTCGGCGCACGTCCAGCGACGCAGACTCTGTCTCTCCCATCACGACGCACATCCTTCAGCACCGGTTCTCCGTCGGTCTCCCACGCATCGGTGGCCGAATGAGATTCCCTTCACGCCCCGATCAATGCATTTCGGTTCAGCAACCCTGGCGATCACCCGCCGACGAAGTCGGTCGGGTCCAACGCCGAGCTGGGCGGCGGGTCGAACACGTAACACTAGTCGCCGGTACGAGGTATCGCGAGCAAGGACGCGTCGAGCATGCCTAAGCCCAGGTCTCCTGGATGTGCGCGGCCATCTTGGCGATGCCCTCGTTGTTGTGCGGCCAGTCCTTGCGGCTCATGGGCTTTCGCTGCGTCGCCATACCCACGCCCCAACTGTAGGCCTCGTGGATGAGCTGCCGGTGAGCGATGGCGTCGTCGAGTCGGTCCAATTCCGCGGGCTTGAGCGTCACATGCTTGGTGTAAGCGCCCATGATGGCATCGGTCCACTCAGGGTTGAAGGTCTTGCCGGCCGCGCAGGCGACAAGCAGCAGGCCGAGGCCGAGGATCCGCGGCCCATAGCCCGCGCCGGCCCAATCGATCGGCACCAGCTTCCCGCCTGAGGAGATCGAGTTCACGCATCCCGGGTCCGGATGGATGAGCGCCTTCGGCATCGAAGAGAAGCCTTGGGCCTTCTGCAACCCCGCGGACAGGCCATCCCAGGCCTTGTCCGTGCCACGGAACGCGGCCGCTTGCAAGCAAGCGCGCGCCGTTTCGATCTCGCTTCCGACAGTGCAGTCCACGGTGTAGAGGTGCAGTCCGCCGGCTTCACGCCGCACGGCCTTCGGGGCGCCCGTCATCGTGTGCAGTCGAGCGAGGAGATCGGCGAGCTTGCGTTGGTTGGCTGTGTTCGGCTTCGGCTTCGGGCCCGCGATGAAGCGGGTCACGAGGACACCTTGTCCCTCGTGCACCGACACGTCGGCGATGCAGCGCTCGGCCGGGTAGTCCTTCGACTCCAGGAATCGCAACACCGCTGCGTCCCCCTTCACGTCGGCGACCGGACGGTCCGACGGGAACACGCGCGCGATCCAAGGCCCACCTTTTGCGAGATCGACGCGGAACACGCCGTGATCGAGCTGCTTCATGGTGTTGACCTTCACGCCGTATGCGGAACCGAGGTGGTCGGGCAGGCGGTCCAGGCCGGCCCGAGGTCCCCACACGCGGTTGATGACGGTCCCGAGCGGATCGGGCGCCGCCGAGATCGCGATCGTGGCCCTGGTGATGAGCCCAGACGACCCGACGGTGATCGACACCGCGGCGCTGTGGTACGCGGCCTTGGGATCGAAGTGGCTCAAGACCTTCACGACGTCACCCGACACGATCGGTTCCAGCCAGGTTCCCGTCTTGAACATGGACTTTGTCGGCGCGGTCTTGAACCAGTTCAGCACTGCTTCCTTCCCGACCAGGTTCGTCGTCCGGACGTCGTCGTCGAGCACCTCCGCCAACGCCTTGAGCGGCGTGACTCCGGTCGATGACATCGCCGCCGTCCAGCGCGCGGCGATGGCGATTCGCTCCTTCTTGGTCAGTGCATGCGTAGACATGAAGACCTCCTCAGCCCCTCGCGCGCGCCCGCGCTGACGCACGCCAACGCCACGGGCGATGACCTCCTCGGACTCGATGGGGCCGACGAACTCGAAGTGCACACGGGGGCCGTACCGTGGGGCAGGGACACCAACTCGTCGGGATAACGATTCTGCTAGTCAGCGGCGCCGAGTCGCGCTTGCGCGATCGGCGTCCGTTGCACGCGCGAGGCGAAGCCGAGCGTCGGGTCAAACGCGAGTTATGCCGTTCCGATCTCATCACATCACATCTTGTTCCCATTGATGCGTCTCAGCAGGAAAGGCAGCTCCTTCAACGACTGTATCGAATAGGCAGACTCCGCCTGTTGATGCGCTACAAACTCGTTGTGCACCTTGATCGTGCGAATTCCAGCGGCCTCAGCAGCCGCTAGGCCACGCTTTGAGTCTTCAATGACGACGGCGTTGTCCGGCGTGATTCCGAATCGTTGGAGACCAGTCTCATAGGGTTCGGCGTGGGGTTTCCCTCGATCGTAGTCCTCACGACACAACACAAAGGCCATGCCGTTCAGCAACGTTCGCTCACGGTGGATCAGCTCAAAGTCCCGCCGCTTGGAGGTCGTGATTACAGCCATCTGGAAGCGCTCGTGGAGTTCCTCCAGCACCTCGGCCACCCCCGGAATATCGATATCCTCACGCTGCAGGTAGCACTGGTAGCGATCATCTCGCCACGCACGCGCGGCATCAATCTCAGCCTCTGTTGCACCCCTGTCCGCGGCACCGGACCAATTGGACTTGCCATCCACCAGGTGCTGCTTGTAGTCATCAAAGGTCATGATGACGTCCAGTCTTGCGAGCGCTTCGCGGGTGGCCTCGAAATACCATTTCTCGGTGTCAACGAGAACACCATCATGATCAAACAGCAGATGCGTGATCATTGTGTCGCCTCGCATCGGTCGCATTACTAGGTATCGATGTGATGACCCCTCTTGCAGAGTCTTGCCCTGGTTCTCGAACCCATCTAGATCTTCAACCTCGCGCATCGCCAGTTCCAGGGGTCCGCCTAACACCCTGGGCTTCACCCGCCGCGTGGTGAGCGTGGCGAATCCGCGGGTGGGGTGCAGCCGCGAGTTCTAAGGCGAGTACTAGCGGTTCGCATCAATGAACTCCTCGATAAGGCGGGCGCGGTCATGAAGGCCCCGACGACGAGTCGCGGAAAGCTGGAGAGCCAGCGGAGGGACCCGGACCGTTGCTCCGTTCCAGTTTATCGACTCGCGCTGTCTCTCTGCGACTGGCCCGAAGTCACTCGGCTCCGCTGAGTCAACCCATTCGTACACACCCGCTACCCACTCCACCCGAGCACCCATGAATGCCCTCGCGAAGAATCGAGCGATGAACTCCTCGCTCTCCTGCGGCGGTTCGACGATGAATTGCTCGAACAGTGAGTTCGCGCGGGGGAAGGCCGCCTCGGTCACCACTATGTCGACATCCTTCGGCTCAATCCTGATCCCACGGACCGCCAAGGCAGTACTGCCAACAAGCCACCAATCAGTCTCCGAGCCCGCGACGCTCATGAACCGCTGCAGTGCGGTCTGCCACGGTGTTGGATCCCGTCCAGCCAACTGCCTGACCATGTTCTCTAGCGAGCCTTGAAAGCGTCCGAGGATGTCCAAGAGATCAGGATGGCCCAGGTCGAAGCGCCTTTCGAAACCACCTTCGATGGGCGTGAACTCGAATCCTGCCATCTGCGGTGCAAGGGAGGGATCAACGTCGCTAACGATGACACTGACGTAATCATCAGCCTCCTGCAGGACAGACCTCATCGCCGATCACCGGTCAGGCCCAAACGCATGACAACACGCCGCGGCGTGGGCTGGCGCACACGTCTGAACCCACACGATTCAAAGACCTGCTCCCTCCCCAGGTACTCATCCGCCGAAGGTTTCCCCACCAGCGGCCAACCTTCAACAGCCTTCGCGCCATAGCTTCTCGCCAACTCCACAGCGCCCTTGAGCAACGCCCGTGTGATCCCCTGACGCCGCGCTCCAACTCTGACGAAGAAGCAGGGCACTAGCCACACTTCAGAATCCTCACCTGGATCCCTCTCCCTAAGGATGGTGGCTCGAGGTGAGATGGCTGGACCGTAGCGATCTCTGGGCCCGACGGCACACCATCCGACCGGCAGTCCATCCTGGTAGGCAAGCAGCCCAAGGGGTGGATCGGCGGTCTGCGTCAGCTCTTCGAAAACAGCCCGATTGCCGCCCGAGCCACCTCTCACGTACGCCGACCGCTTCCTGATGAACGCCATACACCAGCACCCGTTCGTCGTGTTGTTGCTTTCGAACAGATCGGCAAGATCAGGTAAGCGTTCGCTGGTTACTGGATGGACGTCCATGTGCGCACCCCGCCATCACCACTTCGTCGTCCCGACCCTAACGCGCATGTCCGTAGAACGGCTAGGGATCTCAGCAGCCCAGACCGAGCCCATCACAACGCCAAGCTGCTCATCCGACGCTACGGCGACAGCTGGGTCTGCTGCAGATCCGAGTTGTACCGCCGACGACCAGATCCGGTCCATCAAAATCAACGGGTCAACTCGCTGACCGAGCGGCGCCGACCCGCGATTGTCAGCCACACCCCGTCATCGTTCGAGGGCAGCATCGCCGGACGCGGATCAACTGGCAGCGGACCCGGCAGCTCCACCTGCTCTACCAGGGCCGCACCCTCGGCCCGCTCAGCCTCGTGAACCTCAAGCAGCGTCGCCACTCCCGGACGGGCTAGCCACGCCGTGCGCGTCCGGGCCAGGTCCTGCAGGCACGCGGGAACGAGGAGCCACCCGCGCACGCAACCGAGGAACTCTCGCAGGTCGGGGACGTTGATCGCCATGTGATGCAGACCCGCACCTCGCTTCGCGAGCGCGCGAGCGTACGGACTCTGCCCGTTGGTTGGCTCCATGAGGAGCAGTCGCCCCAATCCAACTCCCAAGTAGACCTCCCGCGTTCCTTCACTCGGGAAGGCCTCTATCGGACCAGCCTCCAGCCAGTCGAGTCGCTCCAAGACTGGCTCCAGACGGCGAACGACGAGAGCAACGTGGTCGAGCGGATCGCCCACAATCTCACCTCTCAAGAACTAGGAATCATTCCGCGCACACTGCAGGATAGGGATCCGCCACCGTACTCCCGGTCGGTACAACGACTTGGCGCGTCAGCGGCCGGACGCCGAAGGCGCACGGCCCGTTGCACGCGCGAGTTCAACGGCTCCCTTCCATGTTCATGTACGCCTCCAGGTCCCTTCTCGTGCTTACCGAAAGATCGAGCTGAAGTGCCCGTTGCGCATCAACCCAATCGAAGCCTGCGCTTTCGGTAACAACCAACGACGATGCCTCGTTCAGAGCGCTGACCTCGAAGACGTGCCGATGCCGGGAGGTGCGAGGATTGACGTAGCTCCTCAACGCAGAGAGGTCGGACGCCATAAGCGTCACACCGAGCTCTTCCTTGAGTTCCCTCAACACACACGCCTCAGGACTCTCACCGGCCTCTGCGCCGCCTCCGAAGAAGGACCACATCCCCGGGTTCTTAGGCGCGTCGTCGGTTCGGATCTCGAACAGAAGCCTATTGGTCTCCGAATCGCGGATGATCGCGCAGGCGTAGAACCATGCCGGATCGCTCGGTCCGAAGGTGATGTCGCCGCTCATCCTTGGTCCGTTGAACTACTTGGCGCGCTCACCCGCCGAAGTTCGCGCAGCGAGCGAACGGTCGGGTGCAGCGCTGAGTTGGGCGGCAGCGTAACGGAAATGGGTCAAGTTCAGCACGTCCTCTATGCGAGTAGCTCGTCCACGGCATACGGGTCATCGATGTTAAGCCAAGCCTCGCTGATCTTGCCGTCCCGCACGTGCATGACACAGGCGACGTGCCAGCGAGCGCTTCGCCCGTCGGCGCGTTTAGCCTCAACCGACAGCAGCTGGATCGCGTGGTCGTCGCCAGCCACGATGTCATGCAGCGTTCGGGTGAGCGATCCCTCGTCACCGAGCATCTCACCGAACTTGCGACCCCACTCCCGGATCGCGTCCTTCCCGCGGTGAGTCCCTGACAACACGTTGCGACCTGGGTAGTGGAGGACCGTGTCGTCGGTGTAGTGGTCAAGCATCCCCTCGAAGTCTCCTCGAAGGGCAGCCTCCATCTCGCTTCGCGCAAGCTCCTCATTCGGGTGCGCCATCTTTGACCCCTCAGACCTATCCCCTCAACCTGTGTGCCAACTGCCTACGCGCCTTGGCCCCGTCCGTCCAACGACCCTGCGACTGAGCCGCGACGTGTCGCGAAGCGACCGGCGTCGGCTCAATCCGCGAGTTGTACCGCCGATCGCTCAGCGGAAACTCCGTCAAGGTATCGGACATCTGGGGACAAGAAACTGTTTGTAGCCGGGTTGTACACAAGTAGCCCGATACCTAATGCGGCGAGGACTGGAAGAAGCACACCGCAGTAGCGGCTGAAGCTATGGAGCTTTAAGCCTTGCCTGGATGACAAGAAGAGTGTCGCGCCCGCGACGATTCCGACGGCGAGCGCGACTCCAAGCCCCACAACGTGGTTTGCACAACGGGTGAAGCTCCACTGGGCGAAAGCCACCGTCATGAACGCGCTTCGTCGCGAGAAGCGAATAGACGACTCTCATGAGGTGGCCACCAATCGCGGCGGCGACCCACTGCGCGGGAAGCACTACGGGCGCGAACCACTGGTAGGCGGGAGCGAGGGCGAGGGCAGGGAACAACGAAACGAGGATGACGAACGTGTGAATAAGGCCGCGCCAAGGTGTGGTTGGTCGTCCGCCCTGCACAGCGTTGGTCGCCATGGCAACCGTACCGGTCGCGTCATTCCCCATGGGTGACTCCTGTGGCCATTCGGTCGGTACAACGACCCGGCGTTTCAGCCGCGCGAGGCACAGCCGAGCGTCGGCTGCAAACGCGAGTTGAACGGTGCGTTACGAGCAGGCCGTTATCCAACTCTCATCCTCCGCCGCCAGGGCTGCGTCTTGCCAGCGCACGTAGGTTCGGTCCTCAGCGTCCACGGCGGAGTCAAGGTCCGTGCGCGGCTCGATCCGATGCGCCTTCGCATCCTCGGCGTCAGGGTCAAGGGCGTATCCATCTGCGGCCAGCTTCTTTAGGTATAGCCCGACTAGGTCAGGATAAAGGATCGTGCTGAAGAGAGCGTCGTTAAGGAACACCAGGGTGAGTTCCCCGCGTACCCCTCGATCGACCCATCCCTTGGTAACGATGGTGCGGAAATCGCGCACGGGGCAGTCCCCCCGAGGCGCCGCCTCATTCGATTCAGATGCGGCCCAGTTCGCGTCGGGCGAGGCCGAACGCGCCGACTGTTGGGACATGTAGCTGGAGAAGGGCTTGAGCAGCGGCGTTCCGGGCTGTCTCTCGGTGCCGGGACTGGGCACGGACGAAGAGCATGCGGCGAGGACGAAAACGAGCGACACGGAAGACCACCGCCACCAAGCCATCATCCGTTTAACTCATACTCATGCAGACCGGGATATCACAGGGTCTGGTCGGGATAACGAACACATGGGCGCACGGCTTGGTTGCGGAGACAGCCCTGCTGACCTGGTCGTTTGGCTCGATCATCGGCCTGTCCTCCGGTGTTATCCCGCGCGCGCGGTCAGTATAAGACGCGGCCGGCCCCGCGCTCGACCGGAGTCACGCGAGGCGCGGATCGATGCTTTCGGCATCGAGTTCGAAGTCCCTAATGGCTTCGGTTACCTCGTCCGCTTTCGCGTCTCCGGTCTGGACGAGGCCGTGCAGCGTCGCCACGACGATGTGGCCGGAATCGACCTCGAAATGCCTCCGGAGGGCCGCACGCGTATCACTCCGGCCGTACCCGTCCGTTCCCAGCGGGATGAACGGTTGTGGAATCCACCGCGAGACCATGTCCGGCACCGACTTCATGAAGTCGGTGACGGCCACGACGGGGGCAGATCCCTCCCCGATCTGCTCGGTCACGAACGGGTTCCGAGGCGCGTCGTTCGGGTGCAGCCGGTTCCAGCGCTCGGCAGCGAGCGCATCCTCGCGCAGCAGCTTGTACGACGTCGCGCTCCAGCAGTCGGCGGCCACGTCGAAGTCGTCTGCCAGCAACCGTTGCGCTTCGATCGCCGCGCGCCACGCGGTGCCCGAGAACAGGATGGTCGCGCGCCGCGACGGACCCTCGGGCGCGGGCGCGAACCGATACAGGCCGCGGAGGATGCCGTCGCTCGCCCCCGAAGGCATCTCGGGCATCACGTAGTTCTCGTTGTACAGGGTGAGGTAGTAGAAGCAGTCCTCCGGCTCGGGGCCATACATGCGGCGGATCCCGTCGCGCAGGATCTCGGCGATCTCGTAGGCGAACGCGGGGTCGTACGCGCGCAGGTTCGGCACGGTCGACGCCAGCACGAGCGAATGGCCGTCTTCGTGCTGCAGGCCCTCGCCGTTCAGCGTCGTACGTCCGGCGGTACCGCCGCACAGGAAGCCGCGGCCGCGCGCGTCTCCGAACTGCCAGATCAGGTCGCCGACGCGCTGGAAGCCGAACATCGAATAGAAGATGAAGAACGGGATCATGGGCTCGCCCCACGTGGAGTACGCGGTGCCGGCTGCCTGCATCGATGCCATCGAGCCGGCCTCGGTGATCCCTTCTTCGAGGATCTGACCCTGCTGTGACTCCTTGTACGTCAGCAACATGCCGGCGTCGACCGGCTCGTACAGCTGGCCGCGCGCGGCGTAGATCCCGAACTCGGTGAACAGCGGGTCCATGCCGAACGTGCGCGCCTCGTCGGGGATGATCGGCACCACCCGCGTGCCGATCGTATCGTCGCGCAGCAGGTTCCGCAGCATCCCGGTGAACGCTATCGTCGTCGAGACGTCGCGCTTGCCCGAGCCCTTGCGGAAATCGGCGAACACACCCTCGGCAGGCTCGCCCGCGGGTTCGAACGCCTCGGTGCGGCGCTTCGGCATCGAGCCGCCGAGCTCGCGCCGCCTCTCCATCAGGTACTCGCGCTCGGGCGTTCCTTCAGCCGGCTTGAAGTACGGCGGCAGCTCGGCCTCGAGCGCGTCGTCGGGGATCTCGTCGTGCAGGTAGAGGCGCTCGCGCAGCTGCATCAGCTGCTGCTTGTTCATCTTCTTGATCTGGTGCGTGACGTTGCGCGCCTCGATGTCGGGGCCGAGCGTCCAGCCCTTGATCGTCTTCGCCAGGATCACGGTCGGCGCGGTCACCTGCTCGACGGCCATCTTATACGCGGCGTAGAGCTTCATGTAGTCGTGACCGCCGCGCGGGAGCATCCGCAGCTCTTCGTCCGACAGGTGCTCGACCATCTCACGCAGACGCGGATCGGAGCCGAAGAAGTGCTCGCGGATGTAGTCTCCCGACTCGGTCGCATACTTCTGGAAGTTGCCGTCGACGGTGTCGTCCATGCGCGCGACGAGCACGCCGTCGGTGTCGACCGACAGCAGATCGTCCCACTTGCGCCCCCAGATCACCTTGATGACGTTCCAGCCGGCCCCGCGGAACACGGCCTCGAGCTCTTGGATGATCTTGCCGTTCCCGCGCACCGGCCCGTCCAGACGCTGCAGGTTGCAGTTCACGACCCAGATGAGGTTGTCGAGCCCTTCGCGCGCCGGCAGGGACAGCGAGCCCAGCGTCTCGGGCTCGTCGCACTCGCCGTCGCCGAGGAAGCACCAAACCTTCTGGTCCTTCGGATCGACGATGCCGCGGTTGGCGAGGTAGCGGTTGAAGCGCGCTTGGTAGATCGACGTCAGCGGACCGAGCCCCATCGACACCGTGGGGAATTGCCAGAACTCCGGCATGAGTCGCGGGTGAGGGTAGCTGGACAGTCCCCCGCCGCCGATCTCGCGGCGGAAATGATCGAGTTGGTCCTCGGTCAGCCGCCCTTCGAGGTACGCGCGCGCGTAGATCCCCGGCGTCGCGTGACCCTGGAAGTACACCAGGTCGCCGGGGTGATCGTCGGTGGGCGCGCGGAAGAAGTGGTTGAAGCCGACCTCGTACAGGCTCGCGCTCGAGGCGTAGGTCGCGAGATGGCCGCCGATCCCCTCCGACAACAAGTTCGCGCGCGTCACCATCACCGCCGCGTTCCACCGGATGAACGCACGGATGCGGCGCTCGATGTGCTCGTCGCCTGGGAACGGCGGCTCGTGCTCGGGCGCGATCGTGTTGACGTAGTGCGTCGAGACCGAGGCAGGGAAGCCGACCTGCTGTTCACGCGCGCGCGCAAGCAGCGTGGTCAGCAAGTAGCGCGCGCGCGCCTTGCCGCGGTTCTCGACGACGCTATCGAATGCCTCGAGCCACTCGCCGGTCTCTTCGGGATCGACATCGGGGACCTGCCAGGCGAAGCCATCGATGACGGTCATACGACCATGCTACCCCGCACCACCGAGCAAGACTGCCTATCTGTTCGTCGTCCGCTTCCGGGCGCTCGATCCCCGTGTCGCGGCCTTCGGGCCGGCCTTCGCCCCTTTGCGAGCAGCCGTGGCTCCGGAGCGCGCTGCCGTACGGCCTTACTCGTAGCCGTTCGAGCCGTCTCTGCCGTTCGATGCATCTGCCGCCGAACGCGGCTCTGGGAAGGCCTATCCAGCTCTCCGCGGTCCTCACGGACTTGGGCAAGTCCGGCTCGGGGCGGTTCCGGGGGTTAGGGTTAGGCCGAGATGCGCGCCTGGGGAGGCAAGCGCCGCCGGATCCGGCGGGTGACGGCGATGCTCGTGCTGGGGGCGTGGAGCGCGCTCGGCGCCGCAGCGCTCGCTCAGCAGGGTGCGGGCGTGCTTCACTCCCGCATCGAGGGCGAGGTGATCACGCCCGTCATCTCCAACTTCCTCGCGCAGGGGGTGGCCCGCGCCGAGCGCGAGGATCACGTCGCCTACCTGATCGAGCTCGATACGCCCGGCGGGCTCGACACATCGATGCGCGAGATCGTGCAGTCGTTCCTGACCGCTCGGGTGCCGATCATCGTCTACGTGCCGCCGGGAGGGCGGGCGGCTTCGGCGGGCGCGATCATCGGGATGAGCGCGCACGTGCTGGCGATGGCACCGGGGACCTCGATCGGGGCAGCCACTCCCGTCGATCTGCAAGGCGGAGACATCTCGACGAAGATCATCAACGACGCCGCGTCCTACGCCGAAGACATCGCGCGCGCGCGCGGACGCGACATCGTGTTCGCGCGCGAATCGGTAACGAAAGGGCGATCGGTCACATCGGTCGAGGCGCGCGCGCTCGGCGTCAGCAACCTGATCGCCCAAGACACGACACGCCTACTGGAGGACCTGGACGGCGCCATGGTGCGGCTCGGCGACGGCGAGCGCGTAGAGATGGGTACACGAGCCGCGCCGTTGGTCGACCACGAGCTCGGCATCTTCCAACGGATCCGCCAGCGACTCGCCGATCCCAACGTCGCGTTCATCTTGATGTCGCTGGGGACGCTCGCGATCATCTACGAGCTCGCCAACCCCGGGATCGGGGCCGGCGGATTCACGGGTGTGATCCTGATCACCCTGGCGCTGTTCGGCTTGTCGGTGCTACCGGTCACGACGGCCGGCGTCGTGCTGCTGGTGCTATCTGCCGGACTCTTCGTCGGGGAGGTGCTGACCCCCGGCATCGGGGTCTTCGGAACGGGAGGCGTGATCTCGTTGATCCTCGCCGGGCTGTTCCTGTACGAGGGCTCGATCTCGGTCAGCCTGGCCCTGCTGATCCCCACGGCCGTCGTCGTCGGGCTGCTGGTGATCTTCGCGGGGCGGATGGCGTGGCGCGTGCGCCGGGCCCCGAGCGCAACCGGAACGGGTCAGGTGATCGGGCTACAAGGGACCGTCAAGCATGTCGAGGGTGAAACGGCCCAGATCTTCGTCGAGGGCGCCTGGTGGCGCGTCCACGCCGATGAGCCGTTGAGTCCCGGCCAACGTGTGTTCGTGGTGGCTGCCGACGGTCTGGAGCTGAAGGTCCGCCCTGTGCTCGAACAACCAGCGGTTGAGGAGGGGGAGTAGATGGACGCACTTCTGATTGGGATCGGTATCGCGGTCGTGCTGCTGCTGATCGTCCTGTTCTCGGCGGTCAGGATCGTGCAGGAGTACGAGCGCGGCGTGATCTTCCGGCTCGGACGTGTCATGGGCCCCAAGGGACCCGGTCTGTTCTTCATCATTCCGATCGTCGATCGGATGCAGAAGGTGAACCTTCAAACGATCACGCTCGACATCCCGCCCCAAGAGGCGATCACGAAGGACAACGTCACCGTGCGCGTGAACGCGGTGACGTACTTCAACGTCGTCGACCCGGTGAAGTCGGTGGTGAACATCCAGAACTTCTTCCTCGGGACCGCGCAGGTCGCGCAGACGACGTTGCGAAGCATCATCGGGCAGGTGCAGCTCGACGAATTGCTGATCAACCGCGACGACGTGAACACGCGCCTTCAACAGATCATCGACGACCTTACCAACCCGTGGGGCGTCAAGGTCACGCTGGTAGAGGTGAAGGACGTGGAGTTGCCCGAGACGATGCGCCGGGCGATGGCGCGACAGGCCGAAGCAGAGCGCGAGCGCCGCGCGAAGGTCATCCACGCGCAGGGCGAGTTCGAGGCGGCCGAACGGCTCGGCCAAGCCGCCGAGATCATCGAGGTGCACCCGGCCGCGATGCAATTGCGTGTGCTGGCCACGATGGCCGAGGTGTCTGCAGAGCGGAACTCGACCTTGATCTTCCCGATCCCCATCGAGCTCCTGCGCTGGGCCGAGTCGATGACCGCGAACCCGCCGGTCAAACGATGAAGCGAGCCCGCCGGGGAGGATATCCCGACCGATAGGTCGAATCTGCGGGCGAAGGAACCGCCGGTCATCGAGGAGGGAGGGCTCGATGAAGCGGACCATCGCCCTGTGCGCAGTGCTCGTCGCCGGGATGGCGACGATGTCCGGTGCTGCCGGGGAGCCACCGGTCCCCGAGACAGACTTCGCCGGGCTCGACCTGACCCCCGAACCCTGCACCAGGCCCGCTCCGGGCTCTGACCCGGCCGACCCCGACCCCGAGACCTACGTACCCCCCGAGTACGAAGGCATCTGCACGCGCCTGAAGTTCGCGTACGGGCCCATCGTCGTCCAGCCGGGCGACAACGACACCGGCCTGTCGTTCCAGACCATCGAGAAGCCCTGGTACGACGGCTACATGGTCGGCATCGCGCCGAACCTGGTGACCGCCGATGGCTCCGTCCCGCTGATCGAGGAGATCCACCTCCATCACGCGACCTGGCTGTCGTCGCCCTCGTACGGTAACGGGCCATTCTTCGCCGCCGGCGAGGAGAAGACGATCGCGCGCTTCCCCGTCGGCTACGGCATGCCCGTGCGGGCGAGCGACGTCTGGTACTTCGTGCACATGATCCACAACGAGAGCACAACCCCCGAGGCCGTCTGGGTCACCTACCACGTCGATTACATCGCCGCCGAGGACGCCGCCGGGATCGAGTTCGATCAGTACGACCAGCGTTGGACCGGGGTCCGCACCATCAAGCCGTTCTGGCTCGACGTGTGGAAGAACGGCCGTCGCGCGAACTACCCCGTGTACAACACCCAGCGGGGGTACGGCACCCCGATCGAGGATCCGGTCACGCTGGACATCATCGAGGACCCTTCGACCGGCCAGCCGTTCTCGACGACCGAGTGCACATGGCCGCGCGACGCGTGCTCGGACTTCGACTCGTGGGGGGAGGCCGATGTCAGCCAGGGAGGCCCGGGCAACGGGCGAGGCACCGACATCCTGGCGACCGAGGCGATGTCCGGCGTGCTGGTCGGCACCGGCGGCCACCTGCATCCCGGCGGCACGCGGGTCGAGGTCGACATCGTCCGGTGCAAGGCCGGCTACACGCGCCCGGACGGCGTGATCTCGTCGTGGAACGGCCTCGCGTGCAACGACGAGAACGGCGACGGTGCGTGGGGACCCGAAGACGAGGACGTGCGGCGCATCTTCACCTCCGACGCCTTGTACTTCCGAGAAGACCCCACCGGCGATCCCGTTGTTCCCATCCCGACCTCGTGGAACTTCTCGATGACGGTCGCAGGCATCCCACGCTGGAAGGTCAACCTCCGAGCCGGCGACTTCCTGCGGATCAATTCCTCGTACGAGACAACGCTCGGCTCGTGGTACGAAGGCATGGGGATCGCGGTGATGTACGTCCATCCCGTCCCCGACGAGGAGATGTACGGGATCGACCCCTTCGCCGCGCAGATCTCGAACGAACCCGTCGAGGGGCCCGACGGCTGCTGGAGCAGGCTCGGGGCCGAACCGGACCTGCTGTGCACACGCGGGATCGTCACGCACGGTCCGCTCCCGGAGGCGGCCAACGCGGGCGGGTCGGGGATCGGCGACTGGGCCGAAGGGCTCCCGGACGGTCCCCCGATCACCGACGTAGCCATCGGGGCGTTCGCGTACGCGCCCGGGGACCTCGGGACGGTCGCGCGCATGGGCGTTCCGACGGTCGCAGCCGATCAGGCCGTGCGCTTCTGGAACCTGGACGCGGCGTCGAACGTGTTCCACACGGTGACGTCGTGCGCGTACCCGTGCAACGGTTCGACCGGCATCGCGTACCCGTTCCCGGACCACGGGTTCGGGCGCGACGCGCCCATGGCGCCGAGCGGCGCGCCCGTCGCCTTCGATTCATCCGAGCTCGGGTTCAGCGCCGACTTCGGTCCGGCCAAGGGCCAGATCCCCACGACGGGGGGCAACTACCCCGACGACCCGGTGGCTTGGGCCAGCGGCGCGCTGCTGTTCGAGATGGTCCCAGCCGACCATGGGCTCGAGCCGGGAGAGATCGTGACGTACTTCTGCCGCGTGCATCCGTTCATGCGCGGGGCGTTCAAGGTCGTGTAGCCGACATCGAAGGAGGACCCATGTTCCGTTGGAAGCGCTCCTGGCCCGATCTGAGCGACCGGATGCCGCTGGATGTGTTGCCGGCATCCAACGGCGAGCACGTCCCGCGCGACCCGACGCGCGAGGAGCGCCTCGTGATGGACCTCCAGAACGAGGTCGGCGAGCACGTGCGCGCGCGGCTCGGCATGAGCCGTCGCGACTTCGTGCGGTCGGCAGCGGCGATGTCGGTGGGGATGTGGGTCCTCCAGCGGGTGATCGGCGGCAAGCCGGTCGACGCGCACGCGGCCTTCTGCGAGCTGCACAACCCGGAGGCGCAACTGGCGAACCTCCCGGGTGAGTTCATCTTCGACATCCAGACCCATCACGTCGAGGAGGACGGGCTCTGGCGGGTTACCAATCCAGGCTTCCACGCGTTCTTCACCGCGGCATGGCCACAGTCCCAGCCGTGGCAGCAGCATTGCCCGGACGTCAACCGCATGGAGTGTCTCGGGCGCGAGCACTACGTGAAGGAGATCTATCTCGACTCCTCGACTACGATGGGCGTGCTGTCCGCAGTGCCCTCTTCCCCGGACCGCAACCCGCTGCCGACCGAGCGCGCAGCCGAAACCGTGCAGTTCGTCAACGATCTGGCCGGAGCTGCGCAGGACCCCGCCGCGTGGCGCGCGGTGATGCACCAGTTCGTCATGCCCAACCGAGGATCGTACGGGGGAACCCTCGGAGAGAACAGCCTGTATCTGCAGGACGAGCTCAACTCGATGACGGCAGCCGTGGCGCAGTATCCATACTTGCGGGCGTGGAAGTGCTACACGCCGTGGGGCGACATCCCCAACGCCAGCGGGTGGTTCCACGACGACATCTACGGGCGCGCCATGATCGAGCATGCTATCGCTGTCGGGCTTCCGGTCATCGCCACGCACAAGGGTTTCGCGCTTCCGTCCTTCGATCAGGAGTCGGCGTCGCCGAGAGACATCGGCCCCGTCGCGCGCGACTACTACGACGCCAACGACGATGCCAAGACGCTGAAGATCATCGTGTACCACTCGGGCTACGACAGCGAGACACAGGTTGCGTACCCGGGGGACCAAGGAGTCGACTCGGCTGCGCGCGGCGTCAACTCGCTGATCAAGAGCCTGCGTGAGAACGGCTGGTCGGCCCGGCACTTCGCCCCCGGCGGCTCGCCCGGCACGGCCGGTGACACCGGCGACGGCAACCCCGAGCGCCACGCCAACGTGCCCAACGTGTACGCCGAGATCGGCTCGACCTGGCGCAGTGTCTCCGGTCCGAACGCGTCCCAACAGGCCGCGCACCTGCTGGGGAAGCTCATCTACTACGTCGGTCCACGCCGCGTCGTGTGGGGCACCGACAGCCTCTGGTACGGGTCGCCACAAGCCGAGATCGTGCGCCTCCGCTTGTTCCCCGGTCCCGAAGAGACCGAGGCGCGAGCCATCCTGGCCGAGCAGTACCGCTTGCCGTACGCCCTGGATGGAGACGTCGATGACCCATCGGTGAACGCGCACAGCGCCTCGGCGTACATCGCCTCACATCCGAACGCCGGAACGATCCCGGGGTGGCCGGTCGACGGCCAAGCGCACCCGGATCGCTCGATCCGCAACGGGATCTTCGGCCGGAACGCGGCGGTCCCGTACAAGGTCGACGCCGATGCGGTTCGGCAGGCGATCGACTGCTCGGAGCTAGAACAGTTGAAGTCGCAGGGGTACGTGCAGAACGCAGGGACCGCCGCCGAGGTGCGCCCGCTCGCCTCGAACGTGGTTTTCGGGCCGCGCACGCGGCGCGAACTGTTCGCCAGCGTGTGGCCGAACAAGCCCTGGGCGCCGTAGACGGGCCTCCCGGCCCCCTCGCCGCGGGTCTACCGGCCGTTCCGCCGGCCCGGGGCTCCTGGCACGATGCAGGGCGGGAGGTGCGATATGGAGCGGTACGACACGGTCGTGGTCGGGCCCGACACCGAGACGACGCTGGAGTGGGTGGCGTGGTTGCGCGCGCGCGGCGAGCGCGTCGCGCGCTGCCAAGGACCGTACGCCATCAGGTGCCCCCGGGTCGACGGCTACCGCTGCCCGCTTCGCGAGGCGTCCGACTACGCGATCGTGCAACGGCAGCCCGACGACGCAGACCACCGCGGGCATCACGAACGGTTCTGCACCAAGCTCCCCGACGACGGTCGCACGATCTTCGATCGCACGTTCCGCGCGCCCCGCATCCCGGCGCGGCTCGAGCCGGCTTAGTCGCCGTTCTGCTTGAGGCCGGCGAACGCGGCCTCGACGAGCGCAGCCTGTTGCTTCTGGTGCACCTTCAGGCTCCCGGTTGCCGGGCTCGCCGACTCTTCGCGCGCGACGACCTGCGGCACGAGCCCGACTCTGCGCTCGAAGTTCATGTGGATGAACGTCGCGGCGCCCATGTTCTCGGGCTCCTCCTGGACCCAGTAGACGTCGTCGACGCCCTCGTGCTGTTCGAGGATGCCGCGAACCTGCTCGGCAGGGAAGGGATAGGGCTGCTCGATGCGGTGGATCGCCGCGCCTACGACTTCCTTCTCTCGACGGTACTCCACCAGGTCGTAGTAGACCTTTCCCTGACAGAAGATGATGCGCTTCGGATCGGCCGGCGCTTCACGATCGGCGACGACCTCGTGGAAGCTGCCGCTCTCGAACTCCGCGGCCGCCGAGCGCGCAAGCGTGTGGCGCAGCAACGACTTCGGGGTCAGGACCACGATCGGCTTCGGGGTCTCTCGGTGAACCTGCCGCCTCAGGACGTGGAAGTACTGCGCAGGTGTCGTGGGCACCACGACGTAGTAGTTGTCCTCCGCGGCATCGACGAGGAATCGTTCGAGGCGCGCGCTCGAGTGCTCGGGCCCTTGTCCCTCGAAGCCGTGCGGCAGCAGCATGGCCAGCCGCGAAGGTTGGCCCCACTTGTCCTCGGCCGCGGCCAGGAACTGGTCGATGATGACCTGCGCGCCGTTCACGAAGTCGCCGAACTGCGCCTCCCAGCACACCAGCGCATCCGGCACCGCCACCGAGTACCCGTACTCGAAGCCCACCGCGGCGAACTCCGACAGCAGCGAGTCGTATGCGAGGAACCGCGCGCGCGCCTCGGGCAGCGTGGCGAGCGCGACGTGCTCCTGCCCCGTCTCCTGGTCGACGATGACCGAGTGCCGTTGCGAGAACGTCCCTCGCCGAGTGTCCTCTCCGCTCAAGCGCACGGTCGTGCCTTCCAGGACCAGCGATCCGAACGCGAGCGCCTCGCCCAGGGCCCAGTCCACCGCGTCGTTGGCCAATGCCTCGCGGCGCTGCGCGAACCATTTCTCGAGCCGCTTGTGGAGGTTGAATCCCTCGGGAACGGTCGTGAGGTGATCGAGGATGCCATCCAGCGTCTCGCGGTCCACGCCGGTCTGGACCGGGGGCGCGAGCGCGACAGGCTCGGGCGGCTTCCATTCGATCGCGGGAGTGGCCGACGGCTGGCGCGTCTCGTCGAACGCCCGCTTGAGCTCGTCCTGGAACTCCTCGAGTACGGCTTCTGCTTCCTCGAGCGAGAGGTCGCCGCGGTTCACCAGCGCCTCGGTGTAGAGCTTGCGCACGCTGCGACGGCCCTCGATACGACGGTACATCAGCGGCTGCGTCATCGATGGGTCGTCGCCCTCGTTATGACCCCAGCGGCGGTAGCAGATCATCTCGATCACGACATCTTTATTGAACGCCTGCCTGAACTCGAACGCCAGACGCGCGACCCGCACGCAGGCCTCTGGGTCGTCGCCGTTCACGTGGAAGATCGGCGCTTGCACCATCTTCGCCACATCCGATGAATAGGTCGACGAGCGCGCCATGTTCCACCCGGTGGTGAAACCGAGCTGGTTGTTGACGATCACGTGGACGGTCCCGCCGGTGCGATAACCCGAGAGCTGAGACAGGTTCAGCGTCTCGGCGACGACGCCCTGTCCCGCGAACGCCGCGTCGCCGTGGACGAGCAGAGGCAACACGGGATATTCGAGGCCACGATCCAGCACATCCTGTTTGGCGCGCACCATGCCTTCGACGACGGGATCCACCGCCTCCAGGTGACTGGGGTTCGAGGCCACGGTGAGCTTCAGCTCACGGCCCGACGGCGCGCCATGCGTGCCCGACGCACCGAGGTGGTATTTCACGTCGCCCCCACCCTGAGGGGCATCGGGGTCGATATCGCCCTCGAACTCGCGGAAGATCTGCGCGTAGGACTTGTGCACGAGGTTCGCCAGCACGTTGAGCCGCCCGCGATGGCTCATCCCGATCACGACCTCTTCGAGGAAGGCATCCGCAGTCGCATGCAGCAGCGCATCGAGCAGGGGGATGAGACTCTCGGCGCCCTCGAGCGAGAACCGCTTATGGCCGACGAACTTCTGATGAAGGAAGCGCTCGAACGCCTCAGCCTCGTTCAGCTTGCGCAGGATCTGACGTCGATCCTCGGGCGACAGGTCGCCCGACACACCTTCCACCCGGTCCTGGATCCACTGCTTCTGGTCGGGCTCCTGGATATGCATGTACTCGACCGTCGCGGTCCGGCAATACGCGTCACGCAGGATCGCCAGGATCTCGCCGAGTTTGGCTTTCGGACGCCCGGCCAGCCCGCCGGTGACGAACTCGCGGTCGAGGTCCCAGATAGAGAGCCCGTAGGTCGCAGGGTCGAGCTCGGAGTGCATCGTCGGCGGCTCGGCCTGGAGCGGATCCAGCGGGGCGATCAGGTGGCCGCGCACGCGGTGGTTGTTGATCAGCCGCAGAACCAGCGCCTGCTTGCGGTCGTGCTCGAGCGTCTCCTGCGACGGGTTGACGTCTTCCCGCCAGCGAACCGGGACGTAGGGCACGCCGATCGACCGGAAGATCTCGTCGTAGAAGTTCTCCTCCCCGAGCAACAGACGATGGACGGATCGCAGGAACTCGCCGGACTCAGCGCCTTGGATGACACGGTGGTCGTAGGTACTTGTGAGCGTCACCGTCTTGCCGATGCCGATGTCGGCGAGCACGCGCGGATCCGCACCCTCGTACTCGGCCGGGTAGGCGATCGAGCCGACGCCGATGATCGCCGACTGCCCGGCCATCAGGCGCGGCACCGATTGCACCGTTCCGATCATCCCGGGGTTGGTGATGGTGTGCGTCGTGCCGGCGAAGTCGTCGGGTGACAGCTTGTTGGCGCCGACCTTCTTGATCATGTCCTCGTACGCGTTGAAGAACTGCTGGAAGCTCAACGTGTCGGCTTCTTTGATGTTGGGGACGATCAGCGTCCTCGAGCCGTCCTCGCGCTTGACGTCGACCGCCAGGCCCAAGCTAACGTGCTCGTGGACGACCTTCTGCGGCTTGCCGTCGGCATCCCGGTACGAGACACGCATCGGCGGCATCTCGGCGAGCGCCTTCGCGATCGCGTACCCGATCAGATGCGTGAACGAGACCTTGGCGCCGCGCGCACGCGCCAAGTGCCGGTTGAGGATGTTGCGGTTCACCTCGAGGAGCTTGGCTGGGATCGAGCGCACCGAGGTCGCGGTTGGGACCGCGAGGCTTGCCTCCATGTGCTTGACCACCGCCGCGTCGACCCCGCGCAGCGGGATCCCTTCCTCCGCCTCGGGGGCGGTTCCGGGCCGACCCTGCTTCGGGGCGGCCGGCTCCTCCTGCTGCTCGGCCGGCGCGCGCACCATTTCGGGCGAGTCGGCCGCCTGGCCGTCGCCGGGCGGCTGGTAGTCGGCGAAGAAATCGCGCCAGGTCTCCCCGACCGAGTCCGGGTCGTCGAGGTACTGCCGGTACATCTCCTCGATCAGCCAGGTGTTCGGGCCGAAACGGGAGACTTCGCCTTCGCTCATATCCTCACTCTACCCGCGCGCGCGTCCACTCATGGCGCCCGGCTGTATCGTGCTGGCCGTGCCCAGAGGCGAGTACGCGATCATCGATCACTCCGGCCGCCAGGTCGGCAGCGAGACGTTCACGTCGGCTCCCGGGCCGATGGGCTGGCGATACTACGCGACCGTGCAGCGGTTCGGCCCCGAGCCGCGCACCGAGCGACTCGACGTGTCGGTGGACGCCCACGGCCGCCCGGTCCGCATCCGGATCGAGACGCGAGATCACAGCGCCCTGCTCGTCGTCCGTGGCGGCACGCTCGAAGGGATGCGCGACGCCGAGCCCGTCTCGGTCCCCTGGTCGGCCGGTGTCGGTGTCGAGTACGCCTCACCGGGTTTCTTCGCCGTGGCGCTGCACCGGCTCGGATCCACGACCGAGCGTGACGTGATCGTGCTGGATCAAGACACGCTGGAGCCGCGACGGTCCAAACGTCGCTTCGAGCTCGTGCGTGAAGGTCCCGTGACCTCCAAAGCCGGGATCTTCGATGCGCGCACGTGGCTGCTGGGTGGGCGAACGGTGTCGATCAGCGGCAACGTGCTCGTCGCCGACGACGGCCCGTTCCAGTTGATCGCGTACGAACCCGGCGAGTCGGGCCCGTGGCCGCGCCTGCGGCCCGTGTAGGTGCCGGCTCGACCCGATAGGGTGATCCACCCATGAAGTGGTTCCGCAAGATCTTCTCGACGCCCGGATCCATCCCTCAGGCATCGCCGGCCCAAACGCGAGGTGCGCCCGGCGCGCGCGTGACGCCGGTACGGGAACCCGACTGGCGTTCGTACGACTGGAACGACGTCGCCGCAGATTACGCGCGCGTCGTGGCTCCGATGACGGTCGAGCCGGCGCGCGACGCGCTGGCGCTCGCCGAGCTGCCCAGCGGCGGCACCCTGTTGGACGTCGGCGCCGGAACCGGCGTGGAGATCCTGGACGTGGACGGATCCGGCATCGGCATCGACGTCTCGCAGAAGATGCTGCTCGAAGGCCGGAAGGCCTCCGGAGAGACGGCGCTGGTCGCAGCCGATGTGATCGACATCCCATTCCGCGACGCCACCTTCGACGTCGTCATCGCGAACTTCGTCCTGCCCTACGTGACCAAGCTCGATACCGCCTTGTTCGACATGCTGCGCGTGCTGAAGCCGGGGGGGCGGCTGACGGTGACGGTGTGGACAGAGGTGCTCGACGATCTGACCAGGCTCTGGCGGGACCTGGCCACCGAGGTGCTCGGCCCCGAGCTGCTCCGCGATGCGCTCAAGCAGGGCACGCCGTGGGCCGATCGCACCGCCGACGCCCGCCACCTCGAGCAGGTGCTCCGAGACGCCGGGTTGCGCCCGGTCCGCGTCCAGAAACGCCGGTATCGCAACGAGTTGTCCCGCGACGACTACATCGTCGGCAAAGAGGTCGAGGTGATCGGTCGGTACCTGCATCGGATGCTGGGCGAGGAGCGCTGGCGGTCGTTCCGCGAGCGCGCGCGAGCACGCTTCGCCGACCGGTTCGGCGTGCGGGTGGTCGATTTCCGCGACGTCCTGCTGGCTGTCGGGACCAAGCCGAAGGCGGCCAGTCCCACGTGGTAGGTTGACCTCTCTCATGGAACGCTTCGACGGAAGCGCCGACCTGCAGGCCGCGATCGCCACGCTCGCGGATCATGTGCCGGAACCCTTGCGACCCCTGGCGCGCGCGGCGTTCGATTACGCCTGGTCGTGGATCCCCGGAGGGCGGGACGTCTTCACCTCGATCGATCCCCTCCGCTGGGAGATGAGCCACGAGAACCCGGTGCGCTTCCTGCACGAGACCGCGCATGACCATCTGGAGCGCGCGGCGTCCGACGGCGAGATCGTGGAGGGCGCGCGCGCCCTAGCCGATGCGCTCGACGCGCGCCCAACGCCCGACGACGATGCCACGACGGCGTTCTTCTGCACCGAGTTCGCGCTACACCGTTCCCTGCCGATCTACTCCGGTGGACTCGGTGTGCTCGCCGGCGACATCCTGAAGGAAGCGGCCGACCGCCGGCTTGGGTACGCAGGAGTCGGGATCCTTTACCGGCAGGGATACTTCCACCAGCGCATCGACCCCAGCGGCTGGCAACACGAGTACTGGGAGACCCTCGATCCCGAGCTGCTGCCTGCGGTCCTCGTGACCGGCCCGGACGGCACGCCGCTGACGATCACGGTGCCCATCCGCGGTCGCGAAGTCGTCACTCAGATCTGGCGTGTCAACGTGGGCGGTGTCCCGCTGTTCCTGCTCGATGCCCAGCGTTTCGAGAATGAGCCGATCGACCGATGGATCACCGCGCGCCTGTACGTCGGCGACCGGCGGTTCCGGCTCCAGCAGTACGCGATGCTGGGCATCGGCGGGATGATGGCGATGCGCGCGATGGGGCGTGAGCCCGACGTCGTACACCTCAACGAAGGCCATGCCGCGCTCGCCCCTCTGGAGCTGACGCGCTCGTTCATTGACGGGGGCGCATCCTGGGACGAGGCGCTCCGGCGCGCCCGGGAACGCACCGTCTTCACGACCCACACGCCGATCGCGGCCGGCAACGAAAGCTATACGGCGGCCGAGGTGGTCGACGTGTTGGGCGACCTGCCGGCGCGACTGGGCGTCGATGCCAAGGACGTGCTGGCGCTCGGACGTGTCCATCCCGAGGATGCCGAGGAGCCGTTCGGGATGACTCCGCTCGGCCTGCGCGTCTCCGCAGCCGCGAACGGTGTGAGCAAGCTGCACGGCTCGGTCGCGCGCGGGATGTGGAAGCACCTGTACCCCGATCGCTCCGAAGCCGACGTTCCGATCAGCCATGTGACCAACGGCGTGCACCTACCGACGTGGATGGCGCCGCCGATGCGCGCGCTGCTGGGCCGCACCCTCGGCCCGGGCTGGGAGTCGCGGGCGGCCGACCCGGCGACGTGGGAGGCCATCGAGGAGGTATCCGACGAGGAGCTATGGCACGTGCGCTGCGAGTTGCGCTCCTCGCTGGTCGCCTACGCGCGCGAACGTGCGACCGCCGACCGGCTCGCCCGCGGGGAGCCGATGGAATACGTCGAGTCGGCGATGCGCGCGTTCGACCCCGATATCCTGACGCTGGGTTTCGCTCGCCGCGCCACCGCGTACAAGCGGCTGTACCTGCTGACCTACGATCCAGTGCGCGCGCTCGCGCTGCTGGAAGGCCCCCGTTCTGTCCAGCTGTTGCTGGCGGGGAAACCGCACCCGCAAGACGAGGAAGCCAAGCGTATCCTTCAACGGCTGTTCGAGCTGAAGTGGGCGCCGCACGTGTCCGAGCGTGTCGCGTTCCTCGAGGACTACGACCTGCGTATGGGCGCGCACCTGGTGTCGGGGTGCGACGTGTGGATCAACACCCCGCGTCCGCCCTTGGAGGCCTGCGGCACCAGCGGGATGAAGGCGGCGTTGAACGGCGGGCTGCACCTGTCGGTGCTCGACGGTTGGTGGGCCGAGGGCTTCGACGGCTCCAACGGCTGGGCGATCCCTACGCATGCGGCGCACGACGACGCGGCGCAGGACCTACAGGACGCGGCCTCGCTGTACGACCTGATCGAGCGCGAGGTCCTTCCGCTGTTCTACGACCGGGACGAGCGCGGGATCCCGCGCGGCTGGGTCGCGAAGATGAAGGCGTCCCTGCGCACTAACGGCCCGCGGTTCAGCGCCGGGCGGATGCTCGAGGACTACGCCCGAACGATGTATCCGCGCTGAGCGTCCCGGTTATGCCCGTCGGGGAGGACGCGCAATCACCATCGACGCACCGAGCATTCCGAGGCCCATAAGCACGGCGATCGCTCCTGCTAGCGCGAGGGCTCCGGTACCGGGCCCCGTCCGCGCCAGTCGTTCACCGGCCACGGTCGAGGTCGGCGACGTCGTCGGCGGGCGCTCCGTCTGCGTGCCCAAAATGGTGGGCGACGGCGACGGCGAAGAGGTCTCGATCTCCGTTGGGCTCGGCGATGGGGACGGCGAAGGCCCCCCGGCGGTGTCGTAGCAGAACGAGATGTGGCTCAGCCCATAGAACTGGTCGTTGGCGGGATTCGTCGGCGCGTGGAGGCCGGTGTCCGCGGTTTCCTCTGCGGGCGGGTCGTACCGATAGAGGTTGGCGTCGGGTCCACCCTTGACGAGCACGGCGTCGACGCCGATGTCGGAGGACCAATCGAAGACGCTACCGTCCACGTCGACCGTCACCGTCAGGGTCCCATCCGAGTAGGTGCCGTCCGAGACGGGCTCGACCTTCAACTCGTCCCAGGTGGACTCGATGCTCGCACAGTTCGGGTTGGACGCCACGAAGACGGGTTCGACGTGGTCGCCGAACGCCGGCGTCGTCGCGACGATCATGATCGCGCCGGCCGCGAGAAGCATGACGGCGGCGGCGCGGATACGGCGGTGCGTGGACGCGACGCGATGTGCGTCCGGACGACGAGCAGTAGTCATGATTCCCCCCAGAGTCGTCAGGCCCTTGCCTGAAGTTGCCCCATCTTGCCTGCCCGGAATGAACCTTGCCACCCCTATTCGAGGTAGGTGGCCCGATTTCCTGCTCCGTGGCTACATATTGTGATATCTGTCCTACGAAGAGCGGTCGACGTGACCCGATCGGCCGCGATCTGAGGCGACGAGCCCGCGGAGAGCGACGGCCATGATCAACAGCTTCAGCCGTCCGTCACGCCACCGCTCTTCGAGCTCCCGCCGGAGACCGGACGGATCGCGCTCCGCCCTCTCATCCAGCTCGACCAAGATCCGCGCCCGCTCCTCGAAGTCGACCGGGCCGCGGTTGTCCGGGTCCACGAGGCGGAAGCTCCACAGCTCGGTGCCCTGGTAGAAGTCGGGGACCCCCGGCGCGCGCACTTTCCGCTGCAGCATCTCGAGGGACTTCATCGCCCCGTCATGCGCGACCCGTTCGACGAAGGCTTCGATGTCGGCCCGCAGTGGCTCGAGCGCGAACGTGTCACGCACGGCGCGCGCGAGCGCCTCCTCGTGGGCAGCGTCCGGCTCGAGCCAGGATGTGTCCAGCTTCGCTTCGCGTGCAGATTTGATCATGGCCTGCTCCACCCGGTCCGGGAATCCGGCGACGTCCCGCTCGTCCAGCGGCCAGGCCCCCACGGCCGTCTGGTAGAACAACAGCTCCTCGCCCGGGTTCGGCCAGGCGATCCCCTCCGACGATCCGCGCCAGCGTTTCAGCGCGCCTTCCCACTCGTCGGGGATCTCGGACAGCACCGCCAGGCGCGCGCGCACGTCTTCGGACCGCTTGGTGTCGTGGGTGGAGGTCGCGTTCAGGCTTCCGCGCGGCCGCGCTCGCGGGAGCTTCCCGTCGGAGACGGGCGCGCCCGGGTCGCCCCCGACCTCGTTTCGCGCGACGAGCACGTGGGAGCGATAGAACGCCGTGTCCTCGACCCCTTTCGCCATCACGGCCCCGCTCAGCTGCTGCCAGCGAGTCACCCATCGCAACGCCGCCCGATCCGATGACCCCAGGAGACGCCCGAGCGCGCGCAGGGCCACACTCGAACCCGCGCGCGCCTTCGCCTCGGCCACCGCGCGTCTGGCCGCACGCCGATCGTCGGGCTTCAGATAGGTCCGGTACACGTCCATGCAGGCGGTGACCGACTCGATCGCATCGGCGAGTCCGGCGCGCGCAGCCGCGGGAACCAGCGGCTCAGCCGCGCGCGCCAGCAGAGCGACGTCCCCGGCGAACAGCTCGTCGAGGATCTGACGCTTGGCGTTGTAGGTCAGCTCCGCCCACCGATCCTCTGCGCCGGTGAACTCCGCGGCGATCCGTCGGAGACGCTCGAACCCCTTCGGATCGATCAACGCGTCGGTTGCCCGGGCGGCGAAGTCGTAGCCGGTCGTGCCCTCGGTCGCCCAGGTCGAGGGAAGCCGCTCGTCCGGTGCGAGGACCTTCTCGACGACGGTGTAGACGCCCTTCGTCGCGCGCTTCAAGCGCCGCAGGTAGGTCTCGGGATCGGCCAGTCCGTCGATGTGGTCGATGCGCAGGCCCGTGATGGTTCCGTCCCGGCACAGGGACGCGACCAGCCGGTGCGTCGCCTCGAAGACGGCGCGATCCTCGACGCGCACCGCCACCAGGTCGTTGATGTCGAAGAAGCGCCGGTAGTTCCCGCCTTCCCGCCAGGGAACGAGCCGGTAGTGCTGCCGTTCCATCGCGCGCTCGAATTCGCGCTCGTTCCGAGGTATGCGCCCCCGGATCGGGAAGCGACGGCCGTGGTAGGCGAGCCACGTGCGAGCGCCGTCCCGGACGACCTCGAGTTCGCGCGCGGCGAGCACGTTGGACAACGGTTCCCCGAGCACCGGCAGGACGATACGCCCATCCGACCAATCGATGTCGAAGAACCGCGCGAACGCCGAGTCGCGGCCGCGTCGCAGCACGTCGACCCACCACCGGTTCTCGTGCGACGCAACCATGTGGTTCGGCACCAGGTCGAGCACCACGCCCATGTCGAGCATGCGTGCCGCGCGCGACAACGCGCGGAGCGCCGGCAGGCCGCCGCGCGCGCCGTCCACCTTCGTCGGATCGACGACGTCGTAGCCGTGGGCCGAGCCGCTGCGCGCGCGCAGCACCGGCGACAGGTAGACGTCGCTGATCCCGAGCGAATGGAGATACGGAAGCACGCGCCGCGCCGCGCCCAGGGTGAAGGACGCGTCGAGTTGCAGGCGGTACGTCGAGCGCGGGATCCGCATGCCTCTACGGGCGTTCGAGCCCGTGACGCAGCAGGATCAACGAGTGCGCCACAAGCATGATGGCATCGGCTCGGATCGCGCGCGCGCCCGGACGCGTCGTGTTGAGCATCTCGTGCCACGAGCCCGGCTCGTCCATCGCCGGAAGCGTGAACCGCTTGGAGCGCGCCGCTCCGTTCAGCAGGGCCAACACGGTATCCCCCAGCACGGGACGGCCGCGCTCGTCGACCTCGTCGGTCGCATGACCGGGGATGAGCATGCCCAGGATGTGGTTGCCGGCGTCCTGCCAATCGGCGTCGCCCATCTCGATCCCGTCCGGCCGCAGCCACATCACGTCCTTGACGCGTTCGGCCACCGGCCCGCCGCTGAAGAACGATCGCCGCCGGAGCACGGGGTTCTCGCGCCAGATCCTGGTTACTTCGCGGGTGAACGCCAGCAGCTCTCGGTCGGCAGTCGACAGCTCCCAGTTCACCCACGAGAGCTCGTTGTCCTGACAGTAGGCGTTGCTGTTCCCGCGCTGCGTCCGTCCCATCTCGTCGCCGTGCAACAGCATCGGCACGCCCTGCGAGAAGATCAGCGTCGCGATGAAGTTGCGTTTCATCCGCTCGCGGAGCCCGTTGATGCGCGCCGACTCCGTCGGCCCTTCGATGCCCCAGTTCCGGCTGTGGTTGTCGTCGTGCCCGTCGCGGTTGTCCTCGCCGTTGGCCTCGTTGTGCTTGTGGTCGTACGAGACCAGATCGTTCAGCGTGAACCCGTCGTGTGCGGTGACGAAGTTGATGCTTGCATATGTCCTGCGGCCGCCGTACTGGAACAGATCACTTGAGCCGGAGATCCGCGACGCGAACTCGGGGACCTGACCCTGGTCGCCGCGCCAGAACCGGCGAACGTTGTCTCTGTACTTGTCGTTCCATTCCGCCCAGCCGATCGGGAAGTTGCCTACCTGGTATCCGCCTTCACCGACATCCCACGGCTCGGCGATCAGCTTCACCTGGCTGATGACGGGATCCTGTTGGATGATGTCGAAGAACGTCCCCAGCCGGTTCACGTCGTAAAGCTCGCGCGCGAGCGCCGACGCTAGATCGAAGCGGAAACCGTCGACGTGCATCTCGATCACCCAGTACCGCAGCGAGTCCATTATCAGCTGCATGGTGCGAGGATGCAGCATGTTCAGGCTGTTGCCGCAGCCGGTGAAGTCCATGTAGAAGCGTCGGTCATCCGGGAGGAGCCTGTAGTAGCTGGTGTTGTCGATCCCCCGCAACGAGATCGTGGGACCGAGGTGGTTGCCTTCGGCCGTGTGGTTATAGACCACGTCGAGGATCACTTCGATGCCGGCTCGATGGAACGTCTTGACCATCGATTTGAACTCCCCTACCTGATGCCCGAGCGATCCGGTGGCGTAGCGCACGTCCGGCGAGAAGAAGTTGGCGGTGTTGTAGCCCCAGTAGTTCGTCAGACCGCGCTCGACCAGGTGGCGCTCGACGGCGAAATGATGGACGGGCAGGAGCTCGACCGCGGTCACCCCGAGGGAGAGCAAGTGATCGATCACAGGATCGCTCGCCATCCCCAGGTACGTTCCCCGAAGCTCGTCGGGGACGCCCGGGTGAAGCTTCGTCATGCCCTTCACGTGGCATTCGTAGATCAACGTCTTGTTCCAGTCTGTATCGGGGCGCCGATCGTCCCCCCACGTGAAGGCCGCGTCGACCACGATGCCTTTCGGCATCCCCGCGGCCGAGTCTCGGTCGTCCATCGCCAGATCGTCGGCGCCGATCCGGTAGCCGTAGATGGCATCCGACCAGTCGATCGGACCGCTGATCGCCTTCGCGTACGGGTCGATCAGCAGCTTGTGCGGATTGAAGCGGTGGCCTTCGGTCGGCGCATAGCGGCCGTGGACCCGGAAGCCGTAGAGCTGACCCGGCCTGATGTCCGGCAGGTATGCGTGCCAGATCATGTCCGTGCGCTCCCGCAGCTCGACCCGCATCGCCTCCTTCGCGTCGTCCGCGTGATCGAACAGGCAGAGCTCGACGCCTTCGCCGTGCTCGCTGAACAGCGAGAAGTTCACGCCTTCGCCGTCCCAGGTGGCGCCCTGCGGGTACGGCTTGCCCGGCCAGACCCTCATGCCCTGCCCGTGCTCATGCGCTCTCCTCGCTGTGATGAAGCACGACGAGCGAATCCGGTCGCACGCGCGCTGCGGATCCCTCGCCGAGCTCCTCGGGGGTGAGCCTACCCGGACCTCCCCAGCGCTCGTCCGCGGTGTCCAGCAGGACACGCCACAGGCCGCCGAGGGTCGAGACGTCGATCGTGGTGTCCTCCGTGCCGAGGTTGGCGATCACGACGGCCTCGTCGTCGTTGGTCCATCGGCGCATCCGCACGATCCGGGTGGACTCGTCCACTCGGACGGCGGCGGTGTCGTTGCTCGCGCTCGCGAGCGCCGGTACCGAGCGTCGCATCGAGAGCAGTTCCCGATGCAGGCCCCACAGCGCGCGGTGCTGAGGCGACCGGCTGAGCGAGCGATCCAGCTTGGAGCGCTCGAAGGTCCGTTCGTCCTGCGGGTCCGGGGGTTCTGCTGCCCAGCCGAACCCCGCGAACTCTCGCGCGCGCCCTTCGCGGACCGCCTCGATCAGCTCGGACTCGGAATGGGTCACGAAGTACAGGAACGGTGCGGTCTCGCCGTACTCCTCGCCCATGAACAGCAACGGGACGCACGGCTGCAGCACCACGAGCCCGGCAACGACCTTCTGGCGCTCGAACGGGATGAGGACCGATAGCCGCTCGCCGGCCGGCCGGTTGCCGACTTGGTCGTGATTCTGCGCGCACACCACCAGGTGGCGACCACGCAGGTTCGGCGCCGGCGCGCCGTGCGCACGGCGCCGGTACGCACTGTACTGCCCTTGGTAGGCGAACCCTTGGGTGATCGCGCGCCCGAGCGCATCCATCGTCCCGTAGTCGACGTAGTAGCCGTCGCGCTCGCCGGTGACGACGGCGTGGAGCGCGTGGTGGAAATCGTCGGACCACTGTGCGTCCATCCCCAAGCCGCCGCGCGAGGGATCCGCGACGACGCCCGGGTCGTTGGTCTCGCTCTCTGCGATCAGGTGGATACGACGATCCGTCGCCTTCGCCGCGGCATGGACCTCCTCGGCGAGGGCTCTGAGGAACGGATAGGGGCTCATGTCGAAGATGCCATGGATCGCATCGAGCCGGAGCGCGTCGACGCGGAAGTCCCGAACCCACATCAACGCGTTGTCGATCAGGTACCGGCGGACCTCGTCGGAGTGCGGTCCGTCCACGTTGATCGCCGCGCCCCACGGCGTCTGGTGCCGGTCGGTGAAGTAGGGACCGAACCGTTCGAGCACTCCGCCTTCGGGGCCCATGTGGTTGTAGACGACATCCAGGCACACGGCGAGACCGCGCGCGTGGCACGCCTCCACGAACCGCGCGAACCCGTGCGGCCCCCCGTATGCGGAAGCCGCGGCATACGGAAGGACACCGTCGTAGCCCCAGTTGCGCGAGCCGGGGAACTCCGCGATCGGCATCAGCTCGACTGTCGTGATGCCGAGGTCGACCAGGTCGTCGAGGTGTTCGATCGCGGCGTCGAAGGTTCCGTCGGCGGTGAAGGTTCCCACGTGCAGCTCGTAGAAGACCGAACGCTCGAGCCTGTGGTTGGTGAAACCTGCATCGGACGGCCCCAACGACGACAGCGCCAGGACAGCGGACGGCCCATGGACGCCGTCGGGCTGCCAGCGCGAGGCTGGATCCGCGAACTCGTCGTCCCCGAGCACGTACCGGTATCGCGCGCCCGGCTCGACGTCTTCGACGATGGCTTCGTGGTAGCCGAGGTCGGCGGGCGTCAGCTTCTCGACGCGATCCCCCTCCAGCAGGTGGACCGCGACCTCCTGCTCGCGCGGCGCCCACACACGGAAGCGGCAGCGTCCGCCGCCGCGCCAGAGGGCACCCTGGGCACTCAATCCGCGTATCTGAACAGGACGCACGCCAAGGGCGGGAGGAGCATCTTGAGCGAGTGTTCCCTGCCGTGGGCGCTGAACGGCGCGGCATGAACCGCTCCCATGTTGCCCAGGCCGCTCCCGCCGTACTCTTGGGCGTCGGAGTTCAGTAGTTCCTGCCAGGTGCCACCGCGTGGCACTCCGACGATGTAGTCGTGGCGCGGCACCGGTGTGAGGTTGGCGATGACGAGGACCTGCTCGTCATCGCCTCGGGACTTGCGCAGGAACGACAACACACTTTGCTCGGAGTCGTTCGCGTCGATCCATTCGAACCCGGCCGGATCGTCGTCGAGCTCGTAGAGCGCGCGCTCGGCTTGATACGTCCGATTCAGGTCGCGCAGCCAGCGCTGCATCCCGGCGTGCAAGGGCCGCTCGAGGAGGTCCCAATCGAGTGACTCCTCGTGGTTCCATTCGCGCCACTGCCCGATCTCACCGCCCATGAACAACAGCTTCTTACCGGGCTGGGCATACATGTATCCGTACAGGGCTCGCAGGTTGGCGAACTTCTGCCATTCGTCGCCCGGCATCTTGCCGATGAGCGAGCCCTTCCCGTGCACGACCTCGTCGTGGGACAGCGGCAGCACGAAGTTCTCGCTGAACTGGTAGACGGCGCGGAAGGTCAGCTCGTTGTGGTGATACTTGCGGTGCACGGGATTCTCGCTGAAGTAGTGCAGCGTGTCGTGCATCCATCCCATGTCCCACTTCATCCCGAAGCCGAGCCCACCGACATAGGTGGGTCGCGAGACGGCCGGCCACGCGGTCGATTCCTCCGCGATCGTCTGCGTGTCGGGATGCTCGGCGAAGACGTCGGAATTGAAACGTCGCAGGAGATCGATGGCGTCGAGGTTCTCACGTCCCCCGAACCGGTTCGGGATCCACTCACCTTCGCGCCGCGAGTAGTCCAGGTACAGCATCGATGCCACGGCATCGACCCGCAGGCCGTCGATGTGGTACGTGCGCAACCAGTGCATCGCCGACGACATCAGGAACGCACGCACCTCGTTACGTCCGTAGTTGAAGATGTAGGACGCCCAATCCGGATGGAACCCCTGGCGCGGGTCGGCGTGCTCGAACAGGTGGGTGCCGTCGAAGTAAGCGAGACCGTGTTCGTCGGTCGGGAAGTGGGACGGTACCCAGTCCAGGATCACGGCAATCCCCCGCTGGTGGAGTTGATCGACGAGGAACATGAAGTCCTGCGGCGTGCCGTAGCGCGCGGTCGGCGCGAAGTAGCCGGTCGTCTGATACCCCCACGACCCGTAGAACGGATGCTCCATCACGGGCAGGAACTCAACGTGGGTGAAGCCGAGATCCGACACGTAGTCCGCCAGTCTGGGCGCGAGCTCGCGGTACGTGAGCGATCGGTTGCCCTCTTCGGGGACGCGCATCCACGAGCCGAGGTGGACCTCGTAGACCGACATCGGCGCATCGAGGGCGTTCCGCGGGGCGCGCGCAGCCATCCACTCGTCGTCGCCCCACTCGTAGGTGAGCTCCCACACGACCGACGCGGTCATCGGCGGCTCTTCGGCGTAGACGGCGAACGGATCGGCCTTGTCGACACGGTGTCCCTGATCGCGCGAGACGATGTGGTACTTGTAAACAGCGCCGGGCTCCAGCGCAGGGATGAAGCCCTCCCAGATCCCCGACTTCTCGCGGACCGCGAGCGGATGCGCGCCGCGATCCCATCCGTTGAAGTCGCCCATCACCGACACCTCGCCCGCGCTCGGCGCCCAGACCGCGAAGTGCACACCGGGCGTACCGTCGAGCTCAGCGGGATGCGCGCCGAACTTCTCGGCGAGCCGGTAGTGGGAGCCCTCGTTGAACAGGTACACGTCGTCGGCGGTCAGCGGGGACCCGCCGTGCCAGACCGGCTCCTCACGCTGCGTCGGGACCGGTTCCGAGCGCGGCTTGGCGCCGCTTCGCTTCTTCGCAGACGGGCCCTTCGAGGCGCGACCGGTCGTCGGGCCACGCACTCCCTTGCGCTGCTCACCCATCATCTCGCCTCCCCGTCCGAGCGTGATCCACCGCTGCCAGCACCTCGTTCACGCGACTGCGCGCGGCGAACCCCTCTAGGGTGAACCTACCCTTCCGCCGCCAGTTCGACCCCACCCTGCGGCCCGGCATGTTCTGCGGCTCGGTCTCACCCCACAGATCTTCGAGGTTCACGATAACAGCGCGCGCCCGGCTCGCCCCCAGAGCCACCAGGCACGCCGAGAGTACGGCGGCAGCGTCCCGCGCGCCGCGCGCGAGGAACCCCCTGTTGCGCAGGTACCGCACGAGCGCGCGACGTTTGCGATCCCGGCGTGTGCGCTCCGTCCGCTCCGCGCGCTGATCCAGCAGCCCGGCCGAGCGGCGCTGTTCGATGTCGATCCCCTCCCAGAACGCCGTGAACGGCGGCATGTCGTGGGTGTTCAGGCCGGCCACCGCATCCGCACGGACCGGGTTCATCGCTCGAGCCGGATCGTCTTGGAGCTCTTCCTGGACCACGTAGGTTCGATGCAGCCCATGCCGGCCCATCCAGCGCCGGACCTCGGACGGGACGGTTCCCAGGTCTTCGCCCACGATCAGGGCATCGGCACGGTGCGACTCCAACGTCACGATCGCGTACCACTCCTCGGGATTCGTCCGCACGTACGCTCCCTCGTGCGGCTCGGCACCGCTGGGGATCCACCACATGCGGTGCAACCCCATCACGTGGTCGATGCGCAGCACGCGCGCGCGGCGAAGCAGATGCCGCACACATGCGATCGGATACCCGTACCCCTGCTCACGGATGCGCTGCGGGTGCAGCGGCGCGAACTCCCAGTCCTGACCCTTCGTGAAGAACGAGTCCGGCGGCGCGCCGCCCGACGCATCGGTCGCGAACGATCCGGGGAACCGCCACGCGTCATACCCCTTGGGATGGACGCCGAGAGGGAGATCGAACAGCAGCGTCGCGGGGGAGCCGCCGAGCGCCGCCACCTGCTCGCGCGCCAGGGCTTGGACGTAGGTGTGGTATCGCCACCGGTCTTCCTCGACGTCCGGCAGGTCGTCGCTGGGCCATCCCTCGAAGGTTCCGTGCGTCTCGGTCGCGGCACGGAACCGGGCGTAGGTCTCGAGCTCGGGCTCGTCTCGCATCGCCGCCTCGATCTGCGTGCGCCCGGCGGAGGTCGACCATGCTCGCCGCGCGCAGGCCTCGAGCACGCCGCGCTTGAGCGCCATCACCCGTCGGTGGTCGACGGATCGCGCACGCCGCAAGGACTCGCGCGTCTCGCGCAGGTCGGCCCGTTCCAGGAGCGCTCGCACGTCGGGGCTCGCGGCTTCCGGGGAGGCCTCGGGATCGAGCCAGAACTCGCCCCAGAACAGCCTGCTGATCGGCGAATAGGGGCTCGGCTCGAACGGGTCGTCCAGGAAGGTCGGGAGCAGCGGCAGGGTCCCAACGACGGCGCCACCGCGCGACGCCGTCCAGTCGAGCAGCGCGCGCAGATCGGTCAGGTCGCCCGCGCCCCAGTCGCGTCCCGTCCGCAGTGCGTGCAACGGCAGGAAGACGCCCCACATCTTCCGATCCCACGGCGCGGCCTTCGCCGGGGCGACGATCAGCGTCGTCGAAGCGCGCGCGCGACCGACGCTCACGTGCGCGCGGTGGTACCCGAGAGGAAGCCCATCGAGCGGCACACGTTTGGCGACGAACGTGTCCCCGGCGATATCGGCCTTCGCGTGCGGAGCCACTTCCGCCAGGCGTACGACATGTTCGGTGATGGCCCCGTCCTCGTGCTCGAGCCGGACGACCGCGCGTTCGTCGCCGGCGCGCGCCGGGACCCTGATGTCGAGCATCGGGGGCTGAGGAGCGAACGCGGCGGCGACCGGCGGAACGAGGGTCCCCCACCGCTCCCGCAAGACCTGGGTGAGGCCGTCGGGCTCGTCGACCGGCGCCCCGAGCGCTCGCAGAACGGCCGCGACGTGCTCCGCGTCCACGCGGCGCGTCCGCCGGAACGCATCGCGGTAGCCGACCTGCACGCCGTACAGCGCGGCCAACTCGCTCGGATCGCGGGTCGGCGTCACGAACGTCGCTCGAGGATCTGGACGACGCCCTGGATCGGGATCGCGATCCAGTCCGGCCGGTTGTTCAGCTCGTACCCCACCTCATAGATGGACTTCTCGAGCAGGAAGGTGTCGAGCAGGACCGCCAGTTGGTCGCGCGCGTCCGGGACGAAACGCTGTCCGGCAGCCACGTCCAAGTACGTCCGGAGATACGCGGCCGACACCCAGCGGTACCAGAACAAGATCCAGGGCTCGACGTGGGCGAGGTTGTGCTCGGTGCGCGCCTCGTCCCCGTACAGCGCCATGTACGCGGCGTAGTGGAACGAGCGCAGCATCCCCGCGACGTCGGCGATCGGCGACCTCTTGATCCGGCGCGCGGTGATCGGCCGGGAGGGCTCGCCCTCGAAGTCGATGATGGAGAAGTCCTTGCCGGTGAAAAGGACCTGCCCGAGGTGGAAGTCGCCGTGCGTCCGGATCCTCAGCGAGTCGATCGGCTCGGCGAGCAACCGTCCGAAGCGATCGAGGATCTCGTTCTCGAGATCGAGGATCTGCGCCGCCGCGGGAACGTCTCGCTCGGCTTGTCTGAGCTGATCGAATACCCGCCGAGCCAGCCCACGCACCGATTGATACAGCGACCGTTGGTAGAACGGCGTGAACGGTTCGGGGGCGAACGCGGGATCCTCGGGCTCGGACGCCAGGGCGATGTGAAGCTCGGCCGTCCGGCGCCCGAGCAGGCGGGCCCACTCGAGATAGTCCCCGATCAGCTCGGGCACATCCGGCGGGATCTCGAGCTCGATCCGCTCGACCAGGGACGCATCCGACCACTGCTCGAGCACGGGCACGTCCGAGGCGTCGGGATCATGGGCCATCGCGCTCTCGATGAATGGCCCGAGCCGGTCCAACGTGAACCCCCAGGCATCCCCTTGGTTCGGAACGAACGCGTGCATGATCCCGAGGGTCGCGGGGGCGCCCCCGCGCGCGTACTCGAGCACGCCGGCCAGCGGGGGCGTCGCCGGGAACGACCGCTGTTCGGTGAGGAAGCGCCCGATCTCGAGTTCGGGGTTCTGACCGTCGTCGAGACGTCGGAACAGTTTCAGGACGAAGCGGTCGCCGAAGATCACCGACGAGTTGCTCTGCTCGGCGCCCACCACGCGCGGCTCGAGCCCGAGCTCGCCGCGTCCGGCGACCCTGCGATACCCGGGCGCGGTACGCGCGACGACCTCGCCCCTCTGGCCCCGCATCCGGCGACGGTGCGTCATCGCGTCGTGCAGGGTGCGCGCGAACTCCGCATCCCACACCGCATCGAAGCACACGAGGTCTTCGGCGCCTTCGATACGCGCGAAGATCGCCGGCGGCGCATCGCGTCTGAGCCACTCGGCCGTCTCGCCGCCCGCGACCGACACCGGGACGATGTAGGTCTGCGGATCCCCATCCACGAATTCGACGTGCAGGACCAGAAGCACCGCGGAGTCGCCGACGTCGATCACGTCTTCGGCCGAGACGGCCTTGATCCGGCTCCCCTTACCGGCAAACCATCTCCTCGTCGGCAGCAGGCGAGGGAGGAGCGACACCAACGGGTCGACGCATCGGCGCGCGAGCGATCCAGCGCCGCCGGGCACGGTGATGGCCGGAACCTGGCCCGGCTCGGCGCGCCTTGCCTCGACCTTCGGACGTCGCAGCGCGAACCAGTAGAACGCGTGCGGACCGAGGGTGACGAAGTACGGGAGCTCGCCGATGGGCGGGAACTCCGTCTGGCCGAACAGCTCGACCGGCACCATGCCGTCGAACGCGCGCAGATCCAGCTCGGCCGCCTGCACGAACCGCGAGAGGTTCGCCACGACCAGGATCCGCTCGTCCTCGAGCTGACGGATGAACGCGAGCACCTTGTTGTTGCGGGGATGCAGGAATTCCAACGATCCGCGGCCGAACGCGTGATAGTGCTTCCGCAGTGCGATCAACCGCTTCATCCACCACAGCAGGGAGTGCGGGTTGGCCTGTTGCGCCTCGACGTTGATCGCCTCGGCGTGGTACTCGGGATCGATGATGACCGGAAGGAACAGCCGCTGCGGGTTGGCGCGCGAGAAGCCGGCGTTGCGGTCGGACGACCACTGCATCGGCGTGCGCACGCCGTTGCGATCCCCGAGGTAGATGTTATCCCCCATGCCGAGCTCGTCGCCGTAGTAGATCACCGGCGTTCCCGGCAACGACATCAGCAGGCCGTTCATCAGCTCGATCTGTCGCCGATTGTTCCCAAGCAACGGTGCGAGCCGCCGCCTGATCCCGAGGTTGATCCGCATCTGGGGATCGCGCCCGTACATCCGGTACATGTAGTCGCGCTCCTCGTCGGTCACCATCTCGAGGGTCAGCTCGTCGTGGTTGCGCAGGAACAAGGCCCACGCGGACGTGTCCGGGATCGGCGGGGTCTGCTGCATGATGTCGATGACCGGGAACCGGTCCTCCATCCGGACGGCCATGAACATGCGCGGCATCACCGGGAAGTGGAACGCCATGTGGCATTCATCGCCGTCACCGAAGTAGGCGACAGCGTCCTCGGGCCACTGGTTAGCCTCGGCAAGCAGCATGCGGTCGGAGAACGTCGAGTCGACGTGCGCGCGCAGTTCCTTCAGGAAGCCGTGTGTCTCGGTGAGGTTCTCGCAGGAGGTGCCTTCGCGTTCATACAGGTACGGCACGGCATCGAGCCGTAGGCCGTCGACCCCGAGCTCGAACCACGAATCGACCACGTCGAACAGCGCCTCGTGGACCGCAGGGTTCGCGAAGTTCAGGTCCGGCTGATGCGAGTAGAACCGATGCCAGTAGTAGGCCTGCGCCTGATCGTCCCACGACCAGTTCGACGTCTCGTAATCGGAGAAGATGATCCGCGCTTCCTTGTAGCGGTCGGGTCGGTCGCTCCAGACGTAGAAATCACGCTCGGGCGTCCCGGGCGCGGCGCGGCGCGCGCGCCGGAACCACGGGTGCTGATCCGATGTGTGGTTCAACACGAGCTCGGTGATCACCCGCAGCCCTCGCCGGTGCGCGGCCCTCAGGAATCCCTTCAGATCGCGCAGGCTCCCGTAGGAGGGGTGCACGCCGCCGTAGTCGGCGATGTCGTACCCGTCGTCCTTCAGAGGCGAGGGATAGAACGGCAGGAGCCAGATGGCTGTCACGCCCAGGTCCTGCAGGTAATCGAGCTTCTCGCTCAGCCCGCGGAAATCGCCGATGCCGTCGCCGTTCGAGTCGTAGAACGCTCGGACGTGGAGTTCGTAGATGATGGCGTCCTTGTACCAGGTCGCCTCTGGCCCGCCGGTCGCCGCTGCCGTCACAGACGCGCCTACATGAACTGCTCGAAATCCCGCTCACTGGCGGGACGCTCCACCCGGAAGATGTGCGCGGGGAGCGTGTGCGGGTTGAGCTCGAGGAAGTTGTGGTGGCCGTTCCACGTGTAGCGCGCGTCGGTCAGCAGGTCGTGCACCTCGAACGGCTGATCGGCGGGGATGCCCAGATCCTCCAGCGGCAGCCCGACCCATCCCCCTTGGGTCCAGTACGGATCCAGGTTCACGACCGTCAAGATCACGTTCGAGCCGTCCTCAGTGGTCTTGATGTACGCGATGACGTTGTCGTTGTCGATGTGGCAGAACCGCAGCCAGCGATCGCCGTGCAGCGCTGGGTTCTCGCGGCGGATCCGATTCACCCGTGCGATCAGCAGGTTCAGGTTGTCGGGGCGATCCAGATCCCACGCGCGGATCTGATACTTCTCTGAGTCCAGGTACTCCTCCTTGCCGGCGACGAGGGGACGGGGCTCCATGAGCTCGAACGCGGGCCCGTAGATGCCGTAGGACGCTCCCAGTGTGGCGGCGAGCACGAGGCGCGCGACGAACAGCGGTCGGCCGCCGTGCTGCAGCTGCTCGGTCAGGATGTCGGGCGTGTTGGGCCATAGGTTCGGACGGAAGAAGTCTGCCACCTCGGTCTGGGTCAGCTCGGTGAAGTACTGCTCGATCTCCCACTTGCGGTTGCGCCACGTGAAGTACGTGTAGGACTGGGTGAAGCCGAGCTTCGCGAGCCGGTACATCACCTTGGGCCGTGTGAACGCCTCAGACAGGAAGATGACCTCCGGATGATCCTGCTTGATGTCGCCGATCAGCCATTCCCAGAACGCGAACGGCTTCGAGTGGGGGTTGTCCACCCGGAAGGTGCGGACGCCGACCTCGATCCAATGACGGACGACGGCGCGCAACTCGTCCCACAGGCCGCGCCAGTCCTGACTCTCGAAGTCCAACGGATAGATGTCTTCGTACTTCTTCGGCGGGTTCTCGGCGTACTGGATCGAGCCGTCCGGGCGGTGCTTGAACCACTCGGGATGCTTCTGGACCCACGGATGATCCGGCGAGCACTGGAACGCCAGATCGATCGCGACGTCGATCCCGCGCTCGCGCGCGGCGGCGAGAAGACGTTGGAAGTCCTCCATCGTCCCGAGGTCCGGGTGGATCGCGTCATGGCCGCCTTCGTCGGAGCCGATCGCCCAGGGACTGCCGGGCGCGCCCTCCGCTCCGGCCGGATCGTTGTTCGGTCCCTTCCGCTTCGTCAGGCCGATCGGATGGATCGGTGGAAGGTACAGCACGTCGAAACCCATCTCCTCGACGTAGGGCAGCCGCGCGATCACGTCGTCGAAGGTTCCGTGACGGTCGGGGTCATTCGACGCCGACCGTGGGAACATCTCGTACCACGTCGAGAAGCGCGCGTTCGGCGCGTCGACCTGGATCTCGAGCGTGCGCTCGTAGGTGACCCTCGGCTTGCGCTCGGCGAACGTCCCCATCAGCAGCACGAGCTCGGGATCGAGCGCTGCGTCGGTGCCGCCGATCGCGTCCTCGCGCATCCGCTTGGCGGAGGCACGCAACCGCTTGCCCTCCTCACCTTTGGCCCGTTTCGCGGCGCGCTCCACAAGTTCGGCGCCGATCTCCAGATCCGACGAGACGTCCTGTTCTGCGTCCAGACGCTTGACCAGATCCCGCCGCCATGTGCCGAAGCGATCGATCCAGGCGGCGACGGTGTAGGAGTGACGACCGAGTTCGAACACGCGAAAGGCACCGCGGAAGCGATCGTTCTCGACGAGCGTCATCGGCACTTCGTGCCAGGATCCCTCCGTGGCCGAGCGGTGACGGATGACGGCAGCGACCAGGTCGTGGCCGTCGCAGAACAGATCGGCCTCGATGTCGACCCGTTCGCCCTGGACCCTTTTGATCGGGAAACGGCCGCAATCGACCTCGGGCCGGACGGCCTCGATGATCGTTCGTTCGTTCCTCGGCTCCAGGCTCATCCTCATGCGAGACATACCCACTCTATCGGTCCGTCAACTCCGAGCTTCAGCCCGGAGCGGATCTACGCTGGTCGTTCGGCCTGCGCCGCGGCCTGGAGCGAGCGTTCGATCTGGGCGCGGAGAGCCGGGCGGCCTGCATCGGTTTGGCGGTGGTGCTCGCGCTCTTCGACGATGCACTTCCGGTAGAGCTGCGTCATCCGCTCGCCGAGCCGGGCCCCGTGCCGAACGACGGCCACCTTCCCCTCGGGGAGATCGAACGATCGCTCGAGCAGGGCAGCGCGCCGAGCCGACGCGACCAGGACGCGGCGCGCCTCGAAGGTGAGCCACCACTGCGCCTGATGGACGAATGCGGCCGTCCCCGCCGAGGTCCGATCCACGGTGAGATCCGGGAGCGTCGCCACGACCGGGACGCTCAGGAGCCCCTTCAAAGAAGCGGCTGCCCAGGTCAGTTGCCATCCGACGACGTGGATCACGTCCGCCTCGAGGTCCAGCGATGCCGCGCGCGCAACCATCGCTGCGTTGAACTGCAGGGTCCACGCCGGCTCGTCATCCGGGGGGATCACGGGGGGCCAGTCCGGGATCTCAACCACGCGGATCCCCTCGCAGCCAAGGTCGCCGGATTCATGCCGTGGGTGTGTCGCGAGGGTGACGTGGAGGCCGGCGTGCGCGAGCGCGCGGGCGAGCCGGGCGGCGCCATCCGGTCGCGCGCTCCGAGTCAGGACCACGACCTCCATGAGGCGGCATCGTCGCACGCGCCGGCACCGACGGCAAAGAGAAGAGCCCGGCATGTCGCCGAGCTCTTCACGGATCCCTGTCCCTTACCGCCGCTTCCGACGCGCGGCCAGCGCGGTCAGACCAGAGGCCATGAGCATCCCGGCGCCTGCGAGCACGCTCGCCGGCACACCGGTGCGCGGGAGCGTGACCTCGCCGAGCACCCGGCTCTCGGGGATCTCGAGTCGAGTCCGGCCTTCAACCGGGACCTTCACCTTCGCGAGGGCGGTGACATCGGTCTCGTCCGAGCCGGGCCCCGCATTGCAGTTCCCGAGCGCACCCGAGGCTTCGGCCACATCGATGATCTTGCCTGCCGCCCCTTGTGCCTCGAATCGCGCAGTGACCGTCTTACTCTTCCCCGGTGCGATGGTCCCGAGGTTCCACACGATCGTCCCTGCTTCCAGGTCGGCGCCGCTGGTCGCGGACGCAGCGGTCGGCGTGGTGTCCAAGATCTCGAAGGCCGCGCTTCCCTCGATCGAGATGACGTCCACGAGCCGCACGTCGGTGAGCGGGCATGCGAACGGGTTCTCGACCACGATCGTCACCGTGAAGTTCTCTCCCACGGTCACCGACGACGGTTGAGCCGTCTTGCTCACAGGGATCGGGCACACGATCCCACCGGCCGGCACGTTCGACGCGGCTTCCATGTGGCCGATGGCCACCGTGGCACCACGCACATCCTGGCTGGTGAGATCGAGGAGCTTGACCTCGACCACGTTCGCCACGGCGCTGGCGTGCGTGCCGTTCCCGGCGGTCTCCTTCTGCTCGACCACGCCGACCTTGATCGACGCGAGCGGATCGTCTTCACCCGGGATCTGGATGTTGATCTCCTCGCCCGGGAGCACCTGGGTCAGGTCTCCGCCTTGGATCACGCTCACGAGCGGGACCCTGAAGGTGGCCTTCGCCCCGCCCGCCGTGCCGTCGGCGACCGCGTTGAGGAACGCCGGTCCGCTCACCTCGATCGTGAACTCGTTCGGCGTGCCCTCGAGGAGCGTCACGGGTGCGATCGTGGCCGTGGTCACGCTCTGCAGGCCCAGGCCGGCGCCGTCACCCTTGAACAACTGCTGGACCGAGCGAACGCTCGTCGCGGCCCGCTTCGGCCCGATGTCGTCGGCGTCCACGCCGACCAGCGCAGCGTCGAAGTCTTGGGTGTCCTCATCGGCGGCGGTTTCGAGCACCTGGACGCGCGCAGCCGTCTGCTCGGCGAACGCGATCGGCTCGCCGATCACGCAGGTGTCGGCGTTCCAGCGCGCCTGGGTCACGTTGTTGAGCACCTTCGCATACGCGAGGGGTGCAGCTTGATCCAGTTCGAGCACGCTCTCGTCGACGTCGGTGCCGCCCGGTGCGAGGGTCTCGGCCTCGAAGGGCACGATCTGGTTATCGGCATCGGGGGCGTGGGCGAGGCCCGCTTCCACGATGCTCGAATGTGCCCGAGACTTCTTGTTGCCGACGCCGCCCGGCACGATGGGGCGGCTGTATTCGTTCAGAACCTTTTTGAGGCCCTCGGAGTTCACGGCACTATTCGCAACCCCAACCTCGACATCTGCCAGGCGGGTTCCTTGCGCCGTGAGCGCGTCCACATGCACGGCCACGCCTCCGGCGTATCCGTCGTAGGGTCCTTGCGCCGCCGCCTGAGCGACCGGCACTGCGGCGAACCCGATCATCAGCACGAACGCGCCGAGGATGGCAAGCGCAGCGCGCGCGCGGCGCGCGGCTAATCCAGCTGTTCCCATCTCCGTACCCCCCTCCACGCCATCCAGGCGCGAGATTCGTGTTTCATGGGCCCCTGTTGCTTCGTCCGTGTTGGATTGCTTCGTCCGTGTTGGATACCCACGGAAGGTGTGTGACAAACGAGCCATGTTGGGCCGATACCCCTTTATCCTCAAAGCATCGGCAAATCCATGCCATTCTACCGCAGAGAGTGCGATGTGGACACACTTCGTACCCGTTTCCCGCGAACCTGGAAGGACGTGGGAATAGTCAGCGGGCAGCAGGAACGGGGTCGAGCGACAGCGAGAACCGCACGGTGGTGCCGCGGCCGGTTTCTCCAGCGCTGATCTCGGTGTCGGGGAACAGCGACCGGATCAGCACGAGCCCGAGACTCCCCTCCTGCAGGCCCGCCGGCGGCGTGATCGCGGCCTCGCTGCGTGCGATCGCGGGATCGATCCCCGAGCCGTCGTCGACGACCTCGACGGTCAGGCGCGCGGCGTCCGCCGACACCCGAAGGACGATCGGCGCATCCACCTCGTCGGCGTGATGCGCCTTGATCGAGTTGGTCAACGCCTCGGAAACGGCGATCCGAAGGTCTTCGACCGAGCCCTCGTCGCAGGCGAACGTCCGAGCCACCGCCGCGGCGAACGTGCGCGCGACAGCGATGACCGACGCGTTCGCGGGGAGCGTTACCTGGAACTCGGACCGGTCGTCGTTCATCACGCGCCTAGCGCCTGGTCCAGCGTGGGGTGTATGGGGAAAACGTTGTCCAGGCCGGTGATCTGCAGGACACGCAGAACCGCCCGGCTCGTGCAGATCAACCCGAGCGTTCCGTCGTGTTCCTTCACGCGCTTCAACCCGCCCACGAGCGTCCCCAGGCCGGTCGAATCCATGAACGTCACACCCCGAAGATCCACGAGGATGTTGTATCGCGCTGCATCGACCGCCTCGAGCAGTTGCTCGCGGAGCTTCGGGGCACTGAACATGTCGATCTCGCCCTCGACCTCCACGACGCGCCGATCCCCTTCGTCCCGAGACCGCACCGCGATATCGATGATCCCCACCCCTTCTTCGCGTTCCCGTACGCACGATACAACCTCGCCCAACGCCGGGCGCGGAAGGGTACTACCCGCCGAGGCCATCTCCGAAACGTCGTTTCTTCCTGGTTTACCCTTGATCGTGATGCTTATCGACGTCGCGGTGGTGGGCGCCGGGGTCATGGGCCTTGCGGCGGCCTGGCGTGCGGCCCTTTCGGGCCTCCGCGTGCACGTGTTCGATCGGTTCGGTCCCGGCCACGACCGAGGATCGTCGCACGGCGCCTCCCGGATCTTCCGCTTCGCCTACGACCATCCCGACTACGTCCGGCTGGCGATGGCGGCGCTCCCGCTGTGGCGCGCGCTCGAACGAGAGCACCCGCTCCTCCGCATCACCGGGGGGATCGACATCGGTGACGAAGCCATCCTGCGGCGATGCGCGGATGCGCTCGAGGTCTCGGGCGCCCCGGTTCGATGGCTCACCCCGGCCGAGCGCGAGAGGGACCATCCCTGGCTGGGCTTCCCCGACCTGCCGGCGATCTTCTCGCCCGACACCGGAGTCATCGCCGCCGCCGATGCGATGCGCGCGCTCGCCCTGGCGGCGACCGAGGCCGGTGCCGTCCTGTCCTGGGCGACGGACATCGAGGAGATCGAGGCGGCCGGCGACGGGGTCGTGCTTCGGGCGCGGGCCGCGCACGTGCGCGCGCGGCGCGTCGTCATCGCGGCCGGGGCTTGGACGGGTCCGTTGATGCACGCGCTCGGCATCAACGTTCCCCTCCGCGTGACACGAGAGCAGGTGCATCACTTCGCGCCGTCGCCGACCGCGATGCCGGTGATCCTGCGAACGGGCGAGATGCTCGGCTACGCGGTCCCTTCTCCCGCCGGGGGCAACTCGATCAAGGTCGGACTGCACCTGGCCGGCGTCGAAACCGCCGCCGACACGCGAGGGTTCGATCCCGATCCGGCCTTGGAACGGGACACCCGCGCGCTCGCACGGCAACTGCTCCCCTCGCTGGACCCGGTCCCCGTGGCTGCGGAGACCTGCCTATACACCACGACGCCCGATGAGGACTTCGTGATCGACGCGCACGGGCCGATCATCGTGTGCTCTGCGTGCAGCGGTCACGGCTTCAAGTTCGCGCCCTTGATCGGTGAGATCGTGGCAGCGCTGGCGACCGATCGCTCTCCGCCCGTACCGATCGGGCGCTTCTCTCTGTCGCGTTTCGGTTAGGTCGCATCGCTGACGCTCGACATGTGGAAGTCCCGGACGCGCAACGCCGGCATCCGCGTCAGTGCGAACTCGAACTCCCGGGGCAGCGTTGGCTCCGGCCGGCCGATCTCGATCGCGTTCGCGAACATCTGCACAGGACTCATGTTGTAACGGAAGTTGTTCACCGCGCCTTTGACCTCGCCGTCTTCCACCAGGTAGACGCCGTCGCGCGTCAGACCCGTTAGCAGTCCGCTCTGCGGATCGACGAGCCGGATGTACCAGAAGCACGTGACAAGGAGTCCGCGCTTGGTACGCGCGATCATCTCTTCGGTGCTCGGCCCTTGGTTTCCGGCGAAGATCAAGTTGGGGACGAAGGGGGTCACCGCCGATCCTCCCGAGCGCTCGGCCCAGTGCCGCGTCGTGATGAGGGCGTCGAGGACTCCGTTGCGCACCCAGTCGGTCCGCCTCAACGGGAGCCCGTTGTCGAAGACCGAGCTGTAGCTGCTCGAGCCGAGCGCGACGGAGAACGGCAACGTCTCGAACCCGGGTTCGGTCGGATCCGAATAGATCGTGACCCCGTCCGCATAGAGCTTCTCGCCGATCCGGTTGCCGCCCCCGGGCTTGGAGAACACCGTGCGACCCTCGTCCGCCTCCCGTGCCGACCCCATCACATAGGCGTACAGGGCCATGTCAGCCGTCGCGGCCGGCTCGAGGATCACTTCGTAGCGGCCCGGAGGCATTTCGATGGTTCGGTCGGACCAGGAAAGGCGCTGCTCGACGCGTTCGAACATACGCTTCAGGTCGACGTCGGTGAAGGTGGAGCTCACCCGGCCCGTCCAGGCCGATCGTGAAAGGTCGGCCGACTTGGCGGTGCATTCGATCTTGCCGTCCGCCTTGGTATCGCGCAGCCTGAGGCCCGTGGACGTGCCCAACCAGATCGTCGTCGTATCGTGCTCTGCGTAGCCGAACGTCCGCAGGTCATGCTCCCCCGCGCGGCTGAACATCGCCGCGAGGTCGGGCGTGACCTCGTCGAAGACGTTGATGCCGGTCTGATCGGCAGGCGCCTCCCAATCGCCGGGCGGCCCATCGCCTTCGAGCAGAGCCATGTGATCGCTCGCGGCCGGTTTCCCCTCGCACGCTGCTTCGGATTCCCGGACCAGATCTTCGAGGTGGTCGTCGGGGAAGAAGCTCCGGCTGATGACCCCGACGGCTCGATCGATGATCGAGATGACGTGCAGGGTCGCCGAGTCGGCGACCCCGTTGGTGGTGGAGGTGTTGTTCGCCCAGCGCACGTTGGCGTTCGAGCCGCGCTCGCCGATCACGATGGCGGCATCGGCCTTGGACAGCGCGAGCGCCTTCTCGATGACCGCATGCATGTCGGTCAAGCGCTGCCCTCCTGCGTCGTGTTCAGCACGTTGATCCCGCGGAACAGCGCGGCGGGACACCCGTGCGACACAGGGGCGACCTGTCCCGGTTGTCCCTTCCCGCAGTTGAACGCTCCGCCGAGCACGTAGGTCTCCTGGCCGCCGACGGCCTCCATCGCGTTCCAGAAGTCGGTCGTGCGGGATTGATACGCGACGTCTTTCAGTTGCCCCGCCAGCGCGCCGCCCCGGATCTCGTAGAATCGCTGGCCGGTGAACTGGAAGTTGTACCGCTGCATGTCGATCGACCAGCTGTTGTCGCCCACGACATAGATCCCGCGCTCGACCCCGCCGATCAGGCCGTCCAGCGCGATCGGGTCCGGCGACGGCTGGAGCGATACGTTCGGCATGCGCTGCAACGGGACGTGGTCGGGTCCGTCGGCGAAGGCGCAGCCGTTCGAGCGACCGAATCCGAGCTTGTGCGCCATCTGTCGGTTCAACTGGTACCCGACCAGCACGCCGTCCGAGATGATGTCCCAGCGCTGCGCTGCCACGCCCTCGTCGTCGTATCCGATCGTCGAGAGACCATGCTCGACGATACGGTCGCCCGTGACGTTCATCACCGGCGACCCGAACTGCAACGTGTTCAGTTTGTCGAGGGTCGCGAACGAGGTGCCGGCGTAGTTCGCCTCGTATCCGAGCACCCGGTCGAGCTCGGTGGAGTGCCCAATCGACTCGTGGATCGTGAGCCACAGGTTCGTCGGATCGATCACGAGGTCGTACGTGCCCGGCTCGACCGACGGCGATTTGACCTTTTCCTCTAGCAGATCGGGCAGTCGCGCGATCTCTCCGTCGAAGTCGTAGTCACGCGTGAAGTACTCCCACCCACGTCCAACCGGAGCAGCGTTCGTGCGCATGCTCTCGAATGCCCCGGTCGACCGGTCCACCGCCACCGCGGTGAAATTGCCTTGTCCCCGCACCCGCTGCTGGGTGATGCGCGAGCCGGAGAGGCTGGCGAGGTACTTGTTCTCGAGGATGAGCAGGAGGCGTGAATCGACGTGATCGACCTTGCCGGAGTCCAGCAGCCGCCGATTGCGTTCGAGCAGGAACGCCACCTTGTCGGCATCATCGACCGAGAACGGATCGATAGCATAGGAAGAGATAAACGTATCCTGATAGGCGTCTTCATCCGCGAGCTCGACGACTTCGGAGTTGAGGACTGCGAGCGTCCCCGCCACGTCGACGGCGCGCTCGGCCGTCGCGGCGACGACGTCGGGCGACAGATCCACGCCGGCGGCGAAGCCCCACGCGCCGTTGTGGATCACACGGATGCCGTATCCGAGCGTGTCGGAGTTGGTCAGCGCCTGCAGCTCGTCGTCGTGGGCCGACACGACCTGCCCGCGTTGACGTTCGAAACGGAAATCCGCGTACGTGGCACCAAGATCCGACGCGCGTTGCAGTGCGACATCGCCCAACGTCTCGAAGGGCAATGCGAGGAAATCTGGATCGAGCCGGCCCGCCATGAGGCCGTGATGCTACCGGTGCATCCGGCTCAACGTCACGTCAGCGCGTGACGGCGGCGATCGCGGCGTCGCCGGCCTGTTCGGGCTCCGCCGTTCCCGTCCGAGCATCCAGGCCCACGACGGGCAAGAGAACCCGGAACGAGGCTCCCCCACCCGGACGATCCTCCACCCATGCCCTACCGCCGTGTAGCGCCGCGAACCGTCCGACCAGCGAAAGACCGATCCCCACCCCTGGCGCATGGGAGGGGAGTTCTCTTCCCTGCCGGAACGGCTCGAACACGACCTCGCGCAGGTCGCCGGGGATCCCCGGTCCGTCGTCTTCCACGGCGATGAGGGCGCCATCCGAGGTTCGGCGGACACGGATCCAATGACGGGTCCCGGCAGGTGTGTACTTCGCTGCGTTCGACAACAGGTTCTCGACGATCCGCTCCACCTTGGGCGCGTCGATCGCGACGACGATCGATGGCGCGTCGATCGAGACGCTCCGGCCCGCCGCCATCGACCAAGCGTCCGCCACCCGCACCACCAGCGACCCGAGGTTCGCGGGCCGGCGTCGCGCTTCGATCAATCCTCGGTGGAGTCGGTCCAGATCGAGCAGATCGCCGAGCAGTCGGTCGAGCTTCTGGGCGTTGGCAACGAGCCGGTGCTGGAGCGCCATGCGCTCGTCGTCAGCCAGACCGTCGCGCGTGAGCGTCTGTGCGAACCCGAGGACGCTCGTCAACGGGGTGCGAAGCTCATGCGACACCGCCGTCAGGAAGGCGTTCTTCATCTCGTCGAGCGCTCGGAGGCGCTCGGCAGCCTGCTGCTCCCGCTGCAGTGCATCACGCAGGACCTCCTCCGCACGGTATCGCTCGGTCACATCGACGCCGAGTCCGACGACACCGGCGATCTTCCCGTCCGGGCCCCTGTAGGGCTCGATCCGGGTGTGATAGATCCGATCCTCGAACGGATCGTCGAAGGTCACCGTCTCGCCGGCGAGTGCGCGTCGATGCATCTCCAATGAGCGCTTGGTCGACGGATCGTCGGCGGCCCCGCGCATCCGGTAGTACTCCTCGAGCGGCAGGCTGCGGTAGCGCTCGGGATGACGGGTGTACCGATTGACGCCGGCGCCGTGCGACGCGAGCACCCGCAGTTTCGCGTCGGTCGTCCAGACCAGCGCCGGCAGCCCAAGCAGCATGCGTTCGCGTTCGCGCGCGACCTCCCGCGTCAGCCAGCGGTCGCGCAACCACGCCGGCGGCAGCAAGGACGCCCACAACAGCGCCAGCAACAGGAACGCCAGGACCTGCAGACCGACACGCAGACCGGGATGGCGTGCAGCCGTCAGCGCGGACGCGAGGACGAGGATGAGGACAACTCCCGAGTACGCGGCGGCCAACAGTCGGAGGCGTCCGGCCTCGACGGGGGCAACGAGCCGAGCGCGTTGAACGAACCGGCCGACCGGCTCGACGACTAGGCCTCCGAACGTCGCGAGAACGAGCGCCGCGAGGATGGCTTGGATCCCCGTGAATGGTTCGGCGGTCGATGGCGGCATCACCGCCGCGACGGCGACGCCGGCGACGATGGCCGTCACCGCGCGCGCGCCACGGTGCAGCCATGGCTTCAGCGGCATGATCGTGGCGCGATACTCGAACAGGGAGAGTGCCGAGCCGAGGAGTGCGACGATCGACAGATCGGTAAGGACCTGATGCCGACCCATGGTCACCGTGTTGAGCCGGATGACGACGCCCGCGAACCCGAAGCCTGTCGTCGCGGCCGCGACCGCGAGCCGTCCCGGCTCGCGCGTGCGGCTCCACGCCCTCACCGCAACGAGCCCGAGCGTCAGGAACCCGGCCGACGTCAGGTATTCGAGCGCTTCGGCTGCTTGCGTCATCTTCGTGTGCCGGTCCCGGGGTGGCGAGAGCGTATCCCCCTCGTGCGGGGGGGTGCGATGCCGCAGACGGGCCATCTTCGTGCCCCGTACGAACTAGCCCGGCCGTCTGAAGGAGAGTGAAATGTCCCCTACGCCGGCGGCCGCCGGCCTAGCTTCACCTCCCGCCCTGGCCTCGGATAGACTCCGCGGCACCGCGCGGAAGGGAGCCTCGTGGACGACGCCGAAAGCCGTTTCACCGACGCGATCATCGAGCTGGACCACATCGCGGGCGAGCTCACGCCTGACGAAGCCCGCAAGGAGTTCGACGATGCGACCTTGCAGGACTTCTGGCGGCGATGGACCGGGATCGCGCAATGGGCCGGGGGGTTGTGGCGCTTGCTGAGCGAGGACCTCGAGGACCCCGCGCGCCCTGTGACCGAGCCGGACATCGACGAGGTTGGTGAGGCGGGCTGATGCCGACCCTCGGCGAGGTGATGACCCGCGAGGTTTACACCACCACGTCCGAGACCACCGTGTCCGATGTCGCCGACGCCATGGTACGGGGTCGGTTCGGCTCGGCGTTGGTTCTCGAGAGCGGATGGCTCGCGGGGATCTTCACCGAGCGCGATGCGCTCAGAGCGGCTGCGTCGGGTGAGGACTTGACCTCGTCTCCGGTGTCGCGGTGGATGACGCGCGATCCTCGAACCGTCACCGCCGACATGGAGGTGGCCGACGCCGCTCAGTTGATGGCCGAGAACGGGTTCCGTCACCTCCCCGTCGTCGACGGCAAGGAGTTGCTCGGCATCGTCAGCCTGCGAGACGTCCTCGCGACGAGGATCGCGCGCGCCCCGCGATAGCGCCGGCGTCACCTGTTCGTCGCCAGAGGATTATTTCCCCTTGGTGCTGGGTAAGACCGATGTGGGCCCGCACCGTGGACCCGGGGCTTTGAGAGAGGGGATCCCCCTTCTATCGATCGCGAGTGCCACTCGCCCATAGGAGGGTGTCATGAAACGCCGTGTAGGGGTTTACGCTTCGTTCTTCGCGTTCCTGTCGGCCTTCGTGCTGGTGATCGCGGGTGTGGCGATGGCCGACCCCGGCGCATCGAACGGGCCCGGCGGCGGCGGCAAGGCCGGGCAACGGCCGGGAGCCGATGAGGTCACCGAGGACAACGACGGCGACGGCGTTCCGAACACTCCGGACCCCGATGGGGACGCCGATAACCGCCATCCATCTGGCAAGGACAAGCACGCTGAGGCGGGAGCCTCCGGCAATCAGGGCAAGGCCTCGTCCGAACCCGACCAGGATGGGAATGGCCCCGAGCGTGACGAGGGCGGCACCGACAAGCCCGGCGGCAGCGGCGGTGCCGACATCTACGACCAAGATGGCAACAACGGATGCGGGAACGATGACGACTTCGATGACGACAACGAAGGCCTCTGTGGGGGTCCCGCGGCCGGCCCCACGGTAGCGCCGACCCAGACGCCGACCGTGTCTCCGACAACCACCCCGACGTCCACACTGACAGAAGAAGATGAGGTTGAGGTTGCCGGCGAACGGACGGAGCGGCCGGAAGAAGCAGACGTCCTCGGCGTCAGCATGGCACGCACAGGATCCCCGATCCGCGCCGCCGCCTTCTTCGGCGGAGCGCTGATCGCCCTCGGCATCTCGTTCCAACTGATGCGCCGAACGGCATCGCAACGTCGGTAAGACCGTTTCTACAACGAACGCCGCGTCCCCTCAGGGACGCGGCGTTCAATGCGCGCGACGTTACGCGAGATCCGCGCAGGCGATCTTCGCGCCGTCCGGCGCGTGCACCACGACCGACACCGCGCTCGGGCCGGCGGTCCACGAGGCCCTGTCCTTGCCGTTCCCCACACCGTCGCCGTCGGTGGTGAACCCGGGCCAGAGCTCGTTCGGCGGCGTAGCCGGGCCGAACGGATCGTCCTTGTAGTGTCCGTTCGCGTCTCCGAGGGCACAGGGTGCGGCGTGAACATGCGATCCGTACGTCGTGTTGGGCAGCAAGCCGGTCACGTGCGTCGTGACGATCGTCTTCCCCTCCGCGGTGCGGATCATCTGTGTGTGGCCTGCGGCGTCGCCGTAGGTCGACGCGTTCGGGTTGCCGGGCGCGGCGGTGGCGAACGCGGCGAACTCTCCACGGGTCACCGTCGATCCATCGGTGTACCCGGGAACGGCGAACGTGGCGAGGATCCCCAACGTCGCAACGACAACCAGAACAGAGCGTAGCTTGGTTCGGTCCCGCATGACTCCCCCTCCTTCGGATCGCTTCATCCTCTCCCCTGTCGTGCATCCATCCCCGAACGGTTCATGCGCACGCGCAGCCGGCGGCGACGAGCCGGGTCGAGTGTGGAGACGAGCAAGACAGCCAGAGATAGCACCAGGAACGACCCCCAATGCTGGTGCGCTTCGGTCCACAGGTTCGTGCCCGGGAAGCCGCCGAACAACGTCCACCGATCCGGAAGGCGCTCGCCGATCATGCGGAATACCAGGGCCATGGGGACGACGAGCGCGCCCACCACGAGGCGACCGGTCTTGATCATCACGGCTGCGGCCGTCACGACGAACGCGACCGTCGCGGCGGTCTCGAGTGTGAGCGCCGCGACCGGAACTCCCGGCGCGCGCATCGAGGAGGCGATTGCCAGCGTCGTCCACACCGGCAGGACCGAACAGACAAGGAGCCCGACGCGTACGGCACGCCGGAACATCGCCGAGGGCGGCAGGCTCTCGATCGTCGGAGCCGCCGGATCATCCAGGACGAACGCGGCGCCGGCCGCGAGCGCCAGAGCGGCATTGCGCAAGGACATCGTCGCGAGGAACGGGTCGGTGGTCCGGCGGAGGTCGTTCCCGACGATCGCCAACGCGATGCCTGCCGCGATCGCCGCGGGCGCCCAGGCCATCGCGCGCGCAGTCGGAGCGATAAGCAACCGCCCCTGACGCGCGCGCACGGACTCCCGGATCTTCCCGACCTGCACACCATGCCTGTCGCACGATCGCCGCAGGAAGGTTCAGCAGTTGGAGAACACTCCCGGCAGCGGCTCGGGCTCGCTGAAGACGAACAGCACCCCTACCTCGCTGCTCGGTGTGTCCGGATCCGTCAGCCGGTCCCAATGTCGCGATAGCACGGGAAGGACCTCGGTATCCGGCAGGGCGAGCAACATGCCTGCGTACTGCAGATCCGACGATGCGTACAGCGTTCCGGTCTCCGCGACACCCTCGCATCCTTCGATCGGAACCGACTCGTCGGTTCCGGCGTCTGCGTCGCCCTCGATCGGCATCGGACGTGCCAAGCGGGCGAGGAAGTGCGCGCGCGCAGGCCCGGTGGACCTGGCTCCGAGCCACAGAGCGACGATCGCGCGCGCCTCTCCACCGGCGTCATAGCGCTTGAAGTCCTGCGGCGCGAACGGGTCTTCGACCTCGCCCCCCGGTTGGATCGCCTCACCCGCGGCGGTTGGCAGCCCGACCGACCAGGCGGCGGTGAGCGTCGCGAGCGCCATCTGGCACGAGCCTTCCGCTCCGCACCAGTTCATTCCTGGGTGGATCGCGATGTCGTCGGCCCACGGTCGCGGGAAAGAGGTTGGGACATGCTGCGGGAGACGGCCCCGAACGTGGATCGGCATGTGCCAGATCTCGCGAGCCTCGATACGCTGCCGCACCTCGAGGCCGCGCGCGCGCACAGCGGAAGGAACCGCTCGCAGCACCCCGTTGACCGGCTCGGCCCATCCCGCGATCAGGCCCTCGTAGCCGTCGTATGCGCAGAACCGCGCCGCATCGATCGTCTCGCAGCTCTGGTAACCAGAGGGATCCGCGATCATCGCACCGGCTCGATCCCAGGTGGCATCCGAGTACGGACGAGATTGCGCGATCCCGCCCGCGGCGACCACGGCGAGGACGAGGCCCATGGCCGTCCACACCCCACGATCCCGACGGTGGCGCAGGAAACCGATCACGGCGGCGAATCCCCCGAGCCCGATCAGGTAGACCAGGTGAAGCCACGCGCGCCTGGGCAGCAGGTCGCCGGCCGCCCAGAAGTCCGCATCGGGGACCCACGGTGCGAACCAATTGGTCGCGTTCTCTACCGGCCCCGCGAAATGGTCGACCGTGCCCTGGAAGATGCCCATGAGCACGACCGCGATGACACCGATCGCCGAAGAGGGAACGAGACGCGCGGCCGAAACACCGACGATGCCCGCGCATGCGACGAGCATCGGTCCCGTCAGCAGCTCGCCGACGTCCGGGGTCGAGATCGCATCGTTGGCATAAGCGACGGCGACCTGGATCACGATCACCACGACGGCGACGGCGACCACCCATGCAACCGACACGAGATGCGCCAGGGTCCTGGTATCCCGTCCCGCGGGGAGCGCATCGAAGAACTCGTCCGTGCCGTCGCGGCGGCTCCGTGAGACGGCGAGGTTCACCGCGATCAGGACCATCCCGGCCACCGGGAACATGAACAGCGTGAAGGTCAGATCATCCCGATGCATCACCGCGGGAAACCCCTGGCCGACCAGCAGCGTCGCCAGTGCAGCGAAGCCGAGGCCGACCATGAAGACGGGGCTCATCAGCAGCCGACGCCCCTCCACCCGAGCAAGCGTCCAGACCGTCGGCCGCGACGATCGCCCGCCGGCGCGCATCACGGGATCGGCGCGCGCGCTCTCCTTGCGCGCGTCGTACACGACGAAAGCGATCAAGCCAATGAGCAACGGGATCAACAGCGGCATCGGACCGGCTCCCGCAACGGCGGCGGCGATCCCGGCCACCAGCACGACCATCCCCAGGATGCGCATCGGCTCATGTCGTCAACACGGCGAGCTGCAGGATGCCCCCGGCCGTCGCGAGCACCACGCCGCCGGCGACGATCGCGCGCGGCCACGCGCGTTGGTATCCACGCGCGAGAGCGGCGCCGGCGGCCGCGACGCCGATGCCGGCGATGTAGAGCAGGTGCCACCCGAGCGCCGCCGTCTCGACGGCGACGACCACCGGATAGGAGTACGTAGGGGACGCGTCGATCCAGTCGGCGACGTACAGCGGCTGGACCAGCGGGGCGAACCACGAGCCCGCTCCACCCACCATCCAGGAGACGGCGATCATCTGGGGGACGGCAAGGGCAACAACGACCGCGTTGAAGGCCGGATGCGGGATCCACCGTCCGGCCGCCGCGCCGAGTGAGCCGCCCACCAGGACCACAGCGGGACCCTGCAGCAGAGCCGACGCACCGACTCGGACATCCCTCGGGCCGTCGACGAAGTGCACCACGTGCCCATCGAGAGCACCACTCAAGAAGAAAACGATGACGACCATGCCCACGGCCCCAAGGACCGGGCCGAGGATCGAAACCAGATGCGCTCCGACACGGAGCGGTTCGCCGACGGGTGCAGCCGCGAAGAGTTCTTGGGTTCGGTCCCGGCGGCTGCGAAGCACGGCCAGGTTGACGGACATGAAGGTCCCTACTGCCATGGTCATGCACCCGAATCCCGAGACCAGCGCGAGCAGGAACGACTCGTCGCCACCGGCGTTACTCTCGCCGAAGCCCGTCACGGCCAGCAGCGTGTACAGCAACCCGAGCGCACCGAACGCCAGGAATACGGGATGTCTCAAGGCACGACGGCCCTCGACGGCGGCGAGGACGCGAACGGGGGCCATGGATCGCGGCGGCGACGTCGCCGGCATGACCGGAGCTTCGATCACGCGGCGGTCTCCTCGCCGTCCACGGCGCGCTCGCCGACCAACAGCAGGTACCCGTCCTCGAGCGTCGGCTCGACCAGCATGGCACCGGACGGCGCATCACCGATGTGACGGTGCAGCCCTTCCCCCGTGCGCCACGACAGCCGCGCCCGTGGGTCTCGTTCCGCAGCCGTCCACACCTTCCCGCGCGCTTGCTCGGCAAGGGCGCGCGGCGCCCCGTCGAAGTGCACGTGGCCCTCGTCGATCACGATCACGCGCTCACACAGGGCCGCCACATCTTCGGTCTGGTGGGTGGACAGCAGCACGGTTTGCCGCTCGGCGATCCTGGTGACCACCTCACGGAATCGAAGGCGTTGCTGCGGGTCCAATCCCGCGGTCGGCTCGTCGAGCACCAACAGGTGCGGATCGCCGAGGAGCGCTTGCGCGAGCGCAACCCGGCGGCGCATCCCACCCGACAGCGCCTTGATCTTCTTCCGCATGACGTCGGCGAGGCCGACGAGCTCGAGCACCCGCCGAACCTCGTCGTGGCGCGCGCGGCGCTCGGTCATCTCCTTCAGGATCGCGACGTAGTCCACGAATTCGAACGAGGTGAAGTGGCGATGGTAGCCGGGTTCCTGCGGCATGTACCCCAGACGACGGCGGATCTCGAGCCGTCCGTGAACGTCCTGGGGGTCGTGGCCGAGCAGCCGGAGCCACCCTTGGTCGGGCGCGAGGACGGTGGCGACCATGCGCAGCAGCGTCGTCTTGCCGGCGCCGTTCGGTCCGAGCAGCCCTGTGATCCCGTGGCCCGTCTCGAGGGTCACGCCCGCGAGCGCATGTGTGCGCCCGAAGCGCTTGTGCACGTCGGAGATCTCGACCGTCGTCGCGTTCATGGAGCCTCCCATTTCGTCAACTGTCGTGGGCCACGTCGAAGTGCGATGCGCGAGCCGCGATCACGACGGCCGCAACGACTCCAAGGATCGCGAACGCCACCTGACCCTCGAGCCGGAACGCGACGATGCGATCCAGGATCGGGGCGCCGCGTGCGTACAGTGGGCTGCCGACCGCGAGCGTCACCCATCCGAAACCGACCACGCCCGCCGCGTAGGTCGGCTCGATCCATGACGAGAGCGCCAGCGCGGACAAGCTCACGGCGAGCGCAGGGACGAGCCACGCCGCCGCTTTCCAACCTACCCCGGGGATCGTCAGCGAGCCGACACCGACAAGAAGGATCGAGCTCACCACGACGGCTCCTGCACGGATCAGCAGCAAGCGGAAGCCGCGCAGGGGAGCCGCCACGCCCACCTCGTAGGTCGGGTCGATCCGGGGCCCGTAGGCGAGCGCCACGCCGATCAACGGGATCAGCGGGGCGAAGACCAGGAACGCCAGGACACTGCGCGTGCTGCCGTGCGCAGCGACCAGTGCGAAGCCCAACGACAGCCCGACCGCGGCGAACCACGATACCTGCAGGGACGGGGTGGCACCGACCAAGCGCGCGACGTGCTCGCGCACGCCAAGTGCAACCAACAGCGCCTCGAACGGCGTCCGCCGTGGCCGGTCGATCGCGTCGGTCACCTCCGTCCAGATCCGATCGAGCCGGTCGCGATCGGACGCGCGCGCGGTCAGCGCCCGGCACGCCGCGCACGCGATCACGTGCGCCTCGATCGACGCTGCGCGCGCCCGATCGAGCCGTCCGTCGGCGTACGTCCGAACCAACTCCTCACTCGCGTGCCACACCGTCATGCCAGCTCACCTCGCAACTGCGCTTTCGCCCGCATCATCCGTGTCTTCACCGTGCCGGTTGGGATCCCAAGTAGCTTCGACGCTTCTCGCGTCGTCAATCCATCGAGCACCGTCGCCTGCACGACCGCGCGCAACTCCGGCGACAGGCTCTCGAGCGCGCCGGCCAGGTCGCCGTGCTCGACCCCGAGGAGCACGTGTTCCTCTGCCGACACGGTGACCTCCTCCTGATGGGTAAGCACCTCACGGGTGGGCCGGCGCCTGAGGTGATCGATCAGTCGCCGGATGCCGATACCCCAGATCCACGCGGCGACCTCGCCGCGGCCCTGGTAGGCGCCGGGCTTCTTCCACACGGCCAAGAACGTGTCCTGGATCACCTGATCCACGACTTCAGGATCCGAGCACCGCCTGCTCAAGCGCATCACCAGCCACGGGGCATGGCGGTCGTACAGCGAGCGCAGCGCCTGGGGGTCCGCGCGGACCGCCTCCAGGAGCTCTACGTCGCTCCGCTCCGCCCCTCGCACGTCATGCCTGTCGCGCACGAGACCGAGTTTGGTTCACGCTGCCCCGGTTCGCCCTCCCTAATCTGGGGCGGGTCACTCGAACCGCGGGGGCCGCTTCTCGCGCAGCGCGGCAACTCCCTCGCGCACGTCGGGCCCTCCGAACCCGAGGAACTCCAGCCCCAACGAGGCGTCGAAGGTCGGCCCCGCCAGGCGCAGCCAGTTGTTCAGCGCCAGCTTGGTCCAGCGGATCGCGGTGGGCGAGCCAGCTGCCAGTTTCCGGGCGATCGCCAGCGCCTTGTCGTCGAGTTCCTCGTCGGGCACGCACAGCGACACGAGCCCGATGCGCTCGGCCTCCTCGCCGGACAATGGCTCGCACGTCAACAGGTGATACTTCGCCTTGGCCATCCCGCACAGCAGCGGCCAGATGATCGCGGAGTGGTCGCCCGCCGCCACACCCAGCTTTGTGTGCCCGTCGATGATGCGCGCGGTCACCGACGCGATCGATACGTCGGCGAGCAACCCGACGACGAGCCCTGCCCCCACCGCCGGCCCGCGCATCGCCGACACGATCGGCTTCGAGCACTCGATCACGTTGTAGACCATGTCGCGCGCTTCTTTCAGCACGCGGATCCGCACCGCGAAATCGTCGGCCATGTCTGTGACCAGATCGAGGTCCCCGCCGGCCGAGAACGCCGCCCCCTCGCCGGTGATGATGACCGCTCGCACGTCGGGGTCGGCGTCGATCGCGCGCCACACGGTCGCGAGCTCGCGATGACCTTCGTGTCCAACCGCGTTCAGGCGGCCCGGCGTCGACAGGATCACCTTCAGGATGTGCTCGTCGATGCGCTCGAACTTCAGGCTCGTGTATGCGCTGAACGGGTCGCTCATCACGCTCCTCGGTTGGGGTCAGGGAAACGGGTGTAGTAGCAACGGCTCGAGGTCGACCTCGACGGCGACGAGTTCCCCGACGCCCGACAGCGTGACGTAAAGCTTGCCCGGCTCGAGGCAGCAGTTCGTCGGCTCGGTCCCCTTGCCGGTTTCGATGGTCTGTTTCAACGCTCCGGCGTCATCGAAGACCTGGATCACGTCGCCCATACTTCCACACACGATGAGACCGCCGTCGGCAGTAACGCACATCCCGTCCGGGAAGCCGGTGGGCAGCGTCGCGTGCGCGCGCGGCTCCCCGAGCAAGCCTTCCTTCCACGGGAACTCCAGGATCGTCATGGCGATCGACTGCGCGGCGTAGAGCGTGCCGTCCGGGCTGAAGGCGATGCCGTTGACGAAGTGGGGCACCTCCGCGACCTGCTCAACCTCGCCCGATGCCGGATCGACGCGCCAGATACGCCCGGGCATCAGGTTCGCGAGATCCTCCCAGTTCGCCGGGTCGGTCACGTACAGCATCCCGTCGGGGCCGAAGCAGAGGTCGTTCGGACGGTGCGGAATCTCGGCGGGCAGACCGACGGCCACATCGGTGATCTCGCCGTCGAGGGTCACGCGCTGCACCCGCCCCTGGATCGGGTCGGGCGCGTGCCAGTAGCCGTGCGGGCCCACGTTCAGCCCGCCGTTGTTCGCGACGTACACTGCGCCGTCAGCACCGAGCGTCGCGCCGTTCGCGCCGCCGCCGGTGCGCGCGACGACCTCGTACGAACCGTTGCGCACGCGGCTGACGCATTGCCCGCGGATCTCGGTGAACACGATGTCTCCGTCGTCGAGCACGACGGGACCCTCCGGGAACCCGAGTCCGGAGGCCAGCACTCGCGGAGCCCAATCGATCATGGCTTCACCCCCACGAACATCTCGTGCCGATCGTCGGCGTGGAACGTGGAATGGCGGTACGGGATCGCGCGCGCCTCGAGCCCGGCATCGGCGATCAGCCGCAGCCAGGCTGCGCGCGGGAACAGACCACATACGTGGTCCTCCTGCTCCACGCGCTCGGTGTCGTTCTCGCGGATCCAGTACGTGTACGACGTCCGCGTCATGGTCGAGCCGGGCTCGAACGGATGCGGGAGTTGCAGGTAGCGGATCGCGCGGCCGTCACGTTCGTGGCCGCCTTCGTGCGGGTGCGGCCGGAAGGTCTCGGTGGTTTCGTCGGGCACGAACAGCGCAACGCCACCGGACCGCAGATGGATCGCCGCGGTGCGGATCGCGGCGTCGAGGTCGGGCTCGGTCGTCATGTACATCACGGCGTCATGCACGAACACGGCATCGAAGTCGCGCTCGAGCCGAACCGAGCGCATGTCGCCCAACACATGCGCGCACCCAGGGTTGAGCGCGCGGCTCACCGCCAGCATGTCGGACGACACGTCGACTAGGGTCATGGCGAAGCGCCGCTTCAGGTGGCTCGCGTTGTTTCCGCCGCCGCACCCGAGCTCGAGGACGTCGCGGATCTCGCGGGCTGTGTTGTCGGCGAGCGCGCGCGCGAAGATCTCAGCCTCCTCCCGGTACTCCGAGGGCGCGCTCAGCAACGGCCACCACTCGGCCAGGTCGGTGTACATGCGGGGCAGGCTCACGGCGCCGGAAGCGTAGCGTCCTGTGTCATGCTGAACCACACATGGCAGGACAGGATCTTCGACTGGCGGATCTACTGGTGGCGATCTCGGTCGCCACCGATCTGGGCATGGGGTACGAGCCGGACAAAGCCATCCGCTCGTGCCTGCTGGCGACGCGCCTCGCACGGGGACTCGACCTTGAGGAACCCGACGTCCGCGACGTGTACCTGACGACGCTCCTGCGCCACCTGGGGTGCACCGCGACCGCGCACGAGGAGGCCTACTTCTTCGGCGGCGACGAGCTCCTTTCGCGGCCACCCTCGGAGCGCGCAGACTTCAGCAACGTCGGCGAGATGCTGAAGCTCACGCTTGCGACGGGTCGCGGTACAGGGCTCGAACGGCCACGCCACCTGGCGCGCGCGTTGCGCTCGGGCAAGAAGCAGGGCGAGCGCATCTTGCGGGCGATCTGCGAGGTGGGCGCGCATCTGGCCGGACGCCTCGGCCTCGGCGACGGCGTCGAGAAAGCGCTGTATCAGGTCCAGGAACGCTGGGACGGCAAGGGCAGCCCCGAAGGACTCGCCGGTGACGCCATCGCGCTGCCGGCTCGGATCGCGGAGGTTGCGACCCAGGCGGTGATCTTCGACCGCACCGAGGGCCTCGCCTCGGCCGTCGAGATGGTCGGCGCGCGCGCGGGTGGATGGTTCGACCCGGCGATCGCGGGAGCGTTCACCAGGCTCGGCCCCGATCTCCTGGCCGGGATGGCCGACGAGGATCCCTGGGCGGCCGTCCTCGACGCGGAGCCCGCGCCCATCGGAAGGGTCGGCGCTGGAGAACTGGATGGCGTGGCAAGGGTCTTCGCCGACATGGTCGATCTCAAGTCTCCGTACACCCTGGGCCATTCTGCCGAAGTGGCCGAGATCGCCGTGAAGGCCGCGCGCGCGCTGGGCCTCGGGGACGGCGAGGTCTACGACCTGCGCCGCGCCGCCTTGCTTCACGACGTCGGGCGCACCGGTGTCTCAAACGGCATCTGGGACAAGCCTGGAGCGCTCACATCGGCCGAGTGGGAGTCGGTTCGGCTGCACGCGTATCACACCGAACGGATCCTGGCGCGCTCGTGGGCGCTCGCTCCCCTGGTACGCATCGCGGGGATGCACCACGAACGGCAGGACGGCAGCGGGTACCACCGCGGGTCCTCGGGCGCGGACATCCCGATCGCGGCGAGGGTCCTCGCGGCTGCGGACGCCTACCAGGCCATGACTCAGGAGCGCCCTCATCGCCGTGCGCTGTCGGCCGACGAGGCGGCGAAGGCGATCGCCGCCGACGCCTCGGCCGGCGCGCTCGACCCGGAGTGTGCGCGCGCGGTCGTGGAAGCCGCCGGCAACACCGAGGTCCGGGTGAGGGCCTCGTGGCCGGCGGGGCTGAGTGACCGCGAAGTGGAGGTCCTTCGTCTGGTGGCGAAGGGCGTATCGAACCGACAGATCGCGAAGCGGCTGTTCATCTCACCGCGGACGGCCGAGCACCACGTGCAGCACATCTACACCAAGATCGGCACGTCGACGCGCGCATCCGCCGCGGTATTCGCGATGGAACACGACCTCTTCAGAGCATGAGGAGGAATGGGTAGGTCTACCGATGCCCGCCGGGTTCGACTACCGACATCCTGGACCGCACGGGAGGTGGTATGCGATGACCGAGTTGCGATTCACGGTGGATGCGCCCGTGCCTGCGGAGGAAGTGATCCGCGCGCTGACGGATTTCTCGGACCGGAGGCCCGCCCTGTGGCCCGACCTGGACCCGGATGTCTACCGGGTCGATGAACTCCATCCAACGTCGGCCGTGGTCCGAGAGGGACAGCGCTCTCCGCGCCTGTGGGCGATCGAGGAGTACGACTGGTCCGTGCAGGGGACCGTGACCTGGACTGCGCGCGAGAGCAACTTCTGCGCGCCCGGCAGTTTCATGTCCGCACGCATCGAACCTGCGGGCAACGGCAGCAGGATGCACATCACGTGGAGTCGCACGGGCGTCGGCCCGAAAGGCAGGATGATCGTCGGTCTCATGCGTCTTACCAGCGGCCGCCCGCTGGCGAAGAGCTTGGGGAAAGCGTTGGCCGGCCTCGCTCCACCCGATCGGGATCGGCGGACGGCATAAGAAGAGAGGAAGAGTGAACGTGTCTGATCCGACCCTGTCGCGCGTCGCGCCACGCACCGGCGGCCACGCTACGGGACGCCGCAAGACCGGCAGGTGAACCGTTCTGGCCATTGCGGATTCGTCCTGTCCGCTGTAGAGTGATCATTGGTTCCGAGCGGTGGAGGGAAAGGCCGAAAGGCACGACCCGAAGTCACTCGGAACCACTCTTTTTGTTGGGCCCGGGAATTTTGTTGGGCCCGGGAAGCCCCCGGTGGGAGAAGGTACGCGTCCTCGTATAGCATCCCGCCGATGTCGCTGCCAACCAAAAACGCGCCGGCTTCGATTCCGAACCGGTACGGAACGACCCAGCACGCACGCCTCGGGTCTCGGCGGCGGCCTGGTCGCGTTCGGCTGATCACCGCCTTCGTCATCGTCGTGTTGCTCCTCGAGGGAAGCGCCCGGCTCATCGCCCCGCGGTTCGAAGTTCCCCTCCGCTGGTACCACTGGCGCGCGCAACTGCTCGTGGAGGCGATGGAGAGCGAACGGGTTGCCGGGCGTTCCAGCGACCTCGTCTTCGCTGGAAACTCGTCGGTCGGTCATCTGATGAACATGCCGATGTTCGCGCGGGAATTGAGCACCGTCGATACCGCGCATAGCGTGGCGCTGCCCTCCGCCGGTGCGCGCCTTCTCGAGCATTGGATCCTCGGAGAGGTCGTTCCTCGCCTTCATCCAGCCCGCGTCGTGCTGGGCTTGACATCGCAGGACGTGAACGACGGGCGGATGGATCCGGCCATCGATCGCTACCTGGAAGCTCCCGAAAGCAAACCGGGTCTGGTGGCCGCGATCGAGCGCTTCCTTTCGCGCAACTCGATGCTGGCTCGTCACCGAGTGAACCTCCGGTCACCACAGAAGGTACTCGACGCATTGTCGGCCGATCGCTCGCTCGAGCGTGAACCTGCTGCGGAGAATGCCCTGACCCCTACCGCCCCCGACAACTTCAACAAGACAAAGAGGGAGCTTCGCAGGATCAAGCGAGGAGCCCTGTTCGACTTCCGGGTGGGGACGACGGCACTGGCCGCGCTCGGTTCGATCCTCGAGGGGCTGATGCGGCAAGGGATCGAGGTCGTGGTGGTGTTCGTGCCGATGCCCCCGTCCTACCGGGAAGCTCATCCTCGCGGCGAACGAGACTTCCGAACGGCAATCGATGCGATGAGGGGCACCGCAACCGCCGTCGGCGTTCCCGTCTTCGACTTCAGCGACGCGTTACCAGAAGATGCCTTCAAGGATTACACGCACGTTTGGCATCGTGAAGCAGCTCCGTTCTCCAAGCTTCTCTCGGCGGAGCTCTCGAGGCTCGGCTGGTGAAGCCCGGTCTTACGGCCGATCGCGACCTCAGGTCTGGTCCGACCCACCCCCGAGCACCCATCGTGTCGCCGCAGCAATGACCAGCACGAGAACGACGAGGAAAGGCCACAAGACCCAGTCCGGCATTTCCTCGATCCGTATGAGCCAGCCCGCGATCATGTCGCTCACCTCCTACTCGGCCGCGAATCGCTCGAAGAAGGATGGGAACGTGCCGAGCACGCCCAGCCCGATCAGGATGGCCGAGACGACGATCGCCTTGCGTTCGTCGATCTCACGGCGCCGCCAGAGGACACCAAGCACGAGCCACGCTCCGACCCATGCCGCGACAGTGAGGCCGGTCTTCCCCGAGAGAGGCCCCACCGGGTTGCGCCAGTTGAGCCAGTCCTTGAGCGTCGCGCTCACCTCGGCCAGCGTCGTGAACAGCCCTAGCACGAAGGTGCCGGCCGCAGCGGCGATCACGGCGGCGAGAACCGGGCCGTTGGGCCTGTCGTCAGGCTCCGCGGTCGCATCCCGCGGGGCGGTGTCTTGGGTAGCCATCTGGTCCCCCCTCAACGGATGGGCGCGGTCTTGTTGATGAAGGCACCGAAGAGCCCGGCGACGCCGGCGGCCACGAAGGCGCCGGTAAACAGAACGATCGCCAGCCTGCGCATCCGGTCGTGGCGTACCAGGCGGGGACCGTAGTAGGTGACCAGGAACGCCACCGCCGTCGCGAGCAACGGCGATATCCAAGCCACATGCTCTTTCCACTCCATCCCGAAAGTGTGCCACGACGCCGTCTCGGGGCTGGCGAGCAACTGCGAGCGTGGGCTGCTCGGGATGTCCTCTCGATACCAGGGATAGACGATGTAGGTCCCGGTGAAGACCGTCGCCCACGCCACCGCCGCCATCGTCCACACGCCGATGCGCATCCGCCGGATCCGCTCGGCGACCCCGGCCGGGGTGACGAGGGCCGGTCGCAGACTCCACAAGCCCGCGAGACCACCCGCGAATGCGATCATGAATAGCGTCCCGAGTATCAACCCGTGGATGACCGTCCAGAACTCCCGATCGGTGAGGCTCAAGGATGCCCCCTTCGCTCAGCTTCAGTCTCGACAGTATCCCTCTCGAGGAACCAAGGGAACCACTCAGGGGACTCGGCGCCGCGCGTGCTCGGTCGTGCCCGGGGAGGGATTCGAACCCCCACGTCCCGAAGGACAGCGGGTTTTAAGCCCGCCGCGTCTGCGATTCCGCCACCCGGGCGCGCTTAGATGCTACTGCGCGCGGCGGCGGAAGAAGCGGCGCGGGGCCGGACGGTCCTCGGCCATCGCCAGCAGGTGGGACTCCACCGCGGCCATCCGGCCTTCCAACGTCCCCAGCATGTCGAGCGCCTGCTCGAGCATCGCCTTCTGGGTCGCAGGTTTCTTCGACGCAGCCTTCAAAGGCTTCTTCTCTTCGCCGGCCGCGGCCGGCTGGTCGCTGACTTCGATCGCGTCCGTGGGCGTCGAGGGCTTCGGTCGAGCCGGAGCTTTCTTCTTCTCGACATCCTCGAGTCGAACGACGCGGCCGGGCTCCTCCGGCGTCGATGCGGGTGCCGCCGCCTGCTTCAAGCGCGAGAACAGGGACGCGCCCTTCTTCGCTGCGACGATCGCTCCGTTGGTCTGCGCCGCGGGCGCATGGCCGTTGGAGCGAACCTCGGGCGCCGACTTCACCTCCGCGCGCGCAGCCGGTGCGGGCTCTGCGACCGGCTCGGGGGCGCGAATCGGCTTCGGCGCGCCGGGTTCGGGCGCAACCCGCGAAGAGCGGCGCGCCGCGTAGGACGGCGGGCGGCTCGGCTGCGCAACGTAGATCTCCTCGTGCGGCGCTTCGGCCTCGACGACGGGTTCGGGCGCGCGCTTGCGCGGCCGGCGCGACGGGGGCGTGGGTCGGTGCGGCGCATCGGCTGATGCGCCATTCGGTCGGGCCGACTGCGCGGCCACGGCAGCCATGGCGGGCACCGGAGCCTCGGCGCGGGTCTGGCGCCACTGGGAAACTTCCCACTCGACGCGCTCGTCGTGGCTCGCCCACTGGGTAGGCCTGCCGCAGTGCTCGCAGAGCGACGCGCCGGCGAGGAACTTCTTGTCACAGAACATGCACTCGATCTTCGATGAGCGCCCCATCACTAGCTCCCTTGCTGGTTCGTCGATCCCGTTATCTGCTCAACGACCAACCTGGCGTCTTGGAGGCGGGACGATTCGACGTAAAGGCGTACACCCCAGTCGCCGGCGAACAGCATCGTGGCCAGGCGACCGAACTGCTTGTACGTCCAGTAGATCCCAGCTCCTTCGAGCGCGCCGGCGATCCGGTCGGCCGTGGCATGCTCGAACTGCCCCAGGTAGACGGTCCGCAGATCTGTCCGATCCGTCACCGGTTCCAGACTAGCCGGACGAAAGGGAGATGGACACCCCGGGTTTCGGCGTAAAACGGGCGAACCCTACAGGTTGCCGAGCGCGTCCCACGCCCCGGACCTGGTGGTGGCGTAGTCGTAGAGGCTCGCGCCGTACGCCTTGCGCTCGCGCGCCGCGCGCGCGAAGTCGGTGACCTCGGCCTTGGTGACCTCGTTGGCGATGCCCCCGATCACGTGCACCCGAAGTCCGGTCCGATCGGCCGAGCGCTTCACGTTCGCCTTGGTGTATCGGTAGGCGCAGTACAGGATATCGGCGTCACAGGACCCGTCGGCCTTGCGGTACGACCAGTACGCCATCGGCATGACCACGTCGGTGTATCGACCGACCGAACCGTACGGGAACCCCGCCCATGACGACGGCGAGCGATCCATCGCCACCGGCGCGGGGATGATGCCGCCGATCGGATAGCGGTTACCCACCCGGCGGCGAACGCGCCGGAGATGCGCGCGGATCCCGTCGTTGAACTCGTCCAACGAGTCGGTCTTGCCTTTGAATTCGATATCGACGGCCAGCGCATCGAAGCGCTCGCCACTTGACGAAACGAACGTTGCGATCTTGACCGTTCTGCGCACGTCCGCATCGAGATACTTCCCGTACGCCGGCAGGTACCACCCCACGACGTCGATCCCGCGCGCGTGCGCCTCTTCGAGCCATGCCACCATCTTCTTGCGGTACAGGAACGCCTTGCCGGAGTTGTATCGCGCGGTCTGCAGGTACAGCGTTCGCACACCCTTGGTCTTCATGTCGGCCGTCGCCGCGGCCGGATCGAGCCCGTAATCCCACAGGTCCACCCATGTCCCGAGACCACGGAACGATCGGGTGGGAGGCTCGCGCACGATCCATCGATCGATCGCCACCATCCGTCCGCTCGACGCGGTCCGCTTCCGGCCGGTCACGAGCACGGTCAGTCGATGGACGGCGTCGGTCAGTCCGGCGAGCGACACACGTCTGTTCCCAGTGCTCGACGCGTACGTGTCGACCGTGGCGCGCAGTTCGCCGTCGAGCAGCACCTCCGCGATACCGCGGTTCGGGCCGGCGCGCAGATCGAGATCGATCCCCTTGCCCATGAAGCGGAAGGTGCTGCGCGCGCCCTTCGCGACGCTGCGGGCGTAGCCGCCTGCGAAAGCATCCTGGTCGGCGACGACGCCCCAGCGGAAGGCGGCGTGCGACTGCCCGACGGTGTCACCGCCGGCTCGGAACCCGTCGACGGCGATCCAGGCGCCGGTGGCTTCCGTGGAGGCCCTACCGAGCACCTCGATCACCATGCGGTGCCGGTCTTCGCCGAGCTGCCGGAACCTTCGACGGACGTCGAACCTCGCTTCCGGGTCGTAGTTGTTCACCGTCCTGATGCGTTCACCGTCGATGAACACGCGCGCCTTGCCTTGGTTCCGCCCCGTTCGCGTGATCCAGGCGACCGAGCTCCCCTCGAAGCGGAAGACCGCGCGCGCACCTGCCGTGCGCTCGGAGACGTACGAGCCGTTCGACGCGCTCGAGGAGGGGATCCGCCGCCACCGATAGATCGCCGCGCGCGAGCCTTCTTGGTGAACCAGACCCGTCCTGAACGACTTCGCCGTGCGCGGGACCTCGGCTCCCACGAGCGATGTGACCGGAGCGGCACCCGCCGGATCCACGATCGCCACGTACCGCTGACCCGGCGCGAGCACATCGTCCGGCCGGAGGATCGCCGTGCGGACCGCACCGGTCGCACACGACGTGCGCTCGCCTCCGATGTCGCGACAAACCACCGAGGCGCTCAGATCCTTCTTGGTTCCCGCGACACGTAGGACCACATTGTCCCCGGTGACCCCCTGCACGGTCTCGTCGAACTCGGCCTTGATCGGGCCGGACAGCGTCGAGGGGGCGACGATCGCGACGGTGGGGTTGAAGGGATCGGCAACAACGGGCGAACCCGCCGCGAGCAGCAGCGCGGCGGCGGCGGCGGGCAACGCAGGACGATTCATCACTCTCTCTCGATAGTACGCCTGTACGAGAAGGATGGTTGACTCAGCGACGGCCGCGCGCCTTGCCGGCGCGGTCCGTACCGAGCGAGCGCAGCGGACGCAAGAGCCTCCACCACCGTCCCCGCGTGGTCACCACGTCGTAGATGCTTGCCCCATCAGCTCCGGCGTCGCGCGCGCCTTGGACGAACCTACGCAACTCGACGTCGCTGATGGAGTCTCCGACCCCGCCGATGACGTGGACGACCGGGTGTCGCGTGCCCATGAGTCTGCGCGTGATCCGCACGTTCCGGGCCGTGAACTCGTACGCGCAATGCCGTCGGATGCGGGGACACCCCGAGCGATCCGACCAGTAGCTCATGAGCAGGACGGCATCGGCGTTGCGCGCGATCCGCGTCCATGGGAAACCGTGCCAGTACCCCGGCGCCACCGCCATCTGCAGCGGAGTGGGAGGGATCGTTGCGACGGGGAAGCGGCCGGCAGCCACCCGAACGCGCCTCGCGTGATCGGCGACGTTGCGGTTCCAGCGGGGGAGACTACGCACAACGCCGCGATACTCGACGTCGATCCCCAAGCCATCGAACGAATGACCCCGGTAGCGGTATCGCCTGATCGCCATCGTTCGGTGAAGGTCGCGACCGACGTTGGCATAATCAGGCAGGTACCATCCGACGACCGCGATGCCTCTGTCGTGGGCTTCCACGAGCCACCGTCCTACTCGCCCGGAGACAGCCGCACGCGTGTTGCTACGGCCGGTCTGCACGTAGACGGTTCGCACTCCGTTCCGTTTCATCCGCTGCAACGCTCGCGCAGGGTCGAGCACCGGGTAGTCGAACAGGTCCACCCACGCGCCCAAACCGCGGAAGATTTCACGCGGATCGGGCGAGCGGGGCGTGGTTGCGCGCTCGGAACCCGCCGATCGTTCGGAGCGCGATGCCGTGGAGTGCCCCGCGCCTTCGGGAGAGCCGACGGACCGGCGGTCCGTCCGTGCGTGCGCGCCGGCGATCGCCTCCGTCGGATCTCCCCCTGGCCTCCCAGGTATCCCCAGCATGAGAAGCACCACCAGGACGGCGATGGGCGCGCAGAGCGAACGAGTGTTAGGCATGTTTGGGCCGCGGGAAGATCGGGTATAGAAAAAGGTTCGGGTCGAGGAGCAGGCTAGTTGAGTTCTTTCCCATGTCGCCAGGAAGAACCCGGGAATCCGTGCGAGTTGACCGGTTTCGGGACTTAAAGCCTGCGTAGCTTCGCGAGATGGCGCCAGTAGGCAGGCGCCGTCGTTCGAAGATCGTACAGACTCGCGCCGAACGCTTCGGCGTGAAGCGCACCTCGGACGAAGTCCGCGACCTCACGAGTACCGACGACGTCGCCGACACCGCCGATCGTGTGTACCGGCTTATCGCCGACCAGTCGTCGCGTCTCGGACACGTTCAGATGAGTGAAGGGATAGGCGCAGTGATCGGGGTTGCCCCCGCAATCTCGGTACGACCAATAGCTCATAAGCATGAACACATCGCTCACTTCAGCCAGGCCCTCCCACGGGAACCCGGCCCACCGCAGGGGCGCGACGTCCATCTGTAGCGGCGGCGGAGTGATCGCAGCGATCGGGTAGCGGCGTCCCAGCCTCTCGCGAACGGTTCGCGCGTGCTCGACCACGCGAGCGTTCCACGTCGGCGGGTAGGCGACGTCGTCCTTGAACTCGATATCGATCCCCAGCCCGTCGAAGCGATGACCCGCCCATTCGTATCGGGCGATCGCCACGGTCCGCGCCACATCCCTCCGAACCGGCCGGTAGTTGGGCAGGTACCACCCCACCACCTTCAGGTCGGCTCGATGCGCCGCCTCGAGCCACGGTCCGACCTCGGGCGCGACCGCGTGCGGCGTGTTGTATCGCCCGGTTTGGATGAACAGCGTTCGCACTCCTCGCACCGCGAGTTCGGCGACCGCTTCCGACGGCACGAGCGACTCGAAGTCGTATACGTCCACCCACGCACCGAAGCCACCGAACGCCCAGAGCCGTCCCTCCCGAGGGTCGGGCCGGCGAGCCCGCTGAGCCCCACCAGGCTCCGAACGCGGCGCCGGGGAGGGAACAACCGGCGATGACCTCACCACGTCGGGGTCGTGCACCCCCGGCGCGGATGTGGGCGCCGAAGGAGCCTTCGCGCGCGTCGCGAACGCGCCCAGCTGCCACGGCACCAGCACGACCAGCGTCAGAGCGATCGCTCTGACGACCTTCGAGCCGAACAACTCGCGCGCACGCATCGATCGCCCTCTTCGATACAACGAACCTCGAACCCTACCGGGCGCGCGTGCCTTTCTCTCGAAGGAGAGCCAACGCCGTTCCGTCAAGGATGTCCGTTTCGGAAACGAGCACCTCGGCATGACCGAGCCGATCCATGACGCGCTCGAGGATGACCAGCCCCGCGACGATGACGTCCTCGCGGCCCGGGGGCATCACAGGCAGCTCGCGGCGCTGCGGCGAGGTCATAGCCGCCAGTCGGCTCAACGTGTCGGCGACGTCTCGCCGGCTCAGCCGCGCATGATGGATCCGCGCGCGCTCGTACCGCTGCAGTCCCACCACGATCGCCGCGGCCGTGGTGATCGTTCCGGCGAGGCCCACCAGGGTCCGGGTTCCGGCTCCTATGACCTCGGCGGCGCGGCCGAGATGACCGTCGGCATCGGCACGCACGGCGTCGAGTTCGGCGCCGGTCGGCGGGTCGTGGGTGATGTGCCGCTCGGTCAACCGCACCGACCCGATGTCCAGCGAGATGAACCGCTCCGCGCGCTCGACCCCCCGAACCAGCTCGGTCGAGCCTCCGCCGATGTCGAGCACCGCGAACGGCGCGGGAGCATCCAGGTCGATCGTGGCGCCGGCGAACCCCAACTGCGCTTCCTCGTCCCCCGACAGGATCACCGGCTTCTCCCCGGTCCGTTCGCGAACGACCTCGACGAAGGCATCGCGGTTCGCGGCGTCGCGCACGGCCGACGTCGCGATGATGCGGAGGCGCTCGGCGCCCGCGTCGCGCGCCCGATCTGCGTAACGGCCGATCGCGTCCACCGTGCGCGCCAGAGGGACGTCCCCGAGCCGGCCCGCCCGATCCACTCCTTCGCCGAGCCGGGTGATCACCAGATCGCGCTCCACCTCGCGCAGCGGCTCGCCATCGGCGATGAATACGCGTACGGAATTGGTCCCGACGTCGATGACAGAAACCCGCATCAGCGCCTGCGCTTCTTCCCTGCATACCCGGGATGGCCGGCGACGCGCTCGCCGTCGGTCACGCACGCACCCGGGCAATGCCCTTCGAGTGGCTCGACGTCGGGTCCGACGAGCGCGCCGATCGGATTCGCGTCGGCGACCTCGTGCGCGTACAGCGCGTGGAGACACTTCACGCGCGTGGGCATCCCACCCGCCGACGACGGATCGTTCAACGGCTCGAGCGAATCACGCCGTGCGACGTACCCCTCGTGTGCGCGCGCGTAGGCCTCGCGGAGCCCCTCGTCCTCGGCCAGCCGTTCGTTGTACGCGGTCATGCGCCCGCTCGCTTCCACGCGACCGATCAGCCGAACGGCCACGGGACAGGTGAGGTAGTACAGCGTGGGGAACGGTGTGCCGTCGTCGAGCCGGGGTGATGTGCGCACGACGGCCGGCAACCCGTAAGGGCAGCGCGCGGCGATCGCGATCGCTCCCCTCGGATCACGTCCGATCTGGGCGGCGACCACCGCGCGGTCGCCGCTGCTGGCGGGCTCCCCCGGCCACGGGATCGGATGCATGACCGCACAGCCTAATGCGCCCTCAACGAAGAAGCGGCCCTCAGGGCCGCTTCTTCTCTCCCTCCCTCCCGCGCGCGCGCCATCCGCGCGCCGGTCGGGAAACCTCGTTCAGTTCCGCCGCGACTCGCGCTGACGGCGCCAGTCGACCAGGTTCTCCTCGCTCTGCTTCATGAACTTCTTGAGCTTGTGCTCGAACTCTGGATCGCGGTCGCGTCGCGCGCGCGGCCGCTCGGGGGACCAGTCCGGGTCCGCCTGCTTGATCGAAAGGTCGATCTTCCCGTCGTCCTTGATGCCGACGACCTTCACCGTCACGCGATCGTTCTCGCGGAGGAACTCGGAGATCTCGCGGACGAAGTTGCGGTCGACCTCTGAGATGTGCACCAGCCCGGTTTCCCCGGAATCAAGTGCGATGAACGCGCCGTACGGCGCGATGCGGGTGACGGCTCCTTCGACGATCTGGCCTACTTCGAGCGGCATGTGCCGGTTCTAGCCCCTTCCTTGGATTCGAGCCGGCCCGATGCCGACGGTCTACCGAGTGTACGTTCGCTCGCCGGGGCAGGTCAACGGGTGGCCGACATCGGGCTCGAGGCGTCAATTCGCCGAGCCCACGATCCTTCGCATCGCTTCCCACCACCGAGCAAGAAAGCTCTCGCTCGACGACGACGCAGCGCTCGCGGTCCCCGACGCGCCCGACGGCGCCGGTGGCGCTTTCGGCGCCTTGGGAACGACGACGAACGGTACCTCGCCGGGGCGGACGTATCCCAGTTCCTCGCGCGCGCGCCTCTCGATCTCGGCGGGGGCATCCAGGCCTACCTTCTGGCCTTCCAGGTCGGCCGCGACCACGTCCAGGCGCTGCTCTTCCCGCTCGAGCGACACGATCTCGTTGCGGACCGCGAAGTACCGGCGCAACGGGTACACCGACGAGAACAACATCGCCGCGAGAATCATCGTCAGGATAGCGCCGCGAGCCGAGATGATCCGCGGACGTCCGGGGGTGGCTTCCATCGTCATCGCGCGAACGCCCTCGCGCCCGGATAGCGCGCCGCTTCGCCCAGGATCTCCTCGATGCGCAGCAGCTGGTTGTACTTCGCGGTGCGCTCGGACCGGTTCGGCGCGCCGGCTTTGACCTGACCCACCCCGGTCGCGACGGCGAGATCGGCGATCGTGGTGTCCTCGGTCTCACCCGAGCGGTGCGAAATCATGCAGTTGTACCCGGCGCGCGTCGCCATTTGGATGACGTCGAGCGTTTCGGTGAGCGTGCCGATCTGATTGACCTTGATCAGGATCGCGTTCGCGACCCCTTCGTCGATCCCTCGGCCGAGCCGCGAAGGGTTCGTCACGAAGACATCGTCGCCGACGAGCTGGGTCGTGGCCGACAGGATCTCGGTCCCGGCCTTCCACCCTTCCCAGTCATCCTCGGCGAACGGGTCCTCGATCGAAACGATCGGGAACCGTTCGACCCATCCAGCGTACCGCTCGGCGAGTTCGGTCGCCGAGAAGGTCTTTCCCTCACCCGGGAACCCGTACGACGCGCCGTCGAACAACTCGGTCGCGGCGACGTCGAGCGCCAGCGCGACCTCGTCGCCGGGCTCGAGCCCGGCCTGACGGATCGCGTCGATCAATGCTTCGATCGCGTCGTCGTTGGTCGCGAGATCGGGCGCGAACCCTCCCTCGTCGCCGACCCCCGTGGACAGGCCGCGCGCCTTCAGCACCCGCCGGAGTGCCACGAAGACCTCCGCGCCCCAACGGATCGCCTCCGAGAACGACGCGGCGCCGACAGGGGCCAGCATGAACTCTTGCACGTCGACGTTGTTATCCGCATGCGCGCCCCCGTTCAAGACGTTGAGGCACGGCACCGGCAACACGTGCGCGTTCGGACCACCCACGTAGCGGAACAGCGGTAGCCCGACACTCGACGCGGCAGCCTTGGCCACCGCAAGCGAAACGCCCACGATGGCGTTCGCGCCGAGCGCGCCCTTGGCGTCGGTCCCGTCGAGGTCGAGCAGGATCCGATCGATGCCGCGCTGATCGGTGGCGTCCAGGTCTGCGATCTCGGGGGCAATCTTCTCGTTGACGTTCTCGACGGCCTGGAGCACCCCCTTGCCGCCGAAGCGCTTGTCGTCACCGTCGCGTAGCTCGACGGCCTCGTGCGCACCGGTCGAGGCTCCCGAGGGCACCATCGCGCGCCCGAACGACCCATCGGTCAGCAGCACGTCGACCTCGACCGTGGGATTCCCCCTCGAATCGAGGACCTCGCGCGCACGCACATCGGCGATCAGGCTCATGGCGGATGAATGGTAGCAGCGGAAACGCACCGTTCCTGCGCAGCCCGGAGTTTCCACTTGACGGAGTCACAACCTCGTGTCAATATCAGAATGATATCATCTCGATATCTATGAGAAAGGGAGGGGACCATGGGGACCATCACGGCGGAGCGTCCGGCCCGGGTGCTGCCGGGGCTGCCGATGCTCATCCTGACGATCGCGCTCGAAGCAGGGGCGATCGCACTCATCACCACCACGGCGGTGAACGCCGCCTCGGACGGGGCGATCTCGAGCAGTGGGGTCGGCGTGCTGATCGCCGGCGTGGTCCTGTTGCTGCTCGGTGCGCTGGTGCCCCTCGGTCTGTTCGTGGTCCAGCCCAACCAGGCCAAGGTGATCATCCTGTTCGGGCGCTACCTCGGGAGCGAGCGCCGCGATGGCTGGTTCTGGACGAACCCATTCACCGTCGGTGTGCGCAGGAAAGTCTCGCTGCGCATCCGCAACTTCAACTCCGAGCGGCTCAAGGTGAACGACTCGACCGGTAACCCGGTCGAGATCGCGGCCGTGGTGGTCTGGCACGTGGTCGACTCGGCAAAGGCCGTGTTCGACGTCGACGACTTCGAGGAGTTCGTCGCCGTCCAGTCCGAAACGGCGGTCCGTCACCTCGCGCAACGGTACCCCTACGACAACTACGAGGACGAGGGGATGTCCCTGGTCGGCAACGTCGACGAGGTCTCTTCGACGCTTCGGACCGAGCTCACCGAGCGGCTCGAGCAGGCCGGCGTCGAGGTCAACGAGGCGCGCCTGTCCCACCTCGCGTACGCGCCCGAGATCGCCGGCGCCATGCTGCGCCGGCAGCAGGCAAGCGCGATCGTGGCGGCGCGCCAGCGCATCGTCGAGGGCGCGGTCGGCATGGTCGAGCACGCACTCGAGATGCTCGAGCGCGGGAACACCGTCTCGCTTGACGAAGACAAGAAGGCCGCGATGATCTCGAACCTGTTGGTGGTGCTTACCGGCGAGCAAGCCGCGCAGCCGGTCGTGAATACCGGGACGCTCTACCAGTAAGCCACGTGACCGAGCGCAAGAGCTTCCCGCTGCGGATCAACAGGGAGCTCTACGCTGCCCTCGAGAAGTGGGCAGCCGACGAGATGCGCAGCGTCAACGCGCAGATCGAGTACCTGCTTGCGAAGGCGGTGAAGGATGCGAAGCGCGCGCAGAAGCCAAAGCGGTAGCGTTCGATCAGTCGTGTCCAACACTTCAGGATGGACACACGGTTCATGCGGCTACGACCACACCGCCACCACGCGTGCGAGCCCCAGAGCGAAGGCGAGCACAGCCATCGACACGAACGGCGCGTACAGAAGATCCCCGAGCCGCCGCCTCGCGATCCGGACTTGCGCACCCAGACCCAACACGGCGAAGACGCCACCGACTTCGACGAACCGAAGACCGCGAGCGAGCAGCGTGTGCCAGAGCATAGGGGCTACGCTCACATCGGAAGAAGCAGCCTGGAAAGCGAACGCCTTGAAGGGCACGCCGGACCACGGCTGGTGCCACACCGCGCGCGGCCCTTCCGCAGCGAGCCAGTCGGCCGCCGCGACACCCATGCGTTCGGTCACCAGCGGCAGATGCTCGACGGATCCCGGGCCGAGCGCATAGGCAACCGCTCCCCCACCGATGGACCCGGCGATCGACGCGGCGGCGAACGCTGGGAGACGCATCGGGGCCGCCACCGACAGCAGAACGATCCCGACGTCGGGCACGATGGGGAACACGAGCGCCTCTGCGAACCCCCAACAGAGCAGGAGCAGGAGCGCGCGCGGCGATCGCGCGAAGGCTCGAACACGTGCGTACACCGATGCCGAAGCGACGGGACGAGAGAGCGCGGCACCCGCCGCGAGCGCACGCACGGATCGCTCCACATGTCGTGTCGCATCATCGGTGGACCGGTAGGGCACCCTGATGGGAGATCCGAAGGTGACGGCGACCGGCGCGCGCATCGGCAGACGACGCCCCTTCGGCAGCACATCGCGTGTCCCCGCGATCCCGACCGGCACGACGGTGACGCCCTCCCGGGCAAGCGACCCGATCCCCGCCTTGAACCTCCCGATCCGGCCATCGATGGAACGGGAGCCCTCGGGGAACAACACGACGTTCCATCCTTCTGCGATCAGCGCGCGCGCCCGTTCGAGCCCGGCCGTCCCCCGTCTCGGGAACGGGAACGCCCCCATGCCCAGCGAGACCAACGCTGCTCGTGCACGACCACGGTAGAAATAGTCCTCGGCGGCGGCGAACGCCGTGCGCGCCCGCACCCGGCGCGGTAACGCCCGCAGCAGCGTCGCGGCATCGGCATGGCTCGAGTGATTGGCCGCGAACACGACGGGGCCGTCCGGGGCCGAGCCACACACGATCAACGGTCGACAGACCAGGCCGACGATCGGATAGAGCGCGATACGCCGGATCAGGGCGCGCGCGATCCGCGCCGCGCGCTGGCGCGGCCATCGCGGAAGCGCAGTCGAGACCGGCGGCGTTCGGTGCGCAGGCGCACTCATCCGAGCATCTCCAGGACCGCGCACGACAACGGCAGCGCGAACAGCAACGAGTCGATGCGATCGAGCAGACCACCGAACCCGGGGATCCACGACCCGGCGTCCTTTACCCCGGCCGAGCGCTTGAGCAGCGACTCGAACAGGTCGCCCCAGACGCAACCGATCGCGATCGTGAGTGGCAGCAGCGCGCGGATCACGGGTGTCAGTGATGCCGGAACGACCACCGCCATCAGCGCGAAGCCTGCGTACGCGCCCACCACGTTGCCGAGCGCCCCTTCCCAGGTCTTCGCAGGACTCAGCCTGAAGGCAAGTGGTCGACTTCCGAGGACCTTCCCCGTCACGAAAGCGGCGACGTCGCTGACCGCGACCGCCGTACCGAGCGCGAGCAGGATCGCGGGACCGCCGTCGAGGGACCGGAGCTGGAGCATGAACGCCAGCGATGCGCCGATGTAGACGGCGCCGAGGGAAGCGAAGGCCACCTGCCGAGGTCCTTGGGTCGTGTCGGCGCGCACGATCGGAAGGGCGGTCATCGCGAGGAGCGCGTACGGGAGCGCAACTCGCCACGCGACCGGGTCGAGCGCCGCGATGGTCGGCAGGACGACGACGACGCACTGGGTCGCGAGCATGGTCGTGCGATCGAGGTCGGTCAGTCGCCCGTACTCGCGTGCTGCGACAATGGCCAACCCGACCGCGAACCCAAGCGTCACCCACCGCGACCACATGATGGCGGCGCCGAAGACCGGAGCGGTCACCAGCCACGTGCGCCACCGGACGAACAACGTCGATCTGGCCACGGTCCGCAGGCGGTGGCGCTCGAGGATCAGGATCGCCCCGAGCCCACCGCCGAGCGCGAGCGAAACGCGCTCGGCGGCGGGGATGAACAGGTCGTTAGCGGCCGAAGCCATGGAGCATGTCCTCCTCGATCGCGACCGGTTGCGGGAACTCGACCACGTTCGCAAGCGCCGAGCCGACGCCGAGGTCGAACGCGTCGATGTTCTGGAGCATGTGGATGGCGGCAGGATCCGACTCGAGCGCGCGGCGGAGACGGATCACGCGCGCGCTCGCCGTCACGAGCGACCCTGCGATCACGAGCCAGCACGCCCACGCGAACGGAACGTTCGAGCCCGTCGCGACGCCGGCTACCGAGGCGACGGCCACGACGGCGCACCGGTCCGCCTTCCCCATGGGTCCGGTGTTGTCGCGCGCGCCGGTCAGCGCCTGGGCCACCACACCGGTTGTGCTGGTGAGGAGCGCTGCGCTCAACGCGCCGAACGCGAGCGCCGGTGGCGCCACCAACGCGATGGGCGCGAGCATGGCAGCGTCGGCCAGCCGGTCACTCACCTCGTTCACGAGCGGACCCACCGGGTTGGACGCGCGCGAACGGCGCGCCACCGACCCGTCCAGCGCGTTCAGTCCGAGCCGAGCCAGAACCAGTACCGGAACCACGAGCCACAACATGCGCAGACCGAGGAACCCGCCGAACCCGACCGCAACGCCCGTCAGGACGCTGATCGCGACCGCACCGGCACTCAGCAGGTTCGCAGAGACTCGGCGTGCCACCAGGGCATCCTCGATGTACCGCAACCGCCGAACGAACCACGGCTTGATCTCGTACAGCCCCACGTTCATCACCTCTCGCTCAGCATCGAGCAGGGCGCGCGCGGGCGGTAGACGACCAAGGCCTCAGATCCGAGGGTGCGATGCCTCATCCGCGTCTGGGTACTTTGGGCACTTCAGGGATGGCGCGAAACCGTTCCACGATCCCTCGACATCCGGCACAGGTCCTCAACCCAGTCGGCGCGCATGCCGATGAAAACCCTTGAACGCCAACCAATGGGCAGACCCGGCTGGAAGGGTGCGGGCATGCCCCCACCTGGGGGTGGAGAGAGTGTCTCGGGTCACAACGTGGCGCGCATCGCGCATGTTCATCGTCGTCGTCGTCGTCCTTGGACTCGTGGTTGCGACCGGGGTGCGCGCGCGCGCGGCCGGGACGAGCACGATCACCGGGATCGCGTTCAAGGATACGAATCGTGACGGCAGCCGGCAGTCCGACGAGGATCCTTTCGCCGATCATCGGGTCTACCTCTTCGATACCGCCGGGTCCTACCTGAAGAACGCTTTATCCGACGCAACCGGAGCGTTCTCGTTGACGGGACTGTCCCCGGGTCGATACGAAGTGCGGTACTCCCCCTCGTCGTGGTGGGCGATCAGAGACAATTGGGTCCCGACCACGACGGGCTCGATCTTCCCGAGCGTTTGGGTGGACGTTGATCAAGCCGCGACGGCAGACTTCGGATGGCGGCCGATCGTGCGCTCGACAGACATCGATGCACCGATCTCGCAGTTCGTCGGCCCTGAGGGTCTTCGAGTCCAGAGCTACAACGATGCGGTCTCCGCGCGCGAAGTCCATGACGCGGTGACGCGAGGCACCGTAGGCGAGGAAGCGCCGTATGTGACCGTGCGCCTCGACTACGGATCCAGCGACGTCACCGCGACCGGCGTGGGCACGTCGGATGGTGTCTACCGTAATTACAAAGCGACGTCCTACGTCTCCTACCTCACCTGGCTGGACTCCGGCGAACGCGTGCTCGGTCACGAGTACGGCCACGCATGGAGCCTTTATTACGCCTATATGGTCCAGCAGGATGGAACGCTCGCGTCCTACCTCGAAGCGCGTAGTCTCACCGGCGACGAGAGGATCGGCTCCTCCTATGCTTGGAGCCCGCGCGAGATGATCGCGGAGGACTACCGGCAGTTGCTCGGCTCGGAGGCGGCGCGCCTCGGCAACCAGACCAACCGCGACATCCCACCGGCGAGCGAGGTTCCTGGTTTGGAAGATTTCCTACGCGACGTATTCACGCGCGCGCCGGCAGGCGATCCGACATCCGAGCCAACCGTCGAGCCATCTCCGACGGCGACGGCCGAGCCGAGCCCCGAGCCCTCGACGGATCCCACTCCGGAGCCGACCAGCGGCCCCGTCCGCGGCAAGAAGGGGAGTGGCGGCGGGAAGGGCAAGAAGGGATAGGGACGGAAGCGCGTCGCATGACATGAGATGAGGCCCCGGATCCCGGGGCCTCATCCATGTCGCGGAGATCGTTAGTGGGTGACGTCCACCGTGTAGTCCTCTTCGCCGTGCGGCTTGCCGCTGAATCCATCGAGGCCGCAGAGGAACGTCTCTTCATCGTTCGAGACGTCCCCGGAGCCGATCGTGGTCTGCTCCGCGGTATCGGTGTCTTCGTCGTTGTAGCCACTCGGGGCCAGGGTGCCGGTCCCCTCGTGGCACACGATCACGATGACCTTGTGCTCCTGGTCGTTGACCAGGGCGGTGCCGCCGTTGATCTGGAAAGCGCCGGTTCCGGTCGTGAGCTCGAAGCAGACCGGTCCATCGATCGGTGTGTACCCGTCGAGGGGGCTCGTCTCGACAACACAATAAAAGCCGAAGACGATGTCCTGGAACGTGGCTACACCCTCCCCGTCCGTGAGGACCTCGCCGGGCGGGTCAACCTCGGTGTCTTCGCTCTCTTCGAGCGTCCCGCTCTCATCGTCGTCGATGAAGAGGGTGAAGCCCACACCTTCGAGCGGTTCGCCATCGTCGTCAACCTTCGCGAGCGTGACGTCGCGGTCCGCCGGCAGGTTCTCGAACTGCAGATCCACATCGTCCGAGGTGACATCGTCGCAGGTACCGATCTCGGTCACCGTGTGGGTCTGATCATCCGCCGTCAGATATCCCGGTGGTGTCTGGGTCTCGCTCACGGTGTACTCGACCCCGATCAACAGATCGTCGAGGCAGAACAGACCGGTGTCGATCTCGTCCATCACGTCGTCGTCGTTCGTGCCTTCGCCGTTGACGGTCTGGCCCGGCGTCACGGTGAACTCGGCTCCGTCGAGCGGGTCCCCATTCTCATCGACCTTCTCGACCACGATGCGGCCGCAGTTGCTCAGCTCCACAGGCTGCGGGGACACGAAGTCCTTCAGCGCAGAGTTGAACGAGAACGATGAGCGGCTCTTGAGGTAGGCCGAGCCGAACGACTTGCAGGTGCCGGTCGGGAACAGCTCGCTGAGATCCACCGACGCCTCGCCGAACGTCCGCGGACTGAACGGCCCGACACTGATGTTTCCCTCGTCGGTACTCACGGACGTCGATCCGATGGCGCTGGTGTTGATGGTCCCGGCGCCCTTGTTGCTGGTGCTGATGTCGACCGCGTCGCCCCACGCCGTTCCATCCCACTCACGGATGAACATGCTCGCGGAGGATCCGCCCGAGGTGATGTGGTATTCGATCAACAGGTCGCCGGCGGCCCGAACCGGCGTCTCACCCGTTAGGGTCTTGTTGCCCTTGGTGAACGTGCACAGGACGCTCGGGTCGTTCTGGTTCAGCTCGAAGTCCATGTCGGTCGACCCCGACGGGTCTTGGACGCGGGACCAGAACAGGTGCAGGAACCCGAGATCGGTCCCGCCGGTGCCCGGCTCGACGAAGAAGCCTGCCCCCGTGAGGTCGCTCTTGTTTGGCGGGATGCTGTCGGCAGCAACCTCGGGACACGGATCGCTTTCGCCGCTGCCCTTGAACGCGTTGTCACCGGTTCCCTGGAGCCCGTCGGACTGGAAGTCGAACGTGACACTCTCCCAGTCGTCCATGGGCGCCTCGTCGACCGCGAGGTTCGCATCGTCGTCGATCTCGAAGTTGCTGCCCTCAAGACTGGACTGGTAGTGGTCCGCGAAGGCGTTCGTCACAACCGCCGCCAGGAGGAACAGCAATGCGGCGGCGAGTGTGAGCAAACGCAGGTGCGTTCGCTTGTCGGTACGTGTGATCCCCATCTCTCCCCCTTCTGGATCCGCGCGAGGCGGAGTCGCCCAGCGTGAAGACCCTGAAGACAAGACCGCTGAGTGCGGTCGGTCAGATTCCCCGTGGAACCGCGCGGCGACGCGGATGGACCCCCCTTCACCACCCCCCGCCCTAACGGGAGGCCCCCATGATGGCGAGACCCAGAGCCTCGTCCACCTTTTGCCCCATTTACCTCAAGGACCGAAGTCCCCTGATATGCCTAGTAATCCACATTCGCGCTTTCGGTGTCAACTCCTCCCTTTCCGTGGCCATATCCCACACCGCGTCGCCGACATGGAGGATCCAGGTATCGGCGCGCGATAGCGCCTCCCCAGGTCGTGGAGATTTCCTAGTCCGGGAGCCTGTCCAGGCCCTTCGAGATCGCGTAGCGCATCAGCTCGTACCGCTTCCGGAGCTGGAGCTTGGTGAGGATGTTCTGGACGTGGTTCTGCACGGTCTTGACGCTGATGAACAGCCTCTCGGCGATCTCGCGGTAGGTGTACCCCTTGGCCACCAACACTAGGACCTCGTTCTCGCGCGGGGTCAGGGTCGGCTCGGGCGAGCGCTCCTGGGTCGCCACGCGGCGGAACTCGTTCAACACCAACCCGGCGAGCGACGGCGTGAACACGGGCTCGCCGTCGCGCGCGCGCCCGATCGCATCCGCCAGCTCTTCGCCGGTCGCGCTCTTCAATAGATAACCGCTCGCCCCGGCCTTGACTGCCTCCAGGACATCCGCCTCTTCACCGGTCGCCGACAGGATCAGCACCTTGATGTGCGGACTCTCCTCGGTGATGCGCCTGGTCGCCTCCACGCCACCGACCGTCGGCATGTTCAGGTCCATCAAGATCACCTCGGGCATCGACTCGCGCGCTCGCTCGATCGCCTCGCCGCCGTCGGACGCTTCTGCGACGACCTCGGCGACCCCGCGGCGTTCGACGTCCGACCGGAGGCCGTCGCGCCATACGGGATGATCGTCGGCGATCATCAACCGGATCGACCCCGTCATAGCGGCACTCGGAACTCGACCTCGGTTCCCCGGTCCGAGGAAGCCACGAACATCTGTCCGCCGAGCCCTTCGATCCGCCCCTTCATGCTCTGCAGCAGACCGAGCTTGCCGGCCGCGCGCAACTCCTCCTCGTCGTACACGAACCCCTTGCCATCGTCCTTGACCGTGATCGAGAGGATGTCGTTCGCCGCATCCACGAACACGGTCGCGCGCGTCGCGTCTGCGTGGCGCGCAAGGTTCTCGAGCGCCTGTCGCACCGCTGCCACGATCTCCTCGCCGAGTTGGGCTCGAACGCGCGTCGGTCCGGTCGAGCTGACCGTGACCGGCACCTTTCCCGTCTCTCGGGCGACACGTTCGATCTCCTCCCGGAGCAGGACGCTGCCGCTCGGCGAATCATCCTCCGGCTCACGAACGATCAGCGCGCGCAACTCGGCTTCCTGTTTCGCGGCCATCTCGGCCAGCTCGGCGACCTGCCCGGGTGGCACATCGCCGTCGGCAGCGAGTTCGCGTCCTCTCTTGTGCACCATCGCCAAGGACTGCAATACCGAATCGTGGATCGCGCGCCCCAGCCGTTCGCGCTCCTCGAGCCGGGTCGTGCGCTCGAGCGCGCGCATCGTTTCTTCCAGGAGCGCGTGTTGCTCGAGCGCGGAGCGCTCGAGCAAGCGTGACACGAGCCCGACCGCGGACCCGGCCAGGATGAACATGACCGTGCCGTTGGCGATCGCCTGCACCTGGGTCGCCTCCAGACTGTCGACCGCGACGCCGTTGACGATGCGGCTCAACATAAGCGCGGCCCCCAGCGGAAGCGCGGCGGCGGCGCCGGCAACCGGGCCGCGCGCGACGCCCCACGCGGCCACGGCCGCAGCCGGCCACGCGGTCGCGAAGAACGGGCGTTCGGTGACCGCCCCCTCGGGCGCGACGTAACCGCTCACGACGATGAGCCCGAACGCGAGCGCGAGCTCGAACCACAGCGCGGCCGCCCGTCGCTCTTGGTTGGGGACCGTCGCCCACGCCGACCATGCTCCGGCTGCGCCGATGGCCGCCCATGCCACCTCGGGACGTTCGAACCCTCCGGGCACGGTCGCGGCCAGCGCGACCATCCAAGCGAGCGCCGCCCAGCGGAACAGTCGGACTGCGCCGAACAGCGCGCGGCGGCCGCGCGCGGCCTGGGAGTCGCTACTCAGCGCTGCTTCGCGTCCTGCCACAGCCTGTCGAGCTCCTCGTCGGAGAGGTCGCGAAGCTTAATCCCGCGTTCGGCCGCGATGCGCTCCACGACGACGAGGCGCTCGCGGAACCGGCGCGCGGCCCGGCGCAGCGCAGACTCGGCATCCAGATCCAGGTGTCGTGCGAGCGCGACGAGCGCGAACAGCAGATCGCCCAGTTCGTGCTCCCGACGCTCTGGGTCGGTCTCGGCGGCGAGCTCCCGCGCCTCCTCGTCCACTTTCTCGAGCGCGCCGACGATGTCGGACCAATCGAACCCCGTCTTGCCGGCGCGCCGCTGCATCTTCTGCGCGTACATCAGCGCCGGCATGGACTCGGGGATCCCCTCGAATACGCTAGTGCGCTGCTTCTCGTGTTCCTTGATCACGTCCCAGTTCGCAACGACGTCGCGCGCACCCTCGACCTCGACGTCCCCGAAGACATGCGGGTGCCTGCGCACCAACTTGTCGATCAGGCCCTGCGCGACATCGTCGACGTCGAACGCGCCGGCGTCGGTGCCCATCTGCGCGTGGAAGACGACCTGCAGCAACAGATCGCCCAACTCCTCGGCGACATCGGCCTCGGTGCCGCCCTCGATCGCCTCCAGCAGCTCGTAGGTCTCGTCCAGCAGATGTTTGGCCAGCGTCTGGTGGGTCTGCTCGGCGTCCCAGGGGCAGCCGCCTGGGCCTCGAAGGCGCGCCATCACGCCGACGAGTTCGAGCAACCGGTGCCCGCGCGGGTACCGGCCGACCACGACTTCGATCTCGACGTCGCCGGCGAGCGCGCGCTCCATGACCGCGCGCACGACGTGGTCGTTCGGCAGGATGAACGCGATCTCTCCGTGCTCGAGCGCGAGGGTGGCCAGCCGGTCGGCCAGCGCGCGCGTTCCCTCCGGCACGTCTCCGTGCCCGTGCGGGGCGAGCAGGTTCTGGCCCTTGAGTCCTTCGGCCCTCGCAGGCTCGGGCTCGGCCGCGGCCTCGAGCAGTTCGGTGATCGCGTAGCCCGCCTCTCGCAGGCGCGCGCCCAGCGGATCTTCCGGCGCACAGAACGCGCGCGCGCTCGTCAGCGCGTGCCAGACCTCCAAGGGGGCCACATCGGGCGAGCCGGACCCGGTTCGAACCAACACGAGGCGAGCCACGCCGCTAGCGTATCGGGTGCGGAAACTCGGCCGAGGCCACCCTCCGGTGGCTCGACCCTGATCCCCGTCGAGTTCTTCGTCGGCCAGTCACCCTGGCCCTCGCCGCTGTCGCAGATTCGGACCTGGCATCGAAGACCTTTTCCTACCAGAAGGAGCCAATCCCGTTTCGCATACCTCCTGAAGGGCAGGTTCAAGCATGTCCGGATCCTGAGGGAGGGAACCATGAAGCGCTTCGCCTTGGTCATGGGGGCGTTGTCCATCGTCGTCGGTTTGGCCCTTCCGGCGCGCGCGGATCACGCATGGGAGGACTACCACTGGGGTCGAACCTCCAACCCCTTCACGCTCACCGTCGTCGACAGCGTCACCGGCGTTTGGGACCCGTTACTGCAACAGGTCAACGCGGACTGGTCGAGCTCGAACGTGCTGGATCTGCGGTCAGAGCCGGGAGCGACCGATCTGGTCGGCAGGCTGCTCTGTCTGCCGCTGGCAGGCAAGATCCGCGCGTGCAACGCGAACTACGGCCCGAACCTGTGGTTCGGTTTGGCAACCGTGTGGATCTCGGGCGGGCACATCACCCAGGCCGTCACCCAGGTCAACGATTTCTACTTCACCGGCGAGTTCGGGAACGACGTCGCCCGGCGGCACGTGCTGTGCCAGGAGATCGGCCACGACTTCGGGCTCGATCATCACGAGCAAGTGTCGTGCATGGACGACACCAACAGCACCCTCAACCTGGCGAGCCACCAGTCGCCCAACAACCACGACTTCCAGCAGCTGTCCGCGATCTACTCGCACACCGACCCGTCGAACACGTACTCGAGCCAGACCGCCGCAGGGCGATCCTCGAGCCTGGTTCGCCACGAGGACGGCCAGACCGTGATCACCAGCATCTTCTGGGTGTAGCACCCGGCGCGGCTCCAGAAGTGGTGGCGGAAGAAGCCTCCTTCTGCCACACTAGGCGCACGCAAGAAAGGAGGTGATCCAGTTCATGCATAGACCCAACTGGACCTGCGAGGTGTCTGTCACGTAGGGACACCGCTCGGGGTTTCGGAGGATCACCTCCTCGCCGGTACAAGGCACCGAGTGGTTCCGGCGGAATCCCAGCAGGCACCGACCGCTCGACGGGGCTCGGAATCGTCCACCGAGCTCGCGCGCAGCGCCACGCTCCACGCGCGCGAACCGCGAGGGGAGATCCGAAGAGAGGGGCCGCATATCGCGGCCCCTCTCTCGTGTCTCCCGTATCCTGGATCTCAGATGGCGACCTCCGGCGAGACGGCGGCGGCGATAGCGGCGGCGACCGCGCGTGACCGCGCCCTCATCGCTGCCCGTGGGGGGGGATCGATGAACCAGCCCGAAGACCAGCTCGGGGCGCTGCTCGACCTCGTCCAGGCCCTCGATGTCGCAGGGATCCCGTACGCCCTCATCGGCGGGATAGCGGTCGGTATCCATTCGGGCTCGCCACGCGCGACCGCCGACGTGGACATCGCCGCTCCCAGCACGGTCGGCCGCGACCTGATCGCCGACGCGCTAGCGGCCGCCGATTTCGAGGAGCGTGGTCGCTTCGCGCACAGCCTCAACTTCAGGCACACCAACGGCGAGCCGGTCCAGATCGCCATCGACCCGGCGTTCGATCCGATGATCGAACGAGCGGAGGTGGTGACGGTCGCGAGCACGAGCATCCGGATCGTTGGGAAGGAAGATCTGCTCGTCATGAAGCAGAGGGCCGCCGAGGATCCGGCACGGAGGCCTAGCAAGGCGCTCCGCGATCGTGCGGATGTCGAGCTGCTGCGCGGAGACGTTCCGGAGCCGGACGAAGGTTGGTAGCAACTACTCCTCGATGCCGGGGATCGGCACCGGTGACTGGCCCGGAACGTCCGGATCGGTCCCCACGTCGGGCGGCTCGACGAAGGTGTGCGGGATGATGGCGCCCTGCTCGGGATCCCAGTCGCCGTACAGCGGATTCACGCTGACGCGCGCGGTCGAAGCGAGACTCTGCAGCAGCTCCGTGAACGCGCGATCGGCGGCGTCTTGAGTCAGCTGGCCCTGAAGTTGGTCACGGACTTGCGCATACGGTTGCACGCGACGGGCGTCCACGATCAATAGGTGCCATCCGAACTGGCTTCGCACCGGATCGGTGACCTTGCCGATCCCAGCCGTCCCGGCGGCCTGCGCGAACGACGGGTCGAACTGAGCCAGGGGTGTCCATCCTCCCAGACGGCCGCCGTTGCGCGCACTCCCCGTGTCGTCCGAGCGCTCGCGCGCGAGCGCGGCGAAGCTGCGGCCGGCTCGAAGCTCGACCAAGGTCGAGCGCGCTTCCCGCCGAGCCGCTTCGTCGCTGACCTCCTCGTCGGGTGTGAACAGGATGTGCCGGACCTTCACCTGACGGAACTGTTCGAGCGACGCGTCGTACACCTGTCGCACCTCGGCCTCGTCGACCTCGGGCGCGAGGTCTTCCTGGATGCGCTGGACGACGATCCGCAGCCCGAGCTGCTCGCGCACCTGCTCGAGCGTAAGGCCCGCGAGGCGCACCTGCTCGAGGAACTCTTCCTCGCTCCGTCCCGCGCGCAACTGGTCCAGCTGCTGCTCGATATCGTCGTCGGTGGCCGCGATCCCGCGACGCGCGGCTTCTTGCCGGAGGATCTCCTCCTGGATCAACCCGGCGAGCTGCTGACGTTGCCGCTCGAGAAGCCCGTCTTCGGCGGCCCCCGGTTGTTGAGCCTGCGACGCCTCGAGGCGCTGGTCGAGCGCCTCCAGCGAGATCTTGACCCCGTTCACGCTCGCTGCGCCCGCGTTGAAGGTCTGCGCGCACGCGGTCGCGCCGAGCGCGATCAGGAGGGGTATGAGCGCCTTACGGATCACGGCGACGAAGGATACCCGAGGGGACGACCGGCTGCCCCCGCCCGATCGTCTGGGTCGCGACGCCCGCTCCGTCTCGCCCGTTGCTCCCATCCTGGCTCTCCGCAACAGAGCGTGGGAAGGTCGCCCCGGAGGTCTTCCGAGGCGGTGCTACCATCGAACCGATGCCGGACCTGCTCACGTACGCGGATCTCGCGTCGTTCCCCGACGACGGCTTGCGGCGCGAGCTCATCGGCGGCGAGCTCATCGTGAGCCCGTCGCCCAAGACCCGGCACCAGGTCGTCTCCGGGCGGCTCTTCTTGTTGTTCGGCAATCACCTCGAGTCGAACGGCGGCGGTTGGGTCTACTACGCGCCGCTCGACGTCCTGTTCTCGGACTACGACGTGGTGGAGCCAGATCTGATCATCGTGCTCGACGAGCAGCAGGCCATCGTGACCGAGCCCAACATCAAGGGCGCGCCGGCGCTTCTGATCGAGATCGTGTCGACATCGAACCCCCGGCTCGACCGGGTGCGCAAGCGCGATCTGTATGCGAAGTACGGCGTCGCGGAGTACTGGATCGTCGATCCCGACGCCGACCGCATCGAGGTCTACCGGCTCGAAAGCGAACGGTATCGGAAGCCCGAGATCTTCGAACCGCCCGAGACGACCACCTACGATCGACTCGCGGGACTGCACGTGGACCTGACGCAGCTCTTCGCTCGGTAAGGCCGCCGGGGATCGTTTCCCGGGCGCGGGGGAGTCTGGGGCTAACTTCTGCGCGCCGCGAGCGCTGCAATCCGCGCGCGCTCCCATCCCTCGCGCTCGCGATTCGCCTCCTCGATGCTGCGGAACATACGGAGCCCACGCGGGATGCCCGGTGGTGCGAGCCGCGCGGCGCGCGCCCATAGGGAGCGGATCCGTCGCGCGAGGCTGGGATCGTCCGAGGTCGTCCACAGCGCCCGGCGCGCCTCGTCCGGATCCTTGAAGCGCTGGACCGGCATGCTTAGTCCTCCTCCAGCCCGAACTTCTCCTTCAGCGCCGCTGCATCCGCCCGGTCGATGGGTCGGATCGATTCACGCTTCATACGGTACAGCGTCGCGGGGGTCGCGACGTGGACCGGGACGCCCTCGATGGTCAGCGTCTGGGACTGCAGGTCGTCGAAGTCGAAGGCGGAGCCGAGCCGTGCGATCACGTCGATCACGAGATCCTCGCCCGGTGGTCCGTACCGGATCGTCGGATAGGAGCCGGCCAGGTCCTCCGCGTGGATCTGCTGGATCTCCGGATCGTCCCAGACGCTGGAGAGCGCGCGCCGGAGCCGCGCGACGTTATCGGGCTCGGCCCGGACGAAGATGTCGACGTCCTCCGTCGCGCGGATGAGGCCGTGGAAGTTCAGCGCCGCGCCTCCAACGAGAACGTACTCGACGCCCTCGTCCCCGAGGGCCCGGAGGAATGCGAGTATCCGGTCGAGGTCCATCGTCTAACCAGCGCGACCGTAGCATGGCGCCACCGGAGATCAACCCTGCCACGGGGTGATCGAGTGCGCCGGCCTGCGATGGTCCGCCGGACAAGGTCATCATGACCGCGAGGGCAGCCACGAGGACGCGCACGAGACGATTCATCGCCGGATCCGGAAGACGAACGAGTGCGCGCCGGCCTTCGCGGGAAGTTCGATCGACAGCCACGCCACGCACCATGGGAGGAGTGCGTAGCACCCAAGCAGCCGAGGCGTCGCGCCGACATGCAGCGTCACCAGCGCATGGCGTGTGCCCCAGGGGAGGCGGCCGTGCGCCACCGGATGCGCGGCCGCCATCCCCAGCACCGGCGATGGCTGATGACACGTGCCGAGGTCGCGGCCGAAGAAGGTGGCGGTCATGCGCGGGCCGTTCACGACCCCGTTCGGTGCGTACAGAGGAGGGTCTACGGCCCTCAGCGTGAACGGCCGGTGGTTGTCGCCGTCGCGCGCGCCGATCTTGATCATGAAGCCCGTGAGCCCCTGGCTCCTCTCGCCTTCGGTCAGCCAGGCGCAGCGCGCGGCTGCGGCCGCTGCGGGGACCAAGACGTCCCCTCGGACCGTGCGCTCGCCGGCGCGCGCGGACGAACCGACCGGCCCGAGCGTCGCCACGAGGATCACGACCAGCATCGATCGTGACACGATGCGGTGCGATCCAGTCATCGGTCTGCCTCCAGATCCCCGACTACGCATGGGAGGCGTCAAACGGTCACCTACGGACGTAGCAGGCCGGGAAACATCTAGCCGTCGCCCGGCGGGCTTCGCTGCCGGTTGGGTCCCGTCAGCAATCAGGGGCGCAGGGAGACCCCGTCGCGGTTGCGTACAGCGCCAGCCCTCCGGGCATGAATCCCCCCCCGCGGATTCCGGAGCGCTCCGGACGCTGCGCGCGATCGTCTGCGCCGCACCGCCCGATCAGCACTCACCCTCGCAATCGGAGCCGATGGGAGTCAGATACACCAGAAGTCGGCCGGATGACTCCTCGTTCAGCGGCACGGGTCCCAGCGTGTCGAACTGGATCCGGCCGGCGACCGTCGCGGGGCGCGAGACTCCCGCTTGGGCCTGCAGACACGGGATGACGAACGGGGGTCCAAAGGCGACGCAGACAGGCGGCCGCGCGTGCATCGCCAACCCGACGCCCCACAACGGGCCGTTGGGATCCTCCGCTAGCACCACCCATCGAAGGTCCGTTAGCCTCACCCATCGGAGCTCGAGCCGGGCGCGTGAGCGGGTGTGGTCGGTCTCTACATGCTTCCAGGGCGGCCCGGTTCGCCGGTGGCCCCTCCACACGTATACGTCGCGCCAGATATGTGTCCGCACCTCGCCGGTAGCAGACGCCTCCCATGTCGTCGCGTCGAGGCGGTTCCATCGCGCGGCGCCGAAGGGGCCACGGAGCGAGCGGCTCTTGCAGCCGACCTCTCGCGTCTGGACCATCCTGACGGGGTGCTCGCCGGTATAGGTGGTGCGCGACGCCATGACGCACATCCCCTCTGAGCCGCCCGCGACCCCTCGACTCACGTGCGCCCACGCTCCAACATCCCAGCCCTTGAAATCGACTCCCGAAAGGCTCGCCGAGGACGAAAAGGGAGCGCTGGCATCTGGGGCCAGCGCGTTCGCAGGCAGTTCTGCGAGTAGGGCGCACACCACCAACACCATCACTCCCATGCTGCGCGTCGCTCGGGAGCGCGAACTCGCTTCTGCTCTCACTCGATTCCTCCCCTCTAGGTTCGCCAACGACTGGGCGTTGTCGGGGGCATTTCGCCTCAGCAGCCCCGGAAGCTCCACACGAGGATCACGACCAGCATCGATCGTGAAACGATGCGGTGCGATCCAGTCATAGGTCTGCCTCCAGATCCCCGACTACGCATGGAAGCCGTCGAACGGTCACCAACCGGCGTTGGAAGCCGGGAAACAAGGATATCTTTGAGACTCCGCAGACCTACACGCCGAACGGCATCGGCGCGCGCGATGCATCCCGGCTGCCGACCTGCACGATCGCAGCTCGGGATGGCGTCTGTCCCAGACCGTTGTCCGTCGTCAGGAACATGTAGTAGTGCCCCGGCGGCGTGACCGCCCCGTTCTTCGGCAGCTGAGCCCTGATGGTGTTGGCATCGGCTTTGTTGAAGCGGAGCGCGATGGTTCGTTGATCGACATCCGCCACGTGCGTCACGGATGGCAGGCGGCTCAAGACCACCGATGTGATCTTCCGGGCGTCCGGGGTCGTGATCTTGAACCGATCACCCAGGCTCATCCCCGATCGCACGGCAACGAGCCGCGGGCGCGCGCCCCGGAACAGGTACGGAGGCTTGAAGATCTCGAACGACGGGTCACGCAACGTACTTGCGAACGCACCCTTGGTGTAGTCGTCGGGTGGGAGGGCCAATGGACCGAAACCGAGAGGAGCATGCCCGCCGACGAGGATGCTTCCGTCGCCGAGGAGGATCGCCGTGTGGTGATAGATTCGCACGCGCCCGCTGGGTGCCAGCGGCACCCACGTCTGCCCGTCGAACATCTCCGCCTCTTGGACCGGGGTCGTCATACCCCCTGAAACGGTCTCGTCGCGGTCTCCGCCGTTCAAGGCCACCACTTCGCCACTCGGTAACACGACGCCGGTCGCAAACCACCGGCGGTTGTTGAGGCTCGGACCCATCGCGCGTGCGATCGAGTCGTCGGTCACCGTCAGGATCTCGGTCAGGTCTGTGCCAAGGTAGGCCCCCGGCGTCGCCGGCCCCAGCGTTCCACCGACCACCAGGATCTGAGCACGCTTGTACGGAGCCTTGATCGGCAACATCGCCGAAAAACTTCCGCTGCGCCCTCCCAGGGGAGCAACTCCGGCGTCGGCCCAGGAACGACTCGCCGGATCGTAGAGCTTCTGCTTGTTCCACTCGACCATGTCGAGCGTCGAGCCGAACGGACCCCACATCTGGCCGCTTCCGTCGTACAGCACCTTGCCGGTCGGAAGCAGATGCAGCCGCGCGTAATACGGGAGCGCCGTCTTGCCGGACGCGCCGTTGTCGGTCCATCTCCCCGTTCTCGGATCGAACGTCTCCGTCTCGTTGACGTAGGAGAGCTTGTCGTTGTAGATCGCCCGTTCAACGCCACCGGCGACGAACATTTTGCCGTCGGCGAGCGTGATCAGGGAGGGATACCAGCGCTTGTTGTTCATCGGTTGCGCCTCGGTCCACGAGCCGGTGTCCGAGTCGTACAAGCGGGCCATCTCTGATCCCCAGAGTTCGGTCCTCCCGCGCGCTCCGGGGAGCCCCAGCGAGGCATCCTCGTTCGTGTATTCCGTCCCGCCGACGACCAGCAGTCTGCCGTCGGCGAGGTTCCGCAGGTCGGAGCAGAAGAGATCCGGACCGATCCCTCTCTCCTGCCGAGGAGTGACCCAGACGGGTTGCTCCGCCTCACCCTGGAGGAAGCGGCGAAGGTCCAGGATCCGGCTGCGACTCGTTCGCTCGGGCGCATCCAGGCCCGTGTGGACGTCGGGGTCCTCCCACTCCTCGACGCCGTTCCAGTAGATGACCGTCCCATCCGGCGACATGGCCATGCTGACCGCCGCGGGAAGCATCGCGGCCTCATCCTTCGTCGCGGGCGGGCGCTCATCGAAGAGCCCTTGCTCGGAGAAGGGTGCCGACCACCTGCCGCTGATGCTCGGATCGGCCGACACCGACAGGCGAAGGCGCGGATCCTCCACGGGCTGCTGAACACCGGCGGATGGCATCGCGCTCGCGGCCGTGGCCGTCGCGAGCGAGAGTGACGCAAGGATCCGACGTGTCCTCATGATCGCTTCCCCCGTCCCTGAGCACCCTTCCGACCATGGACCGTCAGGAACGGCGCACGAACGTTTCGAATGGCTCTACGGACGTCGGTTTGCCGACGGTAAGTGGCCGAGCCGGTCAGCAGTCCGGAAAGCTCCACTGCCTCCCCGCAGCCATCAGCGCGTGGATCCTGCACGCCGCGATCGGAGACGCGCCGCCCACAGGGTTGATGCCCACGAGGACCAGCGGCACCCCCCTCCGGCCGCGGCTCGCCAGGACGGCGTCGCCTGCCCAGGCTTCCGTGCTCGGAGCCGGGATGAGGCCGGTCCAGATGCGCCTGGCGGTGGCGCCGTCCCGATAGACGAGCCGGACGGACCGTCCGCCGTCTCGTGTACCCACGGAGAGGATGTCGGCCGTTCCGTTGGCGTTCACGTCCCCACCGGCGGCGTAGATCGGCCTCGCAGGCCACCCCTTCGATCGCGTCGCTTTCCAAACGACGGAGCCGTCCGAACCATCGAGCGCGAGCTTCGAGGAGATCCGTCTGTCCGTGTCCCCGACGTATGCGCTCGTGGCGACGACGACGTCGGGCGTTCCGTCGCCCGTAAGATCTTCACAGCAGAGTGCCGCGTCGGCGGAGAACGAAGGTGGGTTGAACGCCCGTCGCCACAGACGGGAGAGGTCCCGTCCCGATCGAGCATCCACCGTACTTCGCGTACAGTCTCTGCTGCACCCCGACGTGATGAAGTCGTCGATGGCGTCCCCGTTGAGATCTCCGGCGAGCCTCGCTCCGTCCCCCTTGATACGCCAAAGGACGGCTCCATCCGCGCCATCCAGCGCGATCGCATTGCCGACCCACGACTCGCTCTCGGGGGCATCGCTGCCGCCGGCCACGAGGAACTCCGGACCGCGATCCCCGTCGAGCTCGACCTCGAGGAGGTCCACCGGCCGCCATCCGACGAAGCGACATGGGGTTTTCCAATGAAGCTCGCCGTCGATCGAGTAGGCAGCGACGGTGAGCTCCCACTGATCGGCGCAGAGGCCCGACCCCGCCTCCACCACGTCGGGCGCTCGGTCCCCCGAGAGGTCACGGGTCGGAACGACCTCCCTCCAATCGGACCTGCCCTCCGGCGTCTTCGCCCCGATGACGGCACCGGTCGCGCCCGACAGGACCCACCAACCGCCAGCGACCACCCGCGACTCGATCCCGAACGGCCATGCCCCCGCGAAGGCCCCATAGCCTTCGTCGTACGACACCAGGAGATCGCGTCGGCCATCGCCGTCGACATCGCGCATTGGATGTACACCGGTGCGCAGGCCACCTACCGCGAGCCAAAGCGGTAGCCGCTCGTCGGTCAGTCCCAGGACGGGGGATCCTTCCTCGTGCGTCCAGAGCGTCGCCCCGCTGCGGCCGTCCATCACGGTGACGACCAGGGCCGCTGCGACGCCGCTGTTGGGCGTGGATAGCTGCCGGGCATGACGGTGATGGATCAGGATGACCTCGGAGCGCCCGTCCCTCGTGAGATCGGCGACCTCCACCACGCGCCCTCGCAGCTGGCCTCCGTACCAGGCAGAGCGACGGATGGCTGTGTCGAAACGACGCTCCCACCGAGCGCGGCCATCGCCGAGCCGAAGGGCACGGAGCGTCACGGACCTTCCGTTCGCGGACAGCTCGAGCGTCAGCGCCTCGTCGCCGCGTCGACCATCGAGATCCTCGACCCCCACGAGGAAGTGCGAACCCGCCTCCTCCGAAGCGGCCTCCACAGCGCCCACGAACGAAGGAACCGTCAGACCGAGGACCAACAGCAGTCCCGCACGCACGAGGTTCGAACGCGGATACACACCCATCTGGCAACCTCCCGCACGGCGAGGACGTCTTTCCCTGGACGCGTTAGGGATCCCTCTACGGGCGTGACCTCGGTTCTGACGGCGCTCAAGTAAGACTCCCCAGACCTTGCTCACTGAGATTCCCCACCCCCGGGCTATCGCTGTGAACGAGGTTGCGCGACGGAGGTTGAGGCCCCCTCGCTGCCGCGACCGCAAGACGAGCCGAGCCTATGCTCGGTCAACGACCGTATCATTCCGGCAAACGCCATCCCGGCGATGGGGGAGCATCGCGGAGGGCCACAGCGAGCCAGCCGGTGCGCGCGCCTGGTCGTCGCCTCTGCGTTGCTGGTCACTGTGGCGGCGACCGCGTTGGAGGCGTCGCCGGTGGCGCTTCCGTCGGAGGCCGATCCCGAGATGGTGCCCGCCGCGCCGGTCAGGAGCAGCATCCGGGTGGCGCGCGCGCGCTTCTTCGGTGGGTTGCGCGCGACGCTCGGCATCCCGGCGGGCACGTCGGGAACGATGCTGTCCGTGCTGCCGTGAGAGAGGGAGGAGTCATGCGACGAGTCGTCTGGTGGAGGTCGAGCGGGTTCTTCCTCGCCGCGACACAGTTGCTGAGCGGGGCCGTGGGGGCGGAGGAAGCTGAACGAATGGCGCCGTATGACTTCGGCTGCATCGGTGCGCCGCCGTGCAGCCAACAGTGGGAGCCTGCGCGCGACGACGGCGACCTCCACGCTGTGGTGCGACCAGACCCTTGTTTCTACTACTGGGTCCCGTTCGTGTGGCCGTGTATGAGCACCGTCAGCTCGACGGCGGGGATCTATGTGGACCTCGCCGACCCGGCCGTGCTCGAAATGAGTGCGCGAGTCCGAGGCGACATCGGCGTTGCGGTCTCCTCGCCGCTGAGCTCGCAGACGGTGACGCGTGCCTGCCTCACGCTCAGGTCTGCCGACGGCAACGTCTGGTCGACGCGCTGCTCGCCGGCGGTGCGGGACGCCATCGTGACCGTGGATCTGGAGCGGGGGATCGCGCTCAGCGCCGGCCGCCATCTGCTGTACGTCGAGGTGGAAGGTCCGGGGGCGGTTTCGGTCGAGGGGATCACATGGGCGCGCTCGTGAGCCGCCGCGCGGCTCCAGCCGCCGGCAGAGGGGGGAAGCCCAAAGGATCGCCGGGTCACAGCGGCAGCCTGAAGGTGAGCCGTCCCGGTCGCTCGGTGATATCGACGGTCTCTCGGAACACTCTCAGTGAGATCCGGCCGTTCACGAGCGCGTCGTAGGCGACCGTCACAGTGGGATAGGGAACCGGGACCGGCGCGCACGCGTAGAACACGACCATCGGCACGCAGGCGGATCCGACCCCGGGCTCGTAGGAGCGTTCACCCCCCACCCATCGCAGATCGACGTTCATGCGCTTCTGCACCGGAGGCCAGCTCTCCTCGTAGGTAGTCCACTTGCCGTCCACGCGACTTTGTCGCTGGATGTATACCCCCGTCGGGAACTTTCCCACCAGCGTCGCATGGCCCGCGTCCATGTCGCTCCGGAAGCCGCCACCGCAGCCGCTTACAGCCTTAATCGTCCTGATCCCTCCCGCGACGGTCCGCTTCACCGCCGCGATGCACGCCTCTCCTTCGCCAAGCACGCTCCATCCGCGCGTCGCGTACAGGAAGAGCTTGACACCATCGGGGGTTTGGAACCGTGCCAAGTTCGCATAGGACGGCGGCTCCGGCTCGGCCGACTCGAGCGCGCGCGCCCCGGAACCCGCCCCCAGCGCCAGAGCAACCGCGTTCAGGGCGAGTGGGATCATCAGAACTCGGGATCGTCGCATCTCTCCTCCTTCAGCCCCGAACCACTTCGCGGGGGAAGCGTCAGAAAGCCACATACGGATGATGGGAGCACCGAAACAGGATGGACCGAGCGATCCGCTACCACGAGATCGGCGCGCGCGGGTCTGGCGTGTACGAGCAGTACGTTCCCGTCTTGATCGTGCTCGCCAGGTGCTCGGACAGCCCCGGCGAGTAGTCGGCGATCTTGGATAGCGCGGCCTTGATCGCCAGCGTCACGCTGACGCGCGCGCGCTCGGACGTCGCGGCAGCGCGCCTGTCCCTGCCGCCGAGTCCCACGGCAGCGCTCAATTGCTCACGGATACCTTCGATCTCACCGCGGGCACGCGAGGCGCGCTCGCCGTCGCCCCAACCGTCCGCTTCCTCGACCTCTTCTTCGAGTTCCTCGAGCTTGCGCCGATAGGCCTTCTTGGCGGCGGGGTCCAGGAGCGGACCGGCGTCTTGTCCCGCGAGCGCCCCGGTCATACGCTCGCCGCCGGCCAGGTCGATGCAGTGGAACTCGCGGCCGGGGTTGCGCAACAACGTCGCGAGGTGAGTCGCTCCACGTATGTGCTTCAGCCGGAACACATCGCCTCCGAACGACACGGTCCAGAAGTCGCCTTCCCTGCGGAACCGGTTCGCGTCGTGGTGCTCGCCGCGGCCGGGGCGCTGTCGCAACTCATCGAGCACAACGCTCGCCAGGCTCGGCGGGAAGACCAGCTCGCCTTCCCGGACGCGCCGGACCGACTCGCGCACGTCGTCGGACGAGGCCGTCTTCAACAGGTAGCCCGACGCCCCCGCGGCAACCGCCTCCAGCACCTGCGAGCGACTGTCCGACGAGGCCAGGACGAGCACCTTCGCCTCCGGCCATTCGGCAACGAGCTCGCGCGTGGCCTCGATGCCGTTCTTGTCCGGGAGTTGGATGTCCATGACGACGACATCGGGCCGCATCTCGCGCGCGCGTTGAACCGCTTCGAGCCCATCGGACGCTTCAGCAACGACGGTGGCGAACCGCTTGCGCTCGAGGACCTGTCGAAGCGTGTCTCGCCACAGCGGATGATCATCGACGAGCAACACCGACATCGGCTTTTCGGCCGCTTTCGGTGCGCGGCCGCGCGCGGGGCGCCCCTTCGCTCCCCTAGGCATCGCGACCGCGGCCATGAGCCTTCATCTCCAGTCGATCCGCGCGCGGTGAGTCCGCCACCGTGCGGAACCTCACGGTGAACGTGGAACCCCGGCCGGGGGCGCTCCGGTAATCGATGCGTCCACCGTGTGCCTCGACGAGACGCTTGGCCACCGCCAGGCCGAGCCCGCTCGATGCCTGACCCCCCTGGGGCTCGGTCCCCTTGACGCGGTAGAACGGCTCGAAGATGCGGTCGCCGCAGTCCGGCGGGAAGCCGACCCCCGTGTCCGTGACGCGCAGCTCGATCCAGCCTGGTTGCTCCTCGGCGACGACTTCGACCTTTCCGCCTTCCGGCGTGTACTTCACCGCGTTATCCACGAGGTTGAGCACGATCTGGCGGACCCGCTGTTCGTCGGCGAGCGCGAGCGGGAGATCCCTCGGAACCTTCACGCTCGGCCTCAACCCGGCCGCGCGCGCGAGCGGCTCGATCGTCGTGCGCATGTCACGGATGACCTCACCAAGGTCCACGGGTCCCAGGTCGACCGCCATCGCCCCAGCCTCTGCTTCTGCCAGTTGCAGGATGTCGTCGATCAGACGAGCGAGCTGACCGCCGGAGTCCTTCAGCGCGTTCCCGGCTTGGGAGCTCCACCGCCCGTTTTTGCGGTATTCGGTGTCGAGCAGCATCTCGGCGTGCCGCAAGATCACCGCGAGCGGAGTGCGCAACTCGTGGCTGACCGATGCGAAGAACTCGGTGCGCTCACGCAGGAGCCGCTCGACCTCTTCGGTACGCTCGGCGACGCGGGCTTCCAACGTTCCGTACATGGCCTGCAGTTGCTCGGCCATCTCGTTCAACCGCGTGCCGACCTCGCCGATCTCGTCGTTCCACAGCACGTTCGCGCGCGCGGACAGCTCGCCGCGCCCGAGCGCGCGGTTGGTGGTCACCAGGGAACGAACCTGGCGCAAGACCAACCTGGACACGACGATCCCGATAACTGCGATCCCTGCCATCGCTGCCAGCAGCACGAGCCCCAGCCCGAGCGCCGTGCGCCGGACCGATGCCAGGTTCGGCTCCACCGGGATCGACACGGCGAGGGTCCCCAGCATGCGGCCGCCTGCCTCCAGCGGCGTGAAGAGCGTGGTAACCGACGTCCCGTCCAGTGCTTGGTTCACGCGTACGGGGGGGCGCGCGTCCGGCATCGCGATGGCCGACGGTCCCCCCGACGAGGCCACGAGTTCTCCGACGCGATCGAAGACGGAGATGCCGCCCCGCATCTCTGCCGGCGTGCCGCCCCTGCGCAGCGCTTCGGCTGCGACCTGTTCGACATTCACGCCGACGATGGTCGCACCGACCGGCACGCACTCACCGGTTCCGGAACAGACCGGCGCCGCGATGGCAAGGATCGTCTGGTTCCCGGCCACGAATCCAACGTGTTTCTGCGCGCCGGGGTCGTTCAAGTTGCGACGGACGAACGGTTGCGCGGCCCACTCGCGGCCCTGTCGCTCCCGGGGGCGGGCACCTGGGCGCGACCTTGTGAACTCCACGATGGCCGTCCCATCTTGATCGATCACCGCGAGCACCTCCAGATCGGTCTTGAGGGCGACGACCGACCGAAGAAGGCGCGCAACCGCCTCGCGGTCCGTGGACCGGGTGGCGTCGGCGATGCCTTCCAGGTTCGAGGCGAAGTTGGCGGACTCGATCAAGGACAGCTCGCGATCTCGGAACGTGGATGCGACATCGAGGGATCGCCGTGAGACCTCGAGGTCGAGCGCAGCCTGCGAACGAAGAGACAGGTCCCGGACGATCAAGAAGCCCCCGACGAGGCCGAGCACCACGATCAGGCCCACCGACGGCAGCAGGAGCTTCCACGACAGTGGAAGATCGCCGAAGCGCGCGCGCGCCGCGCGGTGGCCGCGCGCCACCTCGCGGATGCGACGGCGCCTCGTTTCCATCCTGGCGACGAGGGCCATCGGCTCACGCACCGCCCGGCAGGACGCGCAGGTAAGGGGCCCAGATCAGACTCGCGGCGACCTCCGAGTCCTCACGACCGTCCAGGTTCGTGGCGTAGGACTGGAATACGATCGTGCGCCCGTCGGGTGAGGGACTCGGGACGTTGCTCGATCCGTTCCCGATCCTTCCTGCGGTCGAAACCGACACGAGCGCGATCGTGCCCCATCGCAAGTCGCGAACGTAGATGTCGCGCTGCTCATTCAAGTCTTCGGGGACGAGCTGCGCTCCCGAGCTGAAGAACACGTACCGGCCGTCCGCGCTCATCGCATGGTTCAGCTCGCTCAACGTCCAGATGTCGCCGGACCAAACGGGGATGGAGAGCAGCGTGAAGACCCCTCCCAAGATGGCGTCTTGACCGGTGGTCGGCGGCTCCTTCACCTGGTCGCCGTTCCAGGCAAGGGTGAGGCGCCGGGTCGTCCCTCCAACGACGTCGCGCATGAACAGGTCCTCGCCGTCGTTCGTATCGTTCGGGACGAGATTGGTGGCGTCGGAGACGAACAACACGTACCGGCCGTCGTCGGACACCGGCCGGTAAAACGTGTTGTGCAAACGGCTGCCCTCGTCGGCCTGGATTCCCTCCGACGAGACGTTGACGCGCGTCGTCGTCCCAGCGGCGATGTCACGGAGGAACACGTCGTAGACGCCGTTCGTATCACCTGCGACGAGGTTCGCGGCCTGTGATCGGAAGACCGCATACCTGCCGTTGCTCGAGATGCCCAGGATCTGGTTCCCGCGCTCGGCGGGGAAGTAGTCGCGCCCTTCGACGGCCGCGCGGACGCGTGAAACGGAGAGCGGCGCGTCCTCAGCCTGCTCTCCCGTGGAGGACACGGTCACGCGGATCATCCGTCGTGCGCCGGGGAACGTCTCGTCGAAGATGCCGTTGCCGTCGGCATCGCGGTCGTGCACGAACCCGTCGCCCACCCCGTTGGTGTCTGCCTCGACCAGGTTCGAGGCCTCGGACTGCATCATGACGTACCGGCCGTCCGCGGACATGGTGCCCAGCGCGCTCCAGTCGTTGCCCTGCACGTCTCGCCCGCCGTCGGCGTTGGGCGCTACGGATACCCTGATGGTCTTCCGGGCGCCGGGGAACGGCTCGTCGAAGATGCCGTTGCCGTCGGCATCGCGGTCGTGCACGAACACGTCCGGACACTGTCCGGGGTTTGTGTAGAGGTAACATACATTGGTGTCGTCGGCGACCAGGTTCGTCGCCCAGGACGTGAAAGACACGTAGCGCCCGCCGGCCGAGATGCCCCCAGGCACGCTCGAATCGTTGCCGGGCGTGCCATCGGAGGACACGGAGACACGAGTGATCTTGGCGGTCGTCGCATCGACCACGAAGGCATGCATCCGGCATGCCCGGGGAACGACGGGCATACCGACGATCACGCCTACACAATCCTCCTGACTTCCCACGTTCTCGATCGCGGTGAAGGACCACCAGCGACCGTCGCTGGTTGAGCCCCAAAGGGCGAACGTGAACCTCTCGCGCGGGGTCAGCGGAGTCGTGATTCCTTGCAGCCGAAGGTCGAAGACGAGATCGCCCCCCGAGACCGACGTGATCTGGAAGTAGTACGTGGTGCCGGCCACGGCCGGGAACGGCACGTGGGCGTTGCCTCGCGCATCCGTGGAGCACCCCACCCGCTCGAGCTCTGAGAGCCTTTCCCCAGCGAACACGCCAAGGCTCACGGCATGATCGGTGCCGAACGTGTCCGCTGTGAGCCCCATGTCGATCGCAGCGTCGAACCGGTACCACACCGTCTTGCCGCCGACCGGCGAGCAACTTGTCTCGTTCGATTCACGACTGGCTTCGGAGGTGTTCGAGCGCGCCTTGAACGGGATCGACCGCACCCGGTAGGCGTCCGCGAAGTCGTCGTTGGTCAGGTCGTGGGTGACCTCGGTCGGCGGAGTCTCCAGCAGCGTGCGGATCTCCGACGACACCCCGGCCGGCACCAAGACGCCCGAAGGCACCGCCGGATGGGTCACGCTGCCGAACACATCCTCGATGAACTGCGTGCGTAGGGGCGTGTACCCGTGGGTCGCCCCACGGGCATAGTCGAGCCCTGCGGGCAGCAGGGCGGAAGGGTGACCGACCGATGGAACGCGCAGCCCCGCGACCAACGACGAGAACAGAGCCAGCGGAACCAACGCGAAGCCCACCGAAAGCGCGAGCCGGCGCCTCAGCATCTGCTGCATCCATTCAGTGGCAGTGCGGCATCACCCAACTGATCGGGCCTCATCGTGCGGTCTCTCCTCTAAGGGCCCGTAAGTCCCCCTGTAACAGTTGTTGGTTCGCCCCCTCGCCCCCGGAATCCCCTTCCTGAAGGCAGCACAACTGCACAAAAGGTATGACCAGGACGACAGGGAAATCAAGGAAGGTCGAGGCAGCGGGTCCTATCCCCGAAGGAGCACCTGCAGGACGCCCTCGAGCCACCGCGCGCACCCGCCCTCCGGCTCGTCCGGCACCGCGAGCACCAGCGTGTACGCCTGCTCCTTGTAGATCGAGCCGGGCGCAACCTCGGTGAGCGCCTCCTTCTCGGCCGGCTCGAGGATCATGGGCTCGATCCGCACCTGATCGTTCGCGAACGAGACGGTCCGCGCGCCCCGCGGGCCGGCCAGCAGCTTGATGCGCGCGATCGTCAGCAGCTCCTCGGCTTGGGCGGGCAGCTCGCCGTAGCGGTCGACCAGCTCCGCGCGCACCTCGTCGATCGAGGCCGCCTCGGTGGCTTCGGCGATCCGCCGGTAGGCCTCGAGCCGCAAACCTTCGCGCGGGATCCAGATCGCCGGGAGATGCGCGTCGACCGGTAGGTCGATCTTCACGTCGGCTTTCGGCTGCGCGCGCTCGCCGCGCGCCTCATCGACCGCCTCGGACAGCAGCTTCACGTACAGATCGAAGCCGACCGTGGCGATGTGGCCGGACTGTTCCCCGCCCAGGAGGTTCCCCGCGCCGCGAATCTCTAGATCGCGCAGCGCGATCTGCAGGCCCGAGCCGAGGTCGGTGAACTGTCCGATCGCCGTCAGGCGCTGGTGCGATTGCTCGGTGATCTGGCGGTCGACCGGGTACAGGAAGTACGCGAACGCACGCTCGTGGGACCGCCCGACGCGACCGCGCAACTGGTACAGCTGGGCGAGCCCGAGCATGTCTGCCCGATCCACGATGAGCGTGTTCGCCGTCGGGATGTCCAGCCCGCTCTCGATGATGGTCGTGCTCACCAGCACGTCGTAGGCGCGATCCCAGAAGTCCAGCATCACCTGTTCGAGCCGGCGTTCGTCCATCTGGCCGTGCGCGACCCCGATGCGCGCATCGGGGACCATCCGACGCAGGTGCCCGGCGACGCGCTCGATGTCGTGCACGACGTTGTGCACGTAGAAGGTCTGGCCTTCGCGCAGCATCTCTCGTCGGATCGCGCGCGCGATCTGCTCGTCGTCCTGCGGCCCGACGAAGGTGAGAACCGGATGACGATCCTCCGGCGGCGTGTCGATCACGCTCATGTCACGGATTCCTCCAAGCGCCATCTCGAGCGTCCGCGGGATCGGCGTCGCCGTCATCGTCAGCACGTCCACGTTGTGCTTGAGCTGCTTGAGGCGCTCCTTGTGCGCGACGCCGAAGCGCTGCTCCTCGTCCACGACAAGCAGCCCGAGATCGGCGAACACCACGTCCTTCTGCAACAGCCGGTGCGTGCCGATCACCACGTCGATCTTGCCGAGCGCGATCTCCTCTGCGATGCGCTTGGCCTCTGCCGGCTGGATGAAACGCGACAACATCGCGACGCGCGCGGGGAACGGCGCGAAGCGCTCGCTGAAGGTGGCGTAATGCTGCTGCGCGAGCAGCGTCGTCGGCACGAGCACCGCGACCTGCTTGCCGTCGAGCACGGCCTTGAACGCCGCTCGGATCGCGATCTCGGTCTTGCCGAATCCGACGTCGCCGCAGATCAGCCGATCCATCGGCGAGGCGCGTTCCATGTCGGTCTTCACGTCGTCGATGGCGACGAGCTGGTCCTTGGTTTCGACGTATGGGAACGCGTCTTCAAGCTCACGTTGCCACGGTTGGTCCGGCGTGAAGGGGTAGCCCCGCGAACGCGCGCGCGCGGAGTACAGTTGGATCAGCTCGCCGGCCATGTCGCGCACCGCGCGCCGCACGCGCGCCTTGCGCCGCCCCCATTCACCGCCGCCGAGCCGGTCGACCTTCGGCGCCTCGCCTCCCACGTACTTCGACACCGCATCGAGTTGATCGGCGGGCACGAACAGCTTGTCGCCCTCGGCGTACTCGATCGTGATGTAGTCGTTGATGCCGCCGGCGATCTCACGCGTCTGCATCCCCCGGTAGCGGCCGATCCCGTGCACGACGTGCACGACCACGTCGCCTTCGACCAGATCCAGCGGGGTGACGTAGTGTTGCCGCCGCGCGCGCGGCTCGCGGTGCGCGCGGCGCTTGCCGAACAGGTCGTGCTCGCCGACGATCGCCAGGCCGAGTGCCGGCGACCAGAAGCCCTCCTCGATGTCGGCGACCACCACCGCGGCGGCGCCGGGGGCGGCCGAACCGTCGGTCGAGGTCGCGATGTCGTGGTCGCGCAGGAGCTCCCGGATGCGCTCGGCCGCGCCCTCGGCCGCCGCCGTGAACAGGACGCGCGCACCGCCGGCCAGCAACTCGCGCGCGCCCGTCGCAACCTTGGCGAGGTCGCCGCGCGCGACGTCCCACACGCTCGCCTCGAGCGCCTGGTTGTCCCCGCGGAAGGGCGTGACGGCCGCATACCGCTCCCCGAGCGCGCGCGCCGGCTCGGCGAGCCCGCCCGACGACGGCGCGCGCCCGCCCTCGGCTGCCGCGCTCCACGCCGCGTCCTCCAACTCGATCGCTTCCCGCAACAGGTCGTCTGCTCGATCGGTCGTGCGCTTTGGATCGACCAGCAGCACGCGGACGTCGCCCAGCAGCTCCCGCAGCACCGGCGGCTCATCCCACAGCAGGTCGATCATCGCCTCGACACCTTCGAAGGTCATCCCGTCGGCGAGCCGGTTCAGCTCGACTCGCTCGGCGGGGTGCTTCTCGATCGCCGCGATCGCGCGCCCCCGCACCTCGGCGGTCGGCAACAGCTCACGGCAGGGGTAGCACTCGACGCGCTCGATATGTTCGAGCGAGCGCTGCGAGGCGACGGCGAAGGTCCGGATCGATTCGATCTCCTCGCCGAAGAACTCGATGCGCGCGGGATGATCGAGCCCCGGGGGGAACACGTCGAGCAGACCGCCGCGCACGGCCAGCTCGCCGCGACGCTCGACCATGTCCACGCGCCGGTAGTCGAGCTCCACGAGCGCGCGCACCAGCAGCTCGATGTCGTGGGACTCCCCCACCGCGGCGCGGACCGGCTCGACCGCGTCTGCTCCCGGAGCCACATACTGCATCGTCGCGAGCACGGGCGCGACCAGGATCGTGGCGTCCCCGCTGCGCATCCGCCGCAGCGCCTCGAGTCGGCGGGCGACCGTCTCGGGGCGTGGCGACAAGCGCTCGTGCGGCAGCGTCTCCCACGCCGGGAACAACACGGCCCGATCCGTGAATGCGCCCAGCTCGTGCACGAGCCGCTCCGCGTCACGCGCGGCGTGGGTGACGACGAGCCAGCTGCCTCGGTGGGCCAGCCCGCCGATCAGAAGCGCGCGCGCCGGTTCGGGCGCGGTCAGCACCCCGTTTGCGGACAGCACGTCCAGAGCCTCGTCCAGCGCGGGAGAGGCCTCCAGCAATGGTGCGAGCACGGGTTGCCGCATGGCCGAATAGGCCCCGATCCGCGCAGACCGGGGCCTCGTCGCGCAGTCTACCGTCAGGAAGACACGCCGTGGGTGGTGTGCCCAGGCGCGATGCGCCCCGACATATGCCCCGCGCGCGCTGTGGAGTCTCTCCTGCTCTCATCCCAAAACAGACACAAGATGTTGAGATGGCCTCTCGACATGTGGATGCAGATGGACGCAGGCAAACCTCCACAGTCGCTCCGCGGAGACACGCATCGAGCCGGATCTTGAAACCCGATCGACTCGATCCTTTCCCGGCACTGTCTGCCTATCCCGCCGACCAGTCGATGGGCCCGCGCTCGAACCGTTGCTGGAGCCGATCGAGCACGACGTCCCACGCGCGCTCGAAGTACTCGTAGGTACGGTCCCAGTCCTCGCCCTTGCCCCACCCGGTGTGCAGCAGGGTCACGCGCGTGCGCCCGTCCCCCTCCGGCTCGAGCCGGACCTCGACGCGCGTCTTGCGCTTCCCGTTGCGGATCGTCGGTATCGACGGTGGCGCGTTCCAGGTGAACACCAGGAACTCCTCGGGGCGGAACGCGACCACCGTGCAACCGTCGCTACCGCGCAGGCCTTCCGATCCTTCCGGGTTGAAATAGATCTCGTACGGACCGCGCGGCCGGAGCTCGATGCGCGCGTCGGGAGCGAAGAACGCGCGCGCGCCCTCGGCCGTGGTCCACGCGCGCCAAACCTCCGAACGCCCGGCGGGAACAACGGCCTCCTTGCGAATCCCGCGACTCTCCTTCGGAACCGTCGGCTTGGATGCGTGGAACCGCTGCTGCGCCGCATCCACCCCGTCGCGCGCGACCACCATCACGGCGTCGGCCGCTTCCTGCAGCACCACGCCCACCTCGTCTTCTTCATCCTTGCGGAAGGGCTCGAGCACATAGTCGGCGGCGTCCTTACGGCCGTGGGGCCTGTCGATCCCCAGCCGCACCCGGACATAGTCGGGCGTCTTCAGCCGGCGCGTGATCGAGCCGAGCCCATTGTGGCCACCATCTCCGCCCCCTCGTTTGACGCGCACGGCACCCAGGGACAGATCGAGGTCGTCGTGGACGATGATCACCTCGGAGACCGGGATCTTGAAGTAGCGCATCAGCGCCCCGACCGCATCGCCCGAGACGTTCATATAGGTCGTCGGCTTCGCGAGGATGAACCGGTGGTCCCCGTCGCGCGCCTCCGCGACGAAGGCCGGGGTTCCTTTGAGCGGACGCAGACGCGCGCCCAGCCGTTCGCACAGGATGTCGACGACGCGGTAGCCGAGGTTGTGGCGAGTTCGTTCGTACTCGGGGCCCGGATTGCCGAGCCCGACGACGAGCACGGCGTCCGGCATCGGACCTTAGCCCTCTTCGCCGCCCTCTTGGGCCGCGGGCGCCTCTCCGGCGGCGGCCTCGCCTTCGGCCGCGGCGACCTCTTCGCCCTCGGCGACCTCGGCGACCTCTTCCTCGACCTTGAGGACCTGCGGGATCACGCAGGTGACGATGATCTCGTCCCCGGCGGTGAGCATCGTCACGCCCTCGGTCACAGGGGCGTCTTCCACGCGGATCACGTCCCCGATGGAGAGCCGGCCGATGTCGACGTTGATGCGCTCGGGCACCTGGCCGGGCAAGCATTCGAGGTGCAGCTGCCACAGGTGGTGCTCGAGCACCCCGCCCTCCTTGATCCCCGGGGACTCACCCTCGATGTGGATCGGGACGTCGACCGCGATCTTCTTGGCCCGGTCGATCAGCAGGAAGTCGACGTGGCGGATATCCCCGCGCACGGGGTGGCGATCGAGCTGGCGCGCCATCGCGAGATGCCCTTCCCCGTCGACCTGGAGATCGATCAAGACGTTGACGCCGGCATCGGTTGCCAGCGCGTGGGACAGCGAGCGCGCATCCACTGCCAGCGATGCCGGCTCGGTTCCGCGGCCATACAGGATGGCAGGTACCTTCCCGGCCGCGCGCAGCTTGCGCGCCACGCCCTTGCCGCTGCCTGAGCGAACTTCAGCCTGAAGCGATACCTCTGCCACGGGGATGACCTCCTGGGATCCGGGGCATGATACCAGGAGCGCGCGGCGGGCTCATCCGCTGTTCCTCAGACCTTCCCGTTCCCGTACCCCTCGGACACGACCGTGGCTTCCTCGACCGGGGGATCGCCACCTCGGAATCCATCCTTGGCCCCTTTGACCAGGTCTCCCGCCGCCTCCTCGACCTTGTGCGCGGCCACGGCGGCGGCGTGCTTCAGCTCCTGACTCGCTTTGGACCGCGCGACCTTCTCCGCCGTCGTACGGATCTGCTCGTATCGCCCCTTGCCGGCCCTCGCCCCCAGCACGTAGCCCGCGCCGAACCCGATCACCAGCCCAACCCTGAACCGCATCGCAGCACCTCCTCGCTCAGTTCTCACCCTGGAAGATCTCGCTGACCGACTCGTCTTGGAACACCGCGCGGATCGTCCGAGCCACCAGCGGCGCGATAGACAGGACGGTAATCTTGTCGACCTGCTTCTCGGGTGGGATGGGAAGCGTGTCGGTCACGACCAACTCCTTGATCGGCGAGTTCTTGATACGGTCGATCGCGGGATCGGACAGCACGGGGTGGGTCGCGCAGGCGTAGACCTCCTCAGCGCCGAACTCGACCAGCACCTCCGCACCCTGGGTCATCGTCCCCGCGGTATCGATCATGTCGTCGACCAGCACGCACCGACGCCCTCGGACGTCGCCGATCACTTCCTTGGTCGTCTCCGACACGTTCTTGAGGTCGGCACGCCGGCGCTTGTGCAAGATCGCAAGGTCGGCATGCAGTTGCCGAGCGAACTTCTCGGCCACCTTGATGCGCCCCGCGTCGGGCGAGACGATCACCAGGTCGGAGTCGAACCGCTCCTCGAAATGACGCGTGAACAACGGCATCGCCGTCAGGTGGTCGAACGGCATGTCGAAGAATCCCTGGATCTGCGCGGTGTGCAAGTCGATCGAAAGCACCCGATCGGCGCCGGCGGTCGTCAGCAGGTCGGCGACCAGCTTGGCCGTGATGGGTTCGCGTCCGCGCGACTTCTGATCCTGTCGCGAGTACCCGTAGAACGGGATGACGGCGCTGATCCGTTTGGCCGACGCGCGCTTCGCCGCATCGATCATGATCAGCTGCTCCATGATGGAGTCGTTGATCGGCGCGTGGTGCGTCTGGAAGATGAAGACGTCCGCGCCGCGCACGTTCGAGCCGAACCGAACCTTCATCTCGCCCGAGGCGAAGTCGGTGAACTCGACCTGCGCGACCTCGATGCCGAGCTCGTTGGCGATGCCCTTGGCCAACTCTTCGTGCGACCGACCCGCCGCAAGGACGAGCCGCTTCTTCGTCTTGATCTCCATGCCGCTCAACCGTCGTCCCCTTTGCGATCCCGAAGCTTCCTCGCAGGCACGCCCACGACCATCGTGTCGGGCGGAACGTCTTTCGTGACGACCGCGCCGGCGCCCGTCGCCGCGTTCTTCCCAACCTTCACCGGTGCCACCAGCATCGTATCGCTTCCGATCTTCGCACCGTCGCCGATCACCGTTTTGGACTTGGTCCTTGTCTCGCCGTCGTAGTTAACGGTGACCGTGGCGGCGCCCACGTTGACGTCCTTGCCGATCTGCGCGTCCCCGATGTACGACAGGTGCGGAACCTTGCTGCCCTCGCCGATCTCGGATGCCTTCACCTCCACGAACGTTCCAACCTTGGCGCCCTTGCGGAGCGTCGCACCCGGGCGGAGGTAGGCGAACGGCCCGACGCTGGCCTCGGGCCCGATCGTCGCCTCGATGACCTCCGAGAACACGACCCGCGCGCCGCTGCGCACGGTCGAGTCCGTAATCCTCGTGTTCGGTCCGATCTGGACGTGGTCGCCGATCGTCGTCCGTCCGTGCAAGAACGTTAGCGGGTGGATGATGGTGTCTCGTCCGACCTTGACGGTCGGGTCGATGTAGGTGCGATCGGGATCCACGATCGTGACACCGGCGTCCATGAGCCGCTGATTGGTCCGCCGTCGGATGATGGCCGCGACCTCGGCGAGTTGCGCGCGCGAGTTCACCCCCGCGATCTCGACGGGATCGGGGGCGATGAGGGCCTCGATACGCCCGCCCGAACCGTGCAGGACCCTCACCACGTCGGTGAGGTACAGCTCGCCCTGGGCGTTCTTGCGATCGACGTTCCCCAGCGCATCGCGAAGCGCTCGGGCCTTGACCACATACACACCCGCGTTGATCTCGTCGATCGCGCGCTGCTGCTTGGTCGCATCGCGGTGTTCGACGATCTCGGTCACGCGACCCCCCTCCCGGACGATCCGCCCGTACCCGGTCTGATCCTCGAGCCGGGCCGTCAGCAGCGTGAGGACCGCGCGCGTGCGCCGATGCTTCGCCACGAGCGCGCGCAGGGTTTTGGCGGTCAGCAGCGGCGTGTCGCCGGGAACGATCAGGACATCGCCGGTGAAGCCCCCCAACGCGTCGAGCCCGGCTCGCGCCGCATCCGCGGTCCCGAGCTGATCGGCTTGCCGGGCGAACGTCAGCGGACGGTTGGTGAGGCGCTCGGCAGCCTCTTGGACGGCGTCGGCCGCCCGGCCGATCACCACGACGGTCTTGGACGCCATCGGGGTCACCGCGTCGAGCACTGCGGCGAGCATCGGCCTCCCGCAGAGGTCGTGCAGGACCTTCGGAGTCGCCGAGCGGAAGCGCTTGCCCTCGCCGGCGGCGAGCACGAGCGCGGCGAGCGAGCGTTTGTCGTTCCCCACGCTGGCCCGCCTGGATTCGAACCAGGACCTGACAGCTCCAAAGGCTGCCGTGCTGCCGTTACACCACGGGCCACGGTTCCCGTGCGGCCATCATACGGGGTGCGATCAGCGATGTTTCCGCCTCAAGTCACGGCCGCACACCTCGCATCTGCGGTGGTCTGCTAGACCCTCGTGATCTCCTTCGGTCCGTGACGAAGGGAGTGCACCACTTCGACGCGCGCGAAGCCACGTGCCACCTCGGCAGCAACGGCGTGCGCGTAGGCCTCGTCGCGCGCCAGCCCGAGCCACGTTGGACCGCTTCCCGATAGCAACACCGCCATCGCCCCGGCTGCGCTCAGCGCGTCCGCACCCTTCGCCAACGACGGGCGCAGCGATATCGCCGCCGTCTGCAGATCGTTTCGTAGCGCAGCGCCGAGGCGGTCGAGGTCGCCGCGCGCGAGCGCGTCCGCCACTTCGTAGGGATCGCCGACCGCTCCCGCCCCCAGCCGGTCGTACTCGTCGTACACGGCCCCGGTCGACAGGCCCTCGTCGGCGAAGCCGAGCACCCACCAGACCGGCTCGGGACAGGACAGGACCGCCAGGTCCTCGCCGGCGCCGCGCGCGACCGCGGTCCCCCCGCGGATGCAGAACGGCACGTCGGCCCCAAGGCCCGCGCCGATCCTTTCGAGCGCCTTGCGCGAGACGCGCAGATCCCACACCGCCTTCAGCCCCAGCAACGTGGCGGCGGCGTCCGCGCTCCCGCCGGCCAACCCCGCGGCGGCGGGGATCCGCTTGCGGATCTCGATGGCGACCGCCGGCTCGAGCCCGTGCATTCCTGCGAGCGAGCGCGCCGCGCGCGCCGCCAGGTTGGTCTCGTCGGCAGGAGCGGCATCGGGCGGGGCGACCGAGATCGACAGCGCCGGCGCCGGCTCGAGCGAGACCGTGTCCGACAACGACACGGCCTGCATCACCGAGACGATCTCGTGCAGGCCGTCCGCACGGCGCGCCCCGACCGAGAGGAACGGGTTGATCTTGGCCGGGGCGAGGTACCTCATGGGAGCGCGCGCGCCAGCGCCGCGAAGGACTCGAGGCCGAGCGTTTCGGCGCGCGCGCCCGGGTCGATGCCGGCTCGAGTAAGCGCTTCTTCGACCGCAGCGGTCGGCCAGACCGCGCGCAGCGTGTTGCGGATCGTCTTGCGCCGCTGGGCGAAGCCGGCCTCGATCACACGGAAGATGCGCTCGCGCCCCCCGCCCACCGGCGGTCGCGACCGCCGGTCGATCCGCACGATCACCGACTCGACATCCGGCATGGGATAGAAGACCTTGCGCGAGACGCGCGCGGCCACCCGGGCCTCACCGAGGTACGCGACCTTGGCCGAAACGGCCCCGTAGGCATCGGTCCCCGGCCTCGCCGCCAGGCGCTCGCCGACCTCCCGCTGAACCATCACGGTGTACGAGCGTATCTCGGGCCGCTCCACCAGCAGGCGCATCAGCAGCGGCGTCGCGATCTGGTAGGGCAGGTTGGCGACGAAGCGCGTGGGTCGCCGCCGCAGCAGCCCGCGCACCTCGACCTGCAGGGCGTCGCCGAACACGACCGTGGCCGACGGGAGCACCTCGGCCAGCACCGGCTCGAGCGCGCGGTCGCGTTCGATCGCGATCAGGCGCGCGCCGGCCCCGACGAGGGCGACCGACAACGCGCCCAGCCCCGGGCCTACCTCCAGCACCTGGTCGCCGGATGAGACCTCGGCGATGCGCACCATCTTGCGGACCGTGTTGGGGTCGGTGACGAAGTGCTGGCCGATGGAGGTGCGCGGGCGGAGGCCGTGACGATCGAGCAGGTCGCGGGTCTCCCGCGGCCCGATCGATCTCACCAGTAGATCCGCACCCGGATCACGCCGGTCGACAGCGAGCCGATCCGGCGGAAGGCCTCGTCCGATAGGTCGATGATACGACCATCCTTGTACGGCCCGCGGTCGCTGATCGTCACGTTCACTTCTTTGCCGTTGGCCAGGTTCACCACGCGCACGACCGTCCCGAACGGCAGGGTGCGGTGGGCCGCGGTCAGGCCGTCGGCCTGGCTGTACCAAGATGCCTCGCCGGTGTCGGTCCCGACGTCGCACGCGCATCCCGGGGAGCCCGAGCCGACCGCGATGATGCGGGTCTGGACCTGCCGGAGCACCGAGGACGACAGCAAGGTCCGCGAGACGACAGCACCGTCCACGTACTTCGCACGGTACCGCAGCCGCTTCAGGCCGGTCACGCCCTCCTGGACGGTTCGGCGCTCGCCGATCTGCAGGTCCGGATCGTGGCGCAGGTAGGTCTCGTAGGGGACCTTCACCATCTCGGTCTCGGTGCGGATGCCCACCCGAAGGATCCGGATCTTCATGCCTGGGCGGGGCTGTTTGCCGAGGGCGGGCTCGACGATGTCGCGCTTGCCGAGCTCGATACCGAGCTCGTCGATCACGCGCTCCACGGTGCGAGCGTTGGTAACGACCTGCTGCTTCTCATCGTCGTGGGAGACGGTGACGTCGACGGCTCGGTCGAGCACGATGGTCATCCCGGGCTTGACGCGCGCGCGCCGGGACGGCCGGATCCGGTCTGCCAGGGTCGTGCGAAGCTCGATCTCGCGCAGGACGTCCTCGATGGTCAAGCCGGTCACGATCACGTCCCTGCGCCGACCGTCGAGCAGCAGCGTGATGTGCTTGGCGCGCTGCACCTCGATCACAGCCCCTTCGCCGACGAAGGTTTCGGGGGATGGCACGACGACGTCGCGCTCGCCCACCTCGACGCCGGCACGGTCCAGCGTGTCGGCGACGGTCGTCGCGAACGTGCGCACGCTCACCGGCCGGCCGTCGACCCGCACGGTGATGCTCTTCTCGAACGTCCCGTAGGACAGCGTCGCGATCCCCAGGCCTATCACGATCGCGGCGCGGATCAGCTTGCGCTTCATCGCCCCCCTCACGACATCCCTCGGCTGTAGCCGGCGATGCCTGAGCTTGCTACCGCGTTCGACCCTAGCAGGGCCCCCGAACACCCTCAAAACGGGCATCGAACGGATGTTCGAAGACCTCACCGAGCCGAGCCATCGTCCGTTTTCCCCCGGTTCGAGAGGTCTAAACGCTCGAGCCGGCCCTGCGTTCGACCCATCCGAACAAGCGCGCGGCCGTCGACGACGTCGCGAAGGCCACGTCGGCGATCTCGACGCCTTTGACCTGGGCGATCACTTCGGCGGTGTGCCGCACGAAGGCCGGCTCGTTTCGCTTGCCCCGATGCGGAACGGGGGTCAAGAACGGTGCGTCGGTTTCGACGACGAGCCGGTCCAGCGGCGTGACCTTCGCAGCCTCCCGCAGGTCATCGGCGTTGCGGAACGTGACCACCCCGGCGAAGGACAGGATCGCGCCCAGGCCAAGCGCCCGGGCGGCTTCGGCGGGCCCGCCGCTGAAACAGTGGAACACCACCCGGTCTGGGACGCCGGTCGAACCCAGGATCTCGAAGGTGTCATCCCACGCTGCCCGGCTGTGGATCACCAGCGCCTTGCCGGTCGCGCGCGCGATCCGGATCTGCTCGGCGAACACCGCACGCTGCCGGTCCCGAGGCGAGTTGTCGTAGTGGTAGTCGAGCCCGGCCTCCCCGATCCCGACGACCTCAGGCTCCCGTGCGAGCTCGGAGAGCCGCTCCATCGTGTCGTCGGAGCGAAGGCGAGCATCGTGCGGGTGCAGGCCCACCGTCGCCGACACATCCGGGTGGCGCTTCGCCAGCTTGACCGCGCGCTCGTTGCTGGCTGCGTCCACCCCGATGGTCACGCAGCGACTGACACCGGCCGCGCGCATCCGCTCGAGCACGGCATCGACGTCCTCGAGCATGTCGAGGTGGCAGTGCGTATCGACGATCCCGGCGGCGTCAGGCATCGATGCGCGGGTAGAGCGGCTCCCCCTTCGAGGTCCGCGTGCCCGGCTCGAGCCCGCCCCACCGGCCTGCCACCGGGAGGCGCTGGTCGGTCAGCGGCGTCTCGATCCCGAGCGAGGTCCACAGGCGGCCGCACGCGCTCGGCGTGAACGGCAACAGCAGCACCGCCAACAGCCGCAGGGTCTCGGCAGAGGCATAGAGGACGGCGGCGACGCGCCGGTCGGTCCCGGGCTCTTTGGCCAGCTTCCAAGGGGCCGTCTCGACCAGGTACCCGTTCGCGTGCCGCACGATCCGATCCACCGCCTCGAGGGCATCCTGGAACGCAAGGCGACCCAGCGCGTCTTCGTAGGCCGCCACGGCGCCCTCGACCGTGGCCTGCAGCGCGCGTTCCGGATCCTGCTCGGCACCGTCCGGATCAGGGACGATTCCCTGGTAGTTCGAGCCGAGCAGCGCGAGCACGCGGCTCGCGAGATTGCCGATCCCGTTGGCCAGCTCGGCGTTGTATCGAGCCGCGAGCGACTCCCACGAGAACGAGCCGTCGTGGCCGAAGGCGATCTCGCGCAGGAAGTAGTACCGGAACGCGTCCGAGCCGAACGTCTCGAGCAGCTGATCCGGATGGATGCCCGTCAGTTTGGTCTTCGACATCTTCTCACCGCCCACCAGCAGCCAGCCGTGCGCGAATACCAGCTCGGGTGGCTCGAGACCGGCCGCGTGCAGCATCGCCGGCCACGTCACCGCGTGGAACCGCAGGATGTCCTTGCCGACCAGGTTCACCCCAGGCCAGTACGTCTCGAACGACGCCCCGTCGGGATAGTCGAGCGCGGTGATGTAGTTCAGCAGCGCCTCGATCCACACGTAGGTGACCTGCTTGGGGTCCCACGGGAGCGGGATGCCCCATTCCAGCGACGCGCGCGAGATCGAGATGTCCTGCAGCTCCTTCGCGAAGTTGACCACCTCGTTGAGCCGGGACGCCGGCTGCACCGGCGGCGGCGTCCGCGCGTAGAAGTCGTTCAGCAGCCAGTCGGCGTACTTGGACAGGCGGAAGAAGTAGTTCTCCTCCTGCAGGTGCTCGACGGGACGACCGTGGATCGGGCAGTTGCCGTCGACCAGTTGCGAGGGTTGATAGAACTCCTCGCAGGCCACGCAGTATGGCCCCTCGTAGCTCGCGAGATACACGTCGCCGGCCTCGTGCAATCGTGACCAGAACTCCTGCACCCGCCGGATGTGTCGTTCCTCGGTGGTTCGGATGAAGTCGTCGTTCGAGATCTGGAGGCGGCTCCAGAGCTCCTTCCACCGCGGGACGATCCCGTCGACCCACTCCTGAGGCGAACGCCCGTTCTCCTCGGCGGCTCTGGCAACCTTTTGTCCGTGTTCGTCCGTGCCGGTGAGGAACCGGACGTCGTCGCCGCGGAGCCGGTGGTAGCGGGCGGCCACGTCGGCGGCCACGGTGGTGTAGGCGTGACCGATGTGGGGTACATCGTTCACGTAGTAAATGGGCGTGGTGATGTAGAAGCTCTTCTTCACAGCGGCTCCATTCGCCCGCGACGGGTCCGGTGTGGGTCCGTCGGAAGGTTCGAGCATTATAGGAGGGCAGATGGACGCCCCGAGCGGGATATCGCGAGGAGGGACGATGGCACCACGGGCGACCGGAGTAAGTCGCAAGATCGACGATCTCGGCCGGATCGTGCTGCCGGCGGAGTTACGTCGTGCGTTCGACATCCGGGAGGGTGACCACATAGAGATCGCGGTCGAGGATCAAAAGATCATCCTCGAGAAGCGTCGGACCAACTGCACCTTCTGCGGAGGGGCCGACGCGCTGCGGACGTACCGGGAGCATCCCGTTTGCGCCTCGTGCGTCACCGAGCTGAAGCGCTTCTAAGCCTCGACCCCGTCGGCAGGAGCCAGGGCCGCTCCGGCGAACCTGTCTGACGAGGGATCGATGCCGCCTTCTCGTACCCATTCGCGTGCTCGTGCCGTCGTCATGGCCGGGTGCCTCGCGGTCGTGGTTTCGCTGTCCGCTGTCGTCGGGGGTGCTGTGAGCGTTGGGTCCCGACTGAGCGCGAGCGACGAGCCGGACGCTTCCGATCAGCCCCAGACCCACGTCATCTACTTCGTGGCCAAGGACGGCGTGGACGAGGAACTGGACGCCAACGGGACCTTGGCCGATGCCATCCGAGGCATCCGCGCCTGGTTCGCCCGCGAGACCTCATCAGACGGCAGGCGGGCCCTTCGCCCTCGGATCGACTCGCTGCAAGGAGGCGGATTCGACATCAGCTTCGTCCGCGGGAACGGGAACAAGAGCGAGTACACCTCCCTCGACCGGCTCTACGACGAGTTGGCGGCCAGAGGTTTCAAGGCGGCGAACAAGCGGTACCTGGTGTTCGCGGGTCTGAGCGGCGACGCACCCGGCAACCCCGGCGGCACGTGCGGACAGGGATACTATCCGCTCCCCGCGTTCGAATTGCGCCAACTCTCGGTCGTCTATCTCGACGCCAACCCGGGCTGCGGCACGCGCAACTTCGGCGGAGGCACCGCGGGTAGCGCGGGACGCGCCGAGGCCGTGGCGGTGGAGGAATGGCTGCACAACGAGGGCATCGTCCCGGCCGGCGCACCGCATCATTGCCCGACCAACCCGTTCCACATCTGCACCGCGGCGCTGTGGATGGTGAGTGACCGGCAATGGCCGGTCGAGATCCAGGAACTGGATCCAGAGGTGTACGACGTGATGTTTCCGCTGGCGAAGTACAAGCTCTCCAATCTCCGGCTGGATCCCGACCGGGATGACTACCTCGATCACGGGCTCCCAATCACCGACCTGCGACAGTCGCCGTTCCTCGAGACGGTCGGCTAGCCCAGGTTCACCACCGCGTGGTACACGCTCCGCTTGGGGACCCCCCGCTCGCCGGCGACGGCGGCGATCGCCTCCTTCTTGGTCATCCCGGCCTCGACGTGATCAGCCACCGCGCGCGCCAGATCCTCCGGAGCCTGCTCCGCGGCGGGCTCGGCAACAGATCCTTCGATCACCAGCGTCAGCTCCCCCCGCGCGCCACGCGCTCCCACGGCATCCGCCAGCTCGGGCAAGGTCCCTCGCACGACCTCCTCGTGCACCTTGGTCAGCTCCCGCGCCAGCGCCGCCGGTCGTGGCCCGAGCGCGTCGGCAAGCTCGCGCAGGGTCTCAACGACGCGATGGGGCGACTCGAACAGCACGATGGTGCGTGACTCGTCGGCCAGCGCGGCGATGCGGCGGCGGCGTGCGGCGCCGGTCCGCGGAAGGAAGCCCTCGAACACGAACCGCGCGGTGGGCAGCCCGGAAACGATCAGCGCGGCCGGCACCGCCGACGGACCGGGGATCACCTCGATCCGCAATCCCTTCGCCGCACAAGCCGCGACGAGCCGATGACCGGGATCGGACAGGCCGGGCATGCCGGCGTCGGTGACCAGGGCGACGCGCGAGCCGGACTCGACCGCCCGCACGAGTTCCGGGGTGCGCTGGCGCTCGTTCCGCGCGTGATAGGCGACCATGCGCGCATGAGGCCGCGCCTCGAGCCGGGTGAACAGCACCCGCGTAACGCGGGTGTCCTCACACGCGATCACGTCGGCTTCGGTGAGCGCGCGCGCGGCTCGCGGGGTCAGATCGTCCAGGTTCCCGATCGGGGTGCCGACGATCCACAGTGCGCCACTCACGACTGTCTCTATACTCTATGTGGCGCCGACCGTTCAGCGGCGCCGTCATCGCGTGGAGAATCAGCCGGAGCGACCCGCCCACGATGAAGCACCGCTCGACGACGAGCGGTGGATGACGGATTGGCAGCCTGAGCGCGAACCGTGGTCTCCTCGTTACCGCCCCGGACTCCGCCGGCTCGACCTGCTCGTGCTTCTGGCGATCATGACGGTATCGACCGCCGCGCACTTCGCGCGCCTCGGGCAGCCGGGGGAGATGCTTGCCGCCGACGCGAAGCAGTGCAAGGAGATGCCACCGCTGGAGGGGGCGAACTGCTACAAGCTGATCCCGCTGGACGAGGTCCACTACGTCCCCGACGCGCGGGACGTGCTTCGGTTCGGGACCGACAGCGACACGCGGATCACGAACAACAGCCAGTACGTCGTCCATCCGCCTGTGGGGAAGTGGTTCATCGCGGCGGGGATCTGGTTGTTCGGCGATACCCCGTACGGCTGGCGGTTCTTCGGCGCACTGCTGGGCTCGGTCTCCACGATCGTGATCTATCTGCTCGCGCGCAGGCTGTGGGCCTCCCCGTGGTGGGCCGCGATGGCGGCCCTGCTGCTGTCGGTCGAGGGTCTGTGGTTCGTGCAGTCACGCATCGCGATGCTCGACATCTATGCCGCGTTCTTCACGCTCGTCGGCGTCTGGCTCCTGCTCGAAGATCGCGATCGCACGGTCCTGGATCACGCCGGCATGCGATGGTGGCGCATCGGCGCGATCGCAGCCTTCGGCGTCGCGCTGGCCACGAAGTGGTCGGTGCTGCCGCTGGTGGCGATGGCGCTCGGGATGGCGCTGGCCTGGGACTGGGTGCGGGTCACCCGGGGCCGGCGGCGCTTCGTCCCGGAGGTTGGCGCCTTCATGCTGTCTGCCCTGCTCATCCCCGTTGGTATCTACCTGGTGACCTACACGCCGTGGTTCCTCGACACGCACCGCTACGTGCCTCCGCGATGCGTGGACGACGAGGACCCCCAGACCTCGTTCGACGGAACCGTCGGCGGCGAATGGTTCTGCTACCAGCGCGAGATGGTGTCGTTCCACCGCAACCTCGAGAAGTACGAGACGGAGGACGGGACCATCGAGGCAGCCCACCCGTACTTCGGCGAGGCGTGGAGTTGGCCGTGGATCGGGCGCCCGGTCGCACACGCCTTCGATACTCGGCGAGAAGGTGAGACCGAGCGCCTCCACGAGGTGTTGGGTCTGCCCAACCCGGTGATCTGGTGGCCGGCGTTCGTGATCGGGATACCGCTGCTTGTGTGGTGGGGCCTGCGGGGCGGCGATACCGTCTCCTCGATGCTTCTTGGCCTGATCCTGGCGGGCTGGGTGCCGTACCTGCTCGCCGATCTGATCGATCGTCCCGTGTTCATGTTCTACGCGACGCCGATCGTTCCGTTCCTGGTGCTCGCCGTCGTCCACCTGTTCGTACGCCTCGTAACGCGCGCGCCGGGTGCGGCATGGATGGCGGCCGCGTACGCGGCCATCGCCGTGACGTCCTTCGCGTACTTCTATCCGGTCATCGCTGCCTATCCGCTGCCGCGGGAAGGCCTGACCGGCTGGGCCGGTCGGATGTGGTACACGGAGTCGGCCAGGCTCCTCGGCCGGTTCGCCGACTGCACCGCTGCGGCGAAGGTCAAGATCTTCTGCTGGATCTGACAGGGGTTCGGCGCCCGCGCGGCGAACCAGACCGGACATATGCGACGTTTCACGCTCCTGATGACGCTGGCAGTGCTCGGGCTCGCCCCCGCAGTCTCCGGCGCGACCGTGGTCTCCAACGGAACCTCGACCGCGACGATCGACGAGACCGGCGTCGTGCTGTGCAACCAGACCGTGTGCCGAACGTGGGAGCCCGATCGGCTCGTCACGACATCGATCGAGCGGGCGGGCGCCCTCGCGGCGGGCACACACGCCGATCTGACGCTCGACCTCGACGGCGCGCGCGTCACCAGCGACCTGCTGCCGGTGAACGTGGTCACGGCCGAGGCGTTCGACGGTGGCGCGCGGATCACGTGGCGCCTGGAAGCAGCAGTCGCCGAGATCGTGCGAACCGTCACGGTCTTCGACGGGATCGCCGCGTTCGAAGCGCGCACCACGATCGAGCCGCGCGCGCCCGCGGCGTTGAGCGGCTACAGCCTGGACGAGGTGGCCATCCCCGATGGCACCGCGACCATCCACGCGTTCCGGGCCGGGGCGGACTGGCGCTTCGACGACGGCTGGGCGCCCTTCTCGATCGGGGATCCGCATCAGGGCGACTGGCGCGTGTCGACGTCCGGGACGGACCTCACGGGCAACGCCGAATGGCTGTCGGTGGCGGAGGGGCCCGGCGCGCGCATCGCGATGGTGATGGAGCGACGCGATTACGCATCCTCCGTGATGTCCTACACCGGCGGGGTGGCAGCCGCACGCGTCGACTTCTCACGAGACATCGTCTACTTCGGCCCGATCGAGGAGAGCGCGCACGCCGAGAACCCAACGCCGGCACCGGCGCGCCATCGCGCCCTGGTCCCCGGTCGCGCTCTCGCGCTCGAGCCGGTCCTGACCGTAGTTCCCAGCGACATCGACGACGAGCCCTGGCAGTACTACCGCTACCTCACCGAACACCGACTGAATCCGTATCGCAAGGACGTGACGTTCAACACCAACCGCGTGGACTCGAACGCGATCTCGACCGGCGCCAAGGACGACGTCGACTTCGAACGGTTCCTGTCGTTGGCCGAAGCGGCGCGCGAGATGGGCGTGGACACCTTCATCCTGGACGACGGCTGGCAGGCGCGCTCGGGCGATTGGTGTCCCGATTCGCCGCAGTGCCCCGAACCTCGATGGGACGGGACGCCGGACTCGAAGTTCGCGCCCCGATTCCCCGACGACCGGTTTGAGGCCGTGCGCGCGGTGCTCGACGGTGATCCCGACGATCCGACCGACGACATCGACCTTGGCTTGTGGTGGACGCCGATGGAGTTCCACCCCTCCTCGGATGCGTTCGCGACGAACCCACAATGGGCGTGCGCACCGGTCGGTCACGGCACGGCCGGGCTCAGTATCGCCGACCCCAACTCCTCGTCGAACGAAGCGGGCCTCGGCGTGTGGAACCCGCTCGCGCTCGGCGTGCATCCCGACACCGGTGAGCCGCTTCGCCTCAGCCGCTACATCGAAGACCGGATCCGCCGCGCGATCGATGAGTACGGCGCGCGCTACTTCAAGTTCGACTTCTTGGTCTGGATCGACTGCGCCGGTATCGAGCCCGCCGACATGTACGCCTACCACGACGAGTTCGTGGCCATGGTCGACCGTCTGCAGGCGACGTACCCGGAGGTCACGTTCCAGATCGACGAGACGAACGATTACCGGCTGTTCCCGTTCGAATCGATCGCGCGTGGCCCGTCGTGGTTCCAGAACGGAGCCCCGCCGTCGGAGCAACTGCTCCACAACCTCTGGAACCTCGCGCCGTACGTGCCGGGATGGTCGCTCGGGCAGCACGCGCTCGGGAGCGGCTCGGACAAGGCCCTCAAGGGGATCGACACGCTGATGGCCGCAGCGCTTCCATCGCACATCACGTTCTGGAACGAGCCCGACACTGAGCTCACCTCCGAGGAGCGCGCGCAGGTGAAGCGCTGGACCGACTTCTACCGCGCGCATCCCGACATCGCCGGGTTCAGCTACCCGCTGCTCGCGGATCCGGCCGAAGGCGATTGGACTGCCCTGCAGCAGTGGGACGTGGATGCCGCGCGCGGCTGGGTTCTCGTGTACCGACAGGCCTCGCCCCAAAGCGCGCGTCCGATCCCGCTGCGCGGTCTCGGCAGGCTCGTAGCCGACACGATGTTCACCGCGACGCTGCACGATCCGGCGGACGGCTCGAGCCTCGCGCTGGGAACCTTCGACGCCGAGACCCTGCGTACCGAGGGGATGCCGGTCTCGATAGCGGACGAGCACGGCTACGCGATCGTCCGGCTCGAGCCCGCCGATCAGTAGGTCAGCGTGACGCGCGCGTTCGCGCCGGTGAAGAGGACGACGACCGCCCATGCGCCGTTCATCGGGCCGGGACAGATCGATCCGGACTCGGTCCAGCCGTCCTCATCGATCGGCGAGATCGGACACGGGTCCCCCGGCGATCCGTCGTCGTCGTCGTAGAAGTACACGTCGGCGTTCTCGAAGCCTGTCACGCCATCGGTCGCGGTCAGGGTGTACGGCTTGCCGTCGGCGCTGGGGGACAGCTTGAACACGCGTCCGACAACTCCGTCCACCCCTAGGCGGTGGGCGGCGACGGCGGCCGCCGGATGCACGACCGGAGCGAAGACCCTCCCGGTGTGGTCCTGAGCCGCGCGTGCAGGCAGGAACGACAACGCCACGAGGGCGCCCGCCAGGATCGAAGCGCGCAGCTTCACCTCGGACGGATTCGGGGGCGCGGCGGTGCTTCCCTGCGGAGAAAGGTCCGGTGCTGCCGCGGCGCGGGGTCCATCACCTTGGAGCCGGTTCCGCCCAGGATGTCGGGTTCGCATCCGCAGGTCACCAGGGGCCGGCGCCCGAGCCATCCGTTCGGATCGTCCGGTGGCTTTGGCGTGCGCGGCATGGCAGATTGCTACCGGACGCAGCACGTGGGGCGCAACCGGCGAAGGAGTGAGCTGGATGGCAGAGCTCGAGACCGACTACCTCGTCGTCGGCGCGGGGGCTTCTGGGATGGGGTTCACCGATGCGCTGATCGCCGACTCCGATGCCGACGTTGTAATGGTCGACCGGCGACATCGCCCTGGCGGGCATTGGAACGACGACTACCCGTTCGTCCGCTTGCATCAGCCGTCGGCGTACTACGGCGTCAACTCGCGCCCGCTGGGCACCGATCGGATCGACGAGACCGGTCCGAACGTGGGGTTCTACGAACGCGCGACGGCCGCGGAGATCTGTGACTACTACAGCCGCGTGCTCGACGAGCACTTCATCCCGTCCGGCCGGGTGCGCTTCCTGGGCATGTGCGACTACCTCGGTGACATTCCCGAAGGGCAGCGGATCGCCTCACGACTCACGGGTGAAACCTCGATCGTGCGCGTGAGGCGGAAACTCGTCGATGCGACGGCCCTCGAGTCGAGCCTCCCTTCCACGCACACGCCGTCGTTCATCGTCGATCCGGGCGTCCGCTTCGTCACGCCGAACGACCTCATCGAACTGACCGACCCGGGCTCGGGATACACGGTCATCGGCGCCGGCAAGACATCGATGGACACGTGTTGCTGGCTCGTCGACAACGGTGTGGCGCCGGAAGCGATCCGCTGGATCCGGCCGCGCGATGCGTGGACGATCGACCGAGCCTGGATGCAACCGCTGAAACTCATGGGCTCGATCATCGAGTGGCTGGCGTTGGAGATGGAGGCCGCAGCCGAGGCGGAGGACCTCCCCGATCTGGTACGCCGTCTCGAGAAGAGCGGCGTCATCATGCGGCTCGATCCCGACGTCGAGCCCGAAGTGTTCCGTGGGGCGATCCTGAGCGAGGCAGAGCGCGCCACACTGCGCCGGATCGAGAACGTCGTGCGGCTGGGACGGGTGCGCCGGATCGGCAGCGACCGGATCGAGTTGGAGGAAGGTTCGATCCCAACCGGCGTCCGCCAGGTCCATGTCGACTGCAGTGCTTCAGGCCTGGGGATGCCACCCGCCCGTCCGATCTTCGAGCTGGGCCGAATAACGATGCAGCGGGTCCAGTTCGGGATCGACCCGTTCAGCGCCGCCTTGATCGGCTACGTCGAGGCCACGCGCGACGACGATGACGAGAAGAACCGGCTGTGTCCGCCCAACCCGACGACCGGCGGCGCCATCGATCTTGCGAAGAGCTTCCTCATCAACCAGCGCGCGCGTGTGGCGTGGTTGACCGAGCCGGACCTGAGGGAATGGTTGATCGAAACGCGCCTCAGCCCTTTCCGGAGCCTTGCCGAGCAGGGCGACGACCCGCACGTGCAGTCAGCGCTCATGCGCATGATCCAGAACACCGGCCCCGCCATCCAGAACCTCGAACAACTCCTAAGCATGACGGCATCGCCCGCACCCGGCTGACGGGATCGTGCCGACGCGATCGAGGTGGCCTTCTAGACCGCCGCGAGCGCGCGCTCGTCCGGCTCGGGATCGAACGCGTCGTCGGCCGGCGGGTTGGCCAAATGCCAGGCCACCGACGCGCGCAGCGCCTCCATCGGGTCGGTGTCGGTGTACCCGAGCACCGCGCGCGCCTTCGACGCGTCGGCCAGCAGGTGCTGACGGATCGTCCCCGTCTCCCCGAGGTCGTCGGGCAGCATCTCGTCGGGCACACGCACCAGCTGGGCGTCGGACCCGGCCGCCTCCACGATCATGCGCGACCACAGCGCCATCGACGGAGTGCTGCGCTCGCACAGGTTGAAGACCTCGCGGCGCACCCCCGAGCCCAGCGCCGCAACCACGCCGCGCGCGATGTCTCGGACGTACCCGCGCGAGGACAACCAGTTCCCCGCCCCGATCGGGATCTGTTTCCGACCGGCTCGAACGCGTCGCAGGATGAAGTTCTCACGCCGCTGTCCGTCGCGCTCGCCGTACACCATAGGCAGTCGGCACACGATCGCGCCGGCGCCCAGGTACTCCTCTTCGACGTCGAGCTTCTCGTAGTCGTCGCCGCCGGGCATCATGCCCTTCAGTGGGTAGCGCTCGAGCCGGACCGGATCCTCTTCCGAGAACGGCACCAGATCCGTCTCTTCGTTGCGCAGCAGCGCGCCGTACGCACGGTAGACGTCCACGCTGGAGAGCACCACCCGCCGCAGGTCTCCCGGAACCGCCTCGAGCGCAATCCGCGCCGACGGCCGCGTCATCGCGATGGTGTCGACGACCGCCTCGGGATCGAATCGGGCGATCTGGTCGCGCGCGCCCACGAGGTCCTTGCGCTCGACGTGCAGGTGCTGCACCGTTGGGAAGTCGTCGGGCTCGACGACGCCGCGGTGGGCGACGAGCAGGTTGTGACCGTCCGATGCGAGTCGTTCCACGATCGCGCGTCCGATGAAGCGCGTTCCCCCTAGCACCGCTACCTTCACGGGTTCCGCCTAGCAGTTCTCGGGCTTGACGTTTGGCTCGGACCCGACCGGCCGCAGGACGAGCTGCTGATGCGGCTCCATACCGTCCAGCATCCCCGAGACTCCGGGCGACACGAACACGACGGCGTCGCCGACCGGAAGGATCTCGTCGCCGTCCTCGGGGCCGTCGGTCAGCGCTGCCTGCACCCCGCCGTCGCGCGCAACGAGCCGGATCGTCACTTCGGCGTTGAAGCGGCGCGCGGCCGCCAGCGAGCGTTCCAGGATCTCGCGCGCCCAGTCCGTCACCTCGAGCATGGCCCGGATACTATCCGCCGCGTGATCGTCCATCTCGTCGACGGGACATACGAGCTGTTCCGGCACTTCTTCGCCGTCCCTCCCGCACGAAACGACGCCGGCGAGGAGATCGGGGCCGTCCGCGGCGTGGTGCGCTCGATCGTCGGGATGCTCGAGGGCGGCGCGACCCACATCGGGGTCGCGACCGACCACGTGATCGAGTCGTTCCGCAACGGCCTCTACCCGTTCTACAAGACGTCGGCCGGCGTGGATCCGGCGCTGCTGGCGCAGTTCCAGCCGCTCGAGGACGCGCTGCGCGCGCTCGGCGTCACGGTGTGGGCGATGATCGAGCACGAAGCCGACGATGCGCTCGCGACGGCCGCGCGCATCGCCTCGGAGGACGCGGACATCGAGCGCGCCATCATCTGCACGCCCGACAAGGACCTCGCCCAGTGTGTCGAGGGCGCGCGCGTGATCCAGTTGGACCGGCGCCGCCGCCAGGAGCGCGACGAAGCCGGCGTGATCGAGCGATTCGGAGTGCCACCCGGCTCGATCTCAGATCTGCTGGCGCTGGTCGGCGACAGCGCAGACGGGTACCCGGGGCTGCCGGGCTGGGGAGCGAAGACGGCCGCGGCGGTCCTCGCGCGCTACGGACACATCGAAGCGATCCCGGATCGAGCAGCCGACTGGGACGTTCGCATCCGCGGGATCGAGCGCCTCGCCGCGACGCTCGCGGAACGGCGCGACGAGGCGATGCTGTACAAGGACCTGGCGACCCTCAGGCGTGACTCGGCCGGTGTCGACGGTCCGGCGGAGTCGTGGCGATGGCGCGGCCCTGGCGAAGGTTTCGAGCAGATGTGCGCGCGGCTCGACGACGAGGAACTGCCCGCGCGGGTGCGCGCGCTGATCGCTCGCGTCGGTTAGGGCTCGCGGCCTTCGTCGTCGCGCCGGCGCAGCTCCTCTTCGCGGCGGCGAAGGTCCGCCTCCCATTCCCGCAGGCGCTTCGCCGTGTCGTCGATCTGGCCGAGGAATTCGGGTGAGTCCTCGGGCCCTTTGGGCGCCTGCGGCCGTGGAGCGGGAGGATGCCGGGGGCGGTACTCGGACGAGCTGTTCTCGCCGCCCGGCCGGAACGAGACGCCCTGTGGCCGGCCAAGGATCAGCCAAAGGAGGGGTCCGACCACCGGGACGAAGATCACGATGATCAGCCAGACGAGCTTGGGCAGGTTCCGCATCACCGATTCGTCGGTCGAGATCACGTCGATGATCGCGTACACCCACAAGAAGAACAGAACGAGCCCAGCGAACCCTCCGAATACCATCGTGCGCCTCCCGCAGTCTCCGGCCGTCCCAGGATAACGCGCTCTAGACCGTATTCGGCAGGATCAGCAGCACCGCCGCGAGCACCACAGAGGCGAACCCGAGCGGGGCCGCCGCCGGCATCGGGCGGGTCGCGCGCCTGGCGAGCTCGAGGCCCGAGCCGATCAGGAACCCGGCGACGAGGCCGCCCAGGTGCGCCCCGTTGTCGATCCCGCGCACGGTGAAGCCGAAGAACAGGTTGATGCCGACCAGGAACAGCAGGCTCTGCAACTGCTGGCGCGCGCCGCGCATGTGGCGGTAGGGAAGGTAGAACGCGATCCACGCGCCGAGGATGCCGAACACGCCGCCCGACGCACCGGCTCGGATCCCGCCCTGGGTGAACGCGAGCGACGCCGCCGCGCCCGACAGCCCGCTCGCCAGGTACAGCAGGATGAAGCGCGCCTTGCCGTGCCGTACCTCGATCGCCCGACCGAACAGGGTGAGCGCGAACATGTTGAACAGGAGGTGCGCGATCCCGATGTGGACGAACATGCTCGTGAACAGCCGCCACCACTCATCGCGCGGCAGCGGGTCGAACAGCGCGCCGAATCGCAGCAGGGTCCGGCCCGACGTCGGCCGTCCGGTGAAGAGCATGGCGACGAAGATCCCGACGTTGAGGACGATCAGCGCGCCCGTCGCCGTTGCGGTGCCCAGCCGGCGGCCGACCGTGGTGCGCTCCAGTTGGGTGCGCGCGCGGTACGCGGCTTCGGACATCGCGTTCTCGCGCATGCGACCCGCGCACACCGGGCAGTGGATGCCCACGGCGGCGTCGATCATGTCGTCGGGGCAGATCGGTCGTCCACAGTTCGAGCACGACACCGAGGTCGTCCGATCGGGGTGGAACGCGCAGGGCTGTTCGGCCACGCTCGGCAGTGTAGTGAGGTTCAACCGGGGGCGCAGAGCATGCGAAGATGGCGCAGATGCGCGCCGCGGTGGTGGGTCATGTCGAATGGATCACGTTCGCGCGCGTCGCGCGCGTGCCCGCGCCCGGCGAGATCGTCCACGCGGCCGCGTGGTGGGAGGAACCCGGCGGCGGAGGCGCGGTCGCGGCCGTTCAGCTCGCGAAGCTCGCCGAGGAGGTGCGCTTCATCACCGCGCTCGGTGATGACGACATCGGCCGGCGAGCGCACGCCGAGCTCGAAGCCCTCGGCGTCCGGCTCGACACCGTCTTCCGGCCCGTCGAACAGCGACGGGCGTTCACCTTCGTCGACGACGCCGGCGAGCGTACGATCACCGTGCTCGGCGAACGGCTGGCGCCGCGCGCGATCGATCCTCTGCCGTGGGAAGCGTTCGCGAACATCGACGCGGCGTACGTGTGCGCCCCCGATCCCGCGATCATCCGGCTGGCCCGGCGCGCGCGCGTGTTGGTGGCGACGGCGAGGATCCTCGACGCGGTGGTCGCGTCCGGGGTCGAGCTCGACGCGCTGGTCGGTAGCCGCCTCGACCCGTCTGAGCGCTACGAGGAGGTCCGGCTCGATCCGGAACCGAGGCTGATGGTCCGCACCGAGGGGGCGCGCGGCGGGACGTTCCGCACGGCCGGCGGTTCCTGGCAACGGTTCGAGCCGCAGCCGGTGGCCGGCTCGATCGTCGACACGTACGGGGCCGGCGACAGTTTCGCGGCCGGGCTCACGTTCGCGCTCGCGCGCGGTGACGCAGCGCCCGAGGCGATCGCCTTCGCCGCACGGTGCGGCGCGGCCGTTCTGACCGGGGCGGGACCATACCGGGGCCAGATCGACCGGCCGTGACGGGACGAAACGGCGGACACGGTACAGAGCCAGGGAGTCGCGGAAGGTCCCGCACGGCCCAGCCTCGAAATGAGACCATCCGAAACCTATGACCTCATCTCGATCACGCTCTCTGTTCGCGCTTGCCCTCGTGGCCGCCGCCGCGCTCGGCCCTGCCGACGCGTCCGGCCCCGTCGGCGTCGACCGCCTACCGGTATCCCCGCGCGCGATCATCGGATTCGAGCACGACGTGGACGCGTCCACCGTGACGCGTCTCGCGGCCACCGGGATCACTCACATGGTTCGGCTGGACTCGATCGACGCCGTCGGCGTGCTCGGTCCTGCGTCGGCGTACACGCGCATCGCCACGTGGCCGGACGTCGCCTATGTCGACGAGGACTCCCCCATCCGGTTCGATAACTTCGGAGCGAAGAGAGACACCAACGTCAACCGCGCGCGCGCCGGCCGCGGGAGGTTGTCGCGCCGGTACAACGGCGGCGGAAGCGTCGTTGCGGTCATCGACACCGGGATCGACGCCACGCATCCGGATCTCGCGGGCCAAGTGATCAAGCACGTGAACTTCGAGCCGGGCTGGTTCTTCGACATGATCACAGACGGCGTGTACTCGGACCGGCTCGTCGAAGCCACCGGGAACCCCATCGACACCTACGGGCACGGGACGCATGTGGCCGGGATCGTGGCCGGCACCGGCGCAGGCGGCGCGGGCGCCGACTTCTCGGGAGTCGCGCCCGGTGCGAAGCTGGTCAACCTCAAGATCGCCGACATCCACCAGGGCGTGACCTGTTCGGTTCCCTGCGACTTCGGCTGGGAGTTGAACGCGCTCGTCGCCTACGAGTGGCTCATCGAGAACCGCAACGACCCGCAGTTCGGTAACGGGATCCGGATCGCGACGAACTCGTGGTCGGTCTTCGAAGTCGATTCGGGAGCCGAGCCGATCACGCTGATCGTGAAGGAGGCTGCGCGCCGCGGCATCATCAACATCTTCGCCGCCGGCAACGAAGGACCCGATCCGGGCACGGTCGCGCGAGGTCCCAACCGGCTCGAGGAGGTCATCACGGTTGCGGCAGCGTGCAAGACGGCCGGGTACACCGACACGTCCCGGTGCGCTCCGGGCGGCATCGCGTCGTTCTCGAGCCGTGGGCGGCAAGTGGACATCGCGGCGCCGGGGGTCGACATCTACTCCGCGATGGCGCGCGCGTCGGTGCTGTCTCCGATCGGCGGGCACGAGCCGCCGCCGGGTCCAGGGGCAGACCCCGCCTTCGCGGGCAACGTTGCGAACTACGTCGCGTTCAGCGGCACGTCCATGGCGACACCGCACGTGGCCGGCATCGTCGCGCTCATGCTGCAGGCGAACCCGCGTCTCGGCCGAGCGCAGGTCGAGCAGATCCTGATCGACACCGCCGGAGATCGCGGCGACCCGGGCTTCGACACGGCGTTCGGCTACGGGCTCGTGAACGCGTACCGCGCCGTGCTGGCCGCCGAACGCGCCGCCTAGGGTCCGTGGTTCCGTTTTGGCCAGGTTCATCCCCATCCACGGCTGTTGCGGGGGAAGCGCGCGTTTGCCTACGCTCCCAGCACCAACCGCGCATCCGGATCCAAGACAGGGGGAGCCGAGATGAATGGGCATCGCCGCATGGTCGCGCTCGCCATCCTCGCGAGCGTCTTCACCGCTTCGGCGGCCGGAGCCGCGTCGCCGCCACCCGGGATCCGAGAGGTCGCCGACCCGATCCCCGGCCGCTACATCGTCACGCTCCAGAGCTCCATCGCGCAGCCCGAAGTGCTCGCAGGCACGCTCGCGCGCGCGCATGGCGGGATCGTCCACCACGTCTACCGACACGCGCTGAGCGGATTCTCGATCGAGACGAGCCGCGCGGGTGCGCTCGCACTGAGCCACGATCCGAGGGTCGCGCTCGTCGAGCAAGACGGCGTCATGCGCGCGATCGCTACGCAGAACAACCCCACATGGGGTCTGGATCGCATCGACGAGCGCGACCTGCCGCTCGACGGCCGCTACGTCTTTAGCGCGACCGGCGCCGGCGTCACCGCGTACGTGATCGACACCGGGATACGGTTCTCGCACAACGAGTTCGGCGGGCGCGCGACCAGCGGGCGCGACACGCTCAACAACGACAACGACTCGTCGGACTGTCACGGGCACGGGACCCACGTGGCCGGAACGATCGGCGGAGCGGTCTACGGAGTGGCCAAAGGCGTTTCGTTGATCGGCGTCCGCGTGCTGGATTGCACGGGCTCCGGCGCAACCTCGGGCGTCATCGCGGGGGTCGACTGGGTCACGGGTCACCATCAGACGGGGCAGCCTGCCGTGGCGAACATGAGTTTGGGCGGCGGAGCCTCGAGCTCGCTGGACACAGCCGTCCGCAACTCGATCGCCGATGGGATCAGTTACGCGCTGGCGGCCGGCAACGGCAACATCCTGGGCTTCGCCGAGAACGCGTGCAACACCTCACCGGCGCGCGTCGCCGAAGGTATGACCGTCGGCGCGACGAGCTCGAGCGACTCGAAGGCATCGTGGTCGAACTACGGCTCGTGCCTCGATCTATTCGCGCCGGGCGTCAGCATCACGTCGGCCTGGTATTCCAGTAACTCGGCGACGAATACGATCAGCGGGACCTCGATGGCCTCGCCTCATGTCGCCGGAGCGGCCGCGCTGTATCTCGAGGGAAACGTTGGCGCTTCCCCGGCCACCGTGGCGAACGCACTCGTCATCAACGCCACCCCCAACAAGGTGCAGAGCGCAGGATCGGGCTCGCCCAACCTGCTGCTGTACACCGGGTTCATCGGCGGCGGTACGCCGGGGAACCAAGCGCCGACGGCAGCATTCAGCTCTTCGTGCTCGAACCTGACGTGCTCGTTCACCGACGCGAGCACCGATGGCGATGGCACGATCGTGTCGCGATTGTGGGCGTTCGGCGACGGTGCGACTTCGACGGCGGTCAACCCTTCACACACCTACGCGACGGCCGGGACGTACTCGGTGACATTGACCGTCACCGACGACGACGGCGCCACCGACTCCGACACTGCTTCGGTCACGGTCGGCTCGAGCGATGACCCGGATCCGAGCACGCCGACGTTGGAGAACGGCGTGGCGCGCTCGGATACAAACGGCGGATCCGGAACCTGGAAGTACTACAAGATCCAGGTCCCGTCCGGCAGGAGCCAACTGCACGTCGTGCTCGACGGCCCCGGATGCTCGCTGTTCATCTCCTGTAACCCCGATCTGGATCTGTACGTGCGCCGCGGCGCGAAGCCGACGACCGGCGCCTACGATTGCCGTCCCTACCAGAACGGTTCCGACGAGACCTGCACGATCTCGAACCCTGCCGCCGACTGGTGGTATATCGGGGTGCACACCTATTCGGGGTCGGCCGGCGCTACGTTCACGATCCGCGCGACGTTCTAGAGCGAAGGGGGGAGCATGAAGCGTTTGCGGTTCGCCGTCGTTGCCGCCGTCGTGGCGCTCGCCGGTCTCGGGGTTGCCGCCCCGGCCCAGGCATCCAAGTGCGGCCAGTACCCCACGTTCATGGAACCGCTGCTCTGTCGCCGTATCCCGTAGCCGCTAGGGGCCCGCAGCGGCCGGCCCGGATGGACCGGCCGCTGCTGGGGGGTCCGATGCAACCTTACCCACATATCGTGGCATATTGCCACTGAGTGTGGGGCACCTGACGGATACTTCCAGCCCGCAGAGGCAGTCAGGATCCGTCAGCGATGCGGATCAGGCCTCCGAGCGAGCCCACATACGCTGCGCCGTCGGGGCCGATCGAGACCGGCGCGTAGTGGTTGTTGTAGAGGTAGCCGGTTCCGGTGAGCACCTTGAAGACCGTGCGCCCCGTGCGGAGATCGATCGCCGTGAAGTACCAGGCGTCCACTCCGTCGGCGCGCGGGGGCTTGGTGTAGACGTAGACCAGCCCGGCACCGATCGATGCCTTGGGCACCGTCGTAGGTGAGATCTCGTCGCTCTCCCACACCGTCGTGCATCGCCTGCGCCGCGGATCCACGTCCACGCGCACGATGCCCGGCTCGGTCGAACCGCCCTGCGCGGTCGTCAGCGGGTTCATGTACCCGTAGTTGTTCTCGACGACCAGCGAGTTGCCCACCGCGATGATCGAATTCTCGGTCGTGCTCGCGCCGCGTGCGAACACAGGCTCGGAGCAGACGAACCGCCCCGTCGCGCGCCGGTACACCAACACGTTCATGCGCGGCTCGGCGTTGTCGGCGATCGCCACCAGCCCTCGGCCGAACAACGTGGGGCTCGTTCCGGATCCCTGCGACAGCATGCCGGGCTTCACCTGCGTCCCACGATCGTACGGCTGCCGCCAGGAGATCCTGGGTGCGCCGCCGCGACCGGCCTCGAGCCGGTAGAACGCGCTGTCGGTGACGATGAAGACACCGCCGGTCTCGTCCACGGCGAACGAGTTCGCGACGGCTTCTCCGCCGAACGTCCGCGATCGAACCTCACCCGAGACAGGGTCGATGGTCCCGACCACGCCCGCCTTGCTGAGGAACCAGAGGCGTCCGCTCCAATCCGGCAGGACCGAGGCGAGGCAGTCCGGTGGTGGAACCGCCCGGAGGAGGTCATAGGTGCGCACGATCTCGAATACGGGCTCGGTGGCGCGCAGAACCCACACCTGATTGCTGTTGGTCGACACCACGGCGCGATCCTGGTCATCGAGATAGAAGTATCCAGCCGCGCAGAAGTCGTTGAGGGGCGTCGTCCCCGGACGGACGCTGCGCGGAGGCAACGGCATCACCGCAAGGGTCTCAAGCGTCGTAGCGTCGAGGAGCCGCAGGCGCGCGCCGTCGATCGTGCCGCACAGACCCACGATCCGATCGTTGCTGTCGAAGGCGATCGAGGCGCACTCCTCGATCCCGAGCCAGGTCGAGCTCACGTGTGTGTTCCTGCCCAGCGGTCCCGCTTGCCGATAGGCGTCGGTCATGTAGGCGTCGTTGTGGATATTGCTGCGTCCGTTCGGCGCCATGAACGGATGCCGCGGAACGCGGAGCGACTCGACAGGGCGCGCGCGCACCGCGCGCCCGATGAAGGCCTCCCCCGCGTCCTGCCCGGGCATGCCCGGGATCGGCACGGCAGGGACCACAGCGACGGTGCCGACGGCGGCCCACAGGATCGAGCCGAACGCGACTACAACGATAAGGCGACGCATCTGCATCAGGTTCTCCCCCCGAACCCCGTTCCCCTTCCGCGGCCCGCTCAGGCGCGCGGGGTCATGTCGAGGTCCGGCGGCGGCTGATCGGGGATGCGCCACCGGAGGAACGCCTTGTCGTACAGGTCGTGGTACGCGTTGGCTTGCTCGACCATCTGCCGGAACGCCGGCTCGAACGCGTCCCAGTCCTCGTCCTCGATCGCCTTGCGGACGGCAGCCACCTCGGTGGTGACGAACTTCTCCATGTTCTCTGAATACTTCGGGCGCAGGAACGTGCCCTTCTCCATCAGGTTCACGGCTTCCTTCAGCTGGAACCGCGCGAGCGCCTGGTTGCGCGCCTTCCCGGCGTAGTAGCACTTCCAGATGCGCTCGCCCACCAGGGGCATGATCTCGGCCATCCCCGGCATGAGGGGCCCCAGATCATCGAGGCTGAACGTGCCCTTGCCCGTATCGATGATGTGCTCGTGCGCGTCGGACATCTCCCCCTCCTGGATCGGTGGCTAGATGATGCCATCACCGTCGCTGCGGCGGAAACCACGGCTCACCGTGCCGGGATGACGATGGCGCTCGCGGAGCAGAGGATGGACGTCATGGCGCGGCCGGACGCCCCGAGTTTCGAGCCCGGCCCATGATGGGTACGCGTTCGGTTCGGCCATGCGTTCATGGTCGACGCAAGCGCGCATCTGCTCCGGCCTCAGGAACCCGACGAAGCAGTAGTCCATCTCAGGCGAGATCCGGCGGCCATTGCGCACAGCGCGTCTCGCCGATTCGTCTGCGATCGGCAACATTCTGTCGCTCGACTACGCGGGCGTGGCAGTCCCGAGCACTATCCGTAAACAACCGTTCCGTTGTTTACGCTCGAGGGCGAACATGGCACGAGCGTGTCGCGGCGGAGTCCCAAAGGGCCTACGACGAGGACTGGGAACGCGCGGTAGAGCGCCGGAATCAACGAATCGTGCCTCCGATGAACCCGTCCCGATTCACGGTGCTGCACCCCTCGTTAGTGCATTGGTCAATCTCGAAGTAGTAGTTGAGTTGCGGGTATCGAACCACGTCGCCGGGGACATCGAACGTGTAGGTCGTCGCTGTCGTCGATGCTGGAGAGACCGTCTCCCACCCCGTTGCGGTCTCGTACTTGAGCGCAACAGAGTCACTTACGCACGGACTGTCGCATGGAGCTGAGGCCGTTACCTCCAGCGACAGGTCGTCCCCAGCGACGAGAGACGGAGGAGGAACATGGTCGAAGGTGCGAAGTATCAAGTCGGGGCCTACATGAGGACAGATCCCGTGACCGTCCAGGAGATACAGGGCTGGTTGCTCGCCGCTGCAGTTCGGCACTAGCGTCTCCTTGTCGATCTTGTGGATCGGATAGTAGACGCCGCCTTCGGGGTCCGAACAGTGGATGTGCTCCTTGTACTGCCTGCAAGCGTGCGCCGAGTTGTCCCAGAAGCGATGCTGCAACGGCGTGGGACACTGACGGGGATCACCGTCCCGGTTCAGGAAAGACTGCCGCTCCTCGGTGGAAATGAGGAACTCAGCCGTTTCCGGTCCACATTCCTGAGATCTCCCCTGGGCAGGGTTGCGCGCGCTTATCGGAGGCTCCGATAGCGATGAACGTCGTGTCCTCCATCACCTGCTGGAATACCTCGCCGCCGGAACTGAAGGAGAACCGAGTTCCGAGAACCTTGTGCCTTCCAGGCTCCTTGATTCGCAGATAGTAGATAACCGCGAACTGATCTCCCGGCTTAACGTCGATCCCTTCTATCGGGTACGTCGGTCCGAAACCTCGGAGAGGCCATTCCTCCGCGCACAGGATTCCCGGATAGCCGCCCACCTTCACCCGGTCCGAACCATCCTCAACACCGAGGAAACTGACTCGAACATCGAGCAGTTCGAGTCCGGCTTCTGGCATCGTGGCGGGTGCTGCTCCCCTGAGCACGACCGGTAGTCGCACGCGGTAGGGCTGTGAGAATATTGCGACCGAACCTATCTTTCGAGGTCCCGTGTCAGCTGTTACATGGCTTGTCCGATCCTCAAGGGCGTCAAGAACGGGCGGCTCAGAACCGCCTCCCTTCACGCAGCCGGTTGCAAAAAGGAGCAGGCAAATCGCCAGGCTCAAGGACTGAGAGACGCTACATTTTGATCTCGCCGCATCGAGGTCAGGCATGAGTTCAAGGGCCCTTCAATGGCCTAGCCAGGCGGTTCAACCGGAGCCGTGTTGATCTTGCTGTGATCAGACGTGTCGGTCCAGGTGTCGCCGGGAAGGTCAGGCGGGCAGTACATCTGGGGAAGTCCTGCGTCATTTTCTTTCCAGGCGCCCGGAACAAACAAGTGCATATGCTCAAGATTTCCATTCTCATCCAGTTGGGAAGGACGATGGTCCCACGTATACGTCGTCGTTTCCGTCTGATTTGCAGAGGCCTGATATCGCATTCTGAAGTTCAGCGGTAGTGCACTGGCGGTTCCCAGAGAGATGGTATACCCCAACTTGAGCCCATCGGCCTTGGCCACGGTGAAGCCGCCGATCGCATTGATTGTGCAATCAGGCCCTCCCGTCTCCTTTGCGAAGCCGTGCTGATTCGGCCAGACACCGTCGTCACTCTGCCCAGACCACCGGTTCGGGACGAGTATGCGACGCTCATAGGAACCGAACAAGTCATAGTCTACGACTTTGTACTCTCTGTAGTACCACTCGATCCAGGCTGCATAGTTGTAAGCCCCTGACTTCTCCCAGGGGACGGATGAGCTATTGGAATTTTCCGTCGTCACCTCCCCATCTGCTTCCGTCCATGACTGTCCATCCTTGGTTCCCCAGCCAAAGGTGCTGCTGCTGCTCTCGCTCTTGCTGTAGCGGAACTTCGTGGTGAATCCCTCATCGCCGCCGATGTTATATGCGATGTGACGATTTCTTGCTCCCTCTGCCAACTTCGTCTTGCAGCGGGTAGAGGAGAAGACGAAGAATCCCATAGAAGTGCAGGTTGTTGATGCGCTGGGGGGAGGACCGAATTCAGCGGTCTCCTGCCTCAAGACGAACGTCACGTCTTGCGTCGCCTGTGGGGCGGCAGGTAGATGGGGGTTTCCAAGATTCACGATGGTCCCAACATGGGAGGCGTAGATTGTACGCACATCTGTGGTTCCCTCAGGGATAGGCTCTGAAGGCCAGTAGTCGAAAGCCGATAGTTGAACGTTCATGTACCCCAGAGTGGTTTCCAGTTCGCTAACAGCCGCTTCGTTCGGGTCAACCAAGAGATCGATACGACCTTCCGAGTCAGTTGTTGTCTGCCAGAAATCGAAAACGCCCTCATCAGTACCTTGAGGTCCCCAGTGCACTCGGAGGTTGCCTGCGGGCTGCCCACTGGCCGTGAGGAATCTCATGCGTATCCGATTCTCCACAGACACCTCGAACTGCGTCGTCGGCGACGGCAACCTGAGCGGCTCGGAGCTGCACCCATCCGTCGTGCACCGATCGATCTCGAAGTAGTAGTTGAGCTGCGGGTACCGCACGGCATCGCCAGGCACGTCGAAGGTGTAAGTCGTCGCGGTCGTCGATGAGGGGACCGCCGTCTCCCATCCCGCTGCGGTTTCGTACTTCAGGAGTGCAGTCTCAGAAACGCATGGATCATCGCACGGTGCGGACGCCGTCAGGACGAGCGTGGCATCATCGCCGGCGACCAGCGATGCTGCGGGGATGTGATCGAGAGTTCGGAGGAGGAGGTCTGATCCACCGTGACTACAGATGCCGTGACCATCGGTCAAGTAGATGGCGGCGGAATCGTCGCTGCAACTCGGCGTGAGTGGAACCTCCTTTGAGACCCAACTGTACGGGTAGTAGACGCCACCTTCGGCGGCAGAGCAGTGGATGTGGTTGCCCGTACCAAATGCTGTGCAATGCCCGTGCCCTCCGGAAGTCCCTGGGTGACGGTGGAAGAGACTCAGTCCCTTGCCGCCATGGCTGTGTTCGGTCCAGCCATGCATGTTGCCAAGGCTGGAGCCCTGTGGGTCGGCGCCCGTCGTGCTGCCGTGAAGGATGCCACCCAGCACATGGGACACGGTGTAGTCGAACCCCCATTCGGCCAGCGCCTGACCGGAGGCAAGCATGACCAGGGCTGCGGCCAGCTGCGATCTTCACTGAAGGATTCTTCTTCATCATCATCGCCGCCTTCTGCCTAGGACTCGCCGTCGGGAGCCGCATCGAGGTCTGGGATGTTGTGGGTGTCCACGACGTTGCGTGCGGGGTCAAGGAGCCGGACCTTGGCGGCGGCGGGTGAGTCAGTGACGAAGGCCCATACGCCTTGGACGGCACGGTCGGTGACGCGGGTCGCTGGCGCACCGCTGCGCTCCCAGGTCACCTTGTCCACCAACCCCCTGCGGGCAAGCGGGATGAATCCGAAGGTAAGGAAAGCCCTATCGCCTGTCGGCGACTCCACCCAACCGGCGTAGTAGTAAGGGTCGGTGTTGAGGGCATCTTGGCTTCCGCAGCCTCCGACGAAGCCGAGGTAGTCGCCGGTGGACGATGAGAACGCCACCGCGTCATGGCACTCGGGGTAGGAGGTGGTGGCGTACTGATAGATCCTCCACTCCATGTCACGCGCCTGGTCAGGCAGGGTGCGGATGATCGTGGTGCTGGCCGAGATCAGATCCCCGGACCCTTCAGCTGCGAGGGCGCGGCTGTCCGGCCCGGCGTAGCCGCCGCCGTCCTCGCTAGCCCCGATCCAGGTCGCCGTCACGAAGATGATCGTCGCTACACCAACGATCGCGAGAGCGAAGGTGCGTACGGCCCCGCGAGCAGCACGCTCGAACCTAGCCATGGCCTCCCCTTTCAGACTTCGCTCGCTGATCGAGGGTTGGCCCTGAGGACGACAACGCCTACCGAGCACCGAACGCACGTCTCCGGCACCAGGTAGGCTCGCGAATCCTAGATCTCGAACACCCTTTTTGTCAAAAAAGTACGGATTTCGCTTCCCATCGCTGTCGATTGGCCCTTCGGGAATCAAGATGAGGCGAGAGGGGGGTCCGGACGTGGTTTGCCTACCCGGTACCGGTAGTTGTCCCCCTCCCGCCTGCGGCGGGTCCCCAGGGATGTACGTGCGAGAAGCGGAAGCGTCACAAGTACATACGAACGACGCCCAGGTGTGTCTCATCAGTACGAAGAAGCGGGGCCGTGCGTTACGGGTGAGGTTCGGTGCAGATTCGTCCTCAGCAGAAGTACCCCGAAACCAGGTCGGGGGTTGCGGTCGAAGTTCGGCCATCACTAGTAGATACGTCGGCCAGCGCGGTTTTATCCCACCCGGTGCCATCATGGAGGGGGTCAGATCAAGCAGGACCGAACGAGTTCCTCTTCGTAAACGCTGGCGGTCGAGTACCCCAACATCTCTGGCGGAGCGCTCCGAGGACGTTCGGAACAAATTGGTTGGCGCGCAACGCTCCCACCGCCGAGATCCCGGACACATCCGGTCCCGTCCGCGATAGGGCCCGCTCGGCAGGAACCTCAGTTTCTGGCTCGAACACTGGATGGGATGAAGCGCCGTTCGTTGTCCCTGATCGCGGTCCTCGCTCTGGTGGGGTTCCCCGCCGCTTCGCGCGCGCAGGTCCCCGACCCCACCCTCGCGGGTCCGATCGAGGGTGGCATCCACGGCTATCCGCTGTGGGATAGCTGGTTCGACCTCTCCGAGCTCGGCTACGAGGAAGCCGAGTACTTCGTCTCAGGGACGGCCACCGCGCGCGGCTCCGATGCTACGGCGCCGTTCACCACGCGGATCATCGTCACCAAACCGTCGAGCCCAGAGGACTTCAACGGGACCGTGCTGCTGGAATGGGTGAACGTCACCGCTCAGTTCGAGAACGCGGTCGACATCGTCTCCGCGCACGAGATGCTGCTGCGGGACGGTTTCGCCTACCTCCACGTAAGCGCGCAGGCCGCAGGCATCTGCTGCACGCCCCTCACACCGAAGATATGGGATCCGGTGCGCTACGAGCCGCTGACGCACCCCGGGGACGACTACTCGTTCGACATGTTCTCGCAAGTCGCGAAAGCCGTGCGCGCGCCGACCGGCATCGATCCGATGGGCGGACTGTCCGTGGAGCGCGTGCTCGCGGCCGGACAATCGCAGTCGGCGAGCCGGCTGTACACCTACGTCACCGAGGTGCAGGCCGGAGCCGGCGTCATCGACGGCTTCTTGATCCACGGCGGCGGGAGCAAGAGATTCGAGCCTCCACCGGCGGTCCCTGTGCTGCATCTGCTGAGCGACCGGGAAGCCTCACTCGAAGAGCCGAATACGAGCGAGAACTACGCCTTGTGGGAGATCGCCGGTTCGGCCCATTCGGACTTCTGGATCGGCTACCACCAAGAGGTCGGACAGGGGCCGCGCTTCGCCGGCGCCCCGAAACAGCCGGCATCGGCGGACGATGACATGCACGCGGTCGCCGGCAACTACGGCGAGCAGCTCCACCCCATGCACGGCACGTGCATCCTGGCGGGCTCGGCCTTCCCGATGCGGTACTCGGTCTCGGCGGCGCTGCATCACCTGAACATCTGGGTGCGCGACGGCGTGCGACCACCGACGGGCGATCGGTTCGCGTTCAGCGGCAGCGCGCTCGACGAGCACGGCAATGCGCTCGGCGGCATCCGCCTGCCTCCGGTCGAGGTTCCCGTCGCGCGCTACGTCTCAACGCTGTGCAACCTCGGCGGCATCACGATCCCGTTCACCGACCTCCAGCTCCAGCAGCTCTACCCAACGCACGCCGACTACTACTGCAAGGTGGTCGCCGCGACCGAGACCAGCGTGCAGGATGGGTTCCTGCTCGAGCCGGACGCCGAGGACCTGCTTGCGCGCGCGGATGCCGCTTCCAACCGGTGGACCGATGTTGGCATGAAGGACTGCTAGTCCAGCACGGAGATCATGCACGGGAGGCAGCGAGACTTCCTTGTGCACCCATCAGTTCCGGCGGAGTCACACGAAGAGGCGGAAAGGGATCGTACAGGCGCGCGCGCCCGAGCCCCGATGCCGTACCCATGGCGGACCTGCCTGCCGAACGGCAACGGTCGCTCGCCTGATTGCCTTGTGGTCAAGTGGCCGCACCGCATTCCTCAAGTGAGATTGGATTCCGGGGCCTACCCCGTCAGGTTTGGCACCCGAGGGCTGCAGACGAGACGATCGCAGCCCGAGGATCTACAACCAGGAAATCCGGTTCAGGGTAGGTCCGCCTGCAACTTCGTCGTTGGTGTTTCCTGGTGGTTCCCAAGTGGTCTGCGTACACGAAGGGTTAGAAAGAGAAGGACTCCGCCGCGCGCCGCAGGACGGAGAACTGAACATTTGACCCCTTGAAAATAATCATGTCGTCGCCGTCCATCCATGCGATCCACGCATTACCCGCGCCCTGACGAGAACGAGGTCTGATAAAGACCGCAGCGTTCCCCTGGATAGTTCCTTTACCTACCACCTTCTCTCCCGCTGCGGCGTTCAAGGTATCCTCGTCGTACGTGCGTGAATAGCCGAACGCGATGCCCTGCGCGTAGGTGATGATCCTGCCGACCGACAACGGTCGATCACCGCCACAAAGCCACCCTGTGGGCTCTTCCACCGCCCAGCCGTCCGGAAGGTCTTTGGGAACCGGGATCGTGTAACGCCTCAGATCCGAGCGGTCCATCTCGTTCCAGTCGTCGCATTGCCGTTTGTACTTGCGGTCCACGCGGATGCCGGCAACTGTTCCGTCGAACAGCTCGCCCCAGGTTCGTACCGTCCGGAGAGCTTCCTTGCTTGACGCACTGCTGTAGACGTCCAATGGATCATCGCTCTTGCGTACAGGCGAAGCCTCCACGCTGCGGCCGGGGTCGCCCGAGTCGTTGCGTGAAGGACGTTCCCTTTGGTCGGGATCTCGCACCGGCGCATCCACGAGTAGAACGCCGAGCAGGCCCATGAGGACGGCGACTAGGGCAACAGAGCCCCCTCTTATCCAGAGCGGAGTCTGTGTCATTGCTCAAGGATCTTCAATAGACTGCACGGATCTTCCACCCATTCACCGAGAACCTCACAGTGTGTCTGCTCCCAGACCCCACCAGAAGACTGATAGTGCTTGGCGTGGAGCGGGAGCCTGCTGTCACCGTCACCGTCTCTCGGCCGTGGCGGTGTTTCCGGTTTCGGCATGTTGTATTTAGAGCCACAGCCATGCGTCGGCTCCTGGGTCGTGTGCGCGGCGCACCAATTCCACGTCGGGATTTCCGTGTTCTTCTTCATCTCCAGGAACTGATCCACCTCTTCGGATGCGCCGATGTCGAAGTGCGTGTGGTTCGCGCCGTTGCATACCGTCGTGGTGGATTCGCTGCCGACTCGAGCCCGGGAGAATTCGGGAGGCGAATACCCCAGGCGAAGCCTTCGCCCCAAGGGTTCTCCTGTCCATCCCCCTGGAAGCGCCAACGGGACATGGGTACACCCATCGGCCTTTGTTCCCTTTCTAGCGCTTCGTCACGATATGGTCAATGCCCGAACGGGCAGGAATAGCGTTGTCGGACCGCGTCACCTCTCCGCGGCGAGGTGGTGCCGGAAGAACGTCACGGTCCGGTCCATCGCGCGCGCGAACGCGGCCGGGCTGAACGCGTGCTCCTCGCCGCGGTAACGGTAGAAGGTCACGTCCGCGCCCTGACGGCGCAGCGCTCGGTTCGTCTCGAGCGCCCAGCGGAACGGCGTCGTGGAGTCCGCGGTCCCGTGGTGCATCAGGATCGGGACCTCGACGCGGTCGAAGTAGGTCCTCGGGGAGACGCCTCGCCAAAACTCCGGGGCCTCTGCCGGCGAGTCGAACCGCTCGAGGATCTCGCGCGCGATCGGGCGTCTGCGTCTGATCCAGCGGTTGAAGTTGTCCACCGTGTCCGAGCTCACCGATGAGAAGACCACCATCGCATCGACCAGATCGGGGCGCACGACGGCGACGTTGAGCGTGACGCCGCCGCCCATCGAACGGCCGAGCATCCCGATCCGCTCGCGGTCCAGGTACGGCAACCGCGAGCGACGGATCGCATCGACCGCGTTGATGGCGTCTTCGGTGTAGCCGAGTCGTAGCCGCACATCGTTCCTGGGGTCGTCGTCGGAGCCGGCGTGGTTCCGGTAGTCGATGTGCACGATCGCGAACCCACGCCTCGGCAGGTACTCCTGCGTGCGCTCGAACCCTCGCCCCGTCAGGTAGACCTCGGGATCGATGTAGCCGTGGTTCAGTACGATCACCGGGAACGGCCCCTCGCCGAGGGGAACGTTCATCAGCCCCGAGATCGTGAGATCGCCGCTGCGATAGGTGATGAAGTAACGCACGTACGCATCGGTCCGGCCCAGCTCCCGCCGCACGCGGAACGCCCGTCCGTCCGGCTCGATGTCGAACAACGCGGGCAGCGAGACGGGATGGGGGCGCTCGGGGCTCGCGGTCTCGGGGGGTTCTGCGTCAACCGTCCGCGGCGGGGTCGGCGTCGCGGGTCTGGTCGCGCCGGCGCCCGGCTCGACCCCGTCGGTGCAGGCCACCAGCGCGACGAGCGCAGCCGTTGCCGCGACGAGCCGGAGCGGGCATGGCATGGATGACATCATGCCAAACGCAGGCTGCGCGCGCCCGCGATCGGCGTCAGCCGCTGGTACGAGGAACGAGCGCCTCCGCCGGCTCCGATAGGGAGTCGAGCCGCCGCTTCAACAGCGAGGCTTTCAGGGGAGGAGCCGGGAGCGGATGAACCGTGCGGGACTCGGGCTCTGGCGGGGTCGACGCCCCCGACGGGTCGACCTCCTCGTGGATGATCGCGGCGATCTCGGCCTCGCGCTCGGCGCGCTCGCGCGTGCGCCGCTCGATCTCGTCCCACCGGTTCCAGCGCGCGCGGGTCGCCTGTTCCTCGACGCGCCTGGTCTCCATGACCTCTCGGTACAGCTTGGCGCGCTCGCGCACTTCCGAGTTGCTCACTCGCTTGCGAGAAGGCCCAAGGGCGGGCCGCGCGTTGCGCCTCGCCGCCAGCAGGGACTCGTACGCGACGGTCGCGTCCTTCATGCGGCGCTCCGCCTCGGCTCGAACGTCTTCGGGCTGATCGGCGAAGCGATCGGGGTGATAGATGCGCGCCAGGCGGACGAACGCAGCGCGGATCGCCCGATCGTCATCGGTCGGTCGGACTCCGAGGACTTCGAATGCTTGATCGCGCATGACTGTTTCTTCCTTATGGCGAATCTCGGACGCCAGGCCGTCGTGCTTTAGCGGCCGGCCTCCCGCTGGGACCTTTCAGATGAACTGTCCGAAAGGTCGGGACCATCGACCCATCCGATGCCCTAGACCACAGCCCACGCGTCGAGGAACGCGAGCGCCACTGCCGCCGCATTCTCCGCCGCGATCTGCCGGTAATAGAAGAACTGGAACGGGAAGCCCGGCAGCATCAGCGGGTCGCCCTCTCCGTCGGACAGCGCTCGGAACGCGACGAAGGGGATGCCCTGCTCCGCGGCCACCGCCGCGACCGCGGCGGTCTCCATGTCCTCAGCGTCGTACCCGTGGATCGCCGGAGGGGACTCGAAGTACCCGAAGAAGAAGTCGGGATCGACGAACGGGATCGCCCCCGTCACGAAGCGCGGAACATCCGGAGGTTGGATCGGCGCGCGACACGGCTCGCAGCCGAACACGTCTCCGCCCGCGGGGAAGCACGGGAAGGCACGACCGCCGAACGGGTCGGAGCTGCGCCCGTCGCCGTGAAGGATGATCTCCGGCACGTGCTCGAGTTGCACGGTTTCGATGAGACGCGGATCGAGCCCTACGCATGCCGGGTCGCCCGCGGGAACCGCGCGCGCGAGCTCGATCGACCCGGCCCCGACCACGTCGTCGACGACCGCGCGCATCGCCGGATCGGCCTCGAACCAGTGGTCCTCGTCGAGCGTCCAGCGTGCGGGGACGGCGACGTCGCCGATCGAGCCCGTGCCGCCAGACACGCCCGAGAACACGATCGAGGTGATCCCCGACTCGTCCCCGCACGGGAAGAGATCCATGGCCAGTCTCGCGGTCGCCTCGGCGTTGACCAAGCCGATCCCGGTGAGGGCAAGCACGACGTCGTTGCCCCGGAGCGTCCCGACGAAGAAGCGCCTGCCCTCAGCCGTGACCGTCGAGCCGGGCTCGAGCGTCGCCTCACGCAGCAGAGGATCGATCTCGCCGGGGAAGGCCGATATGACCAGCACCCTCGTGTTGCACGGTTCGGCGGCGACGCCTGCGTGGAAGCCCGCCACCGAAAGGCCGGCGATCGTCAGCGCGATGATGCGTCTCATGGCTCCCCCGTCGTCGACGTTCCCCGTGTGATTCGGCGGCCATGGCGATCATCCTGCCCCAGACCGATCCTTCCGCCCGGACCCCCTAGACTTGACGGAGAGGGTCGATGGCAGAACAAGGGGAGATCGGGCGGGGCCGAGAGGCCTTCCTTCAGCGGCGATGGAGGGAGGCGCACGAGATCCTGTCGATCCAAGCGGTCGAACCTGACGACCTCGAGCGCGCGGCCACCGCGGCGGCGCTGATAGGCAAGCACTCGGAGAGCTTCGACCTCCGCGCGCGCGCCTTCCACGCGCGGATGGACCAAGGCGACACCGAGCGGGCGGCGCTGACCGCGTTCTGGCTCGGGTTCCAGTCGATGCATCGGGGTGAGGTCTCGCGCGGTGCCGGCTGGCTGGGTCGCACCGCTGAGCTCGTGGAGACGATCGGCGAGTGCCCCGCGGCCGGGTTGATGATGATCCCCGGCGCGCTCCGGTACATGGACGGCGGCGACTACCCGGCCGCCAACGCTATGTTCGCGGAAGCGATCGCCGCCGGCGATCGGCTCGGCGACCGCGACCTGATGACGCTCGGACGCCTCGGCCGCGGACAGACCCTCACGCGCATGGGTCAGATCGAGGCCGGTGTCGCGCTGCTCGACGAAGTGATCGTCGCGGTGACCGCGCACGAGGTGTCTCCCATCGTCGTGGGCATCGCATACTGCGCATCGATCGAGGCTTGCCAGGAGATCTTCGACGTCGCGCGCATGCACGAATGGACGTCGGTGTTGAACAACTGGTGCTCGACCCAGCCCGACCTGGTCCCGTTCCAAGGCCAGTGTCTCGTGTATCGAGCCGAGGTCATGCAGCTGCGCGGCGCCTGGGCCGACGCGATGGTCGAAGCGCGGCGCGCGCGCGAGTGGCTCGCCGATATCAAGGACGCAGCCCAGGGTATGGCGCTGTACGCCCTTGGCGAGCTACACCGCCTCCGCGGCGAGTTCGATGAGGCCGAGGCTGCCTATCGAGAGGCCAACAAGTGGGGGCGAACTCCGCAGCCGGGTCTGGCGCTGCTCCGGCTCGCGCAGGGGAAGATCGGTGCGGCGCGCAGCACGATCAGCGCCGCGATGGACGAGGCGCGGGGCGCGATCATGCGCGCGCGGCTGCTGCCCGCACACGTCGAGATCGCGCTCGAGGATGGAGATCTTCAAGCGGCGCGCGAAGCGACGGACGAGCTGGCGGCCACCGCGACAAGACTGGACGCGTCGCCGTTGCACGCGATGGCCGATCGCGCGATGGGCTCGGTCCTGGCCGCCGGCGGCGCGCCTGGCGAAGCGATCCCCTTCCTGCGGCGCGCCCTGACCCGTTGGCTCTCACTGGAGGCACCGTACGAAGCCGCGCGCACCCAAGTGCTACTGGCTCAGGCGTACCGAACCCTCGACGACGAGGACTCCGCGACGTTCGAGATGGCCACCGCACGAGCAACGCTTGAAGATCTGGGTGCGACGCCCGATCTGGCGGCGATGGCGCCGGAGCCCCGGAAGGACGCCGGCGGCCTGACCGCGCGCGAGATCGAGGTGTTGCGCTTGATCTGTTCGGGCCGGACCAACCGCGCCATCGCCCAAGAGCTGGTCATCAGCGAGAAGACGGTCGCGCGCCACGTCAGCAACATCTTCACGAAGCTCGGTCTCTCGAGCCGCGCCGCCGCCACCGCCTACGCCTACGAGCACGACCTGGTCTGACGGGGATACACACAAATACCCACGCCTGCGCTCACGATTTGGGTGGTTCTCCCGACGCGCGCTTGCATGCCCTCCCCTACCTTCGAGCCAGACCCGACTCCGAGGAGGGGATCGAGATGGCAGGGGAACCCGGAGCACCGGATGACCACATCGAAACGCTCATCATCGGCGGCGGTCAGGCAGGTATCGCCACGGGCTACCAGCTCTCACGCCTCGGCCGGCCGTTCCTGATCCTGGACGCGAGCGCGCGGGTTGGGGACGCCTGGCGCACCCGCTGGGACTCGCTGCGCTTGTTCACCCCGGCCAAGTACAACGGGCTCGATGGCATGCGCTTCGACGCCCCATCGGTCTCGTTCCCGACCAAGGACGAGATGGCCGACTACCTCGAGACCTACGTCGCACGCTTCGATCTGCCCGTCCGCACCGGCGTCAAGGTCGACACCGTGTCACGCAACGGGCACGGCTACGTGGTAAACGCCGGGGAGAAGCGGTTCACAGCCGCCAACGTGGTCATCGCGGCCGGCGCACATCAGATCCCGAAGGCGCCGCCGTTCGCGCGCGAACTCGATCCCTCGATCGTGCAGCTGCATTCGTTCGAGTACAAAGGGCCTGCGCAGCTTAAGGACGGCCCCACCCTCGTCGTCGGCTTGGGAAACTCGGGCGCGGAGATCGCCTTCGAGGTCGTGCGGACGCACCCAACCCTGATCGCCGGGAAACCCTCCGCCGAGATCCCGGCCAAGCACGGACCTCGAGCCGCTCGCACCCTCCTCCCCATCATCCGTTTCGTGGGCACCCACGTGCTCAACCTACGGACTCCGATCGGGCGTCGCTTCAAACCCAAGTTCATAAAGCTGGCGGCTCCGCTGATCCGGGTGAAGCTCAAGGACCTAGCAAGCGCCGGTGTCGAGCAGGTCGCGCGCGTCGTCGGCGTGCGTAACGGCAAGCCGCTGCTCGAGGACGGCCGGGTCGCCGAGGTCGCGAACGTGATCTGGTGCACGGGCTTCCGTCAGGACTACCGATGGATCGACCTCCCGGCGTTCGACGACGAGGGGATGCCGATCCACGACCGTGGCGTCGTAACGAGTGAGGCGGGCCTTTACTTCATGGGTCTCCTGTTCCAGTTCGCGGCCGTGTCGGACACCCTCCCCGGCGTTAGCAGGGACGCCAAGCACGTGGCCAAACACATCGCGTCGCGGAGTCCATCCGATCGAGCCGCGCGCGCGACCCGGGAAGAAGGGGCACGATGAACGGGAAGGGCTTCGACATCGCCGGGCTCGACGGTGAGACCGTCACGGTGACATCGGATCAACTGGAGGCGTTGAACGCCAGCATCGGTGGGTCCCTGCTGCGCAAGGGGGACGACGGCTGGGACGAAGCCATCGAGGTCTGGAACGCGATGGTGCAGAAGGAGCCCGCGCTGGTGACCCAGCCCCGTTCATCGAAGGAAGTCGCCACGGCCGTGACCTTCGCGCGCGCCCACGGCGTGCTGCTGAGCGTGAAGGGCGGCGGCCACAACATCGCCGGAACCTCCATCGCCGAAGGCGGGCTGACCCTCGAGATGTCGAGGATGAACGACGTCGTCGTGGACCCCACCGCGCGCATCGCGCACGTCGGCCCCGGCTGCCGGCTCAAGGACGTGGACACGGCGACGCAGGCACACGGCCTCGCCACCACGCTGGGATTCGTGTCCGAGACGGGTGTGGCCGGCCTCACGTTGGGCGGAGGCTTCGGGTACCTCGCGCGCCGTTTCGGATGGGCCGTCGACAACCTGGTCGAGGTCGAGGTCGTCACCGCCGACGGCGAGGTCCGCATCGCGAATCGCGATGAGAACCCCGATCTGTTCTGGGCACTGCGCGGCGGCGGCGGGAACTTCGGCATCGTCACACGCTTCACGTTCCGGCTGCACGAAGTGGGCCCGATGATCACCGGCGGTCTGATCGTGTGGAGCGCCGAGCGCGCCGACGAGGTCCTGGCGACCTACCGCGAACTCACCGCGCGCGCGCCACGCGAACTGACGCTTGCCGCGACGATCCGGCTCGCGCCACCGGCGCCGTTCGTCCCAACCGAATGGCACCTCAAGCCCATCGTTGGGATCCTGGTCTGTCACTCCGGCTCGAACCCGGGACAGGACCTGGCGCCGCTGCGCGCGCTCGGGGACCCGATCGTGGACATGATCGGCGAGCACCCGTACACCGTGCAGCAATCGATGCTCGACGACATGGACCCCAAGGGTCTGTTCCAGTACTGGAAGGCCGAGTACCTGTCCGAGCTGACGGCCGAGTACTGCGACACTTGGCGCGAGGCGGCGCTGAAGCAGACTTCTCCGTTGTCGTACTCGGTGATCTTCCATCTCGAGGGCGCGCTGAACGAGCGCGATGACGACGACGGCGCGGTCGGGAACCGCGATGCGAAGTTCATCAGCGGGTTCTCGGGTGTCTGGGCCCCGAACATGCCGTCGGACGACATCGCGTGGGTGCGCGCGGGGTGGGAAGCGATCAAGCCGTTCTCGACCGGTGGGAACTACGTCAACTTCCAGATGGCCGAGGACGGAGCCGAGCGCACCGCCGACGCCTACGGCAAGAACCTCGACCGGCTCCAAAAGGTGAAAGCCGCCTACGACCCCGGGAACCTGTTCCGCCGGAACCGGAACATCTCCCCTGCCGGCTGAACAGGGAAGGAGCCGGGACCACCGGCCTCGAATGGGTCCGCGTGCGCGTCCGTTCGATCCTGATCCTTGCCCTCGTGGCCGCCGCGATGCTCTTGCCCCAGCCGGCGGCGCAGGCTAAGTCGTACTCGTTCGCGCGCCTGCGGACCGACATCACGATCGAACCGGACGGCTCGTTCACCGTGCAGGAGACGCGGACGTTCGACTTCGTCGGGACGTTCCACTTCGGATACCTCTCGATCCCCGACGGCTCATACGAGCTGCGAGCGATCACGGTGTCCGACGGCGATGTCCCGCTCGAGCGCGCCGAACCGGGCGGAGAGCGCCGGGGAACCTACGAGGTGACGCGCGAAGCCGACCAGACCGAGATCCGGTGGTTCTACCGCGCCTCGAACGAACAGCGTCCGTTCACGATCTCCTACCGTGTGACCGGAGCGATCCGTCGCTACGAAGACGTCGCGGAGTTCTACTGGAAGTTCGTCGGGGACGGCTGGGACGTCACGACCTCGGACGTGCGAGCGCGCCTCCACCTTCCCGCGGGCGCCCGCCGGTCCCAGGTGCGCGCGTGGGGTCACGGCCCGCTCGACGGCGAGGTGCGCATCGTCGACGCGCGCACCATCGAGTGGTCGATCGACTACCTCCCGCCACATCGGTTCATGGAGGGCCGGATCGCGTTCCCCACCGATCTCGTCCCCGGCGCGCCGGTTCGAGCCGGGCAGCGGCTCGATCGGATCGTCGCCGAAGAGACGGCCCTGGCAGATGAAGCGAACCGCATCCGCCGGGAGCGGCTTGCCGCACAGAGGCGAGCGGACCGTGCGCAGGAACGCTATCGAGTGCTGCAACAGGAGCGCGCGGAGGCAGACCGGCTGGCGCGCGCGCGAAGGGCGGCAGCAGCGGCGACCAGCGCGCAATGGGCACAGATCGTTGCGGCCGTAGCAGTCGTCGCATCCCTCGTCCTGTTCGCGTTCCTCTTCCTGCGCTTCGGACGCGAGCTCGACCGCCCTCGCCGTGGTGAGTACCTCCGAGAACCTCCCGATGACTCTCCCCCGGCTGTGGTCGCGTACCTGATGCGGTGGGGGCGCGTCGGACCGACCGATATGGTCGCGACGATGATGGACCTCGCTCGTCGCGGGTACATAGCGATCACCGAGCACCGCAAGGCGGACGACACGTACGCCTCGCGCATCAAGATGAAAAAGGGCGCAGACGATGCGTGCGCGCCCTTCGAGCGCCGGGTTCTCGATCTGATCCGCACGGCCGATGAAGACGGCACCGGCATCACCAACGCGGAGCTGCGCGCGTGGGCGACGGACCACCCGACCGAGATGAACAGCGCGCTCCGCGGTTTCATCGCCGAGGTCAAGACGCGCGCGGCGGCGCTGCGGCTGTTCGACGCGCGAGAGGGGCTCACCGGCTTCAACATCTTCTTGGTCCTCGCTGCCGGCGCAACCGTGCTCGTTGCTCTGGCTCTGCGCGCGACCGCGTCGAACATGGGAGCCCGGGTTGGTTCCGGCTGGGTCGCCGCCGGGATCCCGCTCATCGGCCTCCAGGCGGTCATGACCCCGGCGTTGCGGCGAAGGACGGCGCGTGGCGCGAAGTCGTACCGGGCGTGGGCCGGCTTCCGCGCGTTCCTCCAGGACCTCTCTCGGATGGACGAGTACCGGCCGGCAGCGGTCGTACTGTGGGAACACTACCTCGTCTACGGCGTCGCACTGGGCGTCGCGGAGGAGGTCACGCGCGCGATCCAGATCCACGCGCCGCCCGAGGTCCGAGACGACGGGTTCGAGTGGATGAAACGCACCGACGCCTGGACCGCGACGATGCCGGGGTTCCTCGCGTTCGCGGCACGCACGTTCGCGCTCACGCCGGCCGACGTGCATCGCCCGAGCGCGGGTTCCCTGTTCGACTCCGACCGCTCGTCCCGCTGGTCCTTCGGAGGGTCGAAGAACGACTCGTGGTGGTCTGGAAGCGGTGGCATCGGCAGTTGGTCCAGCGGCGGTGGTGGTGGTGGTGGCTTCTCAGGCGGCGGCTTCTCGGGTGGTGGGAGCGGCGGCGGCGGCGGCGGTGGTGGTGGCGGCGGCGGCGGAGGCGGAGCCGGTTGAGCGAAGGCCACCCTGACCGAGATGACCTGATTCCGGTCGGATTTGACCTGGCTTTCTGATTGAGCGTATGCTTTGAGCAGATGCTCAAACCAGGGAGCCAGGAACATGGGACCTCCGGAAACGATCGTTGGATGGACTGTCTTCCTCGCTCTCGGGGCGGCCGGCGCGGTTCTGGGGATCGCCGGGCGTCTCCGACTCGGCGAGGCGGTAGTGATCAGTGGTGCAGTGCTCGCTTGCTGGGCCGCCTTCGTCTTCTGGCTGTCCGCACACCGACGTTCGCCCAAGCGCTCGATCTTGACCATCGAGGAGGTGCGTCATGCAAGGTAACGGATACGTGATCATGGTGTACGCCGTGTACGCGGCGGTGGCTGTGGGGCTCACCATCTGGCTTGCGCGCACGCTGTTCGCCAGCGGCGCGGTGTTCCTCGAGGACGTGTTCCACGACAAGCCCGGCCTCGCCGGTGCCGTGAACCGGCTGCTGGTCGTCGGGTTCTACATGCTCAACCTCGGATACGCGCTCTACATCCTTCGAGCCGGTCGCGGGCTCGACGCGTTCGAGGCGGTGCAGTACCTGGTGAACCGGCTCGCGCTGCTGCTAGTGACGCTCGCGTTGATCCATTTCGTCAACGTGGCCGTCTTCTGGCACATCCGAGGCCGGGGCGAGCAACGCCAGCTCCCCGTCCCGGTCGCGGCGCAGGGCACGATCTCCCCGCAGCCCCGAGGCAGGAAGTGAGGGTGCGGTGAGCGCCCCCACCGCGATCGCGTCGCCCATCGGCGCGCTCCCGGAACCCTCTAGGCTCACGGTCTGTTACGACGAGTCATGCGCGCTGTGCCGCCGCGCGCGCGACTGGCTCCTAACCCAGCCGTGCCTGGTCGAGGTCGAGCTGCTCGCGGCCGGCTCGCCCGAAGCGGCGCGGCGCTACGGATCGGCCCCGTGGCTCGGGCACGACCTCGTCGTCGTGGACGAGCACGGCAACGCGTGGATCGGCCCCGGTGCGTTCCTCGCATGCATGTGGGCGACGGCGCGTTACCGGGGCTGGGCGTTCCGGCTCGCGCGTCCGTCGATGCAACCGCACGCCGAGCGCTTCTTCCGCTGGATCTCGAAACGTCGCGACCGGCTCGGCCGATGGGTCGGTCGCGACGACGAGGAGTCCTCGTGGTGCGAACCCGCGGCGCGGCGGGTGGATACCGCGCCGGTGGCGAGGTTCATCACCTGTCCGAAGGATCACCTGATGCCGGCCGACGCGAACTATTGCACGCGGTGCGGGTCGGCCCGGCCGCGGGACACATAGGCTGTCGGCGTGAGCACGACGAAGCATGCGGGACCCTCTACACGGCAGCGGATCATCGACGCCGCGATCGAGACGCTGCACGAGGAGGGTTTCGCCGCGACGACCGCGCGCGCGATCGCCAAGCGTGGCGGCTTCAACCAAGCGTTGATCTTCTACCACTTCGGGTCGGTGACGGCGTTGCTGCTTGAGGCGTTCCGCAGCACGTCGGAGGCGCAGGTCGCCAAGTACCGGGCAGCGGCGGCGGAGGTGACGTCGTTGGCCGACCTCGTCGCGATCGCACGCCGGCTGCACCACGAGGACCTCGAGTCGGGTGCGGTGACCGCGGTCACGCAGCTGATGGCGGCATCCGCATCGGACGAGTCGGTGGGGCCGGCGATCATGGATCGGTTCAGCGAATGGATCGCCTTCGTCCAGGACGCGCTCGAACGCGCCGTGAAGGATCACCCGCTCGGCGCGATGGTGCCGGCGCGCGAAGCCGCATACGCGATCTGCGCGATGTTCCTGGGGATCGAACTGATGAGCCGGATCGACCCGGAGCGCTCCGAGGCCGAAGCCGTGTTCGACATGATGAGCGCGGTGGCGATTCTGATCCGAGACGTGCTTCCGAGCTTCTTCGAGCAGTCCTGATCAGCTGCGCGCGCCTGCAGCTCTCACGTGCTTACCGCCGGCGAAGGCCGGCGCCGCGAGTTCCGCAGGCTCGTAGCGAAGCGGGTCGGCCAGGTACTCACGGAACGACTTCGACAGACGCGCGATCTGGTGCCCGTCGAGCCACCGATGGTCGATCGACACGCCGATCGGAAGCACCGGACGCACGACCACCTTGTCGCCTTCCACCCACGGTGCCCGCCGAACCTGGCCCACTACGATGATGAACGGAACGCGGTACAGCGGCGACAGCGGTGAATAGCCATCCGTGATTCCGAACATGCCGACGCTTGAGACCATCGCGCTGCCGAAGGCCTCGCGCGGAAGACCGATCTTCTTCAGATCCCATCCGAGATCCACCGTCAGGAACGCGGCGAGGCGCAGGAACACGCGCAGCAACGGCAGCGGCAGCGTCTCGAGCAGATGCTTGCCGCGCTCGATGTCTGTTCGCTCTCCTGCCCTGACCTCGCGAGCCTCACGGTTCACCTCGCGCGCAACCGTGATGACGTCCTTGCGGTCGGCATGCCTCACCTTGACGCCCGACAGGTCGATGCCGGCGCCGGTCGAGACGATCACGAAGACGTCCGCCTCGGTGCGCGGAACGAATCGCCCGAACCGCAGTCGCGTGTTGAGGTCGGGTTGTCGGCGAGCGCGCGCCCGATACCCGAGCGACTCTCACTTGCCCCGCGCCCATCGAGCGAGTACACCCATGGCATGCGCCAGAGCCTCGCGGTCTGCGTCTTGGCGCTGGCGACCGGTTGCACCGCGGTCATGCAAGCGCCGGCCACGCCGTCGTCGGTGTCGCAGAACCCATCGGTGTCACCGCCGACGGTCGAGCCGGACGACACGCCGCAGCCGGTGCGCTTCTCGATCGCGCGGGTGATGCGAGACGTGCGCGCGCTCGCAGCGCTCGGGCCTCGAGAGGCAACGTCGGAGGCGTTCCGTCGGGCCGCCGCCATCGTGAAGGACCGCTTCGCCTCCCTCGGGTACTCCGTCGATCTCCGACGCTTCGACGTGCCGGGTGGCACCTCGTGGGGCATCCCAGTCGACGCCGGCGAGACGCTCAACGTCGTCGCCACGCCCGCGGGATCCGTTCCGTCGCGCGCGCACGTGCTCGTCGGTGCGCATCTCGACACCGTCCCACAGGCGCCGGGTGCGAACGACAATGCCTCCGGCGTCGCGATCGTGCTCGAGCTGGCTCGCCTCGCCGCCGCGACACCGCCCGACCTGCCGATCGTGTTCGTCGCGTTCGGAGCGGAGGAGCCGCGCGCGCCCGGCGACGACGGCCATCACTACGGCTCCCGCCACTACGCGCGAAGCGCGGACCGCGACGCACTGCTCGGCGTGCTGTCCATCGATCGCGTGGGGTTCGGATCCGAGACGCTCGCGTGCACGGGAGGAATGTCCCCCACCACCCTGCGCCGCGCACTGATGCGCGCCGCTCGACGGCTCGATCTGCCGGCATCGACGTGCCTGAACCGAACCAGCGATCACTGGCCGTTCGAGCGGATGGGCTTCACCGGCGCGCGGCTCGACGGCGGACGGTTCCCCGGCTATCACTCTCGGCTGGATGTGTTCGAACGCGTGGATCGAAGCCAGGTGAGACGCACCGGCCTCATCGCCTGGGAAGCGCTGCGTCGCCTTCGAGCCGGCCGCCTCCGCTAACCGACCTCGAGCCTGAACCGCCGCGCGCTGTTGCGCCACACGTCTTCGAGGATCTCCCGACCTGCCCGCCAGGACAGGAAGCGCGCGGCGAAGTCGTCCTCGATCACGCCGGGCACGAGCTCGACGCGCTTGAGGCGCGCACCCCAAAACGTCATCTCGACGGTCAGGTTCTGACGCGTCTGCGGCAGGTGGATGTTCTGACTGAAGATGAAGTTTCCCAGCGAATACGCAACGTATCCGCCGCGATACGTTGTCACCCCCTGGACCCAATGAGGATGCGAGCCGATCACCGCGTCCGCGCCGGACTCGACGAGCACGCGCGCGACACGCCGCTGGTCGGCGTTCTGCCGATGGGTGTACTGCTGCCCCCAGTGCGGCAGCACGATGACGACATCGACCCTGCGCCTGAGCGCGCGCACCTCCCGTACGACGCGCGCGAGATCCGCCGTCGAGAACGGATCATAGGGCGCCATGCGCAGCCGGACCGCGCCGGGGGTTCGCCCGGTCGGCCGAGGGCTCTCGCCGCGCCCGTTGAACGCGTAGAACCCGAAGCGAACACCGTTGCGATCGACGATGGCGGGGCGATGCGCCGCGCCGCCGTTCGCACCGGCGCCCACAGGCTGCATTCCGGCGTCCCGCACCAGGTCCACCGTCTGGACGAGCGCGCGCGGTCCGTAGTCACCCACGTGGTTGTTGCCCAGGCTGAGCACGTCGAACCCGGCCGCCACGAGCCCTGGAAGCACGCGCGGGTCGGCCGCGAAGTTCTCGCCGAACGGCTGCTGCGGGCTTCCATCGCTCGACAGCGTGCTCTCGAGCGTCCCGAAGGTGATGTCTGCAGCGGCCAATCGACGTCGTACATGACGAAGGGGCGCAGAGAACCGCTCGCTCTCCTGCAGGAGTCTGTCCACGCCTCCGCCCAACATCACGTCGCCGACCCCCGTGACGATACTGATGGCACCGATCGGCCTCCCGGGGATCGTGAAGGGATACCGGTCTGGATCGGCCAGCGGGTCGATGCCCTCGACGGTGAGCACGCGCACCGTCGGTCCGACCGCATGCGCCGACACGACCGCGAGCGCCGTCCGGTCGCGCTCGACCGCGCGGATCGCCGCCCGATCAGACGTGGTTCGAGCCGCGTCGGGGATGCTCCGGCCGTGCAGAAGATGGAGGGTCCCGGCGGGCTCCCCGAGCTCCGACCAATCGTGCGATCCTCCTCGCATGAGCGTGCGCGCGGCCGATCGGCCGAGATCGATCGGGGGACGCGTGGCATGCGCGGCGAACACCAGCGGAACGCGTGCCGACGGCGTTCGACGAGGCTCGTCCCCCTCGGGCGGCATCGGGATGGGCGTGGCGCTCGGGCAGGCAGTCGCCGCGACGAGCGCGGCAGCCGTGGCGACGAAGCGTCTTGCGCGCATGCTTCGGAACACAGACCCCCGGTCACGTTCTACCAGGTTCGATCCACGCCCACCTCCCGGGACGAGACGCAGCCCGAGCGCGCAACGCCGAAGCCGTCGCCCGCCGAAGGCGGGCGACGGCTCCTGTCGACCGCGTTAGACGGTAACCCGGATGCTCTCGGCGATCTCCTCGAAGGTCGCCGCGTCCACGCTGGTGGCCTTCGCGTTCCCGAAGACGAAGTACCAGGTGTGGCCGCCGACCTCCTTGGGGGCCTCGCCGTTCTTCCAGAGGATGTAGCCGTCGTACCGAGCATCGCCGTCGCTGCAAGACTCGTCGTCCTTGCCGGCGCATTCGTACCGATCGACGATCCGGAAGCCATCGTCCCTGACCTCGTAGCGCCACAGGGCGTCGTAGGCGAAGTCGGAACCCATCGGGTCGATCGCCACGACGAAGAACTCGCCGTCCGGGCCGTTGTACCGGATCGCCTTCTTCGCGTCGGCGTCCGGCGTGATCACTTCCCTGGTCCAACCCGGCGGCGTTCCGATCGTCCACTCGCGCTCGTCGAACATCTCGCCCGTGGGGGTCGTAGGTTCGTCGACCGGCGCTGCGGTCGGGTCTTGTCCGCACGCGGCGAGTCCGATGGCCAGCGCAACAACACCGGCGACACTGAGGAGCCTGATGGTCCGTGACATCTTCCCTTCCCTTCCCTCGTTCCCTTGACGTCCTCTCCGACGCGAGAGGAGCGAGGCGTGTTCCGGCTCGAAGGGAAAGATGTACGAACGGACACAGAAGTGTGTCCTCGTGGGGGGGTCAATCGGGACGTATGTTCTGGTTCAGCCTGAAGAGATTCTTCGGGTCGTAGGTGCGCTTGAGGGCCTTCAGCCGGTCGTACTTGGCAGCGCCGTACGCCTCGCGGACCCGATCCTCGCCTTCTTCCATCAAGAAGTTGACGTAGACGCTGGTGTGCCACGGCTCGAGCGCGGTCCAGTAGTCGCGCGCCCAGCGCCGTTCCCCGTCGAACCCGTCGGCGGTCATGGAGTTGCCGTTGATGTTGAACGTGAAGCCGGCGGAGCGTCCGTTGAACGCGGTCTCGTCGTCCCCCACGCGCGCGACGGCTCCGCCCATCTGCCACAGCGCGATGCTGCTGATCGGCGACTCGATGCGCCCGCCGAAGTCGGCCACGACTTCGATGACGTCGTCGCTGAGCTCGTCGACGTCACAGGACCGGACGTAGTACCACCAGCCCGGCTCGAAGGACGCGTCGAGCAAGCTCTGCTGCGCCAAGAACGTGGTCGGTCCGCACAAGTCGATCAACGGCGAGCCGAACTCCTTGAGCGGGCGCATCAGCTTCTCGCCGTCATCGACGTTCCCGATGAAACAGCAAGCGACGCCCACCACGCGCCGGCCGACCATGTCCGACGGAACGCCGGCGAGCGCGGGAATCTTGCGCTGCGTGACGATGGTCATCAGCTCGTCGGGGCAGTCGGCGATCCAGTCGCGATAGAAGCGGAGGACCTCCGGGGCATCCTCCATCGGCCACGCCACGACACCACCGACGATATCGGGGCCGACCGGATTGGCCGAGAATTCGAACTCGGTGACGATGCCGAAGTTGCCGCCGCCGCCCCGTACGCCCCAGAACAACTCGGCGTTCTCGGTCCCGTCCGCCTTGACGACCTCACCGTCGGCGGTGACCAGCTCGACCGAGCGCAGGTTGTCGATTGTGAGTCCGTACCTGCGCTGCTGCCAACCGATGCCGCCCCCGAGGGTCAGGCCCGCGAGTCCCGTGTGCGTGACGATGCCGGCGGGAACCGCCAGCCCGAACGCCTGGGTCTCACGGTCGAGCTCACCCAGGAGCACGCCGGCCTGCGCGCGCGCGATCCGCGCCTCGGGATCGAGGCTGATCCCCTTCATGAGGCTGAGGTCGATGACGATGCCGTCGTCACACGTGGACAGACCGGGGAAGCTGTGCCCGCCCCCGCGAACGGCCACCAACAGGCCGCGCTCGGCGGCGAACCGAGCCGCCGCGACGACATCGGTCACCGCTGCACAGCGCGCGATCAATGCTGGGTGCCGATCGATCGAGCCGTTCCAGACCTTGCGGTGCTCCTCGTAGCCCGCGTGTTGAGGACGGATCAACTGTCCCCGGAACGATGCCCGCAACGATCCGATGGACCGCTCATCGAGCGATGCGACGCCGCTCATACGGTCCTCCCCCATCGATCGGCGGCAGCTTCGCACCGCCGAGCCAGAGGGTGCAAGCGTCGCCTCGAATCTCGCGGCACGTCTCCGATCATCCGGCTACCATCCCCCTTTCCGGTGCTGATCGGACGAAAGGGTCAAGCGATGACGATGGTCCGGAGCTACCAAGCGCGTGATCTGGGACGCGTGTTGCGTCTGTGGGAACGCGATGGCCTTCTCGCGGCCGGGTCCGAAGGGCTCACGGCCGAACAGGCCGTCGACCTGATCAACTCCGACGACGCCGTCGCGCTCGTGGCCGAGGATGCCGACGGCCTGGTAGGTGTCGCTCTGGGTTCCGTTTCCGGGTCCGTTGGCTGGCTGCAGCGGATCACGGTGCTCGACGACGGTGATCCCACCGGCGTCGGGGACCAGCTCCTCGACTCCCTCGAGTCCGATCTGCGCGGGCGAGGCGCGCGCAAGCTGGTGACGGCGGTCGGCGAGAAGGACGAGATCCGCGCGCGCCTCGAGCAGCGCGGCTACCGGACGGTGGCGGACCTGGTTTGGCTCGAGCGCGAGGTCCCTTCGAACCTGCCGCTGGTGAGCGACCTCACCGCAGTCGGCGGTCACATGATCGACGAAGGTCTCTGGGAGAACCTCAAAGGGATGGACGATGCGAAACGCATCATCGAGCAGCGCGTCATCCTGCCGCTGGCCGAGCCGGACCTGGCCGCGCGGCACTCGGTCGCCCCGCCGAAGGCGATCGTGCTGTTCGGGCCGCCGGGCACGGGCAAGACCACCTTCGCGAAGGGGATCGCATCCCGGCTCGGGTGGCCGTTCGTCGAGGTACAACCGTCGGAGCTCTCCGGCGAAGGCACCGAGCGGGAAGCCGCCCTGCTGGCCGGCATGTTCGAGCGGACCCTGCGGCTGCCGGCGGCGGTCATCTTCGTCGACGAGGTCGAGGATCTCGCCTCGGTTCGTCACGACGCGCGCAAGGTCAGCCCGCGCGTGACCAACGAGTTCCTCAAGCAGATCCCTCGGATGCGAGAGGCGCCTCACCACCTGTTGGTGTGCGCGACGAACGCGGTCGGGCGGCTCGACCCTGCATTCGTCCGACCCGGTCGGTTCGACTACGTGTTGCCGGTCGGCCCGCCTGATCGGGCCGCACGCGAGGCCATCTGGCAGCGATACGTCGCCGAGATCACCGATGAAGATGTGGACGTCGATCGACTCGTCGAAGCGAGCGAGCTGTTCACGCCGGCCGACATCGAGTTCGCCGCGCGCAAGGCCGCGCAGCGGGCGTTCGAGCGCGAACACTTCGAGGGGATCCAGCACCGGGCGGTGACCAAAGAGTTCCTCTCGGCGATCGGCGAGACCAGGCCCACCCTGACCGCCGAGATCGTCGAGCGGTTCCGCGAGGACACCGAAGCGTTCGCGCGCGACTGACCAACCGGGCCGGCGGTCGGTACCATCGAGGGATGCGGCGATCCTGGCTGAGGTTGGGCGCGCTGAGCGCGCTCGCTGCGTTCGTGCTCGCGCCGGCGCAACCGGTTGCGCGCGCGGGGGAGACGAAGCTCGAGCGCCGCGCGAAGGAGATCGTTCGCGAGGTGCTCGCGACGGACCCGGCGGAAGGAACGCTTCCGGGAATCGTCGTGCGGCGCGGCCGCGTCCTCGCCGCGCGCAACCGCAACGACCGGTTCACGCCCGCCTCGATCCAGAAGCTGGCGACGACCGCCGCCGCGCTGATGCGGTTCGGCCCCGATCACCGCTTCGCGACGCGCGCGCTCGCAGTGGGCGCTCGAGCGGACGGATCCATCGGGCGGCTCGTCCTGGTTGGGGGCGGCGATCCGACGCTCGCGAGCGCGCCGTTCCGCAAGCGTTACTTCATACGCCGGGACGGGATGACGAAGGACGAGCGCGTCTTCCCGAGCGGTTCGCCGACCGTGGGCTCGATCGCGCACCGGATCGCGGCCGCGGGGATCACGCGCATCCGCGGTAACCTGCTGGCCGACGATTCACTGTTCGACCGGGAACGAACGCAGGACGGCTGGAAGTCGTCGTACCTGGACCGTTCCACCGGCGGCCCCTACGTGGGGTTGATCTCGGCACTCGTCGTGAACCAGGGATACGCCAACCTCGATCAGACGAAGATCGCGTCATCGCCGGCCCTGTTCGCCGCGCGCAAACTGCGCGACGCGCTCGAGAACCGCGGGGTCGAGGTCGATGGTCGCGTGGTCTACCGCTCCGCGCCCGATGGAGCCTTCGAGATCGCGCGCGCGACGTCACCACCGCTGGGGGAGATCGTCGGCTGGGTGAACCGATGGAGCGCGAACCACCCGGCCGAGTTGCTCCTCAAAGGCCTCGGGGCCACGTTCCGCGGTGAGGGCTCGACCGATGCGGGGCGCCGTGTGGTGAAGCGCGCGCTGAGGGATTCGAGGATCGACATCGACGGGTACCGGCTCGAGGACGGCTCGGGGCTGTCCTTGCTGGACCGCATGACGCCGCGGATGGTCGCCGGGATCCTGCGATGGGCGCTGCGGTCGGATGGGCCGGATGCGCGCGCGCTGCGTCGGTCGCTCGCGGTCGCGTGCCGCCCGGGCACGCTGTTTCACCGGATGTGCGAGACCCGCGCGGAGGGCAACCTGCGAGGGAAGACGGGGCTGGTGTCGGGGGTGCGCGCGATGGCGGGCTGGGTGCGCGGCGTGGACGGCGTCCGAACGATCTACGTCGCGATCTTCAATCGCGTCGACGACGAAGGCGCACTCACGTCCACGCTCGACCTCCTCGGCCGCCGCCTCGCGCGCTTCCCGTAGACTGGCCGGCGCTCAGCGGTGCTCCGGGTTGGGGAAGTCCGGCATGCACCCTGCATCCCACTCCGAGCGCTGATTGCCGTAGACGGGGATGCCGCCCGCGTCCTTGATCATGCGCGCCATGTGCAGCAGGTTCCAGGCCATGAACGACGTGTTGCGGTTCGTGAAATCGTTCTCCGGACCGCCGGATCCAGCATCGAGGTACGACGGCCCTGGGCCCGCCTCCCCGATCCACCCTGCATCGGCCTGCGGCGGGATGACGAAACCGAGGTGCTGCAGCGCGTACAGGATGCTCATCGAGCAGTGCTTGATCCCGTCCTCGTTCCCGGTGATCAACGCCCCCGCGACCCGGCCGTAGTAGATGTACTGACCGTGCTCGTTCAGCTCTCCGGACTGACCGTACAGACGCTCGATGACCGTGGTGCACACCGACGACTTCTCGCCGAGCCAGATGGGTGAGCAGAGCACCAGGATGTTCGCCGTGCGCACCTTTGCGAAGATCTCGGGCCACTCATCGCGCTCGAATCCATGCTCGGTCATGTCTGGGTAGACGCCGGGGGGGATGTCGTGGTCGACCGCGCGCACCAACTCCACCTCGACCCCGTTGCGCCGCATGATCTCCATCGAGATCGCGGCGAGCCCTTCGGTGTGCGATATGTCCGGCGAGCGCTTCAGCGTGCAGCTGATGAACAGCGCGCGGAGGTCCGAGAAGTCCCACCGACGCTGCTCGATGAGCTCCTCCATCTTCTTCGTCAACGCCACAGCCTCGCTCCTTCCCCCGGAACCTGATCGGCCCCGACCGGCGGATAGGCTACTCTCGTCGAGCCGGGTGGGCCGCCGCGGTAGGGATGGAGGCGGTCAGCGCCGAAGACGTTGCAGAGCCATTGTCGTCGCGGCCTGCAGCTCCTTGTCTCGGGCCGCGTTCAGGTTCTTGGGGTCGGACTCGGCGTGCACACCCTCGGCGGCGACGATCAGCACGGTCCGGCCTACGCGATAGAGCAGCACCGTCTCGTACCCGTTGGCATCGACGAGTTCCCCGTCGACGACCGCCTGGAACTGGAACCGGACGATGCCCTGGAGGCTACCCCGGCTCCGTCCGGCATCGTCGACAGGCTCGACCCTCCATCTGTTGTCCGCGGGCCCCGCCTCCGTCTCTTCCCGCGTCTTCTGATCCACCCGACACGCGCTCCACGCCGACGAACGGAAGACGCCGATCGCCGATCGAGCCGCCGCCTCGTCCGCGAACCCCACCAGGGCGGAGGTCGCGTAGTGCATCGTCGATCCTCGTTGGGCGATCGGGCCGCCGACGACCGCCTCGATGACACCTGGATCGACCGACCCGTTGGGCTCGAGCGCGCAGCCGATACGTGTTGAGTGTCCGATGTCGCTCGTGATGCCCGTTCCCGCCTGGAACTCACTCCACTTGCCGCCGAAGTCCGGCGGCGTCACCACGGCTTTCATCAGGTCCTCGGCCGTCGCGGGATCGGGTGACGGCAGAAGGATGCGCGCGCTCGAAGAGGCGGTGGGTGTCGGTGTGCTTCCTGCTCCCGTGCCACCTCCCCCGCTGCACGCGATCGAGACCGCACCCATGACGCACAGGAGGACTCCGCGAAGACATCGCCACCTCATGTCGTGTACCTCCCACGTCGTCGATACGGCATCCGACACCAATCCCGAACGCTGATCACGGGCGGTCGAGCGGTCCATCAGCGCATCCGCGGGATAGTACCCCGATGGACGACTTGCGACACCTCATCCTCACGATCTCTCTTGACCGAGTTGATGGTTCACGCGAGCAGTCGGTTCCCTGAGGGGGTTGCCGAAGTCTCATCCCCCCACACCGACGCCGGATCTCACGGTGCGGGTTGCGAGCGCGGTGCCGGCCCAAGCGGCACCCCTCCGGGGCCGTCGGCGAACGTGGTCCAGGGTTCGACCGACACTTGGCCTACGCCGGGGCGGCTGAAGTCGCACACGCCGTTCGGGAACGCCGCGCGCAACCGCTCCCACTGTCCGACCGCCGGACCCACGGTCCGCGCGAACGGGACCGGCCCGAAGCGGCCGTCGGAAGGCCACACGTTCGGCAGCGGCCGCAGCGCGCACTTGATGACGTCGTTGGACGGCGGCCCGCCGGACGCGATCAACGGGTTACCGTAGTACGTGAACGCCGCGCAGCGACTCAGGTCGTCGCTCTTCTGGTCCTGGATCAAGCACGAGTCTTCCGCGCCGGCGGGCCGGTTGCGCGCGATCTTCACGTTCATAGGGCATCGCTCGCGTCGGCGTCGAGGGCGCGCAGCCAGGTCTCATCAGCGCGAAGCTCTGGGGCCCCGCGACCGCCGGGAGGTTGGGCACTTCGAACAGCTGCCAGATCGACTGGTTGTCGTGGTGCCCTTGCGCGTTTTCCGGGCGCGCGCGCATCGCGTAGCTATGGAAGTTCGTATGAGTCTCGGGATTGCCGACGAACGAACGGATGTCGATGATCGGCACCCGGCTCAAAGTATGGCCACTGCTGACCAGTCCGGCTCGATAGAGCGTCTCCACCACGGGGGGATCCGCCGCGTTGCGCTCGGGAACGAACTGCCAGTCGATGTTCAGGCCGCCGATCTTCTCGTTGAGGTCGAGGAATTTGCTCGGGCGTGATGTCACCCGACGCGGGCGCTAGAAGTCCTCCAGGGCCGCGGTGCCGACGTCGGCGTCCTTATAGGTCAGCCACGGGATCGTCGGTTTTGCTGACCGATGCCGTAACCTTGACGGGGGCTCGTCATACGTCTTAGCATAGTCGTATGACGATGCTGAGCTTCCGGCTCGAAGATGCCCTCGCGGAGGAGGTGCAGCGCTGGGCGGATCGGCTCGGGCTGGATCGATCCGAGCTGCTCAGGGAAGCTCTTCGACGTCACCTCGTCCGCCTGCGAAGCGAGACCGACGCCGAGTCCTGGACCCACCTGCCCGCGTCTGAAGCGGAGATGTCCATCGCCGCCGTCGCCGACTGGGGTCCAGCCGAGGACTGGTCCGACTGGGCGGATGCAGCGGGGTGAGCTTTGGTTCGCCGCAACTCCCGGCGGCGACAGACCCGTTCTGATCCTGACGCGGGACCCCGTGGCCGCTCGGATCGGTTCCGTCGTCGTGGCCGCCCTGACCCGGACGCGACGCGATCTGGTGTCCGAGCTGGAGCTGGCACCGGAGCGAGATGGCGTGCCGACTGCATGCGTCGTCAACTTCGACAACATCCACACGCTCCCCCGGGCGCAGTTCCGCCGCCGGATCGCGACCCTGACGCCGGCAAGGCTTTCGGAGGCGTGCCGCACTCTGAACGATGCGATGGGATGCTGAACGGGACCGGGTCAGGCGGCGTCGACATCCTCCGGCTCAGGAGCGGATCCCTTTCCGGTCAAAGCTTCGGTTCGAAGTCGTCCGTGATCGGTAGTCTCGTGCGGAGGGATCGGGCACGGGCGTTATGGGACCGGCGAGAGTGGGCACGGACAGCGTCTCCACCTTCGTGTCGCCGTAAGGCCCTCATGCGCATGGTGCTCGTCTAGCGTGCGGCCCGACTCCTGCCGGAGGCCCGCTGTCTTCGATCACGATCCCGTCAGGTCCGCGAGAAGACCGCGATCTCCAGATCGACGAGCTGACCTTCCTTCAACTCCGCCCTCGGCATGATCTCGAGAAAATATCCGCCGCCCCGAAAGACCGTGTTCGTCTTCGGCGCTTTGAAGTAGAAGCTAGCCTTCGGCGCGAAGTCGAAGCTCAGCGACCCGTTCGCGTCAGCAGTCGCGCGTGCGATCTGATCCCCATGTTGGTCGAGGAGCCGGACGGACAAAGGATCAGAGAGGGTCAGGTGGACGCTGGTCCGGTACATCTGATCGATCCACCGCGGGCAACTGAACAAGCATGGGTCGAAGGGAACGACGATCGGTCTCTTCGGGTCGAAGAATCGCAATGCCCCGAGCGTCGCGACGATGTCGTCACCCGAGAGTCTCTGCATCTCCCGCTCATCGCAGGCGAGGCCCACACCGTTCCCGTCCACGTCGATCTGCTGAGCATCGTAGACGTATGGGCACACATCGCTGGAATTCAGGATGCCGTCGCCGTCGGCGTCTGTGTCGCATACATCGCCTTGGTGATCGGCATCGATGTCGCTCTGGTCGGTGTTCGGAACAGTTCTGCAGTTGTCGCAGGCGTCCCCTACACCGTCACCATCGAGGTCGGCCTGGGAGGGGTTATACGTCAGGCGGCAGTTGTCGCGTGCGTCGGGGATTCCGTCATCGTCATCGTCATCGTCGCAGGCATCGCCGCGCCCGTCACCGTCCTGGTCCTCCTGGAAGGGGTTCGGTGTTGAAATACAGTTGTCCGAAGGGTTGAACACTCCATCTCGGTCATCGTCGTCGCAGACGTCGCCGATGCCGTCTCCGTCGCTGTCGCGCTGGTCTGAGTTCGCAACCAGCCGGCAGTTGTCGTTGAGGTCGGGCAGCCCGTCACCGTCATCATCGGCATCACATTCGTCCCCGGCACCGTCCCCGTCGGTGTCCTGCTGGCGCGGATTCGGGATGGTTCGGCAGTTGTCGCGAGCATCCGGGATGTGGTCGTTATCGTCGTCCTGGTCCTCGGAGTCGCCGATGCCGTCGCAGTCATTGTCGCCGTCGCCGATGCCGACCGAAGCCCAGGCATTGATCACACTGCACACATCCGCAACGGTCCATCCCGGCCGTCCTCTGGTGGCGAAACGCCTTGCTTCAGCGACCATCTTGTTACGCATGTCTCTGAAGCGATCATTCTCGTCGAGCCGGCTGACATGCAGGCGGTAGTAGAGATCCCTAGCTTTCGCGACGCCGATCCCGCGGACGATCACCCCCTTGTGCGTGTCGCCGGCCGTGATGAGGTATGCGACCTTGTTCGGTATCCCGCTGTTGGTATGCACGCCGCCGTTGTCTCTGGCCCAACCGCAGAAGTCGTTCGTGCGCGTGCACATGCCCGAGACATGATCGGGATCAGTGAACCTGGTGGGGTCCATCATGTCACGCAGCGGGCCGCCACTTGGGGGGTTCGCATTGGTGGTAAGGCCCTCGCCGACGAGCCAATTGCCGTCGATCATGGCGCCCCAGAAGTCGGAGAGGCTCTCGTTGATGGCTCCGGACTGATTCCGATAGATCAGATCGGCATTCTTGCTCGTGATGCCGTGAGCATACTCGTGCGCCACGATGTCCAGAGGACTGGCCCATCCACGCGCGAACTGCATCTGATCGCAACTCGGGATGAAGGCGGCGTTCGGTCCTGAATCGAAGATTACATCGATGACTGCCTCAACCTCGTCTTCATCACCGTCCCATGAGCGCATGCGCAAAGCGTCGTAGAAGAAACCATAGACCGTGTGGATATTGTTGAACGTCGCGAACCCTTCGGCATCAGGGGTGCTTGCGACGGGTCCATCCTCATCGAAGAGATCGTCATCGCTCGTTTCCCAGGGCAGGTCGAAGCACGTATCCGATGAGTTGAACCTGGCGGTATCGATGTCGAAGTCTTCACCGGGGAACTGATGATCCACGGTCTGATCATGGATCGCGAGCACACCACCGGTACGCGCGTCGAGGAACACCATCCAGGTCGTTCCCACACCATCAGCGGCTCTACGACCTCGGACCAGGACGCGCCACGCCAGCGCGGGATCTCCCTCGTCACCGAGCAGCTGCGGGACGTAGAACATCAGCATCGTGTCACCGGTCGCTTGTCCCGTCACGGCGGGAACGACATCGGCGGCGATCGTCTCGGCTGCCGGCTGTGTGAGGGTCGTCGCTGGGGCCTGTGGCAAAGGCGGGGCGAGCCGACCTGCGGCGCCGAGTATGAAGCGATCGTCCATCAGGACGGAGAGTCCGGCTCCGTACACCGGTACGCCGTTGAGGTGCTGGCCCAGGAACACCGTTGTATCGCTCTCCCGGTCGATCCTGGTCAGGTAGAGCTGATCTCCTGGTTCGTGGAGGCCGAATATGGTCCTGAACCGGTCCAGGAAGGAGAACGCCGCCTCGATCTCGTCACCCGCACCAGGTCCGATGGGGACCTTGATCGACACCAGTGCAGCATGCTCGTCGTCGAACTCGATGTCGGGTGGCTCCTCAGAGGCATCCGCGAGCTCTCGGAGAGCGACCATCTGCTCGTCGACGATGACTCGCACGGGCCGAGAATGGTTGAGTAGCAGTGTCACCGGCGACCCTTGCCGGATCCGCGCCTGCAAGGCGGCTGCTGACCCGGCTCGCATAGAGAGTTGGACGTCGTGGAAGACGTGGCTGCCTCGATGCCGGCCGTCCTGAGGTCGATGGATCGCAACCACACGGCCGTCTTCGAGCAGCTCGACGGACGTCACCGCGAGGGGCCCCGTCGCTGGGACGGCTGGATCGACGATGGGAGGGATGGGCGCTGTGATCCAGGACACCTCGACGTCGACCACGGGCTCCGAGATGATCGTCCTGTCCGTCGGAGTCACGATCGAGACGCGTGGACCGATCAGGTCCTCGGCCGGGCCTCCCTGGGCCGCAGGAGATCCCGCTGCCAGCAGCGCGAGCGCGATCAGAAAGCCACGACCGCGCATGTGTCCTTTCCGTGCGCCAGATCGCCTGTCCATTTCCCCCTCCTTGCCTGAGCTTGCGCCGCCTTCGCGATCGGTGATGTCAGAGTTCATGGGTCCCCCGGATCTGCCTTCAGGATGCCGTTCTCGTGGAGACCACTGCCCTCAGCGTTGGATACATCCGTCCACCGCCAAGATGGTCACAAGCACCGCTGCGCGACGCTCCGCCGTTCCCCTCTCACGTGTGGCTCGACCCGATCGGCGTTGTCTTACGGGTGACCGTTGTTCGGCGGATGGATCTGTATGTTCCCTGCCGCGAGGATGCCTCTCGTGGCGTGGATGAAGTCGCCGGCCATGTCTTCGATCACGAAGTGATACGCGTCGTCATTCCCAGGCTCGCCGCGGTCTTGTGCGCGACCGCCGAACGTAACGGGCTCACCTGCGAAGGTGCCGGTTCCGCTGAAGTCGGCGATCGAGAAGTCCACGGCCGGGTGCCCCGGATCGCCGCCGTCGCGGCGGCAGAGCAGCAGATCAACCTGCCCCTGAAGCGTTCGACCGTCGGCCGTCGTGTGCGTCCACGCTCCTTTGATGGTGTGATCCTTGCGCGAGGAAGCGTTCCCCGCGAATGTCTCGGTGCCGCCATCAGCCTCGACCGCGCCGCTGCCGGTCAGGAAGCAGCGCGGCGAGAACTCCTGGGCCTGTCCCGCCCGCGGGATGAGCATCGCGAGCACGACGATCGTGCGTGTGGTGCGCATCTGAACCCCCGTTCTCTTGCCGGTCGATCTGGTCGAGCCCCCTGGATCCGTCAAGCCGACTCATCGAGATGTAAGACACGCCTAACCTGCGCCATCGAGCAGTTGGAGACTGCAGCCGCGCCGATCCTGCCGCAGGAGGCGCCCAGAAACATCGCTCGACCGAGTGATGTTGAGAGACGCCGCCAGCGCCGCGATCATGATCCGTCTCAATGACACCCTTCCTCCTGCCCTGAGAGCCGTCAGAAGGGGCGCTACGCGCGTTGATCCAGATCTGACGAGTCAGGGCGACGGCACCACCGTCAGATCATGCCCACTCTGTTAGGGGCCGTTGCAGACGAAGACGTCGCAGTTGGTGTTGTGAACGAGAGTCCGTCCGGAACCGCTCAGTGGTTCTACCATCCGACGGACGGGCCCCGAGACAACCCCACTCACATGAGTGATGTTCTAACGCAATGGCTCGAGGATGAGTACGCCGTCCGGGGTCCTCACGGCGAAACCCGCGCGGCGGACTTCGGACTGAAGTTCCTCGACTAGCCGCGTCGACGGCGCGCCAGGTCCCGAATTTCCACAAGCCCGGCTTACGGATAGCCTGGAGGCACCATCGAGGGCACGATCCCACCCGAGCGACAGGACCATGCATCGACTGCCGGAAGGCAGGAAGGCGGGGACGTCATGAAGGATGCTTCGATCGAGGCCCTGCGGGCGCGCTTCAACGGTGCGCTGCTGCGCGAGGGTGCCGAGGGATACGACGCCGCCCGCAGAGTCTGGAACGGCGAGATCGACCGCAAGCCTGCCCTGATCGCGCGCTGCACAGGCCCCAGCGACGTCGTGGAAGCGGTGCGGTTCGCACGCGAGCAGGATCTGCCGATATCGGTCAAGGGCGGGGGCCATGCGGTCGCCGGGCACGCGGTCGGTGAAGGTGCGGTCATGGTCGACCTCTCTCTCATGCGCGAAGTGTCGGTCGACCCTGCCGCCAAAACGGCGCGCGCAGCCGGCGGCACCATCTGGAGCGACGTCGACCGCGCGACCCAAGCCGTCGGACTCGCGACGGTCGGTGGCATCGTCAGCCACACCGGCGTTGCTGGTCTGACACTGGGCGGAGGGATCGGGCACCTGATGCGTCCCTTCGGCCTGACGGTGGACAATGTCAAGGCGATCGAGCTCGTCACGGCCGAGGGCAAGCAGATCCGCGCGGATGCAGGCAACGAGCCCGACCTGTTCTGGGGGCTCCGCGGCGGCGGGGGGAACTTCGGGATCGCGACCGCGTTCGAATTCGAGCTCCACCCACTCGGTCCGATGGTGCTCTCCGGCGTGATCGCATGGCCGCTCGAGCGCGCGCGCGAGGTCCTCGCCGTCGTTCGCCAACTCCAGGCCGAGGGTCCGGATGAGCTCGGTCTGACCGTGGCCATGCGCAAGGCACCACCGATCCCCTTCTGGAAACCAGCGCATTACCTCCAACCTGTCGTCCTCGTGATACCGACATGGGCGGGTGATCCCGCCGCCGGCGCAGAGGCCGTCGCGCCCTTACGCGCGATCGGTGGGGTGATCACCGACCTGGTGCAGCCGGTGCCATACATGTTCACCCAAACGATGCTGGACATCGGGGTCCCTCACGGGATGCACTACTACTGGAAGTCCCACGAACTACCTGGTCTCCCCGACGCCGCGATCGACGTCTTGGTCGAACGGGTGGGGTCGGCCACGTCGCCGTTCAACCAGTGCGCCTTGTTCGTCAAGGGCGGCGCGGTCGCGCGCGTCCCGGAGGACTCCTGCGCCGCGCGCGGACGGTCGTCCGCGTACGACCTCAATATCGTGGGCCAGTGGCCCCGCACGGACGCGGAGGGGGACACGCACAAGGGGTGGGTCCGAGACACCTACGCAGCGATGAAACCCCACGGCACGGGGACATACGTCAACTTCCTGTCCGACGAGGGCGCAGAAGGCCTCGAGGCCGCCTACGGCGCCGGCACGCTCAAACGGCTGGTCGCGCTGAAGGATCAGTTCGATCCCACCAACGTGTTCCGCTTCAATGCCAACATCCCACCGAGCACCGGCTGATCACGGCTCGATCCGAGACGCGCCGGCCGCGCTTCAACGGCAAGACCTCCTGCGGCGAGCCTGCCTGCCGACCGCTGGGGTTCCGGTGTCGGACCTGAAGAGGGTGGCATCCCCCGGGATTCCGGTACGCGGGACGGGCGAGCCTCAGGCCGGCAGCCGAACGACGAATGTGGAGCCCTGGGACGAGTTCCCCTTCGCCGAGACCCGTCCGGACATGGCGCCGACGAGCGATCGTACGATATGCAGGCCGAGCCCGATCCCCGCTACCGGGTCGCCCTTTGGCTTCCCACGACTGAAGGGCTCGAAGATATCGACGCCCTGCGGAAGACCGATGCCCTCGTCGGCGACGACGACCTCGATCTCCTGCGCATCGCGACGGATGCTCACACTGATCCGTCCTCCTTCGGGAGAGTATTTGATGGCGTTATCCAGTAGGTGACCGAGCACCTGAGTGAAGACCATCGGGTCCATGAGCGCGTCGATCTCACCTGGAGCCTCCAGCACGATGGCATGGGGGCCACCGAGGGCGTCGTGAGACTCCACGATGCTGCGGGCGAGCGCGGTCAGGTCGAGATGGATGGGATGAAGCTCCCGAACACTCACCTCGCTCCGAGCCTCAATGAGCAATCGCTCCACAGCCAGGGACATTTCGCGTGTTTTTCGAACCATCGATCCGAGAAGCCCGGACCTCTGCTCATGCCTGATATCTGCCCATCGGTCCCGCAGCAAGAGCGAGGCGCCCTCTAACACTGTCAAGTGGGTCTTGAGCTCGTGCTCGGCCATAGCGAAGTACCGCGCCCTTTGCCGCAGCTGTTCCTCGGCGATCGACGCGCGCAGCTCGACTGCGACCGTGCGGTTGCGCGAGACGCGCTCGCCGATCATCCCAGCGAAGGACTCCATCACGGAGACGGCGACCTCGCCGACTCGCCCGCTAGCGCGGCTTGCACCGCACAGCATCCCAAAGAGCTCATGCCCCGCCAGGGTGATGGGCACACTCACATGAGTCTTGAAGCCGAGACGCTTCGCAACCAAACCGTCCGGCATGGGCATCGGGGCGTGCTGTGGTGACCGTGTCACCCCTGCGAGCGTCTCCTGGTTGAGTTCATGGGGCAGGAGCAGCCGCATCCCCTCCTCCACTTCGTTCGTGCCGACGTTGTTCGAAAAGAGGACGCTCTGCTCGCGGCTCGGCCAGTCAAAGACGGTCAGGTACGTCATTTCCAGCCCGGTCAGTTCGCAGAGCGCGCCGAGCAGCGGACGCACCAGCCCCTCGAGGTCGGTATCGTCCGAATCAGGCGTCGGGCGCGCGTCGGCGCGCTCAGACGGCACTTCTGAGCGCTGTACCAGCTTCATGATCGGAACCCTTCACGAGACGATCTACGGAGGGGAGACGGCTTGCGGAATGGCCATCGCTCCGGTGGCTCACGGAAGCATCTCCGATCGGTTCGGTCGGTCCGGTCGTCATCACTATCCATCGACTCACCAACCATCTTCGAGGGTCGCGGTGATCCTTCGAAGATCGATCGCAACTTGATGCAAGCAGCCCACCCGACGAAGAGCCTGGGCACCATCCGGCACGTCGTTCAGCGACCACTCAAGCATCTGGGCGCGCAGATCGGCATCGTCGGCAACCTTCAACACCTGCTCCATCGTCACCTGGATGCAGAAAGGAATCCGATCGCTCGACGATCGGTGTCCCGCGTGATCTCCTCCGTGCTCCTTCTCCTTTGCGTCGAGGCCGATCTGGGGTTCAGGCACGAGCGCTAGTCGACTTCTGCTGGGATTCAGCACAGATCTCCATCTCCTCAGGCTGTAGCCGGTCGCGCAGAGCATCGGCGCGAGTGAGGCTGAGTCTCCCGCACCAGCGTCACCAGCCCGTCACTGGCATGGACGAAGCGGGCACACATCAGTGAAACGGCGGGCGCTGAAGGACGGCCGAGAGTCCCGAACGTCTACGGCCTGGGGAGTTCTTCACCTGGTTCGGCGAGGAGCGTTCCGCCACGCTGCACAGCTTGTGCTGCAAACATCTGGGCCGCGATCTTTCGAAGGTCAACTGCGACCTCGCGCAGGCTGTTCACCCGCCGGTCGGTTCCGTCGCGCGCAGCGACGAAGGTCGATGCGAGATCGTGGAGGACTTCGGCGCGGATCTCGGCGTCCTCGGCAACCTCGAGAACTTGGGCCATCGTCATCCGGATCGCGAAAGGGAGCCGATCCACCGACGGGGATCCGGAGAGGAGCGGGATCGGGTCGGTGGCGTCGACCGCGCCGGTCCAGAGCCGTTCCCGAAGGATCTCTCCCAGCCGGTAGGTCACATCAGCGGCGGGTTGGGCTTCATTCGGATCGCGATCGGGCTCCGGTAGGTTCGCCACGAGAGCCAGACGTCTGCTCGGATGGTGCATCGGTTCTCCGATCCCCGGATGTCGTTGGGCGCGCGTCAGGGACCCTGACGTTCGCGTAGCGGCAGTGTCTCGTGCCTGCGTCACCGCCCCGTCACCGGCGGGCGCGGGCGAACGGCGAAACAGGGGCCGTCGAGTCGGCCGAGCCTAGTCGTGCTCGTCGGGCCGGCGAGGCAGGTCGCCGGTGTCGACGACGTGTTGAGCGACCTCGCGCAGCTTGATGTTGAGGTGTTGGGAGGCGCGGCGCAGCAGGTCGAACGCCTGATCGGCGGTGAGGAGTTCGCGTTGCATGAGTATGCCTTCAGCGCGACCGATGACTTGGCGGGAGGCGAGCGCCCCGTGGAGGTTGTCGAGCCGTTCGATCTCAACGGCCAGGGCTTGGGTCGCGTCTTCAACGTCCTGGGCCGCAGCAAGCGCGACGCCGGCGTGCGTGGCGAAGATCACACCCTTGGCCCGGTCGGTTGCACCGAACGCGCTGGGGAGCTGCGCGTAGAGGTTGAGCGCGCCCAGCGGCGTTTCGCCGAACAGGCAGAACGACAACAGGCTGCGCATCCCGGCTTGGGCGGCCCTTGGGCCGAAGTCCGGCCAGCGAGGATCGGTCAGAAGATCCTGGGCGTAGAAGCTCGCTCCATGTGCGATGGCGTCCAGGCACGGCCCTTGCCCGGTCGTGTATTGCATCGTGTCGACCTCGAGCACTCTCTGTTCGGTCCACACAGGCGTGACGATCTGGTCGCCCTGGACGAAGGAGATCCCGGCGCCGGAGCAGCCCTCGATCGCGCCCACCGAGAATGCCACGATGCGATGCAGCGTCTCCTGCACCGTGTGCGCCGAGTACAGCGCGCGAGAGATCTCCGCGAAGCTCGCCGCGAGGTCACTCCGTCCCGGATCAGGCTCGGTCCCCGTCAATTCCCCTGACCTCCCACAGAGGCTTGCAACACTCTCGGGTGACGATCAGCCATCCGAGGGCATCTCTACCAGAGAATCTACCTCGCGGCCGTGATAGCTCGTCAACCCTTCCGGTGCGTGTGCGTGGCGACACCGAGGGCATATGGATGGACATATCCCCATCTCCGTCGGGCGTTCCTTGTCCTGGCCTCCTGGAAGGACTAGAATGACTCTTGCCTTCTACAGCGAGGGTTCCCGCGGGGCGCGATGCGCCCATTCGAATCTTCGAGGTGAAGGCGTTGTTGTTTCTCCCCGGCCGTTCAGCGTTTCCGCGCCCCTTGGGGGTAGGTCGGTCATGACCGGCGTGACCGGCTACGTGAAGAACGTCTCGGAGGAGACCCGTCGCGACGCAGGCCTGTCCGATCCCGACCTGTGGCTTCGCTATTTCGAGCTCGGCGGGATGAGCACCCCCGACGAAGTGCGATCCTACCTGCAACACGGCGAGGTCCCGTCTGCCCATGAGCACGACGTGCTCGCCCAGGCCCTGAACGAGCGCTTCTCCGAGCTCGGCCGCAACCACCCGGTCGTCTATACCGAGGCCTACCGATGATCGGGCCCCCATCCGGATCCCTGCCCCGCGAGGACGTTCAGCTCGCACTACTTGGCTCATTCAGTCTGTGTATCGACACCCAGGCCGTGCGTCTGCCGATGAGCGCGCAGCGGCTGGTCTCCTTCCTCGCCCTGCACGACGGCTCGCTTCTTCGCCAGCATGTCGCGGGGTCACTGTGGGGCGAGACGACCGAACGTCACGCCGCGGGTAGCCTTCGCTCCGCGCTATGGAGGCTCGGCCATCCCATACGTCCTCTGGTCGAGGTCGCAGACGCGCATCTTCGACTCTCCCCAACCGTGGCCGTGGACCTGCGTGCAAGCGAAGCGCTCGCGCATCGGATCCTCGATCCTTCGCACGAGCTCAACGATAGCGACCTCGATGAAGCGTTGTTGTCGGAGGATCTGCTGCCCGACTGGTCCGAGGACTGGGTGCTCGTCAAACGCGAGTACCACGCTCAGCTTCGCATGCGCGCCCTGGAAGCCTTGTGCCGGAGGTTGAGCGAGATGGGCCGGCCCGGGCACGCGGTGCAAGCTGGCCTTCTGGCGGTCTCCGGGGAGCCGCTGCGCGAAAGCTCCCGGCGGACCCTGATCGCCGCCCATCTCGCCGAGGGAAACGTGGCGGCGGCCCTCCGGCAATACGACTCGTTCCGCGCCCTGTTGCGCGACGAGCTCGATCTGGAGCCGTCTTCGACGATGCAGGCCCTGGTCGAAGATCTGCATCGGTAACGCCTGGGTGACGGGGCCCGCGCATCATCGGTACATGATCCGCACATCACCCGACCGCACCGGCGCACTGATCGTGCGCCTGTGGATCGAGGCGAACCATCAGCAGGGGCTGCGCGCTCGGATCACCCAGACCCTGGACACGATGACCGGCGAACAGTCGGTCGCCGTGGCGGCTTCGGCGGATGACATCTGCGCCGTCGTCAAACGGTGGGTGGATGACTTCGCCGGACCGGATCCGCTCGATGATCGAGCAGTGACAGGACGATGACGAGCGGGAATAAAGAAGCGGACGAGCGGACGAACGTGCCGGCCGTATCAAACAGCAGGCCGACGACGCGATCGATGCGGTCCGAGACAAGCTCGAGGATGCGGCGGAGACGCTGCGCCCGAGCCCGAAGGAGGAGGAGTGATGGGTATCGTCGTTAGCATCCTCGTCGGAGCCGTCGGCGCGATCTTGCGTTATGCGGTCACGGGTCCGGCCAACCAGCAAGGCTTCAACATCCACACCGTCGGCGCCATCTTGATGATCGTCGGCGCGATCGGACTCGTTCTCTCGATGCTGTTCTGGAGCAGCTTCGCGCCGTTCGGACGCCGCGACCAGTCCAGCAGCCGTCGCGAGGAGATCACAACGCAGGATGGCCACGAGCAAGGCCGCATCATCCGCGAAACCCGGGATCACGTCGCGAACTGATCGCCATTGAAGACGGCGGCCCACGCTGCCATCACCGCGAGCGGGAGCTCGGCGGAAAGAGTGCGGCTGGTGAAAGACAAGTACGAAGCAATATGGGGAGGAGTGAGAGCATCATGGTCCCCGCACTGCAGATAGCCGGGCTGTTTCTGGCGATCACGGCCGTCCTGTCGTTCACGGCCTGGGCGGAGGCGTGGCTCACATCGGCCGCAGCACCGATCAACAAGCTCCGATCGCTTCGCGTTGGTCGCTGAGCCGGAGTGCTGCCGCGATCGTCGGCGAAGAAGTGGAGGGGAAGAACATGCCGGGTGCAGGAACGAGACATGAACTTTTCAGCGTCACCAGCGAGCAGCGCGGTCACGCGGCGCACCTGCGCCTCAGCGGCGAGATCGACATCGCGACCTCGCCCATACTCGAGGGGTGGCTTCGGACGGCCGAAAGCAACGGCAATACCGCGATCGTCGTCGATCTCGAGCAGGTCACGTTTATGGATGCCAGCGGCATACATGCCTTCATCGGCGCGGCGGAACGGGCGAGACGAAGCCGACGAACCTTCGCCATCGTTCGCGCTCCGGCCGTCGTCCAACGGGTGCTTCAGATCACTCGCACCACCCATCTCCTTGCCGCAGACGCGCTCGCGTTCTCCTCGGACCGCCGGCGGGCAGACCCCTCGCCCGTAGAGCTCGCCACGGCCGAAGGAGCTTGAGATGTGCTGCGATGGGAAACGCACGGCTGCCGAACACCGCACGCAGTCCTCGGACGGCAGATGCTGCAGCGACTCCTGAGTTCCTCGTAGAGACGCTGCGACTTCGTGCCGCCCGAAACGCAGTCGGGACGCGGGCTTGGGGCCATCGCTCATCCGACGACCGAGAACAAGCGCCAGTCGCCTGGCACACCCTTCAAGGGCTGGACTCCTCGATCGGAGAACTCGATGCCGGACCCGGCAACCAGCGGTGGCACGGCGCCGGATACGAGCACCTCGCTTGGGCCCGCCTCGGCCATCACTCGCGCGGCGATGTGCACGGCTATCCCCCCGACGTCTTCTCCGCGGAGCTCGACTTCGCCGGTGTGTAGCCCGGTGCGCACCTCGACGCCGAGCCCGCGGACGGCCTCCGTGATGGCGACCGCGCAACGGATCGCGCGCGCGGGACCGTCGAACGTCGCGAGATAACCGTCGCCGGTGGATTTCACGGGCCGGCCACGGTATCGCTCGATCTCGCGACGCATGATCGCGTCGTGCTCGTCCAGCAACCAACGCCATCGCTGGTCACCAATCTCTGCCGCGCGCTCCGTTGAGCCGACGATGTCGGTGAACAACACCGTCGCGAGCACCCGGTCGTCCAGGCTCGGCGCGCCCTTGGTTCCGGTGAAGAACGTCTCGACTTCATCGAGCACCCAATCCACATCGTGGATCCAGAACAGGCCCCAGAATCCCGGCCGCTCAACGAACCGGGCGTTGGGGATATGCTCGGCTATGTAGCGACCGTGGCCGGGTCGGATCCAGGCGCTGTCCGTGTGCGAGATGACGAGCGTCGGCACCTTGATGGTAGAGAGGACGCCGCGTAGGTCCATATTCAACATCAGCTTCGTCGCGACCTCAGCCGTCGCGCGGTTCATCGATAGACGTTCGAGCCGAGCGAACCAGTCGCGGAAGCGCTCATCCTGCGCAAGTTCCGGCGCCAACGCTTTGAGGTTCGCTCCCGAACCGTGTTGCGACGTGTAGGCCTCGAGGAATCGATCGATCGCTTCCGCAGGGAGCCCCCAGGGGTAATCGTCGGTCCTTCGCAGCGTGGCAAAACAGTTGATCAGGGCGAGCGACAGGGTTCGCTCCGGATGGGTCGCTGCGAATAGAGGAACACTGAGACCGCCTACCTCGGTGGCGAGCAAGGCGGCACGATCCGACCCAGCCGCGTCGAGTACCCACGTCAAGTCCGTCGCCCACTCCTCGATCGTGGGAGGAGCACCCATCGGCATCGGGTCCGACAACCCCGTTCCGCGGCGGTTGCACATGATGAGCCGGGAGAACGACACGAGACGCCGGAGGAGTCGCTCGAGCGCGGGATTCTCCCATACGACGTCCAGGTTGCTAGGGCCGGGGTGAAAGAGGAGGTCGATCGGTCCGTCGCCGACGACCTGGTAGGCGATCTGTCCACCAGGGCTCGGCGCGAATTGAACCGGCGGCGGCTTCATGGGTCGCAGCGTAGAGGTTCTGGACTACTTCGGCTTCATCCCGACCACCCGACGAACCACGGACTCGCGTACCCGCACGCGCCCCCGTCGTCGAAGGGTGCGCGCGCAAGAGGATGGCTGGGACGATCCGGATCGATGATCCGAAGGAACATCCACCCACCGTTCGGTTGAGCCGTGAACGTGACTGGCGGTTGGACATCGGACGGGACGGTGATCGGGATCACATCCAGGAGCCATGGGTCGTCACCTCCGGGTCCGACGACCTCCACCAACAGCGTCTTGCCGATGCACTCGGGCCCCCGATCGATGTCGAGCGCGATCGTGACCGGGGCAGATCCCGAAGGCAACGAGGATCCCATCGGTACTCCGTTCGCGGTGGCGTCGAGCCCTCAGAGCCGGCCGTCTCATGATGACTATTCAAAAACCTTCGAGGCGCTGAAGATGCTGGTAGACAGTGGTGCCGCGTGACCACACCTATGTTGCGGTGTCCGATTTGTCCGCGACGAAGAAGGCGCACCAACCGCCGACGAACCTATCCCGTCTCGCCCTGCTCGTCGGTGAGGAGTTTCTAAGGTGTCTCAGGCCTCATGGGCAGAGAGGGAGATCAGCTCGGATCGGGGCCCCGAGCCGATGGCTCGGGGCCCACGATTCGTCTTTACGCGAACGCCACAGCCTTCGCGCCGTTGATGATCTCTTCGACGACCTTCGCGGCACCGACGATCTTCGCGCCCTTGACGACTTTGTCTTCGGTGATCCCGCGTGGCTTGGTACACGCTCCACAGAGCCACACTTCGCCCCCGTTGGAGACGAACTCGCCGAGCAGATCCGACAACGCGGGCAGCCCTGGCGACTCCACGCCGGCAGTACCGCCTTCGGTGCCGAGCCAGACCGCATCGATAGTGCAGACCACGACCGCTTCCTGTCCCGCGGTAGCCGCGATGTTGGCGGCGACGAAGGGAAGGATCGCGCGCTCCGGACTCTCTTTACCGTTGGTGCAGTTGAACAACATCTTCTCACTCATCTCACACGCTCCACTGTTATCGAAAGACTTCCGTCGTCGTTCTGATCGACCGAGAGCACCTGCTGTCCCATCATGCGCGCGAGCGGCGGGAGGTCCTCCTTGGCCGCCGGGTCCCGCGCCACCACAGTGAGCACGTCGCCGACCGCGATCGACTTGATGCGCCGGCTGAACTCCCCGGACAGTCCGTCCGCGCACCCCATCGTCCCGGCGTCGAAGGTGTGCAACACGCCGGACTCGATCTCAGGTTCCGGGCGGAACCCCGTACAGACGAGGTCGAGCGCCACGATCTTCCCATCCGCGGTCTGGCAGAACGCCTGCTGCTCGATGACGTGCCACCCAGATTCGGGGACGAACGGGTGAGGCCGGAGCCGGAACCGGTATCGGATCTGCATCCGGTCGGCGACCGCCTTAGCGGTCGTTTCTTGAACCTCGAATCGCTCCGCGGCCCCGAACCATGCCGTGAGCCGCTCCACGACCGCGGCCGGGTCCCGCAGCTCCAGTGCTCCCGAAGGCAACAACCCCCGGAAGTGCACCGCCGGAGAAAGCGTCGCCTCGACCGCCCCGAAGTCCCGCCGAGCGAGTGCCTCAACGAACGCCGTCGATGGAGCCTCGTCGACCGTGTACTGCCCCTGAGGCGGTCGCGCGTCGACATCGCAGGCTGGAACCCCATCGCCGACCATGATCACCCCTCCTTCCGTCGTTGGTCGTTCGGTCCATCCGGACCGATGCCTACGCTAGGAGGGCGTTCTTCCCAAAACCTTCCCGGGGTTGGAGGAAGAGTGACGGATCAGGCCAGCGAGGCCAGGATCTGCTCGGCCTCGGACCGCGCGGAATCACCGCCGGGGAGGGCTCCAAGGGCGCGCAGGGTCGTCGCCAATTCGAACCGGTGGCCGAGATCCCGGAATGCGTCGGCGGCCTTCTTGAAGAAACGCGCGGCGGCTTCGGCTTCGCCGCGGGAGGCGTGGATGTGTCCGGTGGCCGCGGCGGCTCGTGCCGCACCGACCTGGTTGTGTCCCATCTCGGCAAGCTGCGCCGCCCGCTCCGCGCACGCATGGGCCGCTTCGTGGTCCCCACTCTTCAAGTGCACGGCGGCCATGATCGGAAGCATCTCGAGGGAGCAGACCGGGCAGGGATTGCTCTGGGCTTCCAGCCGCTCCGCCGACCGCATGATCTCGGCGGCCCCGGCCTGGTCTCCGGCGGTCAGCCGGTTCCTCATCCCCGCGCCGTGCACCATCATCAGCGCGTGATCGCGGACAGCCGCCTCTTCGCCCGCCTCCATTGCGCGTTCGAACATCTCGGTTCCCTGGCCCTCCCCGAGGTCGGCCGCCAGGTTGATGAGCCGCGAGAGCACGAACGAAACGCCGGCCGGCGAGCCGAGCCCTTGGTTGAGGTCCAGCGAAAGGGTGAGGTGATCTCGCGCGACCGCGAAGTCCCCGCGAGACAGCCCGATGCTGCCGAGCGCGTAGTGGCAGACGGCGAGGCAGCGGAGGTTCCCCATCGTGGCGGCCTGTTCGGTCACGGTGTCGATGAAGGCCTTGGCACGTCGGTGCGGGTCCTCGCCACGGATCCGGTACTCCCACAAGCACATGTGCGCGTCGGTCGCGAGCACCAGGTCGGGCGACCAGTCGGCCTCCCGGCGAAGTTCGTAGCGCAGACCCTCTTCCCAGTTCCCCAGCGGGAGGTGAGCGAGCGCCAGCATCTCGCAAGCCTGAGCGATCTCGCGCTGCGCGCCCTCGCGTTCGGCGATCTGTAGCGCTTGCTCAGCGAGGCCAACTGACTCCTGAAGTTGGTTCATATGCCAGTGGAGGAGCGCCTCGACGATCAGGTTCCGCGCTTCCTCCAGGGGAAGCGGCGAGCCTTGCCGGGCCTGGGCGAGGTGTTCGGCGGCGGCCGGGGTGTCGCTGGCCATGATCAACCCGAGCGCGATCTTGCGGTGCAACTCCGCATGCTTCGCCGACTCCGGATGTCCGAGGGCGGCGATCGCGGCCTGGTAGGAGTCGACCCCCTCGTGGATCCGGCCCACGGCCCGATGCACATCACCCAGGAGTTCCTGTGCTCCGGCCCGCTGCAGGACACGCTCGGGCGCTTGGTCCGCCGAGAGCAGATCGAGAGCCTCCTGGAGGCGCAGCACCGCGTCGTCGTGGTCGTACACGGACTCCGCCCGTTCGGCCGCCGCGAACAGGTACCCGACGGCGAGGCCGATCTCCCCAGCCTCGCGGTAGTGGTACGCGAGCGATTCGACCGGCCGATCATTCTCCGGCGCGGCGCCCTCCAGCGTCCGGGCAACGCGCCGGTGCAACGCCCGCCTGCGCACCTCGGGGATCCGACGAAGAACCCCTTCCCGTAGCAAGGGATGGAGGAACCGGTACCCGAGTCCGGTCTCCTCTAGCAGTCGTTCATCGAGCGTCTCGGCGATCCGGTCCAGGATCGCTTCGCCGGCGGGCTCGCCCGCGGTCGCGCGAAGAACATCCAAAGGGACCGACTCCCCGATCACTGAGGCGATGTCGAGTAAGGCGCGACCTGCATCCGACAGTCCCTCCAAACGCTCGACCATCAAGGCATGAAGCGAGGCCGGGATCGGAGGCGGCTCGCCGGGACGAACGGGCTCGGCGAATTCCCAGGTCCCGCCGGTTCGCACCAATCGTCGCCCGGCGCTGAGCTGCCGGATCAATTCGGAGGTGAACAGAGGGTTGCCGCGCCCGAACAGGAACAGTTGCTCAGCCGCGCGTGCGTCGACCGCACCGCCGAGCGACTGCGAGACCAAAGCCTGGTGCTCGGATGGTGAGAGCGGCCCGAGAGTGATCCGCGCGGTCACCGTATCCACGAACGCCTGCGGGGCCTGCGCCGTCTCCGGCTCTTCGGTCCTCAATGACGCCACGAGCATGACCGGAAGCGAACCCACGCGCCGTCCGAGATACGCGAGGGCACGCAGCGTGCCTTCGTCGGCAACGTGCAGGTCGTCCAGCACGAGAACAAGCGGAGTTCGCCGGGATCGCGCGGAGAGGAACCGCAGTACGGCAGCGAAGAGCGCACTCCGCGATGCCAGCCGGTCGGCGCTTCCCGCGCGCGGACCGACGGCGATCTCCCGCATCGCAACGCCAAGTTCGGCCGGCAAATGCTCGGCGCCCGCTGGATCGTCGCGCAGCAGCATTCGAAGCGCGTCGGTGAGCGGCGCGTACGGGAACCGTCCTTCCTTCGCGCGCGCGCTGCCGTAGGCGACGCGGTACCCACGAGCGCGCGCGCGCTGCAGCACTTCATGCAACAGCCGTGTCTTTCCGATGCCCGCCGGGCCCTCCACCATCAGCGATGCTCCCCGGCCCTCACCCAAGAGATCCAGGAGTGCGGCGACGGAGGCGAGTTCCGCATCGCGCCCAACCACCACGGGCATGAGGCCGACGAGCGTGCCCCCGCGATCCTCTTGCGCGGCGACGCCGTCGAGCGCGCCGGTCTCGATCTCCGCGAACAACACGTTGGTCTCGGCGGAGGGTCCTACCCCCAGTTCGCGCTCCAATGCATCGACGCACATCCGGTACTGACGCACGGCACGGTCGCGGCTCCCCTGAAGCGCGAACACCTGCATCAGGCCGCGGTGCGCATCCTCGCGCGTCGGCTCGATGGCGAGTACGCGGCGGAACGCGTCGGCCGCCGACGCCAGATCTCGGTGATCGAGCATGTTGGCACCAAGGTCCACGAGCAGACGGAGGGAGCGGTCCCGCAGCGCATCCCGGTACGCGAGCGTCCACTCTTCATACCGGTCGGCCGGGAGCAGATCCCCGACGTACGCGGCGACAGCGCGCTGCAGGCTTTCCAAGCTGGGGTGGCGTTCCGCCTCATCCGCGAGACGTTCGAAGGCCTCGAGATCGGAGCCGATCTCGCCCGCGAGCTCCAGCAGTCCCTCCCGCGATCCCAGCGAGTCCTCGGCCCGAGGATCAATACCGGCCAGGGCCTGGCGGATGTGATGCACGGCCTTGTATAGCTGCGCCGAGGCCGCCTGGGGTTCGAGATCGGGCCAGAGAACGTCGATCACTTGATCGCGATGGAGGCGGTAGCCGGGCTGGATGGCCAGCAACTTGAGGAGTGCCCGCGCCTTCTTCCGCGAGAACGCGGACTCGGGCACTTTCTCGCCCCCGACCGAAACCGAGAATCCGCCGAGCAAACGAAGCGTCACACCCGCGGCGAGATCCGAAGCCGGTGCGCGCGTACTCGATCCACTACCACCCAAGATGCTCTCCCTCGCTGGAGACTCTAGTGGAGCGTCCGTCCTAGGTACCAAGTGGCGAGCGTCTAGCCGAGACGCATCGAAATCGTCCTCTGCCTGAAGGACGACGACATGATCGGCTCGGTTCATCTGCGGAGGAGGGCTCAGGCGTATTTTAGGATTGTTTGTGGGGTCAAAAAACTTTTCAAGTATTCATTTGAATATTGCCACAGAGCGGAGGTCATCGTGTACAGAGACACGGAACCGCGGAATCGATTCGGTTACTGTCGGATCAAGTGGTCTTGAAACACCGGTGCGCGAACCGGATATCGCAGCTCATCTCCCCGTCACCTCTTGGTACCGACCTTCGTCAACGATGAGGCGCCAGTAACCGCGAGCAGGTCTTGTAGCCCTGAAGTGCTGGAAGTCGAACGTAAGGATCGGAAGTCGGTGACGCTCCGCATACGCCATCACCGCTGCGTCCGCCAGGCCGAGATCGAGGTCAGCGAACCGTACATCGATCTCAGTGGCGCGCCGCAATAACGCAGACGTCAGGAAGCCCACTTGATGATCGCCGTCCACGAGGGCCGACAGGAATAGCCGGGCGGATCGGTTGCTCACGCGGGATCGAAGGAGGTGGTCGACCTCAACGATCACCGGATCGGGGACGATGAGGTCGCGGCCGAGTTCGATCACCAACGCCGCCGCCAATCCGTGAGCCTCATCGCGCGCGTTCGCTGCCGCAACGAGGGGTCCGGTGTCCGCTACCACCTTCACCGTGCGGTAGTGGGCTCACGCAGATAGCGCTCGGCCATGCGTCCGAGATCGTGAGGCCCCTTTCCCGAAGCCACATAGCGAGGCGCCTTCTTGGTGCCGCTCGCACTGGCCCCAGCCACGATCAGCCTCGCCGCAGCGGCCGAGAAGGATTCGCCCTCCCCCGCTTTCTCGCGCACCAATTCCTCGACGCTATCTGGGAGACTGAGGGTTCGCCGTGCCATCCTGTCCCTCCTCGGGTATGAACTCTGACATCATACCCTCGGAA